>MDTD01014433.1_pt1 | contig 12894 bp, 9 predicted proteins | sample 811221 | NCBI WGS metagenome assembly MDTD01 (sample SAMN05326646, study PRJNA326480) | marine metagenome | isolation source: seawater | place: Pacific Ocean: South West | collected 2011 | reverse complement strand
GCTGAAGAAGTTGAAGAAGTTGAAGAAGTTGAAGAAGCCGAAGAAGCCGAAGAAGCCGAAGATGCCGAAGATGCCGAAGATGCCGAAGATGCCGAAGATGCCGAAGATGCTGAAGGGACCGAGGATGCACCAGAAATGGCTGCGGCCGGTGCGTCTGCCGAAGAAGGCGCTGCAGTTGCTGGTGTCGCCCATTCTGAACTGGTGCAAGCTGCCTTGTCCCGCATTCCCCAGGAAGAACTGGAGTCCATGATTCGCGCGACGGTGGAGTCGGTGGTGTGGGAGGTGGTGCCAGAGCTGGCAGAGAGCCTGATCAAGGCTGAAATTCAAAGAATTTTATCATCAAAAACAGACACTTAAGGGATTCTGCCTCGATGGGGGCCAAAAGGGGGTCGCCAAACGGGATCAAAGTTGCTAATCCACGCGGGTAATAAGAGATCTCAGGTCACGGTGGTGCCTGTTTTAGTTAACTTTTTGGAGAATAATCATGGCAAAATGTGAATTGACCGGCAAAAGCCGCATGAACGGACACAAGGTGTCCCACTCCAACATCAAAACCAAAAAAGTGACCAAGGCCAACATTCAGACCAAGCGCATTTTTGATGTTGAAACCGGACGTTGGGTGAAAATGAAAATTTCTACCCGTGCATTGCGTACATTGAATAAAAAATCTTTGTCCGCCATGTTGCGCGACTAGATTTTCGTTTCTTTCAATAGAACATTCAAAGCCCAGCTCTTCGTGAGTGGGCTTTTTGTGTTTTAGGACAGTCTTGCCAAAGATGCTTCGAGTCGGCTGCGTTTTTCTTCGAGCAGTTGATGTTGTTGTTGGGCTTGGGCCACCACTTCGGGTGGGGCTTGGGCCACAAACTTTTCATTCCCCAAACGTTTGCCCAGTCCCAAGGCTTCTTTTTGAACCTTTTCAATTTCTTTTTGTAGTCGGCTTCGTTCAGCGTCCAAATCGATGAGGCCTTCGAGAGGTATCACCAAGTCAAAATTTTCGCTGGCATTGGTGGCCGCATATTTTGGTGTTTCAAAGCTTTTGGGATCTTCGAGATGTAGTTCGGTGAGAAGTGCCAGTCGCATCATTTCAGTGTGAAAGTCTTGAAATACACCTTTCACTTTTTCGTTGCTGACCAATAAGTGAACGGGGACTTTCTTTTGCGCCGGCAGGCCGGACTCTTGCCGGGTATTGCGAATGAGCGTGATGGCATTTTGGACCCATTGCATTTGGGTGACCGCATCGCTGTCTGCCAACGTGTCATCCTTTTGAGGGTAGGGTGCGCGTGCGCAAAAGTGAATGTTTTGGGCGGCCCAGTGTTCTTTAATCCCAGGTAATTTTTGCCAAATCTCTTCGCTTTGAAAAGGACAAATAGGGTGCAGCAACCGCATGCTTTCATCGAGGACATGTACCAAGACGCTGGCCGTTGTTTTCTTTTGCTTTTCAGAGGCCTCGTCGGACAACGAACTTTTACTGAGTTCGATGTACCAATCGCAAAAGTCATTCCAGAAGAAATGATAAATGGTATTGGCCACTTCATCAAAGCGGTAATGGCTCATGCCGTGGTTGGCTTTGGCGATGGCTTCTTGCAACTGAGATAGAATCCAGCGATCGGCCAAGTTGAGATCATCGCGCACTTCGTTGAGGTTGGCGACAGGACCTTCTGGGAGGCGCATCAGAGCAAAACGGGTGGCGTTCCAAATCTTATTTAAGAAAGCCCGGTAACCGGCCACACGCGGAATGGATAATTTAATATCGCGGCCCTGTCCCGAAAGTGAGGCCAAAGTAAAACGAAGACCATCGGCCCCCGAAGAAGGAATACCATCGGGGTATTCTTTTTTGAGGCCTTTGATGACTTTGGGTAGAAGTTTTTCTGGAACGGGATAGGTTTCGGTTTTACTGACCAAGTCATCCAGAGTGATGCCCCCAATCACGTCGAGAGGGTCAATGGTGTTACCAAGCGATTTAGACATTTTACGGCCCTGAGAATCGCGCACCATGGCGTGCAGGTACACATCTTTAAAGGGCGAATCACCCATGAAATAGGTGCCCATCATCACCATTCGTGCCACCCAGAAAAAGAGAATATCAAAACCCGTTTCTAAAACAGCACCCGGGTAAAAGGTCTTCAGGTCATCGGTATTCTCGGGCCAGCCCAAAGTAGAAAAAGGCCACAAGCCAGAAGAAAACCACGTGTCCAAAACATCTTCTTCTTGGACGTATTGGTCAGGGTGGGTGGCCACCAAGTCTTCTGTGCTGGCCACTGAAAAAGAACGGACCAAATCATCAGACAAAGAGGTGAGCGCGATTTGTAAAAGCGTTTGGCTGCTTTCGCCGGCTTTGAGGGCATTCAGAGCCTCGGTGGCGATGCCTTTGTTGGCGGCGTCTTCTTCGATGGCGGCCTGAAGTTTATTGAGGTCATAAAAGACGGGAATGCGGTGGCCCCACCACAGTTGCCTGGAAATGCACCAGTCACGAATATTGGTCATGAAGTGATTCCAGGTTTTGGTCCAACTCTCGGGGATGATGCGGGTTTCTTGGCTGTTGATGGCGGCCATGGCTTTGTCGGCCAACGGTTTGCCTTTTACAAAATACTGTCGTGACAACATGGGTTCGACCACCACACCAGAGCGTTGGCTGATGCTCACATTGTGCTTGATGGCCTCTGTACCGCGAAACAGCCCGGCATCTTCGATGGCTTGTTTGACGTTTTTGCGTGCTTCGTACCGATCTTGTCCTTGAAAGTCGCCGCCGTTTTCATTGATTTTGGCCTCGAGGGTCAAAATGTTGATCATGGGTAAGTTGTGGCGTTGTCCAATTTCAAAATCGTTGGGGTCGTGTGCGGGGGTGATCTTTACGGCACCGGTACCGAACTCTCGGTCTACATAATCATCGGCAACCACGACCACTTTGCGCTCGGGAAAAAATGGATGGGCTAATTCTTGCCCCACCAGGTCCTGATAGCGTTCGTCTTCTGGGTGAACAGCCACTGCCGTATCGCCCAGCATGGTTTCAGGTCGTGTGGTGGCCACCACCAATTCTTTGTCTTGTCCTTTGACGGGGTAAGCAAAGCGCCACATTTCACCGTCGTGCTCTTCGTGCTCCACCTCTTCATCTGACAGGGCGGTCTGGGTTTTGGGATCCCAGTTCACCAAGCGCTCGCCACGGTAAATCAGGTCATCATTCCACATGCGCACAAAGGCTTCTTTGACCGCCTTGGAGCACTGGTCGTCCATGGTGAAACGCAATCGGTCCCAGTCTGCGGACGCGCCAATGGTGCGCAACTGTTTCAAAATGGTGTTGCCATTTTTTTCTTTCCAGTCCCATACGCGCTCTAAGAAGGCGTCTCGACCCAAATCGTGTCTGGTTTTTTTCTCGGTGCGCATCAGCTCTCTTTCCACCACGGTTTGGGTGGCGATGCCTGCGTGATCGGTGCCCGGGAGATACAGTGTGTTTTTGCCGAGCATGCGATGGTAGCGGATGAGCATGTCTTGGATGGTAATGGTGAGTGCGTGTCCCATGTGCAAGCTACCGGTGACATTGGGCGGTGGCATCATGATCACATAGGTTTCTTCCTTGGAGGTGTTGTCTGGCGAAAAGATACCCGCCTGTTGCCATTCGTTATACCAACGGTTTTCGGCTTCGGTGGGGTCATAGGCTTTATCTAACAGTCGATTGTCATCGCTCATCGGTCACACTCCCAAAAGAATTTGGAGCACATGTATACGAGCGAGAAAGCCCCTTCAAGACGGAAAAGGCGCTTTTCAGCGTCAGAATCCAGCATCAAGGGTCGGTGGGCAAGGAACTGATGGCATCAATGGCGTTTTGAGTCCGCTTAACCAAGAATTCCTCCAAAGGAGACAGCTGGGTATTCTTTTTCATGTGTTCGGGCCCTAAAACGTAAATTTGGCTTTCTCCGAATCGAGGCACGAAATTCGGGAGGTGTTTTTTCATGAAAAGGTGGTTTTGGGCTGGACCGTTGCCTTGGAAGATGATCTTCGGCGATGTTAAAAAAGCGTGGTTTTGGATGAGGTCCGGGCTGCTGCGGTGGTAGACGCGGGGGGTTTCCACAAAACCGATTTCCAGATGCGGGTTGTCTTGGAATTGCGGATGTCTTTCCAGATGTTGATGCAAGTGATGCTCCACCTGTGCGAACCGCAGGGGTACGAAGAGCAGCATACCGACGGTACACAGGAACAATACATTTTGGTGAAAGGGCGAGGTGTTTTGTGAATTGCTTGTTTGGGCGGGCGCACTCATGGCAGCCACCCCCAAAATCACCAAGCCGCCCCAGGCCCCTTCAAAGTATCGAAAACCCCAGCCATGACCGCCGTCGTATTGGGCGAAGAGATAGCCCAGAAACATGGTGATGGCGCTGTAGCCAAAATATTTGATGGGAGACTGGCGTGCTGCCTGACGAAATCCCCAAAAAGCCAAAAGCACCAAGCCTGGAGTGGTCCACGCCCAAAGTTTCAATAGACCCACGTATCTGGCGACAATGCGATCCCAGGCTGATAGCTGCGTGTGGTAGCCGGTGAGGTAGTCCATCACCGAATTCATGGGCGTGCCCACATGGGTTGGCGCGCCAATGTGGATCATCCAAAAAATCCACCCCAGACCGATGAAGAGTCCCAATGGAATATAACTGGCGGTGAGAATTAGAACTTTGCGCCAGCCCTCTTTTTGTTGGAGCAACCAAACAAACCAAGGCAGAACAAAAAAGAAATGGGGCATGGGTTGATGTTGGTTGATGGCAATGGCGCCCAACAACCCTGCCGCAATGAGGCGAAGGGTATGGGGATGTAAGATCAAAGCCACAAAAGCCAGGGAACTAAAGACGTAAAAAGTGTTGGGGTAGAACGTGACGGCGTTGACCAAAAAGCTGGGGGAGGTCAGCAGAAAAATGGTGCCCCAAACGTAAGCTTGGGGGTGGTCTGGAAATAATTGCTGGCAGAGGTGTTTCACCAAAAACAAACAGGCCACGGCCAAAACCACGTTGAGCAACCACGGGGCCTGCAGGGCTGTGAATGGTGCTAACAGCAAGGAGTAGCCAGGCCAATAGCGAGAAAACACGTCGCCATTGGGCATGCCGGTTAAAAACCTGGGCATGAATTCTGCGTGGACCAAATGTTCATGCAGGCCAAGGGGCCAGTGCCCGGTCATTTCACCCTGTGCAAAGATCTGGCTTTGAAAGACGAAGCAATACTCATCCATGCTAAGCGGGTAACCTTTATAGCTCCAAAAATGCATGATGCTGAGACCCATGAAGGTGATCACGCCCAGCGTCTTGGTGTGGTGAAAGAAATTCCACATCCATTGGCCGATTTTGAAATGGGTCCGCATGCACAACAAAAACAACATGCACATGACCAGCAATGCCCAGTAATCGAAGTCAGCAAATAAAGCCATGTAGATGCGAGGAGTGGGCCACCATTCGCGGTAGCCGTGCGCGGTCAACAGGCCAATGGCCGACAGAACGATGGCCAGTTGAACAAAAGTCTCTCGCGTGGGTCTTTGGAGGGTCAATGGTTTGCCTTCACTTGGGAATGCCATCCCAGTGTCCTAGCAGACCATTCTTGGCCTGGGTTGGCAAAAAAAGAAACGGCCACCTCTGGGGTGATGGCGTGCTTTAAACGCAAAAAGCCCCTTTGCGAAATTAATAGAAAACACAAATGCTTATATTTTTTAGATATTTAGGCGGTGTAACTTTATTTACGCGCTAAAACGCGATGGCGCGGTCGCTGTACCACCAGCCCTTGGCGGGGCAAGAAGAGGCTCAGACCCACCAGGCAGGCGGTCAAGCCGATTCCAAAGGTGCCCGCAAAACCTTGCTCTAGCGCGGTGGGCTGGGCTGCGGCCCATACCGTGAGTGCCAACAGACCTCCGAAAGCAAGTCGGGTGCTGTATCGAATCAAGGCTGCTCTGCGAAGGGATGAACGCATGTGGACTCCTGTGGAAAGCTTAGGTATCTGCACGAACAGGGCCAAATCGTAAGATACTGTAATATAATGGTTTATAAAATATTGAGCGTTGGTTTTCGGCTCAAATTGGAACTTCTTTTACGCACCTTGTGGGTTTTTGGCTCCATCTGGCGACCAAGGACGACAACCTTTCTTGGGGGCCAGGCCTTCGATCATTTCACGAGCTTTGAAATTGTAACACACGTTCGCCCCATTGATTGGAAAATGAAACTTGCGGGTGGCCACAGTTTTTGGTTTATAAAACCTTCAGCTGCCCCAGAAGAAAGGTGTCGTTTTGTTTCAAGAAGTTTTGGATTTACTCCTGCGAGGCGGTTTCATGACCTTCCCAATTTTTTTGGCTTCGCTGTGGGGGGCGACTATTTATTTTGAGCGTTTGTGGCTTTTGAAGCCGGTTCACGTCATGCCCCCCAGTTTGCAAAAACAAGTGAAGGCGCTGGTGGCCGCCGGTAAAGTTCAAGAAGCCCTGGTGCTCACCGAATCCAGCGAAACACCCTACGCTAAATTGATGCGACAAATATTGGAAAAGTCGGGCCGCGCTTATCCTTATCTCAGAGAAACGGCCGAGGATGCGGGAAAAGAGCAGGTGGAGTTTTTAGAGCGCCGAATGGGTTCATTGAATACTGTGATTGCCATCTCACCGTTGATGGGTTTGTTGGGAACTGTGTTGGGCATGATCACCGTTTTTCAAGCCGTGGCCGATAAAGGTGTCGGCTCTCCCATGGACATGGCGTCTGGGATTTGGGAGGCGCTGCTCAGCACAGCCTTTGGTTTGTCCGTGGCCATCATTGCGCTGGTGGGCCACCGGCATCTTTCAGGCCGTATTGACGGGTTTGTTTCGGCCATGGAAAAAGAAGCCGTGAATCTGGTGGAAACTTTAGACGTCTTAAATGCATCCGCGTCGTCCGATTCTGAAACGAGTGAAAATGAAGCAAAATAAAAACCCGTTAGGCTTTTTAATTGGTGCGTTGCTCCTAGGCGTTTTTTGGGGGCTTCTTTCTCAATGGGGGGCTAAATCGGAAAGCACACCAGACGCGCAAAAAGCTGCGAGCGAAGAGAAAACGGTGGCGCCCACACCTCCCAAAATTGTTTATCAGGACAATGCGGCACAAGATTTGGCTTTGGCATTGATTCAAAATGGCCGTCATGCCCAAACGCCGTTGAAAAGTTATGATCGCGTGGGTCGCAACGAGTCCTTATCCGTGGTGCTGGATCGCAATGGCATCGATTCTTTAGATGTGCATCACTTGTCCCGTTCGCTTAAAGGGGTCTTCGATGTTCGAACGGTTCGCCCTGGTCGTGTGGTGGTTTTGGAGCGCGAGAGCAATTCAGGAAAGCTCTTGTCCTTCACTTATCGTTACCGTGGGGAAAACGGCGCCCCTGCCAAGGCCGTGGCTACCCGCTTGCCCAATAAAAAGCACGGTGCGCCCGAGCCTTGGTTTAAAGCTGAAACCATCGCCACGCCCGTAACCACCCAGCCGGTGGTGTTGGTGGGCAAAGTCAAAAGCACCCTGTACCAAAGTTTGATCGATGCAGGCGGCAATGCTTATTTGGTGAACCGTTTTGCCGATGTTTTCACCTGGGACATCGATTTTTACCGTGAAGTTCAAAATGGTGATGCATTTAAAGTGGTGACAGAGAAAAAGTACGCCAATGGTTCATTTGTGGGTTTTGGCCGTGTATTGGCGGCCGAATACGTGAACCAGGGGAGGGCTTTGCGTGGATATTTGTACGCTTCGAAAGATGAGAAGGTGCAGGGCTATTTTGATGAAAAAGGGAAATGTTTAGAAAAAACATTTCTCAAAAACCCCATGGAGATTGCGCGCATCACCTCGAGATACGGCCAACGCTTTCACCCGGTATTGAAAAGGCGAAAACAACACAATGGCGTGGACTATGGGGCATCGCGAGGAACACCCTTTTGGGCGGTCGCAGATGGCACGGTTAAAGAGGCCCGTTACAGCCGCTCCGCAGGAAACATGATCGTTTTAAGGCATCGAAACGGGTATGAAACTGAATATTTTCACGCCAAAGGGTTTGCGCGCGGCATACGTCGAGGGGCCAAAGTGAAACAGCGTCAAATCATTGGGTACGTGGGCAGCACGGGGCGAAGTACCGGGCCGCATTTACATTTTGGGATGAAAAAACACGGTCGTTATGTGAACCCAGGTCGGCAAAAGTTTCCGGCCGGTCGCCCCATCCCCAAAAAATACATGGGTGAGTATCAAAAAGTAATGGCACCGCTCAAAATACAGTTAGAGGAAAACCAGCAAATATGAAATTGATGCATCGTCTTTTGCTCATTGGGTTTTGTCTTTTCGTAGGGCCGGCGGCCGTGGCCAGCGAGGACGTGTCGCCCCAGTTTGACAGCATCATCAGCAAAATGACCCTCGAGGAAAAAGTGGGACAATTGCTCTTTGTGGGTTTTGGTGGAACGGTGATGGACGACACCATCGCCTCGTTTTTCAGGCATAAAAAGCCCGGTGGTGCCGCATTTTTTTCGCGCAACATTAAAAAATTACCCCAAACGCTTCAGCTGATTCGCGACGTCCAGGCCTTGGCACCGGCGGGCATCCCCATGTTTATTTCGGTGGACCAAGAAGGGGCCAATGTGGTGCGGCTGCGCCATCAAGCCACCGTCATTCCTTCCAACATGGCGATTGGTGCCACCGGGTCGGAGCAACTTTCCTTGGAGGCAGGGAAAGCCTTAGGTAAAGATTTGCGGTTGATGGGTTTTAACATGAACTTGGCCCCCGTTTTAGATGTGGCCACCAATCCCAAAAACCCCGTTATTGGCATTCGCGCATTTTCTGGAAATGCCGACTTGGTAGCGCGGATGGGGGCTGCGTATGTGGCTGGTTTACAGTCTGAGGGCGTCTCTGCGGTAGCGAAGCATTTCCCAGGTCACGGGGACACTGATACCGATTCCCATTTTGAGACTCCTTCTTTGAATCACGATCGCACCCGGTTAGATTCGGTGGAATTACGCCCATTCAGGGCGGCGGTTGAAAAGGGCATTGATGCGCTCATGACGGCTCACATCGTCTTACCTCAAGTGGCTGAAGCGCCCGATTTACCAGCAACCATTTCGAAAAATCTTCTTACTGGGATCGTCCGCGATGAGTGGGGCTATGATGGGTTGGTGATCACGGATGGTCTCGAAATGCATGGAATTGTTTCACGATATGGATCGGGAGAAGCAGCGGTCCGAGCCATCAATGCCGGTGCCGATATGGTTTTGATTTTGTGGACCATTCAAAAGAAAAACGAAGTTCATCAAGCGTTGCTCAAAGCGGTGCGAGACGGTCGCATCAGTCAAGCCCGGCTGCAGGAGAGCCTTAAAAGAATTTTACGAGTGAAACACCGACGTGGCATTCTCAAACACCAACTGAAGCCAGTGCCGCAAACATTAAAGGCGCTGCAAAATGGTGGGCACCGAAAAGTGGTGAAGGAGATTGCGCAAAAAGCCATGACACTGGTTCAAGACCCACAAAAGATCATGCCCATTGCTTCCGAACGAAAAATTGTAGTGGCCTCGAGTGAACCTTCATTTATGAAGACGTTGCAACAAAATGTGGCCCAAACCAAAACCATTCGATTACGTTTGGGGGCGACCAAAAAACGAAAAAACACTTTGGCAAAACAAGTGGTGGCAGCCGCGGCAAACGCTGAGGTGGTGGTTTTAGGGTTGCTCAATGCAGACTACACCAGATTGGCGCACGAAGTTCGAAAGGCTTACCCGAAAAAACCCATCGTGGTGGTGAGTTTTGGTTCGCCTTTTCTGATTTCTTATGTACCTAAAGATGTGACGTTTTTATGTGCATTCGGCTTTAGACGTCACAGCGAAGTGTCTGCGGCCAAAGTACTTGTGGGACAACAGGCGGCTGAAGGCCGGTTGCCCGTGACGCTCAATCCTTAATCTGCTTGCACGTCGTCGAACCCGGTTCCCACATCGGGAGAGGCCGCTTTTAAAGAGGTGGAGTTGCGGGTCGTGGGGTCTTCATCACCACCAGCGCCGAAGACGCCGGTAATCCCTACGGAGACGATGTGGTATTGGGCGTTATAGGTGCCCATGGCCACGCGTGTTGAGCCATTGGAATGAACTGCCAATGGTTCCACCATTACGTTGGTGTTGTGGACGATACTCTCATCGCCAATTTTACGCTCATCCAAAAGAATGCCTTGATAGCCCATCTCTAAATTAATATTTCCCATGCGATATGCGAACCCCACACCGGCACCGTATTTGTTCCCATCGATATTCTCCACGGTAAGTGTTTCGTTGGGAATAGCAGAGGATTCATAAAAGCCACCTGCACGAAGGGCCAATGTGTTTTGCAGCAGGCGCCACTCGGTACCCAGTCGAATGGAGTAAGCATCTTGCCAATCTTTGGGCAGCACAATTGGCTCGAAAGACTCCGGCTCGCCGCCGCCCACTTGCATGGCCAAACCTTCAATACGCAGTGGAACGTGGGAGACAGCGCTCCACATTTCGTAGACCCCATCCAGTTCGATATCGATGTCTAAGGGCATTTGAAAAAGCTTCGCGGTGTTTAAAAGAATGCCGCCGCGGGCGATCCCGGGTTGGCTCATGGTGGCATAAGCTTTGCCGCCGCCTTCATCCTCCACCAGGGCGAGTGTGTCGGAAAGGTTTTCTAGTTCGGGGCCGAGAGTGACGTTGACGGGGCCTGACAGTTCAGCAGTGGCGCCATGTTGGTAGGAAAAGCCGAGCTCAATACCGCGGTAGGGCGTGAGCCACAGCCCTAAGTTGCCGGTGGGGATGCCATGCTTAATGATGTCCACATCTACCATGACGTCGTAATCGGGGTTTTCGATGCCCAATGGATCTGCAGAGATGGTGACCGACTGATGGGAACCCATGGTTTGCCCTTGAAAGGAACCGCCAAAAGCCAGCCAAGATGTGAGCTGATACGCAGCAGAAATGCCATAAGTGCCGCCCAAGAGATCTTTCTTCACCAACGTGTATCGGGTGTATTCATCTTGCCCGTATTCTGCATCGCTTGAGTTGGGGGCTGCAAAACTTGCTGCGAGCGTGAGCTTAGGAAGATTAAAGTAGGCGCCCGAAAAAGATGCAAAAAAAGTGGGAATTGGCATACCGGCCACTTGGTTACTCACCGCGTGCCCATCGGAAAAATCTGAGCCAGTATTGAGTTGGCCGATATAACCGCCTTGCGCTGGATAGCTGGGTGGATCAGAAGTTTCGTCTACTGCGCTCCGACCGCTGCCATCTTGAGCGTAACTGTGTGCCCCGTAATCGCGTTTTACGTCAATTGGTCCACAACCAGCCGTGCCGTTTCCACAATCCCGTACGTAGTTGGTGCGAAGGTTAACGTAGTTGAGGTTGAGCTGCAGTTGGGTGCCTTTGAGAAAGGCCAGGGCCGCAGGGTTCAAAAATGCTGCGCTGGGCGCCCTTGGGTTTACGATCAATGCACCCCCACGGGACAAGGCATGGGTCCCCACTTCGCCCACAAAAATCCCAGCCGAATGTCCAACGACGGGTGCTACCGTTAGAGTGAACAAGAAGGCAAGAGCGCGTAACGTAGATGCAGGCATAAAAGCTCCGTTTTGGGGGTGATTCTAACTCTCTATCATTTTCCTGTGATTCGTGGCAAACCAAGGAGCGAAGAGACACGGTGAAAGATGAACCAAGATACGTCACAATTGATTCGGCTTAAAATGCGCCGACGGGATCTCGTTTTTCGGGCCATCCGTTCGTTTTTCTATGAGCGCGACTTTTTAGAACTGGACCCACCCTTGCTCGTGCCAGGCACAGGGTGTGAACCCCATATCGACCCATTGACGGTTTCCATTGCATTGGAGCCAGGGCAGCCTCCAATTTCCCGTTATTTACACACCTCTCCCGAACTTTACTTAAAACGCCTTTTGAGCCGCGTGCCTGACCCATCGTTTTCCCTGGGTCATGTATTCCGGGACGGTGAGCGAACACCGAAGCACCTGGTCGAGTTCACCATGCTGGAGTGGTACCGACCTCATCAGGAATTGGATGTTTTGGTGCGCGATTGTGAGCAGCTTATTGCCCATGTTGTGGCCACTTGCCAGGCCCATCAACTCGAGCCTGATCCGCATGCAATACGTTTGTTGTCTCAGCAACCGTTTGAAGTGGTGACCATGCAAGAGCTCTGGAGAGAGCATGCACAGATCGATCTCGCAGAAACTTTAGGTCGGGTAGCGGACGAAGGTGATGAGGCGCTGGTAAGAACCGTTCAGGAAGCAGGATTTCACCTGCGACCTGGTGCCGACTTTGACGACGCTTTTGTCCAAGTCATGCTGTCGGCGATTGAACCCAATATCGGAAGAGAGCGTCCAACGGTGGTGACCCATTGGCCAAAGCAAATGGCAGTGCTTTCTCGGATTGACGATGAGAACCCTTTGTTTGCCTTGCGGTTTGAGTTGTATGCAGGTGATTTTGAATTGGCGAATGCCTTTGATGAACTGGTTGATGGTGCCGAACAAGCAGCGCGTTTTGAAGCCGACAATGCAAAGCGCCTTGATTTGGGTAAACTTACCCTCAATTTGGATCGGGCGTTTTTGTCGGAATTAGATCAAATGCCGCCTACGTCTGGGATCGCTTTTGGCCTGGATCGGCTCCTGCAGCTTCTTTTTGGGCTGGGTGATATTGCGGAAACCTATCCGTTGCACCCTTTAGACTAATTTTTTATATCATTAAAAACAAGCACTTACAGGAAAACAGCCAATGTGGGACAATCCCCTACTTTTAGGGGTTGACGCTCCGAAGGCGTCTGATAGAACGGCCTTCGCTTCGGAAGTTTCCGAGGCAAGGATCCCTTCACCGCTGTGGAGGGGTTTTTGTTTGCTCTTTGAAAACCAAATAACAGATTCGATTAAAAAGTTTATTGATGAAACATGTAATGTGACATC
>MDTD01029319.1_pt1 | contig 12896 bp, 12 predicted proteins | sample 811221 | NCBI WGS metagenome assembly MDTD01 (sample SAMN05326646, study PRJNA326480) | marine metagenome | isolation source: seawater | place: Pacific Ocean: South West | collected 2011 | reverse complement strand
GCTCTCTCGCACCAGCCGGCGCAGCCAGGGGGTGCGGCGGTTGCGGCGCATACGGGTGGCGGGAAATCTGGCAGGGGGGAAACTATCGGTCATGGTTTGCTCAGGGGTCCGTGGTCGGGTTTTGGGTAGTCAGAAACGGGTCAACCTTGCGTTCGATGCTGCTTTTGTCAATGCCTTGGCGGCCCAGGGGCCAAGGACGAGGTTCACAATCATTTGGCTTCCAGCGCGGCCAACCGCGGAAAATGGCAAGGCACAGATTTTCTCAATCGGTTACCGGAAGAAGCCTTTGGAGACAGGCCTCGTGCCTGGGCGGTGGCGCCTATCCCCGTGCTATATAATCCTGAACCGCTAGCCCAAGCGTAATCATCCCGATCACCGCCAACATCAACAGGGCCGCACCGCGAAAATGGCGCTGTCCCCCGCCTGAAAAAAACCGGGCCCCCGCCCAAACCGACAGGGTGAAGAGCGGGAACAACACAAGGCTCAGTATCAACACACTGGGCGTGAACAGACCGTAGTACCAAAGCGGAACCGGTGAAGACAGTGCAAGGGCACTAACCGTGCCTATGACGTTAGCGCGCTGGGTTTCGGCATCACCCGGACGCGACAAAACCAAGGCAACAACTGGTGGTCCGCCGACCCCAGCCGCGCCCTGCACGAGACCGGCCCCCACACCGAAAGAAAACATGATTTTTGTCCCGATGCCGCTCCGTGCTCGCCATCCTCGGTAAATGAATCCGACCGCGGCCAGGATGAACAAGGAAATGGCAATCTTCATGAGTACCGGGTCGGTGGAAACCAGAACCGAGGTCCCGACCGGCGCGGCGATGAATGCCGGAATGGCAAAGGGTAGCAAGAAGGCACGCTCGGAATGACGGATCGCCGTGGGAATCAGAAAAAATACCGCTGGAAGCCCGATCAGACAGGAAATGGCGACCGCAACGACGGGGCCGAAAATTGCACTAAAGATCATAATAATAATCAGCGCGCTGCCGAACCCGACAAATCCCCGCATGAACCCGGCCAGCATCATGGTAGCAACGACAATGGATAATTCCGGCACGGAAATCGGATCGACCAACGGCGAAATTAACCCCAACGCGGTCTCGATCATGGACAAGGGCTCCGCATGGCGGCGATGTAAAGACGCCAACTTGTCACATCGCGGGGACACAGAAAAGGCAAGCGGCTTCCATCCATACCCACCCCCAATTACCAACCAAAACACCGCACTCCCATCACTTTTACGCCGCACTTCATAACCAACGTGTATAGGCTGAACAATGGGGACAATGAAAAGAACCGCCGCATGATAGTTCTTATGAACCGCACCGCATCCTTAACCTACTACAAAATACCAGCGGCTTGCGCGGGAAAAGCGATCAGGATAACACAGACGTAACAATACGAGGGAGGATCCGCCATGAAATGCCGTGCTGCCATACTTCGCACCACCGGGGCAGAAAAGCCCTATGCCGAGAGCCAGCCGCTGTCCATCGAAGAGATCGAACTCGATCCGCCGGGCCCCAACGAGGTCCTGGTGAAGATTGCAGGCGCCGGCGTTTGCCATTCGGATTTGTCGGTGATCAATGGTTCGCGGGCCCGGCCCCTGCCCATCGTGCTGGGCCACGAAGGTTCCGGCGAGATCGTTGAGATTGGCTCGGCTATCACGGACCTGAAAGAGGGCGATCACACCGTGTTTCAGTTTAGCGCCGCCTGCGGGCGTTGCGTGCGTTGCCTGGAGGGGCGGCCGCAGAACTGCTTCACAGCGGCGACCCAAGGCGGCAAGGGCGAACTTATGGGCGGTGGTTCGCGCATTCGCGACGCTGACGGCAACACAATCGGGCACCATTCGGGTATTTCCTGCATGGCTGAATATGCAGTCATGGACCGAGGTAGCATTATCGTCGTCGACAAATCCGTGCCGCTTGCCGACGCCGCCCTGTTCGGTTGCGCGGTGATGACTGGTGCGGGCGCGGTCATCAACACGGCCCGCGTGCGCTCCGGCGACAAAGTGGCGGTACTCGGCCTTGGCGGGGTTGGTCTGAACGGCGTCATGGGCGCCAAGCTGGCTGGCGCCGCAGAGATCATCGCCATCGATACGGATGCGCGAAAATTGGAATTGGCCAAGGAATTGGGGGCTACCCACGTCATTAACGGTACCGACAACGACGTTATTGAGCAGGTTCAGGACCTGACCGGTGGTGGCGTCGATTTCGCCGTCGAACTTGCCGGAACCATCCCGGCCATGGAGACGGCCTACGCCATAATTGCCCGTGGCGGCGCCGTCGTCACCGCCGGCCTGTCACCGGCCGGCGCACAGTTTAGCTTCGAACACGCTGATTTGGTGAGTAACGAGAAGTCCGTGCTGGGGAGCTATATGGGAAGTTGCGTGCCGGTTCGCGACATTCCACGCTTCATCCATGCGTTCCAAAGGGGCGACATGCCCGTCGACCGGCTCATCGACCGGCACATCAGTCTTGATGAGTTGAACGATGGCTTTGATCGGTTGGACCGCGGCGATACAATCCGTCAAATACTGGCCCCGCATGAGTTTCAATAGGCCATGGACCGATTAACTGAACTCGGCGCGGTGCTCGGCCAGCTTCTCAAGGACCGGGGCGAAACCATCGCTATTGCAGAGAGCTCGACTGGCGGGCTCGTCTCAGCCGCGTTGTTGGCGGTACCTGGCGCATCCAACTACTTTATGGGCGGTGGCATTATCTACACCCGCGCAGCGCGGCGGGGATTACTCGAATTTTCAGAGTTCGAAGCCCAAATGCGCGCCGCGACTTAAGATTACGCCTGCCGTCTTGCCTCGGATATTCGCGATCGATTGGGCTCCACATGGGGCATCGGCGAGAGCGGTGCTACAAGACCAACGTGTAACAGTTACGGCGACCCACCCGGTCATACCTGTATCGCCCTAGTCGGCCCGGTCAGCCAAGCTATGACACTTGAAACTGGGTCAAACGTACGCAAAACCAACATGTGACGGTTTGCGGAAGAGACTATCCTTTTCGCGCAACGAACCATCGCGGAGATTGAAAAATTATGCTAGTATTAGGTTTGAGCGTTTAGGTCGAAAATGATGCGTTGGTGCGTGATGCCAGTCACTAAATTCTGGGCGGTAATCGACTCAGTCCATGGCAAAAAACATTGGTATAAGAGGCCTTTGGGGAATCAAACCCCGCAGGACCGGGGAAGTGACGATTAGGTCAATCGAACAACGTACTCCACGTCCCACCGCCCGCGGAAGTCTCTGAATATCGTCTGCCCCATATCAAGCCACCATCGATCACTATGTCAACGCCGTTGACGAACGCAGCTTCGTCGGAGCCCAAATACACGGCCGCATTTGCGATGTCATCCGTATCTCCGGCGCGCGGCACTGCCTGCATGCTGGCGATCACAGGTTTAACTTTTTCGATAGTGGTCTCCGCTGTATCTGTATCAATGCCCATAGCCTTCGCGAAGATGCCCGTCGCGATTACGCCAGGTGAAATGCAGTTCACCCGCACGCCGTCTTCGCCCAACTCCATAGCGGCACACTTGGTCAAATGGATAACAGCAGCCTTGGCGACGCCATACAGCATTGACCCCGAATAGCCAGTTCGGTGACCGGCAATAGAGCCAACATTGATGATTGAACCGGATTTTTGAGCCCGCATGTGGCGCGCCGCGTGCTGGCTATGGGCTAGAGCACCGCGCACGTGTACGGCCATTGTAGCGTCGAAATTCTCCAGAGAGAGCTCTTCGAAGGGCGCCGGTTTTGCCGGCGCGCCAGCGTTGTTCATAAGTATGTCAAGTCCGCCAAGCTGATCAATTGTAGTCTTCACCGCGTTCGCCGCATCCTCAACACTGCCCGCATCGCCATGGATGAATAAAGCACCAGTAACCGAGGCCACCCCAGCCCCCAGATCAGCACGGCGCCCCGTGAAAGCCACCTTTGCGCCTTCCTCGGTAAACCGTTCAATGACGCGGCGGCCAATGCCGCTAGTGCCGCCGGTGACAAGCGCAACTTTGTTTTCCAGACGCATACTGACCTCTCAAGACTTAATCATGGTAAAGAAGTTTCTGAGACAGGGCAGGGCCTGTCAACAAAGCCAAATGCCCTGCTTCTCCACAGACAAATCACTCAGCAGTACCAAATGGCACAAACATTTTGATGTCGCAGCAAGGGCTTACGTTTACGTAAACGTGAGCCCTTGCTAAGATATAACTGGAGGAAGTAACTGACGACACAGGGTATCCCAAGGTGCGTTGATGTCGTAGGATGACATTCGATGACGACGTGGATCACATGCAAACGCAAATACGGGGAGAGACGCGATGCCTGATGACGGTATTGCTCAGCGCGTTAATAATTCGGAACTCTATGAGCCGAAGTTTCCAATCCGGTTTGTGACTGCCGCATCATTATTCGACGGTCACGACGCATCGATCAACATCATGCGCCGCATCCTGCAAAACGCGGGAGCGGAGGTTGTGCATTTGGGCCATAACCGCTCGGTAGACGAGGTCGTCACCGCGGCAATACAGGAAGATGCGCAGGGTATCGCGGTCAGTTCCTACCAAGGTGGCCATGTGGAGTATTTCAAGTACATGGTCGATCTCTTAGCCGAGCGCGGGCGCCCCGACATAAAGGTGTTCGGCGGCGGTGGCGGCGTCATTGTTGCACCTGAGATCAAGGATCTCCATGACTACGGTGTAAGCCGTATCTATTCTCCCAATGATGGTCAGTCAATGGGTCTTCCCGGCATGATCCACGATATGCTCGAGCTTGCAGACAGGGATTTGGGCGAGGGGCTTCCAACGGACTTCAGCGGCTTGGAGAAAAACGATCACACGGTCCTAGCCCGGATTATTTCTGGGCTTGAACTAGGCCGCTTGCCAAATAAACTTTTGTCTGCGATCCGCGCCGCCGCCGAGTCGAAAACGGATGTCCCAGTGGTTGGCATCACGGGTACAGGCGGTGCCGGCAAATCCTCGTTGACCGATGAGCTCGTCCACCGGTTCCGGCTCTATTCTGATGAACCGAAAATTGCGATCATCGCAGTCGATCCAACCCGACGCAAGACCAAGGGCGCACTGTTAGGCGACCGGATTCGAATGAACGCTATCAACCGAGAAAACGTCTACATGCGCTCGTTGGCAACCCGCACGTCCCAGTCCGAGGTGCCGCCAGCCACATCGGACATCATCGCCGCCTGTAAGGCTGCTAATTTTGACTTGGTGATTGTCGAGACGCCAGGTATTGGCCAAGGGGACGCTGCCATCGTCGACCACGTGGACGTGTCTCTCTATGTTATGACCCCGGAGTTTGGAGCCCAAAGCCAGCTCGAGAAGATCGACATGCTTGACTTCGCCGATATTGTCGCAATCAACAAGCTCGACCGGAAGGGCGCACTTGATGCGCTCCGCGACGTACGCAAGCAGGTTCAGCGAAACCGTGAGGCGTTTGGGCTGTCGCCAGGCGCCATGCCAGTATTCGGCTGCATGGCATCCAAGTTCGCCGATATCGGTGTGACCGCCTTATATCAGGAAATGCTTAATCAATTTTCCAAAAAGAGGCTGGGCAACTTCGCCTGCTCCATCGATCCCGTGGGGGTCAAGCAATCGGAGCCTGGCCAGGCCGTCGTCCCGCCGGAACGTGCGCGATATTTGGCCGAAGTGGCTGAAACGATCCGCGAATATCATAAAACCATCGAAAACCAGTCCCGCCTGGCCCGTGAGTGCCAACAATTAACCCAAACTAGACGAATGTTGGCGGAAGCCGGGCAAGGAGCAGATACCAACGATATTAACTCCTTGCTAGCCAAGCGCGAGGATGAATTGGACCCCAGAGCACGCAAGCTATTGGAGACCTGGCCATCGATTGTCGAGAGCTACTCTCGCGATGAGTACGTGGTTAAAATCCGGAACAAAGAAATTCGCACGGCCCTAAAGCGAACTACCCTATCCGGCAACACTGTCTCGCGCGTCGCGCTACCGAAATACGAAGACCACGGCGAATTGTTGAAATGGCTGTTGAAGGAGAACCTACCGGGTTCATTTCCGTACACGGCGGGCGTATTCGCGTTTAAGCGCGACGGCGAAGATCCAACGCGCATGTTTGCCGGAGAAGGCGATGCGTTCCGCACAAACGCGCGGTTTAAGATGCTTTCCCAATACACTGATGCAAAGAGAATTTCTACAGCGTTCGATTCTGTTACCCTATACGGGTTTGACCCGCATGAGCGGCCAGACATTTACGGCAAAGTTGGCAATTCCGGGGTTTCGATCGCAACTTTGGACGACATGAAAGCTCTCTACGAGGGCTTTGACCTATGCGACCCGGCAACATCCGTCTCCATGACAATAAATGGCCCCGCGCCTATCGCTATGGCCATGTTCCTGAACACGGCCATAGACCAGCAGATAGATGAGTTCCGCGCCGACAATGGCCGCGAGCCCTCTGAAAAGGAGATGGAGAAACTCGCCAAATGGGTCCACGCGAACGTGCGCGGAACCGTACAAGCGGATATCCTGAAGGAAGATCAAGGTCAAAATACCTGCATCTTCTCCACAGAATTCGCACTACGCATGATGGCGGACATCCAGGAATATTTTGTCCAAAATCGGGTCCGAAACTTTTACTCCGTGTCCATTTCCGGCTATCACATCGCCGAGGCCGGCGCGAACCCGATTTCGCAATTGGCGTTCACTTTGTCGAACGGCTTCACGTTCGTCGAGGCGTACTTAGCGCGCGGCATGAATATCGATGATTTCGCGCAAAACTTATCGTTTTTCTTCTCCAATGGCATGGACCCGGAGTATACGGTTATGGGTCGCGTGGCTAGACGGATCTGGGCGTGTGCGATGCGGCTCAAGTACGGCGCCAACGAGCGTTCACAAAAACTGAAGTACCATACTCAAACGTCAGGCCGTTCGCTGCACGCTCAAGAAATGGATTTCAACGACATCCGCACCACATTGCAGGCGCTAATCGCAACTTATGACAACACCAATTCCCTACACACTAACGCCTTTGATGAGGCCGTGACTACACCGACAGAAAATTCCGTGCGGAGGGCGCTAGCCATCCAGATGATCATCAACCAAGAATGGGGCTTGGCGCAGAATGAGAACCCTAACCAGGGGGCGTTCATCATCGACGAGCTGACAGACCTGGTTGAAGAAGCGGTGCTGCAAGAGTTCGAGAGAATTTCCGAGCGAGGCGGAGTTTTAGGCGCCATGGAAACCGGCTACCAGCGCGGCAAAATCCAGGAAGAAAGCCTCCACTATGAGACCCTAAAGCATACAGGCGAATATCCGATCATCGGGGTCAACACATTCCTTAATCCGGAGCCAGAGGATGAATTGGTGCCCGAGCTACAGCGCTCGACGGAAGATGAGAAACAAAGTCAGATTTGCCGATTACATAAATTCCAGGCACGCAATGAGGCAGCTTGCGCACCTGCCTTGACCAGGCTCAAGCTAGTGGCCACGGATGGCGGCAACGTTTTCGAAGTTTTAATGGACGCAGTTCGAGTCTGCTCCCTGGGTCAGATCACCCACGCTCTATTTGACGCTGGCGGGCAGTACCGGCGGAATATGTAGGTTTTCTTGTACAATGGAGATGAAAACGCAACGGGAAAGAGGACGTATTTACATTGGCTTATTTTGTGAGACGCATGCCACGTAAACTTCATCATTAACCAGCCCGCAAGCCAGAATTTAGACCTCTGCGATCGCATTTTGTTCGCCCGCCCCCTTACACCTATCGCTGAAGTCAACGATTTTGGGGCTATTTGAGCTCCATTACTTTGAACCCGCACAGGAGACGGTAGATCGGACCTGGGGTGCCAAATTCACTAAGTAAATATCCTACCATCGTAACTCGTCATCTGGCAGATACACCCGGAATATGGCATAAATTTAGCATGGTCAATTCCAGTGACATAAATTTGCGCGAAGTTCTCTACGAATTTATCTCGGTAGGGCGTTACATGCGTGTCAACGCCATTGATCCCCGGACCGGCATTGAGGTTACGATGATTGCCGACCCGCGATACGGAGAAACGCTGATCAAGCGCTTGGCAGCGCGAAAACTTGCTTACGTAATTTCAAAACGCCGGCCCGGGCTATTAAACTCTCAGCAGCGGCCACTAGGCGGCCGTGGCCAAAATAAGGACTAGAACGCTTAGCCCTGACGTTTACCAAGCCCCATTTTCTTCGCAAAATCTGAACGCTTCTGTGCATAACTGGGTGCCACCATAGGATAGTCCTGAGGCAAACCCCAGCGGGCCCGATATTCTTCAGGGGTCATGTTGAAGGCGGCGCGGAGGTAGCGCTTCAACATTTTCAACTTGCGCCCATCCTCAAGGCAAATAATAAAGTCGGGGTGGACGGAGCGACGAATAGGAACGGCAGGCTTCCGACTGACGGCCGCTTCGGCCTCTTGAGTGTTTGATTGGGCCAATGCATGTAAAGTCTCATGCACCTGACCAATTATCGTGGTGAGAGCCGACGAAGATACAGAATTTCGGCTGATGAAAGCGGAAACAATTTCTGTCGTCATCCGCATTAAATCTTGCCGGGAGGCAATGCCCCCGTTTTCCCCTGTCATGAGACCTCCCTGGCGTTTGGTTATTGCTACATCTTATGACCGAGCGAGCGCCACCATCAACTTTAAAATGTCAGGAAAGAATGAAATTTTACCTCCCGGCGAAATCGCTCCCATGCCTAGTGGGTGTCTTGGCAATCTAACTCCAGATATGGTAAGCAAATAAGCGTCAGCTTGGCCGACAACACTACTGTCGCGGTCCAGGAGGCATTTCGGCACTCAGGGTGAATATTCATGTCTCAACTAACCGTTGCCATTGCCTGCGATCATGCGGGTTTTCCCATAAAATCGATCCTCAAAACCGAACTCGAGCAGTCGGACCATCAAGTCATCGATCTTGGGACACACTCCCAAGACTCCGTTGATTATCCAGATTTTGGCTTTGCCCTCGCGAGTGCCTTGGGCAAGAACGAGGCGGACTTCGGCGTCTTGGTCTGCGGCAGCGGTATCGGTATTAGTATAGCTGCGAACCGTCATCCCCAGGTCCGCGCTGCCCTGGTCCATGATGCGTTGGGTGCGAAGATGTGTCGATTACACAATGACGCCAACGTCATTTGTTTCGGCGGTCGGATGATTGGCGAGGAAGTGGCAAAAGACTGCTTAGATATTTTTCTTCGAACTGATTTCGAAGGCGGACGGCATGCGCGCCGGGTCAACAAACTGAGACGCTCGTATTAAAAACATTGAACTGGTCTTTGAGTAGGACAAATAACTGATGCTGGATAACGACAAATCGAATGAGACACCGGATCTGGCTGGCTTTTTCGGCACCGGTCTAAGGAATTGTGATACGGACGTCTACGAGGCCATTCAACAGGAGCTGAGGCGCCAGCAAGATCAGATAGAGCTGATCGCTTCCGAGAACATTGTCTCGCGAGCAGTTCTAGAGGCGCAAGGCGGTGTCATGACGAACAAATACGCCGAGGGGTATCCCGGACGTCGGTATTACGGTGGCTGCGAATACGTCGACATCGTTGAAACGCTCGCTATTGAGCGAGCAAAGAAGCTGTTCGACTGCAAGTTCGTCAATGTACAACCACATTCCGGCGCACAAGCCAACGGCGCCGTTATGTTGGCGCTGCTCCAACCCGGTGACACCATACTGGGACTTTCACTCGCAGCGGGCGGGCATCTGACCCACGGCGCCAAACCGGCGCAGTCGGGTAAGTGGTTCAATGCCGTTCAATACGGTGTACGAGAGGATACGCAGTTAATTGACATGGATGAAGTAGCGCATCTCGCGGAAGAGCATCGTCCGAAACTTATAATCTGCGGCGGTTCGGCCTATCCGCGGACCCTGGATTTTGAAGCGTTCCGTGAAATCGCTGACTCCGTCGAAGCTTATTTGATGTGCGATATGGCCCACTTCGCTGGTCTTGTAGCGACCGGTGTCCACCCTTCGCCTTTGCCACATGCGCACGTAGTAACTACAACCACTCACAAGACCCTGCGTGGCCCTCGCGGCGGCATGATTCTCAGCAATCACGAGGACCTGGGCAAGAAATTTAACTCAGCCGTCTTCCCAGGCATGCAAGGGGGACCTCTCATGCACGTTATCGCCGCCAAAGCCGTGGCTTTTGGCGAAGCGCTTGAGCCCCATTTCACGGATTACTGCAAGTCTATTGTGGACAATGCTGGTGCGCTCGCGGAAACCCTGGTCGAACGCGGCCTGGATATTGTCGCCGGTGGAACAGACACGCATCTCATGCTTGTTGATCTCCGACCGATGGGTCTTAAGGGCAACGACACGGAGCTCAGCCTAGAGCGCGCCGGCATGACATGTAATAAAAATTCCATTCCATTCGACCCCGAGAGCCCGACTGTCACTTCAGGCGTCCGTTTAGGAACGCCAGCGGCAACTTCGCGCGGATTTGGTACCAATGAATTCCGGCAGGTTGGAAATCTTATTGGAGATGTTCTAGATGGCCTTGCTGTGTATCCGGAAGACAATTCAGCGGCAGAAAACAAGGCGCGTGAAAAGGTTGCCGCTCTATGCCATGAGTTTCCCATCTATCGGGAAGTGTGATCGGTTGGGAACAACGTAAACCTGGGGAGGGAACAAATCGATGCGGTGCCCATTTTGCGGCCATTCGGATTCACAGGTTAAGGATTCACGGCCAACAGAGGATAACGCAGCCATCCGGCGCCGCCGGTTCTGCCCCGAGTGTGGGTCACGATGGACAACATTCGAACGTGTTCAGTTACGCGAGCTGACCGTAGTCAAGAAGGAAGGCGAAAAGGCCCCCTTTGATCGTGAGAAATTAGCGCGTTCATTACGGATCGCTCTGCGCAAGCGTCCTGTCGACCCTGAGCGGATCGAACGTATTGTCAACAGCGTTCAACGCCAATTAGAAGCATCCGGCGAGAATGAGATCCCGACAAAAGCCATCGGGCAGATGGTGATGGAAAATCTGAAAGATTTAGATCAGGTCGGTTACGTGCGTTTTGCCTCTGTCTATCGGAATTTCCGAGAGGCGAAGGATTTCGAGGATTTCGTAGAAAATTTGGGCGATCTTGAAGCCGCCGCCGACTAACGCTGATTTCCGCCATATGAGGTCTGCGCTGACACTGGCTCGGCGAGGCCTAGGAAATGTATGGCCAAACCCAGCAGTAGGCTGCGTTCTGGTGCGCGAGGACTTAAATAATCGCGTTGTTGGGCGTGGCTGGACCCAACCCGGTGGCAGTCCACATGCGGAAACCGAGGCTCTGGCACGTGCCGGCGATTTAGCGCGAGGAGCGACCGCATACGTGACATTGGAGCCCTGCAGTCATATCGGTCGAACCGATCCCTGTGCTGACGCCCTTATCGAAGCAGGCATTTCCCGCACCGTTGTTGCCGCAATAGACCCGGACCCCCGGGTATCTGGTCGGGGCATCGCGCGCCTCCGTAAGGCTGGAATAGCCACAGATGTGGGGCTGCTAGGTCCGGAAGCCAAAGCCCTAAATTCGGGGTTCTGGAGACGTCAGCAGAGTGCGCGGCCGATAGTCACCCTAAAGATTGCCACGACCGCCGATGGGTTCGTCGCTAGCCGCAATGGAGACAGTCAATGGATCACAGGCTCTGAAGCACGACAGCACAGCCAATTTCTTCGAGCCCAACATGACGCAATCCTCACAGGCATTGGGACAGTCGAGGCCGACAACCCTATGTTGACCTGCCGCCTCCCGGGACTATCACACCTCTCACCCATCCGGGTCGTTATGGACTCAAAACATCGCCTCGGTGCGGAAACCTCTCTTGCGTTATCAGCAGACATTGTCCCCGTGTGGCGGATCGGAGCGGAAGGAACAGATTTCGCCGTCGACTCTTCAGCGGTGGTTAACCTACGGGTGCCGAATGTCCCCCATGAGGGCTTGAACCTAACTGCGACCCTGTCACTTCTCTCCGATCACGGAGTTACACGCCTACTCGTGGAAGCGGGGCCAAAACTTTCAACCTCTTTTTTGCGCCAAGATTTAGTCGACCAACTGGCGTGGTACCGCGCACCCACAGTTATGGGCAGTGATGGCCTTCCCGTCTTCGGCGGTCTAAATGTGGATGGACTTGCAGACATGAGGGGCTTCGCACCATCTAATACAACGAAGCTCGGCGTCGACAACTTGACAATTTACACACGCCGTCTCGAGGCTTAGAACCGACAGACATGTTCACAGGAATTGTTACGCACATCGGATCCATCCGAAATATCGTCAAGAGCGGGGACACGCGTATGGAAATTACTGTTCCCTTTGACACCGAAGACCTAGAGATTGGCGCGTCAGTTGCGTGTTCCGGAGCCTGTATGACTGTGGTCGAAATAGGCTCCGACTGGTTCGCTCTCACCGTGTCCGGAGAAAGCCTTAAAAAGACGACCATGAGTCAGTGGTCGAGGGGAACAGCAATCAACTTAGAGCGCGCTCTTAAAGCCGGAGATGAATTGGGTGGGCATATCGTTTCCGGCCATGTGGATGGTGTCGGTTTGCTAGTCGCCATGGCTCGGGAAGGCGACTCAACCCGAATGACATTCGAGGCGCCTGAGGGCCTTGGGAGATTTATTGCCTCAAAGGGTTCTATAACCATCGATGGTGTGTCCTTGACCGTCAACGATGTGGGGCCGGAAAAATTCGATGTAAACGTCATTCCCCACACTAAATGTGTCACAACACTCGGCGACCGAAAGGTTGGAGACGCGGTTAATCTAGAAATCGATATGCTCGCCCGGTATGTTGCGAGACTTCAAGATTACGCCTCGATAGATATTGCGGGATAACGACATTGCCTCAAAAAACTTCGAAGCAAGATATCGCT
>MDTD01017249.1_pt1 | contig 12898 bp, 13 predicted proteins | sample 811221 | NCBI WGS metagenome assembly MDTD01 (sample SAMN05326646, study PRJNA326480) | marine metagenome | isolation source: seawater | place: Pacific Ocean: South West | collected 2011 | reverse complement strand
TCCTGAACCACTACTGAATATGTACCAGAAGTCAAATCTGTTGGCGCCGGACCAAAAACCCCTCCATCTACTGAGTAGGTGAACGGTGCAGTTCCACAAGAAACGTTAGACACAGAGAAAGTACCGTCGGATGTTCCCGTGCACGTCTCGTTAACTATGGCTAGGTCAACATTCACATCCGTGATATCAACAACTAATTCTACGGCTCCACTTTCAGTACAACCCGTTCCAGTTTGAGTCACGAAAAAGCTGTAGCTTCCAGTAGATGCAGTTGGCATCACACTCGTTCCGACAGCTTCAAATGGAGAACCTGTTCCTAAAACATTACCGCCTGGGGCATCATACCAAGTCATCACGTATGGCCCATTGGAAGGCACGGAATAATTAATGGCATCACCAAAAACACCAGAGAATACAATATTTCCTCCTTCGTCTAAAATATTAAAAGATACCTCGGCAGTCCAAGAACCGGTCACCCAGGTTGCTGTTAAAATGTCCCCTTCATTTACCGGGAATGTTGCAGAACCATTCGAACCACTAGTAATAGTAAAGGGACCATTTCCGTTGATGGTAATTGAATTTCCATTCCATCCATCACCAAAGGAATCTTCCATTTCTATGGTATATAATAAGGAAGGATCTGTTCCTTGTGCTTCTAATAATATGGAGTTTCCACCACCACAATATGCCTGAGGGGAGGTTACGATTGGGTCATCACACTGAGCATGAGATACTTGGGCACCAAACACAAACGTGGCGACCAATGGTAATAATCTTTTCATAGTTAGGTAATATTTAGGTATAGTCAGCTAAAATAAAATTTTTTTTGAAGTTAAAAACGAAAGATGACTATTTTTGGAGTAAAATTGAATAGATTTCATGGATTTAATAAATAAACGTGCGGTTGTGTGTGGAAGTACACAGGGTATAGGAAAAAGTACAGCTATAAAACTTGCTGAAATGGGTGCTTCAATTGTTTTGATTTCTAGAAACATCGAAAAGCTTAATAGAGTTCTCAACGAACTTCCTCTAGTTGACCAAAATCAAAACCATGAAGTTTTGATTGCTGATTTTTCGAATCCAAAATCTTTAAAAGAGACTCTAGACAATTACCTGCAAAAAGAAAAAACAGTACATATATTGGTGAATAATACAGGAGGACCTCCCGGCGGACCCATAAAAGATGCAGATACTGAAGAGTTTATCAATGCATTTAATCAGCATTTAATATGTAATCACATTTTGGTTCAATCTTTTTATCCGTCTATGATAAAAGCGAACTATGGAAGAGTCATCAATGTTATTTCTACTTCTGTAAAACAACCAATTGAAGGATTGGGAGTCAGTAATACAATTAGAGGAGCCGTGGCCAACTGGAGTAAAACACTTGCCTCTGAATTAGGATCCTATGGAATTACCGTAAACAATGTACTACCAGGTGCCACGGCAACGGAAAGACTCACAGATATTTTACATAATGTTTCTAAAAAAATAAATGGGACTTATGAAGAGGCAGAGAATATGATGAAAAATGTGACGCCTGCAAAACGATTTGCTCAACCGGAAGAAATAGCTGAAGCTATATCTTTTCTGGCCTCATCGTCAGGTTCATATATCAATGGAATCAATCTTCCAGTGGATGGAGGCCGAACCAAATCCTTGTAATTATTCAGCTCAATTTTCCACGATAATAGATGCGAAGAGCAATCAAAAATGGTATTCCAAATAAAAAACAAAATGCTAATGCATATCCCTCGCCATTAAGATAGAAGGCCTGTACATTTTCCATATCCTTCTCATCATAACCAAACCCCAAAAAATAAGAAAGGCTTAGTGGTGCAGAAATGGTCTTAGAAATGCCCGTTGAATTCTCAACAATTTCTCCTGAAAACAAATTTATGGGAAGGAAGAATAAAACAGTCCCAATAAGCAAGAAAGAGAGAAAGAAAGCAAGGATAGATCGATTCAAAATGTAATTTATTTTATTCAAAGATAAGCCTTATTTTAGCACCTACTATAGAGATGTCAAAAAAGGGTATTCACATAAATAAACAACGCTGGAAAATTCTTCTTGCCTTTATGGTGTTACTGGTAATTGCCGTTTCTCTTTTGTTGTCTAATGGGTTTATTTCGAAAATTTCACAGAGAGAAAAAGATAAGGCTCAGCAATGGGCACAGTCGGTTAAAAAGAAAGGGGAGTTGGTGGCGCTAAGTAATGAAATATTTTTGGAGCTTAAGAAAAAAGAAAAGCAGAAAATAGACCTTGTTGTTAAAGCCCAAAAGACGATTCTAACGAAATCTGACATCACTCAGAATCAAGACATTGATTTTTCTTATTCGATCATTGAGTCCAATGAAGATATTCCTGTCGTACTGCTTATGAATAATGAGATCAGTCAATATAGAAACATGGATGCCTTTTTCGCCAAAACCATGACGGATAAGCAAAAGGATTCGGTTTGCTTGTTTTATGCTAATGCTTGGCGAGATAGTAACCAGTTTTACAACATTGAGTATTATGAAGGCCTGTATCTCCAATTTGTTTATGGCAGCTCATTTGAACTCAAGAGACTGAAAAAGGAAAGTGAAAAATTAATCAATTCTTTCAGTAAAGAAATAAAAGAGAACACTGGTTTAATACCCGTTATTTTATGGAATGAGGCAAACAATGAACTTGTTGCCTCTAATGTTCAAGGGTCTAAAAGTAAATTACTGGCGTTAAAAAATGAATGGCAAGAAAAAAACAAACCCATAGAGTTTAACTTCGGCTCTGGAAAGAAAATCTTATATTTTTCGGATAGCAGGGAGTTGTTTTATCTTCAATGGATTCCATATGTCCAATTCTTTGTTCTTGGCTTGATCATTCTGTTAGGATATTTCATATTCTCTACTTTTCGGAAAGCAGAACAAAAAAGGGTGTGGGCCGGTATGGCCAAAGAAACGGCTCATCAGCTAGGCACGCCACTTTCATCTTTAATGGGTTGGCAGGCGCATTTGGAGGAGTTAAAAATTGATCCGATGATTACTGCAGAAATGAAAAAGGATTTGCAGCGATTAGAGCGCATTACGGATCGCTTTTCAAAAATAGGCTCTGAGGCCAAACTTGAAGAAAACAATATTGTCGATACGATTGAGGAAAACTTAGTTTATCTAAAAGCGAGGTTATCGAAAAAAGTTGAAATCAACTTTAATGCAGATATTGATCCTAAAATAAAAGTGCCACACAATCAATCTTTAATGGATTGGGTGATTGAAAATTTATGTAAGAATTCCGTTGATGCCATGAGTGGTGTTGGTCGACTCAGTTTATTGGTTTCGGAAGATAAAGCGCATGTTCACATCGATATCACAGATACAGGGAAGGGGATTTTATCAAACGATCAAAAAGCCATTTTCGAACCAGGGTATTCGACGAAGAAAAGAGGATGGGGATTAGGTTTAGCCTTGGTAAAAAGAATCATTTGTGAACATCACAAGGGAAAAGTATTTGTTCTTAAATCCAAGATGGGCGTTGGGACAACGATAAGAATTAGCTTGCCCCATGAAACCCTTTCTTGAGTCCATCGACAACTTCTTTAATGGATTTTATTTCATTGACATATTCAATTGAGGGCCCTGCACACCAAACGGTTTTATAGGTGGTAGAAAATGCGGCTTTTTGAAGGCTTTTCATACCTCTCATGAACGTGATTGCTTTAAACCATTTTTTTAATCTTTTATTTTTGTTCAATAGACCTTCAAGAAAGTTTTGAGATGTACCTATTTTTTGAACATATGGCGTATTGATGACTGTGCATGGTGTTCCAGAAAGTTTGGTTGTAAAAACAATATCTTTAGCTCCATAATTTACACATGCGTCCTTATATTCTTGTGAAACGGGGGCCTCTTTTGTAGCAATAAAAACACTTCCCATAGACACCCCATCAGCACCGAGGTCAATCATGTCTTTTATTCCCTTACCATCACCAATTCCTCCGGCAGAAAGGATTGGTATTGAGCAAGCTTTTTTTAGAGCGGGAATAAGTTCCTGAAACGAGGTCGGCCCAGCATGTCCTCCTGCCTCTTTATTCACAGCAATAATCCCGTCAGCTCCAAGGGCCTCAACCTTTTTGGCATAATTCACATCAACAACATCACAAAATACTTTGACTCCATGTTGCTTTGACATTTTTATGGTTTCTTCTGGAGACCCCAGAGAGGTAATAAAGAAGGATATTTTTTCTTCGCAACAAACCCTCAGTTGTTCCTTGTATAAAAAGTTAGATTTGTTCACAATGAGGTTAATACCAAAAGGGCCATCAACTGCTTTTTTTATTTTTCTAATCGCCTGTCGAAGCTCTTTAACGGTCCTATAATTTAGTGCAGGAATAGCGCCTGTGATACCATTTTTGAGAGCTTCAATAATCATTTCTTCGTTCGATACTAAAAACATCGGAGCCATAATAACAGGGAACTCAATATTTAGTATTTCGCATAGTGGCGCATTTTTTGTCATTATCTTTGATATCTATAATAGAAATCAAAAATATACAATTAACAACATAGTTCAGAAATGTTTCGTAAAATTCAAGTTTCATTATTATTGATATCCTCTTCTTTTGGATTGTTGTCTCAATCTTGTAAAGATTTTGTTGAGGACTCTTCAGTGTATTCTGTTTCTATGATTTACGATGACATTGTGAGTCTTATGTACACCTACAGTGACCTTTTAACAGTCGATATTCTGGGGCGTTCAGAATTCGGCCAGGCCATACCCATTATGACCATCGAAAACAAAGCAGGGAACACAATGAAAAAACCCGTTTTACTTGTGGGGAATCTTCATGCTAGAGAATTCTTTAGCTCGAAATTTGTAATGAAATTCACCAATCAATTCTTACTTTCTTTGAATAACAGTAATTGCATTTACAAGGACGCATCTAGGTTTTTGGACGAATATGTTTTTTATATTGTTCCTTTAGCGAATCCTGATGGACTTAAGATTGCGCAGGAGGACTGGAAAGGAATAGAGGAGCATAGAGCTGCCATTAATAAAATAAAGAGAATCGGTCCGTTTTCAGATTGGAAGGCTAACGGTAAAGGAATTGATTTAAACAACAATTTTGATGATGGAAACTTTCATTTAAAGCATGGTCGTTTGTTTGAGGAGAATCCTGCCTCACAGGGTCATAAGGGAGCCTTCCCTGGAGAGGCGGTGGAAGCTAGGCTTATTCAAAACTTAATTGATTCGATACATCCCTTTATTACTTTGTCTTTTCACACCAAAGGAGACATTTTGTTTTGGGCCGACCGAGGGACTCACGCCAAATTTAAAGGTCTTGACACAAAGCTGAACACAAGGGTGTCAAAAGAGTGTGGTTTGCTCATGGCAAGAGTATCTGAAAATCCTAAGGATTATGCCGCAGGACTTGAAAATTATGTCCGTGCTAAAACTGGAACCATAGGAGTTTGTGTTGAGTTGTCAAAACCAAATAATAAAGATGCACAACACCCCCCTGATCAATTTCATAAATTGGTTTGGGAAAAATGTAAATACCTTCCTTTTATTTATTTGGATGAGTTTTCAAAACTTTACCCAGAATATCAGGAGCTATTCGAATAAACATTCATCGTATAATTTTAAATACCTTAGAACCATGAAAAAGTACTTATTAATTTTTGTTGCCATTCTAATAGTCAATAAAGCTGAACCTCAAAAGATTTTTTCCGTTGATTATCAAAGCCAAGCCGATGTCAAAGTTTTTGTTGTTGATTACGAAAGTCAGGCGGATCTTAAGGTTTATAAGGTTGATTACTCGAGTCAGGCAGGAAAAAACAATGGAAAATGGTATTTTGTAAATTACGCGAGTCAAGCCGATAAAAAAGTCTACTTTGTAGATTATGCGAGTCAGGCAGATCTAAAAGTTTATTTTGTAGACTATGCCAGTCAATCAGGATGGAAAAAATCTTCAAAAAAACAGTTGATGTATTAGCGTGTTGATTGATTATTTAGAATACTTCGCTGTTTTTTCAGGTATGCTATACTTGATATTGATTTCGAAACTGATTCGTTTGGGATGGTTGTTTGGTATGTTTAGTGCAGCAGCCTATACCTATATTTGTTTCCAATCTTCTCTTTATTTTCAATCTATCCTTCAGCTCATTTATGTTTTTACTAGTTTTTTGGGGTTTTGGAGTTGGGCAGAACTAAAGGATAACAAAGGGTCTGAAACTTTTCATCTATCTATTCAACAAAATATTTGGGTTATTCTGGCAGCGTTGTCATGCGTATTCATTTCATTTTATCTTTTGAGTTATACAACCCAAGAATCTGCTCTTCTTGATTCTTTTGTTACTGTTTTTAGTCTTGTTGCTACGGCATTAACTATTTTAAGGTGTATTGAAAATTGGTATTACTGGTGGGGAGTTAATGTCTTAGCCATTGTTTTATTTTATCAACAGAATCTTAAAACGACTGTTTTTCTATATGGCGTTTATTTGGTAATCTCGATATACGGATACATTCAGTGGCAAAAAACATTACAGCGAAAATGAACGGCGTCAAGATAGCTTTTACGGGACCGGAGTCTTCTGGAAAAACGACAATGTCGAAATGGTTGTCTGAGCACCTTTCTTTTGATTTTGTCGAAGAATATGCTCGAGAATACCTTTCCCAAAAGATAGATTATAATCGCGAAGACCTAAATAAAATAGCGATAGAACAGTTTAGAAGGAATCAAGCATCTGGAAATTTGGCTATTGATACGGAAATGTTAGTTATGAAGTTGTGGCATGAAGAAAAATACAAATATTGCTCTGATCTAATTTTGGAATTATTGGAGCGGCAAAAAATAGATTTTTACTTTCTTTGCAAGCCGGATATTCCTTGGGAAGTTGACCCCCTTAGGGAAAATCCTTTGGATCGGGACAGGTTGTTTGTAAAATATGAAGAAACCTTAATTGAACAAGGATTTGACTATGTTGTTTTAAAAGGAACCTTTATAGAAAGACAAGAGAAGATTATCGAGACACTTCAGATAAAATTATTGCGATGAAAAGAATTTTATTTTTGGTGGTTTTGTTGTTGGTATGTGTGCCCATCGCTTATTACTATAACACTAAGCCGATAAAAAAGAAATTACCTATTATTAGTCCTTGTGATCTTTTACAGGATGTTGTCGCGCCTGAAATAAGGAATAAATGTAGAGATCACCGGGTAAAAGATTTTGAATTCTATAATCAAAATGGAAATTACATCAAATCGTGCGAGATAATAGGGGGAATATGGGTGGTTGAGTATTTTTTTGCCACCTGTATGGGAATTTGTCCAACAATGAACTCACAATTAAAGCGAGTTCAAGGTGCATATAAAGATGACGAATCGGTTAAAATTATGAGCTTTACCGTTGACCCAGAAAATGACACAATTGAAGCTTTAAAGAAATATGCAGTTGAACACAATGCTATCGACGGAAAGTGGCATTTTTTCACGGGTGATAGGGCTGATTTATATGACCTTGCAAGACAATCATTTTTTTTATTGAAACCCGCCGAGGCCGAGAATCTTGACTATGCGGGAGGAGATTTTATTCACACCAATAATTTCGTTTTGATAGATGCGCAAAGAAGAATTCGAGGTTATTACGACGGTACCAGCCCAAAAGAGGTAGATAAATTGATTTCTGACATTCAAATTCTTAAAACTGAATAGTCAATACGAAATGTAGAAAACACCTGGTAATTTGCCTATCTTTGATTCTTAGTTTCAATCCAACTTGATTATGTCAGCAGAGAGAAGAGACCCAAAGTCAGATAAAAAAGTATCTAAAAGGGACAAAAGGAAGTATATTGAATACCGTCAGAAGAAAAAGAAGGGTGACCCTTTGCCCTCTTTCAATGATGAGGTTCGATTGAATAAGTTTTTGTCTAATGCAGGAATATGCTCAAGACGTGAAGCGGATGTTTTGATTGCTGCAGGTGTTATTATGGTGAATGGGAAGGTAATGACTGAGCTTGGATATAAAGTTAAGCTTGATGACGAAATCAAATACGATGGAGAAACCATAAAGTCCTATCATAAAAGATATGTTCTACTAAATAAACCCAAAGGTTATGGAACAAAGCTAGACGACCCCAAAGGAAGAAAAACGATATTAAGCTTAATTCAAAAAGCCTGTCGAGAAATGGTTTTTCCAGTGGATAGAATTGATAGAGAGTCAACGGGGCTTATACTTTTAACAAATGATAGCGATTTGATAAAGAAGCTCAACCATCCTAGGCATCAATCCCAGAAGCTTTATCATGTTGAACTCAATAAGCCGGTATCTTCAATTCATTTAAATAAGCTCATGAGTGGAGTCGACTTAGACGATGGGAGAACCAAGGTTACTAATGCTGAGCATGTATCAGGGGGCTCCTCAAGAGAGATTGGCATTGAATTAACTTCTGGTAAAACAAGAATTATAAATAGACTTTTTGAGGCAATGGGATTTACTATTGTTAAATTGGATCGTGTGAGATATGCTGGTCTTACAAAAAAAGATTTGCCAAGAGGAATGTTTCGACATTTGACTGAAAAAGAAGTATCTTTTTTAAAAATGACAAAATGAGAACCTTAGCCGTATCCGCTTTGTTACTATCAATTTTTTTCTCCTGTAAAGAGAATAAAATTAAAAATGTAACATCAAAAAATCAAGCCTCACCAGACATAAAAGAGTCTTTTTTTTATCCATATGATACCATTCCAAGGATATATCAATATCGTGATATTGTACACGGTATGCGTGAACAGTTTCATCGGGTATACGGCATAAGGGATGCCTTTGGGACACATGTCATAGTTGAAAAATATGCAGATGGAAGAAGGCTTACAGAAGCATATAATTACAGTCTAGATTCACTTTGTGTTATGGACCACATGGTTGTGGATCGGTTCGGGAAGAATGAAAAAGCATTAATTTATCAAAACGAACTTTTTCCAAAAGACACATCAGACATCTACTTTGCTTCAAAGTTTTCTGGGCTAACGGACTCAACCGTCTTATTTTATGAAAGTTTTCGAAAAATCAATGCATTTGAAGACAGAACAATCATGAATCAAAAAACTAGATGTATGAAACTTAATGAGGTCATTCGTATTACCAATATGGATGTGAGCTCAAAAATGGAGAGCCAACCCAAAACCGGCAATGTGAGTCTATATTTTGGAAAGGGTCTCGGCCTAGTTGAGTGGCATGATGAGAATAAAGCACGCCATTTTATTTTGGAAAGAATTCTAAACCAACGAGAATGGATAAAATTAATGTCAAGATGATCAGAATGATTCTTGTTTCTTTATTTATAATGGGGTTGTTTATCACGAATGCCCAGAGATACAATAGACCTAAGCCTAAAAAATCTTATGCTAAAGGTGCTATCTTTGCGCATTGGGGATACAATCGGAGTTATTACAGCCGAAGCGACATTAACTTTAGAGGTGCTGGTTATGATTTCACTATTGGTGGTTGTGAAGCACAAGACCGTCCGGAACCTTTTTCGTTAGATAATTATTTTAATATCAAGAAATTTACGGCACCTCAATTTAAATTAAGAATTGGTTATGTGTTCAAAAATAATTGGGCGGTTTCACTTGGTTATGATCATTTAAAATATGTACTCAAGGACAACATACCCTACACGCTTTCAGGTCAGATTAATCCAGGTGTTGATAATACAACTAATTGGTCCGGGTATTACACGAATGAATCCATCACTACGGAGGAAGAAAGCTTTCATTACGAAAACACTGATGGATTGAATTATATACGTGCAGAATTAACAAGAATAGATCAATGGTACCGAGAAAAAAATAGTGCCTGGTTTGCTTTTTCCTCCTTATTGGGTGTGGGAGCAGGTCCTATTTTATCGGTTAATAATTTTACTTTTGCAGGTCAAAAAACTAGACGAACTGCCTCTCTTTCGGGATTGGGCGCCTCAACTCATATTGATTTGCGATTGGAGTTATTTAAACATTTTTATATTCAACCTGGTGCGAGTGCAGGATACATGCTTCAGAATAACGTGAGAACGAGGCCTAGTGATTACAATGCAGTAGCAAGTCATCGTTTTGCTTTTCTTGAATACCACATTGTTGCGGGTTGGTTATTCTATTTAAGACCGGTAAATACTTGTGATGCCTGTCCACATTGGTAAATGAAATAAAATGAAATATTTAGTTGTTGGATTAGGAAACCCTGGAGAAAAATATGCGGGAACCCGCCACAATATTGGTTTTGATATCGTAGATGCGTTCGCTAAAGAAAAAGAAGTGGAGTTTAAAGCCGATCGTCTATCTGAAAAAGCTGAGCTTAAATTTAAGGGTAGAAATTTGACTCTCATCAAGCCAACAACTTACATGAATTTATCCGGTAAAGCTGTTCAATATTGGCTTCAAAAAGAAAAAATACCCATTGATCGTTTGTTAATCATTAGTGATGATATTGCATTACCATTTGGTAAACTCAGACTGAAAGGAAAAGGTAGTGATGGAGGCCATAATGGGTTGAAGGATATACAGCAGGTATTACAAACACCATCATACAGTCGTTTGCGTTTTGGCGTTGGTAGCCAGTTTTCCAAGGGAGGTCAATCAGATTTTGTTTTAGGAAAGTGGTCTGATGAGGAGTCCAAGTTACTGCCTGAAAGAATCAATAAGTCAGTTGATTTTATTAAATCATTTTCTACTATTGGACTAGCTATGACCATGTCAGCATTAAATGGTAAATAGACAATACTCTTTACGATTTTATAAATCGTGCAATAAAAACATCTTCTTTTTCGAATCTTATTTTAAGTAAATAAACTCCGGGTCGAAGATGTGAAAGATTGATTTGGCCATCTAGTCCATTAGAAATCGACTGTTTTTTACCATTAAATCCATATATGGATATGTTTTGAATATTTTCTATATCACCTGAAATAAGCATTTCATTTATTACTGGATTGGGATAAAATGATATTTGGCGCTCTGCGTTTGGAGAATCAATCTGGGCACTGGTTACTCCAATCAAATCATTGAATTCATTTATTGATCCGTTAAAGATGTTTAGATCAACATCTCCTACTATTCCAGAAACCTCTCCCCACCAAGAGTATTGCTTAAAGCTCCAATTACTCCAGCTTCCAATGTTTGTTGGTGGAGTCATCAATTCATCAGGCTGAGCAAACCAAAGACCATATGTATTTAAGCTAGAATTTAAATAATTGGCATAGATTCCATTAATGTATATCATTGGGGATACTCCCGTTTCATTTTCAACCATGCTCATCCACTCCAAAGCCCAATTGCTGAGCTCGGTTGAGGTGAACAAATCAGAGAGTAAAATGGCTTGACCCCCGGAGTAGGGATTCTCGAGATCTAGAACCGGCGGGAGGAAACCTGGACCAATATAGGGGCTTGCATGCGCTAAAAAATTAGCGGCATCTTCAGTAGCTAAATTATTGTCAGGGCGTGCAAAATGATAGGCACCCATGACTACGCCGGCACTTAAGCCATTTGTCATATTATTTATGAATTGAGGGTCCTGATATGTCATTCCTTCAGTTGCCTTTGACCAGGCATATACCTGTCCATCACTACTAACGGCATTCCAATCAATATTGCCTTGCCAGTTTGAAACATCAATTCCATTTACAAATTGACCTAGGACTGACTGATTGAACGATAATAGAACACAAAATAAAAACAATGAAGGACGCAATTTGGATTGAGTTTTGAAGGTTGATATAAAGATAAATAAAAGTGAATTTTAAAAAGAGAAAATGAACGCTTTTATTTTCTGAACATGGCACGTAAAAATACATTAATTTTACATTATGAAAAGAACTGAAATAGCTGAGCTTCTCAAAAATGGGAAGGCGTATTTAGAATCAACTGTGGGAGTCAAGGGATGGGTTCGTGCTTTTCGGAGTAAGCGCTTCATTCAGCTAAATGATGGTTCATGTATCGGTAATATTCAAGCCGTAATCGATTTTGAGAACTACGATGAATCATTGTTAAAGAGAGTAACAACAGGTTCTGCAGTGTCTGTTCAGGGCATGTTAGTTGCTTCTCAGGGAGCCGGTCAAGCCTATGAAATTCAGGTATCTGATATTGAGATTATCGGAGATGCGTATCCTGATGATGTTCAAAAAACAGTTTTACAACCGAAAAGGCACAGCCTTGACTTTTTGAGAGAACAGGCACATTTACGTTTTAGAACAAACACTTTTGGGGCGGTATTTAGAATTCGACATGCTGCGTCTTTTGCGGTCCACAAGTTCTTTAATGATAGAGGCTTCAATTATATCAATACCCCAATCCTTACAGGAACTGATGCCGAAGGAGCGGGTGAAATGTTCAAGGTTAGTACCTTGGATCTTAAAGATACTCCAAAGAATGAAAATGGGGACGTTGATTTTTCAAAAGATTTTTTTGGAAAGCAGGTCAACCTGACCGTGTCGGGTCAGCTTGAAGCGGAGTTGGCAGCATTGGGTTTAGGTAAGGTCTATACTTTTGGACCTACATTTAGAGCTGAAAACTCGAACACTTCTAGGCATTTGGCTGAGTTTTGGATGATTGAACCGGAGGTGGCATTCAACAATTTGGATGACAATATGGACCTTACAGAAGATTTTTTAAAATACATCTGTAATCACATATTGGAACATTGTCAAGAGGATCTAAAGTTCTTGGATGAACGTTTGGCAAAAGAGCAGGCTCAAAAACCCCAAAACGAACGAAATAAGATGGGCTTAATGGAGAGCATACGATTTGTTTCTGAAAATCCATTTAAAAGGCTGACGTATACCGAAGCCATTGAAGTCTTATTGAATTCTAAGCACTACAAAAAAAAGAGATTTCAATTTCCTGTGGAGTGGGGAGTTGATTTACAGAGTGAGC
>MDTD01195178.1_pt1 | contig 12899 bp, 16 predicted proteins | sample 811221 | NCBI WGS metagenome assembly MDTD01 (sample SAMN05326646, study PRJNA326480) | marine metagenome | isolation source: seawater | place: Pacific Ocean: South West | collected 2011 | reverse complement strand
TGATCAACGACATCATGAATTTCTTCGGTGAGGATGCGGGATACATCGCTGAAATCGAGGACCATGCCGTCATCTGGGGCCTGGGGATCCCCGACCAATTCGCCACTGATTTCGGCCTCGAATCGGTATCTGTGTCCATGGAGATGGGCACACTTGCTGCTGTGGTTTGGCACACGGTGGCCGGTGTCGGTTTCGACCCAACGGCGTATGGTGGTCGTCATGATTCATCCTCCTCAAAGGTCAGGCACACGGAATTGATGCAATACCGTTCTCCTCCATGCTGTCGTGGCCCATCGTTGAAGACATGCCCCAAATGAGCATCACAACCGGAGCACCGGACTTCTGTTCGTACCATGCCATGCGAGCGATCCTCGATGCGCACGATGTTCGCCTCATCTGCTTCGGTGTGGAATGCAGGCCAGCCGCATCCGCTGTGGAACTTGGAGACAGAGGTGAACAGAACTCGCCCACAACACACACATCGGTACGTGCCCTTCCTTGATTCGTTCAGCAAGGCACCGGTGTACGGCCGTTCGGTGCCTGCTTCGCGCGTGACGTGGTACACCAACGGTGGGAGCAGCGCGCGCCATTCCTCTTCGGATTTCGTGATCACAGTTGACCCTCCTCATGCTCGCGTTGAAGGGCAAGGGCGTGTTCGAGCACATCTGGCCAAGGACGAACGTATGGAATGGGATCCACACGGCCGATTTCATGGAACGCCAGGATGCGTTCCACGTCCGATCCCGTCGTACCCAGCGATCGACCGTCAGGGTCAGGTGCATAGGACGTCAGCGTGTTCGACAGAACGGCGTCAAAGTCCAATCCTAATGCGTCACAGGACGAGAGGCCGTCTCGGAGGATGCCTGCCTTGTCGGTATGGAGGTAAGGCAAATCGAAGTTCACGTGTTCTGCGTCCCAATTCCCAACCTTGAACGCGTGTTCGATGGCGGTGTAGAACGCTGGCCGACAGTCGGGGTAAATCGCATGATCGCCGCTGTGGACCCCCAGTGCAATCCTGGCGTGGCCCTTGTGTTGTTTTGAAAGGCTGAGGGCCGTGGCAAACAGCAGTGAACTGAAGATGGCGTTTCTGTTTGGTACCACGGTTTGCTTCATTTGTTCCTCGGCATAGTGGCCTTCTGGCATCGCTGCGTCGTGGTTGGTCAAGGATGAATCGAGGGCACTCATGGCACTTCTGAGATCAACGAGGTTGTAGGTGACGTCATGCCCATGCTTCTGAAGCAACTCGACGTTCCGCTGAGCGAGTTCGAGTTCCCGTCGATGCCGCTGGCCATAATCGATGCCGAGCGCTGTGACGGCGTGTCCTTCAGCCAGGAGCCGGAGCAACAAGCACGTCGAATCCATGCCGCCTGAGAGGGCCATCACAGCAGGTGGTAGCATCAATCCACCCCCATCCACTTGTGCGTTTGTAGGGAAAGGCGCCATCCTTGTGCTTGCTTCACGAGCGCCTCCACTGCGGCAAATGCACGCCCGTTTGCTTCAACGGTGTCCGTGTCGATGTAGCAAGGTTGGAGGAACAAGTGATTGAATCCCGATTTGAGGTCGTCGTACATCGCTAGATCTTGGCCGACGTAGACCACCTTGAGTTCGTCACCTACCGTTTGTCGGATTTTGACGTCAGGATACATCTGATCTTTCGGAGAGACACAGATCCAATCGATGATGGGGTCAACTTCAACGGTTCCGTTCGTTTCGATGGACAGTGAGCATCCCGCTTCCTTGAGCACACGCCCGAGCGGGGCAAGGTCCTGAAGCGCAGGCTCGCCGCCGGTGAATATGACACGTGAGCATTCGTAGCCAAGCACCTGGTCCACGATGTCATCGAGTGCCATGTCCTCATAGGTCAGAAAATCAGTGTCGCACCACGAGCAGCGAAGGTTGCAGTTTCCAAACCGGACAAAGACGTGTGGGATACCCGCGTGGTACCCTTCACCTTGAACCGAATGGAAGATTTCGACGATCGGATAGGTGACCATTGCGGACACCTCAGGGCTGTGCACGTCGGATGAGCTGCATGACTTCGGAGCGGGCTTCCGCCTTATCGAAGAACACACCCCGCATGGCGCTTGTTGTCATCGTGGCGTTTTGCTTCATCACGCCACGGCAGCGCATGCAACCATGGTGGGCTTCGAGAATGACCGCTGATCCAAGGGGTTGCAGGTGGTGTTCGAGATCGTCAGCAATGGATTTGGTGATGCGCTCCTGATTCTGCAATCGACGTGCGTGCAAATCGACCAGTCGAGCTAACTTGCTGATGCCCACAATGCGATCGACCGGAATGTAGGCCACATGCGCGTGACCAGAAAACGGTTGCAGGTGGTGCTCACAGGTGCTGTGGAATTCGATGTTGCTCAGGAGCACGATCCCGTCGTAGCCTTCGCCGTTGAAGGTGGCTGTGAGGATGGACGAGGCATCGCCCTTGTACCCTGCAAAAATTTCGTCCCACGCTTCAATCACGCGTTCTGGCGTACGGTCCGTTCCTTCGCGCCCTTCGTCGCCCTCGAGGTAGTTGAGCAGCGTTCGCACAGCCAGTTCGGCCTCATCGCGGGAGGCCATCACGCATCGCCTCCTCGACGCCCGGCACGCATGTCCACATCATCCAAATGATCCAGCATCTTTCTGCAGGCGGTACGGATGGCATCGGCCAAGCTCACGAATTTCCCATCATCGCCGACGTGCTGCTCAAGGTCGCTTTTCAGCTCGAGTGGCATGTCGAGTGACACCTTCGGCATGCATTGCGCTGCCCACCTGTATTCTTAGAGTATTCGCAGGCTATTCACGAAGGGCTGAGCACCAGGTCCTCCCGGTTGAATTGACGCTGAGCGAACCAGAGGGCCGCACCTGTGTAGATCATGGTCGTGCTCAACCACACGACGGTATGGACTGGATCCACCTGATCCAACAACAGCTCGCGCATGGCCAACAAGACGTTGACCACGGGTACTGCAAACCAATACGTCTCAACGCCATCGAGGTTGATGAACTGGACCACCACGGCCGGGATGATCACTGCAAGGCTCGCAGGAGCCAGCAATGCGCCTGCTTCTTTCACGGATTTCGATCGAATGGCGAGGGCGAGTTCACTGGCCACCACCATGACGGAATACGCGAAGATGGCCACCGACAACAGAACAAGCGCTCCGAGACCGACTTCGGGCGTGGACAGAAGGCTCGGACCTGCAAGGAAGGTCAGCGCAAACATGAGGCCACCCAACTGCAACACCACGCCGACCAGCACAATGGTGGACACCGCAGCCCACTTGCCGGCCAGGAGTTCCCAACGCCGTGCTGGAGCGCAAAGTAAGGCCTCCATGGAACCACGTTCACGTTCACCGGCCGTCATGTCGATGGCCGGTTGAACGCCACTCGTCACGACCCAGACGGTGATGATGAGTGGGATAAAGGATGAAAGCAACCATCCCTGAACCTCACCTTGGGATGCCAAATCCTCGGACGTTGGATCGTAACGGACCGGGTCAAGGGTCGTTGATGCGTTCAATCCCCCCTCTGTGACCCGCCGGTTTCGCTCCGACTCTTCCCATTCGGACAACGAAAGCAGGGCTCGCTGACGTGCATCGGCGCTGAGGCTCGAGGTGGACAGATGGCGAAGATGGAACTCGTAGACATCTCCCGTTTCGTTCCAGTGGACCACGAGGTGCACGGAGCCGTTTCGAACCGATGCGTCATCCACGGTACGGTCGTCCACAGGACCGGCCAAGGACACGACGACCGACCGGTTTTCCAGGTCACGAACCAGATCATCCGGGACGTTTTCCCCCCTGAACAAGACCTCGACCTCAGTTGCCGCCAATTCTTGGGCCTCGCCGCCAATAACGAGCGGAAGTCCGATGAAAAGAAGCGGAAACAGAAGCAACGGCACCAACACCATCGTGAGGATCGTGCGCCAATCCCTGACGAAATCCAGCAATTCGCGTTGAGCGATGGCGAGGACCCTTCGCTGAGCGTTCATGGCACAGCCTCCATACCGGCTTGGAATTCCGGCGTCGCCTCCTTGGTCAGCGCAAGGTAGAGCTCCTCCATCGACGCTGTGTCGTGTTCTTTGAGCAGCGCATCGACACGCCCATCCGCTACAAGCCGAGCGTTGTGCATGACCATGACGCGTTCACACACGCCTGCAGCCCGAAGATCATGTGTTGACCAAACGACGCCTCGCCCCTCATCGACGAGGGATGCAATCAACGCTCGGACCGCCCTTGCGCTGGTGATGTCCAATCCCGCCGTTGGTTCATCCAAAAGGAGCAATTCTGGCTCATGGACCAGTGCACGTATCAGGGCTGTTTTCTGGCGCATTCCACGACTAAATCCCTCTGTTCTTCGGTCCAATGCGCCCCCCAGTCCCAATTGAACCGCCAATGATTCGCTCTTTTTTCTCGACACATCGTCACGCATCCCGAAGAGACGCGCATGGAATCGAATGTTTTCCCATGCCGTCAGGCGAAGGTGGAGGCCTGTTGACTCCGTCATGACGCCGATCCGTTTTCTGTGCAGCGTCAAATCGCCGTCAGCGAATTGGGCTGTTCCGGCCGTCGGACGGTAGACGCCTGCCAGCAACCTCAACAGCGTGGTTTTTCCGGCTCCGTTTCCGCCGATGAGGGCGGTGCTGGTGCAGCGTTCAATGTCCGCAGTAACGCCATCAACGGCGACAACGTCACCGAAGATTTTGTTCACATCCCTCAAGGCGACGAGGGGTGCTGAACGGTCATCGTTGGACGTCATGCGTGTTCTTCCTTTGTGGCCAATTCAACCAAGACGCCGCCCGTTGACTTGGGGTGCACGAAGGCAATGCGCATTCCTCCAGCGCCCTTGCGCGGGGTTTCATCGATCATGCGTACGCCGTTGGCCAAGAGGTGCTGAATCATGCCTTCGAGATCGCCAACACGGAAACACACCTGCTGGACCCCTGGGCCTCGACGTTCAAGAAATCGTCCAATCGGCGTATCGGGGCCGGTGGGTTCGAGAAGTTCGATTTTCGCAGGGGGGCGCTGCTGGCCTTCATCGGTGGCGAAGAATCGTGTGGTCACGCCTTGGTCCTCGACGCGTTCATCATCTGCGCCTTGAGTGAGCCCAATCAAGGTCCAAAACGGAGAGTCATCCACCAAACTCTCGGTTGCAATGCCGATGTGATCAAGTGTGATGGGTCCAAAGCTCATGCACATCCCTCAGAATCCGCTTGGCGGTGTGTATTCGCCGAACACCTTTCGCAGCACGCCACAAATTTCCCCAACCGTGGCCTCAGCCCGGACGGACTCAAGCACCATTGGGAAGATGTTCTCCTCCGTTCCAGCGACGCGCTCGAGCTCGGCCAACGCTTGGTTGGTGCGTTCACCGTCCCTCTGTTCTCGAACCTGGTGGAGCCTTGCTTCTTGTGCTCGCGCCAAATCAGCATCAATGGTTTGTACTGGCGGCGAGGTTGATTCGTCCATCATGTGGACGTTGACGCCAACGATGGAACGTTCTCCAGTTTCCAATGCCCTTTGATGAGCAAAGGCAGCCTTGTGAATTTCGCGTTGCTGGTATCCACCTTCCACCGCTTTGAGCGCACCACCTTTCTTGGCAATCCTGTCCAATTCCGCCTTGACTTCCTCGATCATGAGCGACGTCAGTCGCTCAACGTGGTACGAACCACCAAGCGGGTCCACCACGTCGGCCGCACCCGATTCCTCTGCGATGATTTGTTGCGTCCGCAAGGCCACGGTGGCCGAGGCTTCGGTTGGTAGCCCCAGGGCTTCATCGTAGGAGTTTGTGTGCAACGATTGTGTTCCCCCGCAAACCGCCGCCAACGCTTGGATGGTGACCCGGGTGATGTTGTTGAGCGGTTGCTGCGCGGTGAGGGACACACCTGCCACTTGCGTATGGAACCTGAGCATCGATGACTTCGGGTTCTTCGGTGCGTATCGGTCCATCATCAAATCGTGCCACAGGACGCGGGCTGCCCTGAATTTGGCGACCTCTTCGAAAAAGTCGTTGTGGCAGTTGAAGAAAAAGGAGAGGCGGGGGGCGAAGGCATCGACGTCAAGACCTCGTGAAACGGCATCATCGACATACTGCAACGCGTTCGCCAGCGTGAACGCCAGTTCCTGCGCTGCCGTTGAACCGGCCTCGCGAATGTGGTATCCTGAGATGCTGATGGTGTTCCATCTTGGCACATGTGCTGCGCAATACTCGAAAATGTCGCTGATCAGGCGCATGCTTGGTTCTGGTGGAAAAATGTAGGTCCCACGGGCGATGTATTCCTTCAGGATGTCGTTTTGAATCGTACCAGAAATCGCATCTGATGCAATACCCTGTTCTTCGGCCACCACGATGTACATCGCAAGAAGCACCATCGCTGGAGCGTTGATCGTCATTGACGTCGACACTTTGTCAAGCGGTATCTGTTGAAACAACTCGCGCATGTCTTCGAGCGTCGAAATCGAGACACCAACCCGTCCGACTTCGCCCATGGACAACGGATCATCTGCATCCAATCCGAGTTGTGTAGGAAGATCGAACGCCACTGAGAGCCCTTTCTGGCCCCGCTCGAGGAGCAAACGGAAGCGTTCGTTTGTCGCAGATGCTGAGGAGAAGCCAGCGTACTGGCGCATGGTCCACCGGCGTTGCGTGTACATGGTGCGGTGAATCCCACGTGCGTATGGAGCAACGCCGGGTTCACCTTGCCCATGGTGATCGTCAGCAACACTCGCAGAGGTGCTGAACAATTCCAAGGGGAGTCCGCCAAGCGTGTGGCGGGCTTGCTCGTCCATGGCGATAAGGCAGCCGAACCGCCCCTTGAACCCTCGTCCCCGTCAGTGGGTCACGCCGCCTTTCCCGTGGACGTGCCCATGCGCAATTTCGCCTTCTTCAGCAGCACGGAGCTCGACCACTTCAACGGAGAACGTGAGGCTCTTTCCTGCAAGCTGGTGGTTGAAATCAGCGGTGATCGTGTCCTCTTCGACCGCGACGACAGAGAAGGGACGTGGGCCGTCCATCATGTCAGCGACCAAGGTCATTCCAACTTCGAGCGGCACCTCGGCTTCGACGGCCGCGAAGTGAGCACGAGGGAACGTGGTGACGTTGGCTTCCTCACGTTGCCCATAGGCACGTTCGGGTTCCAAGGTGAACGTTCGACGCTCGCCGACCTTGGCCCCGAGCATTTCTTCCTCGAACCCCGGAATCATTTGGCGGTGGCCGACGAGGAAGACCAAGGGGTCCCGTCCCTCGCTGGAATCGAACACTTCACCCGTGTCTGGGAGCGTGCCTGTGTAGTGGACGGATGCAACGGTGTTGTTCTGAATGGTGTCCATACTGTCATCTCCTTGTTTCCATGCGACGAATGAGCCGCTGCAATTCTGCTGCAACGGTCGGAGGGAGAATCCCCTCGGCCTCTTTTTGCTCGATGTATTCGATGGCGGCCTCAAAGGAGATCCGCTCGCCTTTGGCCCAAATTTGACCAAGCAGGTTCGAGCGGTGCTCCTCAGCAACCCCAGGGTCAGCGAGCATGTCTCGTGCAGCGTACTTGTATTCCAGGTACTTCTGCCGGTTTAGCTTCTTGACCTGTTTTTGCCGGCCGCCGCCCTTCTTCTCTCTTGAGCCCTTGCGGCGCTGTCCGGTGGTGCGACCCGGGGATTTCACGGCGATTTGTTTGAACACGTTCTGCGTCCCTGCAGACACCGATTCGGGGGCCTCTGGGGCCGAAGGCTCCTCTGGCAATTCCGTGACGGCTTCCACCGTCGATGCGGCAGCCGTGACGGTTGACGTGGCTTCGGAGATGACGACAGGGGCTTCGGGTGCTGGAGAATTTGCCCGAAGGATGGATTGTGCTGCAGCTTTGTTCTCCTGTGAAAGACGAGCAAGGCGCTCACGCTCGGTTTCTTTCGGCTCAGCGGGGTGCGCAGATGCCGGGGTGGTGGTGGGCGTTGTGGACTCCACTTGGACGGTGCCGGTTGCTTTGTCGCTCAGCGCTTTTTGCGCTTCTGCGGCTTTCTTGAGGAGTTCGTTCTGGCCCTGAGGTTGAGCCCCGGTCCGAGCTGCCGCGGTGCGTTGTTGTTGGGCCTCGGCGTCGCGAGCACGCTTCGCGTTCTCTTCACGCCGTCGCTGTCGCTCCGCTCCTGCGTTTTGTGCAAATGGATTCAAGGGTTCGCGACGACGTCCACCACGACCACCTCGACCCTGCACGATGCTTCCTCACTCTTTGCCCCTGACCACGGGATAAAAAGGATTGGCAGCAGGAATCACCAGGCAATCGGGGTCGCATCGGTGCGAAGACCGGGGTCAACGGCCGACGCATGGTACGGGGTTGTCCTCCCAGACTGCAACTCAAGCCAACCAAGTTGGGCGATCATCGTGCCGTTGTCGATGCAGTACATTCGAGGTGGTGCATGACTGCTTCCTTCACGCTCACTGGCCATGATGTCACACATGTCACGGAGGCGCTGATTGCAAGCGACACCGCCACCGAGGAGGAGCTCGTGTTTTCCAGCATGCGCCATCGCGCGTTCTGCAACTTCAACACATGCAGCGAAGGCGTGTTCTTGAAGCGACCAACAGACCGCATCAAACGGGACACCGCGATGCACCATCGCGACGGCTGCAGTCATGAGGCCTGAGAACGCCATGTCCATCCCCCGGACCGCATACGGCAGTTCCAGTCCCTGCAGGCTGGCGTCGGGATTGGCTTCTAAGTAGGCTCGGGCATGCTGTTCAATGACGGGGCCGCCTGGGAAAGGATGCCCAAATTTGCGGGCAAATTTGTCAAGCATGTTCCCAATGCCGATGTCGAGGGTTTCACCGAGCACGCGGTACCGGCCATCCAATCGGGTGATCACTTGGGTGTTCCCGCCTGAAACGTACAGCAGAACGGGATCATCACAGTCGCATTCCCAACGTCCGATTTCGATGTGGGCCACGCAGTGATTGACGCCGATGAGTGGAACATCATGCGCGGCCGCAAGCGCTCGGGCAATCCCCGCGCCCACTTGCAGACAAGGCCCCATGCCAGGTCCTTGCGAAAACGCGACGCCGCTGAGGTTTGATAGGTCGAGGGCATGACGTTCAAGGAAGGTGTTCAGCAAGCCTTGTGCAACATCGCGGTGATGATCTGCAGCTTCCCGGGGGTGAATGCCACCTTCGGTGGGACGGATGGTATCGATCGCCGCTGGAAGCGTGGAGCCATCACCTTGTACGGCTCCGAACGAAAGCGTGTGGGCCGTGGACTCTAGCCCCAGCACCCAACCGTCCATGCTTATGTGACGTGTTGATGATTCATCAACCCTCACCTTCTGGTCCACACATGCGCGTTCTGGTCACCACCACCGGAACGGTCGTGACCCATGCCTTGGCTGATGACCTTTTATTGCTCGATGGAGCGGACATTCTCATAGAGTCCGGCGTCATTTCATCTATTGCACCTTCACAAGAACTCGTTCAAGAATTGGACGCCGACGGCATGGCACCATCGAATCTCGAGGTGTTGGATGTGGGGCGAAAGTCCGTTGTTCCTGGATTGATTGACGCTCACACACACCTCATCTGGGCTGGTGATCGCAGCGACGAGGTCGGGAAGCGTCTGTCCGGTATGTCCTACCATGACATCGCTGCGCAGGGAGGTGGCATTGGACGAACGGTCCGTGCGACGGCCGAGGCGACCGTCGATGAACTACGGCAGATTGGCATCAAGCGAGCCTCCATCGCCCGGCGTTCTGGTACAACGTACCTTGAGGCAAAATCTGGGTACGGCCTCGAAACTCAGGCTGAGTTGAACCAGATTCAAGCGGCTCATGAGACTGGAAACGTCGAGGGTTTGCCTGGAGTCCATGCAACGTGGCTTGGTGCCCACGCCATACCACAAGGCCATACTGAAGAGCAAACGGTGGAGCGGTTGCTCTCAGAGCAACTGCCATCTGTCATTGAACAAGGCTACGCTAAGAGCGTCGACGTGTTTTGCGAACCCGGCTGGTTTTCCATCGACTCCACTGAACGGATCATGAACGAAGCCATGGCGCGTGGGCTTTCAGGTCGGCTGCACATTGACGAATTTGTCGACAGCGGCGGAGCTGCCTTGGCAGCAAAGCTCGGTGTTGTGACCGCCGATCACACGTTGAAATCCTCAAACCAGGGTCGACAAGCGCTGGCCGACGCCGAAGTGATCACGGGCTATCTCCCAGGTACGCCCCACATGCTTGGAATGGACATGCCGAACATTCCTGCAACACCGGGGCCGTTCACACTCGCTTCGGATTTCAACCCGAACTGCCCATCACTCAGCCTCCCGTTTGCGGCGTCACTTGCCGTTCACCGCTCCGACGTTACACCGCAGGCTGCATTGGCCGCAGTCACCAGCACTGCAGCCATGAGCGTACCTCGTACTGACGGGGTGAAGCACGGCGTGCTGGAACCTGGCGCCGCGGGTTCACTCAACGTGCTTGCCGGTGGATCATGGGAAGGGTGGTGCCTCAGTCCTGGCCATGATCCGTTTCAATGGACGGTGATCGACGGCCACGTGACGCAGCATGAAAACTCTCTTCATGTCGCTCAATAGACGATTCATGCAAGGAGCGATGCAACATGGGTAAATCGGATATCAACAGAGGGTGGTTTGAGACGGTTATCTGTTCCGCGCGCCGAGGTCAGGACGCCAGACTTCGCAGGGCGCTCGAGGCACGGGCATCTTTCAAGCGCAGGCAAGAGGGGTGTGTTGCATCTTGGGTGTCGCGCTCGCATGACGGTCAACCGATGTTTCTGGTCCAAACTTGGTACAAGGACGAAACTGCATGGAGGAGGATCGCCGAACAAATGGAGAAAGCGATGGGTGAGCAAGATGCATTCGAGCATCTCCTGTCCGGCCCGCCGCTTGTTGGAGCCTTCGAAGGTCCAAATGACGATTTTTCCGCGCACCCTCACGACGCATAAGGTGGATTATGCGCGATTCACCGGAGTCCTTGGACGATGAGGGCCCCCCAGCCATCCAACCTTGGCTTGCAGTGCCCCGTTTTTCTGGCCATAAGCTGCGCAACATCACAAGAATACCGAGTTTCCGACGCAAAGGAGGGGGTTGAAGCACCAAACTTCCTCGTTTTTGCTCAGAACTTCTTTGAACGTCGCCCCAGACCAAGAAGCATGACCACCGGTCCAATCCAGGGCTTTTGCCTCAAATGCAAAACGTATGGGGTCATCAAAGACGGCAAGGAAGTCGAGATGGCGAACGGCCGCGTCCGATTGGCAGGCTTCTGTTCCGAAACAGGTTGCACAGGGAAGATCTCGAAAATCGTCCGTTAAACCTGCATACCGATGTGGATAAATAGGCCCCCGCGGTGGCCAACACGACGAGGGCTCGTGGTCTAGGGGTTATGACGTCGCCTTGACATGGCGAAGATCGCCAGTTCGATTCTGGCCGAGCCCACCTCGTTTCACCTACCGGGTGACATCTGTCTATTCGTCATTCGATAGACAAATGATAGAATGACTGTTGGGCGCAACAATATTCACTCTTCAAGCAGTTCCTCGGGGCGCGGAATGTTGCGCATGTATTCCTCAGGATCCTCGAGCTTTGTCGGTGGATCATCTTCGTCGTCGAATGAAAAATCAGTGTTCCCACCCTCCCAGGAACGGATGTCCTCACTCTCTTCGAACGATTCGCCGTCCGCGCCAGCATCGCCAGAGAGGGAGTAGTGGCTTGGATCGATGGCGCGAGCCGGCGTGGGATGTGTGGGCGCTTCGCGTTCTTCCATGTACGTCCCCGCATGGAAGGTTGAGCATTCAGGACAGCGGATCACGCCAGCCGGAGACAGGCAACCGCACACTGGGCAGTATGAAGCAGCGGCAAGGGCGCCGAGGGGGTCGGCCATCCTACGTTCACTCCAAGAACATCGAATCCTGGTCGCCGGTGACCTGTTCGCCGCTTTCATCGTCTTCGATGGTCACAGTACCCTCTTCATCGTCAAAAGAAATGATGGTGCCGTAGTATTCCTCGCCGTCAATCACAACGCCGGCTTCATCGCCGACGTCGATGGCGTCTTCATCGTCATAATCCTCGTCGTCCTCGTCGTCGTACTCCTCGTCGTCGTACTCCTCGTCGTCGTACTCCTCGTCATCGTACTCCTCGTCGTCCTCTTCCTCATCGACATCCGCAGAGTCCTGTTCTTCGTCGGCCAAATCAGAACTCACGTCCTCATGATCCTGCTCAAGTTGCTTCATGGTCTTCACACGGGTACGCCATCCCGGGACGATGACGTAGTGCATCGTCAGGCTTACCAACAAACCAATGATGGATAATCCGAGGAAGGCGTAAGCATCTGGGTAGAATCCTTTGGGCATCGATTTGATGCCACCCTCGCCATCAGAAGTCCCGGCGAACGGTGTGAGTGAATTGCGGCACTTGCCTTCTTGAACAGACGGCTCACAGGCGTAGACGTCACCTGTGAAGTAGGTTTCACCCGTGTTCCCGTCGTAATACGATTCGCCAAAGGCGTCGGTGTGGGCCTTCGTCATCGCAAGCTCGACGTTTCCGCCTTCGCCGTTTACGGGTCCGATCAGGCCGTTCACCAACACAAGAACGAGCAACAAAGCAAACGATGCGTGAATCAGGGGCCAAACGACGTCGTTCCAGCGCTTGGACATCATCGACTTTTGCATCGGCGAAGGGAACGTTTTCGCCGGAGCCACGACGGGTTCCACAAGGCCATCGTACTGTTCGATGGCTTGCACAAATTCGACCATGTCAATGGTGCCGTCGTTGTCAGCATCCAGGTGCTGAACGATGGCAATGATGTCCAGTTCGGTGAAGGTCACGCCAGTGAACGTAGCAATGGCCTCGCTCAGTTCGTCGTGTGTGATGCTTTGCGAACCGTCGGTGTCAACCTCGTGGAACATCTGAGTCACGTCGA
>MDTD01142826.1_pt1 | contig 12899 bp, 9 predicted proteins | sample 811221 | NCBI WGS metagenome assembly MDTD01 (sample SAMN05326646, study PRJNA326480) | marine metagenome | isolation source: seawater | place: Pacific Ocean: South West | collected 2011 | reverse complement strand
GAGGAAGCCGACACCCTTGTTGAGCTTGTTCGCGGCGCCGCGACTGCTGGCAATGACCTTGCTCCAGTCGACGGATGCCTTGTCGAACGACAGTCCCCACTCGCTGCCGTGAGTCACCGATTCGCTGTAGGCCTCCGCGATGTGGAGGAGCGCCTTGCTGGGAATGCAGCCCCAGTTGAGGCAGACGCCGCCAAGTTGATTTCGTTCCACGATGGCGGTCTTCATGCCCAGTTGGGCTGCCCTGATCGCGCCTACATAGCCACCTGGTCCAGAACCGATGACGACGAGGTCAAAATGCTGCTCATTAGCCAATTTGAGGCTCCTGCATGGGGTGTTCTATCGAATAGGAAGCTCGGCATTGTAATGGTCCGTGCCTGAGGCTTCAGGCAGATGTCATGACATGGCCTCAGCCTGCCGCTGGCAGTTCAGTTGTGCACATTCCAGCCCGGACAAGCCCGCCGGTGCGTGCTACGTGAACATAAGTCATTGAATTTGCTGTGATTATGGCTATTTCGAGGCTGCTTTTCTTCACGTCCTCATGGCATCCAAGCCAGTTCAGGGCAAGATGGGTTCCAAGGTGCATTCGCTGACGCGTTGACGCCCCCGAGACCGGCCACGTAGCATCACCCACTTGCCGCTCGAGAGCGGAAGTCCCACCTGTTTCAGGAGTGCCTCGTGCGCACCGCGATCATCAGTGACGTTCATGGAAACCTTGAGGCGTTGACGACTGTCCTGGGTGACATCGACAACCGCAAGGCCGACCGCATCATCTGTCTGGGTGACATTCTGGGCTATGGTCCCAACCCGGTCGAATGCGTCGAGTTGATCGCACAGCGTTGCGAGTGGTCGCTTCTGGGCAACCATGACTACGGGGCGTTGTATGAGCCCACGAACTTCAACGCCGCTGCTGAACAGGCCGCCTATTGGACACGTGCCCAGTTCGACAAGGAACCCGATGGCGAGGAAGCCGAGCGAAGATGGGAGTTCCTTGGGCAGCTCAGAGTCCGATGTCTCTTCAATTCGTTCCTGTGCGTGCACGGTTCACCCCGGCGACCGATCAATGAATACATCTTCCCCGAGGATGCCATCAACTCTCCGGTGAAGATGTCGCAGATCTTCGATCTGGTCGACCATCACTGCCTGGTCGGTCATACCCATGTTCCCGGTGTGTTCACCAATGAACCCGAGTTCTATCCGCCGACCGATCTGGGTGGTGTGTACAAGTTCAACGATGATGAACGCGTCATCGTGAATCCTGGTTCGGTAGGACAGCCAAGGGACATGGATCCACGTGCGAGCTATGCGATTCTCGATGAAGACGAGATGAGCGTCGAGTTCCATCGGCTGGACTACGATGTCGAGGCCGTCGCTCGCAAGATCTACGCGATACCTGAGCTGAACAACTGGCTCGGCGATCGTCTGCTGGAAGGTCGGTGAACGAACCGTGCCTTCGCCTTCTCGCAATGGAATGAGTCCGCAGGTCAATCGCAGGTTGCGGCTGATGGTGCCTGCCCTCGTGCTCGGGCTGGCATTTGGCATCATCATGATGGTGGTGTTCTCGCCGAAGATGGCGAGAGAGGCATCCGATGCTTCCGCACAGTCGAATTCGACGGCTGTCGTATCGGAACGGGCCGACAGCACGGCTTCCCCCGTCGCGACGTCGGCCGACAACACGACTACACCGCAGGAGTCCGTTGCGACACCCGCCAGCACACCTGCGAATGAAAAGGCAACTTCGGAGGAAACCACCTCGAGTGGGCCGGAACTGAGTATGGATGGCCTCGTGGTCCGCCAGCATCCGGTCGACGAGAACGAGGTGATCCCTTCACTGGGTGGGTTGCTCGATCCCGACAAGGCGAAGATGGAGATCCTCTTCACCCGTGTCGGGGGTGGAATCGAAAGCATCACCTTCTCGAACATCTGGGAAACCGCGGCAGCGAAGAGACAGGCGGAGGCCTATTTCGCCGCCGAGGCCCGTGGTTCCGTCGAGGGCTACAGCCTGCCCTCGGATGATCAGCGGTTCGTTCTTCGACGAATGCAGGCAGTGCCCTACGCGGGACAGAGCATCAAGATCTCGTTGATGGCAGCCAGTGGTCTTCAGGTTCAATGGAATGAGGGTGACGAGTCCGTTTCGCTTAAGAACCCGTTGCCGCTGCTGTCCGCTCTGTATTGGCAATCGATCGGTCCCGGCATGTTCAAGGCCGAGGTCGAGAACGCCAAGGGCGAACTCGTCTTGGAGATCCTTCGGCGCTTCGAACTGGGCGACGGTTTCGACATCACGCTCCATCAGCGTGTGATCAATCACACCGGTCGCGACATCTCCGTCCAGTGGCAACAGTATGGCCCACCGAACCTGCGACCAGAGCGATCACGCTATCTAGATCGACGTCGCTTCCGATTCGGATACGAATTCAGCTCGGAAGTCGATGCGAATCGAATGGCCGATGTCATAGCCGACGGCGACATGCTGCTCGAGTACGGCGATGTCGTGAATGGCGATGAAGCATTGTTCTGGCCTAATGACGCGAGCATCGAAGAAGGTTTCACGCTTTCCTGGTTCGCCTCGACGAGTCGCTACTTCACCATGGCGATTCACCCCCTGTTGTCATCCGATGGTGCGGGCGATCGCTCGCTCGAATCGGTGGTCAATCGCATAGAGATATCGAAATATCAGATGTCGGCCGACGACACGCTGATCGAGACTGGACTGTTCAGCCCCATGACCGGCATCAGCTCCGGTCAGAAACACGATTTCAGCATGGGGATCTACGCGGGTCCGATGGCTTCGGACGTGCTTGACAAGAAGCAGCCATATGTCGCGCTGAACATGGGCGGCATCATTCTCTATCAGATCTCCGGATTCGCGGCCTGTGCCTGCTGCACATTCCAGTGGCTGGCCGATCTGCTGCTTGGAACGCTTGCCTTGCTGGCCAACCATGTCGTGTTCGACTGGGGTCTGGCCATCATCGTTCTGGTGATCATCGTTCGATTCCTTCTTCATCCGATCACCCGCATGTCGCAGGTGAACATGCAGAAGTTCAGTCGCAAGATGCAGGCGCTCAAGCCCGAGCTTGATCGACTCAAGGAACGCTGCGGCGACGACAAGAAAAAGATGCAGCAGGAACAGATGAAGCTCATGCGGGAGCATGGGGTGAATCCGTTGGGGATGCTCGGTTGTCTGCCGATGCTTCTCCAGATGCCGATCTGGATCGCCTTGTATGCGGGCTTGTACTTCAGTTACGAGCTTCGTCAGCAGCCTGCGTTCTGGGGCTTCTTCCAGTTGTTCGATGGGTGGCCGTTTCTGTCCGATCTCGCGGCTCCCGACCATTTCTTCTACACCTTCCAGGAACCTCATCAGATCTGGTTCTGGCATGTGACCGGGATCAACTTGCTGCCGATTCTTCTGGGCGTGTTCTTCTTCCTCCAGCAGAAATACCTGACTCCCCAGACGGCCATGAGTCCCGAGCAGGAAACCCAGCAGAAGATCATGCGGGTAATGATGGTCATCATGTTCCCGCTCTTCCTGTATACGGCGCCATCGGGGTTGACGCTCTACATCATGACTTCCAGCATCATTGGAACGCTTGAAGGCCGGCATATCCGCAAGCAGGTGGACAATATGGACTTCGATGCCAAGCCCAAGCGGGCGGCGGCGAAGACGGTTGCCAATCGAGCAGCCGATGGCGGCAAGACCATTCGCGATCCGAAGGCTCGTGCCTATGCGAAGATGATGGAAAGGCGCCAATCCAAGGGTGGCAATCGCAAGGGTCGCGGCGGCAAGAAACGCGGCTGATTCGGCAGGAGGTTTCGTGGACCTCAACTCGACCATACTGGCGGTCTCAAGTCCTCCCGGCCATTCGACTCGGGGCATCGTGAGATGTAGTGGCGCGGATGCATTCAAACTACTTGTTCCTCGATTGTCCGCCGAACTATTGATCGAACGTGGAATCCGATCGGTTCGCTTTCGTCTGGCGGAGGTCTCCGTGCCAGCGCTTCTGTCACTGACGCCGGCTCCACGTTCCTACACGGGGGAAGACAGCTTCGAACTGCAGGTGCCTGGGCACCCTCATCTGCTTGGTCGTGTCATCAACGGATTGCTGGAGGATGCGCATCGAGGTGGATTGAATGCGAGACCGGCCGGCCCCGGCGAATTCACGGCTCGAGCCTTTCTCTCCGGTCGAATCAAGCTGGCTCAGGCCGAAAGTGTGGCGGCGCTCGTCGCCGCTCGTTCGGATGGCGAAATCCAGGCAGCCGAGCGAATGCGAGACGATCGTCTCGGACGACTGGCCGACATCGTGACCGATACCCTGGCGAATGCGCTAGCGTTGGTCGAGGCGGGAATAGATTTCACCGAGGAGGAGGATGTGACGGCCATCGAGCTTGGTGATCTGCAAGATCGGATCAAGAAGGCGATCGCCAGCATCAACGATCATCTGAGTCGCAGTGTCGGTCTGGAATCGCTGCAGTCGTTGCCCTGGGTCGTTCTTGAGGGCCCGGCGAACGCCGGGAAGTCGACCTTGTTCAATGCATTGCTTTGCCGGGAGCGTGCAGTCGTATCCGGCATGCAGGGAACGACTCGTGATGTTCTCATCGAGCCTTTGGCCTTGTCCGGTGTTCAGAATGCGGAAGTGCTTCTGATCGACGTCGCTGGAGAGGAGTCGCCGAGGACGCATCTTGACGAGGCCATGCAGGAAGCCGCCTCGATGGCCAGAAGCAGGGCGGATCTCCGCATACGTTGCATTCCCCCGCACGAATCGTCGCCGTCGGCTGAAGACGATGTCATCCGCGTGGCAACCATGGCTGATCTGATCGATGGTTCGCGTACGGATGTCGACCTATCCATTTCAGTGAAGCAGCAGCAGGGTCTGGATGAGCTTCGATCAATGATTGAGCATCGCATGATCGAAAGGTGTTCAAGGCTTGCGGGGGATGCCTTCGTTCTGGCGCCAAGACAGGAGGCCGCCCTCGTCGCATCGGGCAAACTGCTTCAGGAAGCGTCGAGTCTGCTCGTGAGCTGGGAATCATCCGGAACCCTGGAGGCGCCGGAGCTGATCGCCGGTCTGATCAGAGACGCACTGGATTCGATTGGCGAAATCAACGGCGTGATCTCGCCTGATGAGATTCTCGATCGAGTGTTCTCATCCTTCTGCATCGGCAAGTGACCCGCATCGGCGGATGCTTGGGTTGCAGCCGACTGGATATGATGGCGAACATGCCAGAGACACTACTTACCGGTTCAATCGACATTCGTGTTCGCTACGCGGAGTGCGATCCCATGGGCGTCGTTCATCACACCGCGTATCCAGTGTGGTTCGAGATGGGCCGTACCGAACTGTTGCGAGAGACGGGAGTCACCTATCGCGAGTTCGAGGAGACCGGCGTCTTTCTGGCCGTCATCAATCTTACGGTGACATACAAGCAGCCGGCTCGCTATGACGACCTGCTAAGACTGACGACCAGTTGGCTTGATGCGGGACGAGTGAAGATCAGGCATTGCTACGAGCTACATCGTGGCGACGATCTGCTGGTCACTGGCGAAACGACGCTCGCCTGTCTCGATGAATCAGGTCGGCCTCAGGCTCTGCCGGATCTATTGCGGTCGGATTGATCAGCGATCGTCGGCAAGTACGCCGCACAATGCGCCGACTCGAAGCCTCACGCGAACCACGGTTCCTCGACAGGTTGCCCGTATCTCGTCAAGCAGGCCCTCACGGAGCCGTCGATCTACCTCGAAGGAGATGGCGGATGATTCGACGACTACGTCGACGACTCCTCCGCGAATGCCGATGACGCAGGTGCGATCATGCAATTCAGCCGGCAGCAGGGTGTGCCATGCGTCGACGAACTCCCCCACTCGACGATGAAGCTGTCTGGCCTTGCGATCGACGGATGCGATTCCATCGCCGATCGACGTGGCCCGAAGCGGGCGATTTCGCCACTGCTGGAGCCGCTCAAGCTGGCCTGAATTTGCCACGGTTGTCATGTCTCCCATCATCGTGGATAAGTGGTCGATATGCGACCTTCTTCTTTCCTGCTATCGTCATGTGGATATGACGTGCATCAGCATCGAAGGCATCACGAAAAAGTTCGGCAGTACAACTGCTGTTGATGGGATAGATCTTCGCATCGAGTCGGGCGATCTCTTCTTTCTGCTGGGCCCCTCGGGCTGCGGAAAGACCACGCTTTTACGGATGATCGCCGGTTTCATCGATCCCACAGGCGGGCGGATTTCCTTTGATGACAAGGATGTGACCTACCTTCCTCCGAACAAGAGAAACACTGGAATGGTCTTCCAGAGCTATGCCCTCTGGCCGCACATGACCGTTGCCGAAAACGTCGCCTATGGCCTGAAAGTACGCAAAGTTGACCCTAAAAGCCGTAAAAAGCAGGTCATGGAAGCTCTGGAAGCTGTCCAGATGGCTCCCTACGCCGACCGGCGTCCAAACCAGCTCTCCGGCGGCCAGCAGCAGCGGGTGGCCCTTGGCAGGGCGTTGGTCATCAAGCCGAACGTGCTTCTTCTCGATGAGCCGCTGAGTAATCTCGATGCCAAGCTTCGGCTTGAAATGAGGCAGGAGATTCGCCGTCTCTGTAAATCAAGTGGCATCACCACGGTCTATGTGACCCATGACCAGGAAGAAGCCCTGTCGATGGCCGATCGGATGGCGGTCCTGAAGGACGGCCAAGTTCAGCAACTGGGCCCTCCCAGAGAGCTGTATCAGCAGCCCATTACGAGGTTTGTAGCCGAGTTTCTGGGTGAAACCAATTTGCTGCCCGCGACAGTGGGGCCTCGAGAGGGTTCGCAAGTCACTTTGGAGACAGCAGTTGGAGCTGTTCGGGCAGAGCCTTCAGCAGGCGAGATTCCCGATGGGGGGAACGTGACCTGCTCAATTCGGCCAGAAGCCTTTAGATGGCAGCCCGGAGATGGCACGATTGCGGTCCAAGGCGAGGTGAAAGACGTCGTCTTCCTTGGGGACATGACTCAGGCGGTAGTCGCTTTTCAGGGAGGCTACTCGGTTCGAACTGTTGCATTGAATCAAGGCCACCGGCCAATGCCAGGTGAACAGGCTAGTCTGTACGTCGACCCTAAAGATGTTGTGATTTTAAGCGACTGATCGATTAATTTAGCAACAATAGGCGTACTTTATAACAACTTAGCGCTAATAGCATCTAAATGATTTAAAATGACGTCTAAAATCATCAAATTTGCATGTATCCACGCGCTGCTGCTGTTGTCGCTTTCATCCTGGATTAGATCTCGCGAGCGTGAGTGTGCTGGGGCCTTTCCTGGTTCATCTGGCCATATTTGATTTGGTATCGCCTGGTCTTTTAGTTAGTGTCTGTTATTTCCAGTTGTCTCTGGCTTGGGATGCTTTGCTTCTGTTGACGTGATGCTGACTTCATGCGATAAACAGCATGTCATGGCGGAGCGTCAGATGGCAACATGTTTCACGTGAAACATCAGTAGTCTTTTCGCTAGCCATGTCTCGCTATCAAGGAGAGCAGGATGGCTTCAAGGAAGAAGCGTTTGGGAAAAGGGCTTAGCAGCATGATCGCTAAGCCGGTTGCGGTACCAGTATCGGATGGTGGTTCTGGAGTAGAGGCAGTTGATAAAAAGCCGCCGCCTCCCCCCTCCCCTACTGGTGAGGGCCTTGCCACAATTCCAGTTGCCCAGGTTCATCCTAATCCCCATCAGCCCCGTCAGGACTTTGATCCAGAAGCTTTGAAGGCCCTCTCGGAGTCCATCAAGCTGTCTGGATTGATGCAGCCTGTAGTGGTTCGATCCGTCTCTACGGGGTACGAGTTGGTGGTCGGTGAGCGTCGTTGGAGAGCGGCCAAAGCTGCTGGCCTGGAATCTATTCCTGCCGTCATTCGTGATCTGGATGATCGCACATCTGCTGAATGGGCTCTGGTTGAGAACCTCCAGCGAGAGGATCTGAATCCTATCGAACGTGCAGAAGCCTTCCTTGGTCTGCAGGATGACTTCGGTTTGACGCATCAGGAAATTGCCGACCAGGTTGGATTGACTCGTTCTGCGGTCACCAATCAGATTCGATTGAATGATCTCGATCAAGGGACCCGAGAGCTTGTGAGAGCGGGCGATCTGACGGCTGGCCATGGCCGCTCATTGTTAGCAATTACTAACATTGAGCGGCGTTTGAAGCTCGCTCGTGAGGCGATGCGGTCCGGTTGGTCTGTCCGCGAGTTGGAGCGGCGGGTTCAGGATGCCGCGCCTGCGAAGCAATCATCTTCAAAGACCCCCAAGTCAGGCGTTGATGTCGTCAGGCATCAGCATGAGGAATTGGCCAGGCAACTTGGCGAGCATCTTGGCACACGCGTTCAGATCAGGACGGGTCGCAAGAAAGGGGCGGGTCAGCTGGTTGTGGACTTCTACGACCTGGATCAGTTCGACGGTTTGATGAACCGACTCGACTTCAAGCCGGACGCCTAGACCGCGATCGAGTGAACGGACATCAGGAACTCTCTGCTACCGCGATGCGCAGAAAGTGCGCGTTGTGTTCGTCGGCTTCGGACATGAAGCCTCCTGGCCGTTCCCAATCGACGTTCCAACATCGGTCCGCCATTTGCAGGTATTCGATGCTGTCGGTGCGCAGTGACTTTGCAGCAGGGAGGCATCATGGGATCCATTCCATCTGGGTACGGACTTGTCAGCGGATTCGACACGGCCACGCTCGTGCAGCGAATGATGGCATTCCAATCACAGGGCCGTTCACGTCTTGAGGCGAGAGTCGGCTTGATGCAGTCGAGGCAGTCCGCGTTGCTCGACCTCAACGCAGGTCTGCTCGCCATGTCGTCTGCGACATCCCCATTGAGTTCACGCAGCATCTTCCAGGCGGTCATGGCGACTTCCAGTGACAACGCCGTTCTGCAGGCGCAGGCGTCCTCCTCGTCATCGCCGGGTCTCTATCAATTCATCGTGGCGGGCTTGGCCACGAATCATCAGATACTCACAAGTGGATTCGCATCCGATGAATCGGCGCTTGGACTGCAGGGCGCCACACTGGAACTTGGCGGCGGTGGTTTGCAGGAAGACATGCCGCTGACATGGCTCAATGGTGGCGAAGGTGTTGAACGCGGGTACGTATCGCTTGTGAACATCGATACGGGCGAATCGGAAACAATCGATCTCGGCGATGTCGCGACCATCAACGATGTGATCGATCGACTCTCGGAAAATGAACTGGGCATCACCGCCAGCTTGAACAACGGCGCCATCATCCTCGAATCTGCTTCGGGCAACGCCTTCTCCGTATCTGAGTCAGCCGGCTCGTCGACAGCTACCGATCTGGGCATTCTGGGTGAATCGCAGGATGGGACTTTGAACGGAAGCAATCTCGCCTTCCTGGGAGGCGGACTTTCACTGGCGGCCTTGAACGACGGCAACGGTGTTCTTGTTCGCGAGGGACTTGCGGATATCCGCATCAATACAAGTGACGGCCGCGTCTTTGGAGTGGATCTATCCAGTGGAACAGTCGTCAGGATCGACGACGACACACTTCTCTCCGGCTTCAACGAGGGGACCGGCGTGTCCATCGACACGGATGTCGAAACCGCGGAACTGACCATAGAGCTGGTCGAAGGCAGTTCCGGCCAGTCGACAAGCTGGGACATCGATCTCACGGGATGCGTGACCGCTGGTGATGTTCGATCACGAGTTGCTTCGGCTACAGGTGGGGCCGTGACACTGGGGTACCGGGATGACCAGCTGGGATTCAACATTCAGGCGGCCGACTCCGCGGACACGGTGATGGTTCATGGCGCGGGTACGGGTGGCGATGCGACCGCGGAGGATCTCGGACTTCTCAACGATGCCGGTTCACTTGGTGGATTCGAAGGTCTCGAGGTCTCGGCATTCGGCGGCAGCGGATCACCGACTCTCCAGGATGTACTGGACGCCATCAACAACTCGACTGACCAAGCGGGTCTGGCCAATGGTGGCGCGATCAACGCAAGGATCTCGGAGGATGGTCTTCGACTGGAAATCGAAGACACGACAACGGGAACATCCATCTTCTCGGTCGGCGGGACATCGTCCAATGCAACCGCCTACAAGGCGCTTGGCTTCGGGGATGGTGTCGAGGAAGAGGGCATCATCTCCGGTCGACGCATCATGGGATCTCCCGGATCGGTTCTGGTGCACCAATTGTTCGGTGGTCAGGGGCTTCAGGAAGCCGACGAACTCGAGTTGACTGATCGACTCGGAAACTCGGCAAGCATCTCGGGACTTTCACAGCATGAGACGCTCGATGAACTCATCAACGCGCTCAATGAATGGGCATCTTCCAGTTCATTGGCCGTCGAATTCCAGATTGGTCGCACCGGCATTCGAATCCAGGCGATGGACGGGGACGGGAACCTCGAGGTGCAGGGATCACTGGCGGATCAGATGGGGCTCGCGGTCGACGACGATGTCTCATTCGTGGAAACGGGCAATCTCCAGCATCGCTGGATTTCAGAATCGATGCTGCTTGACGATCTCAACCAGGGACGCGGCATCGGTACAGGTTCTTTCCGGCTACGTGATGCGACGGGTGCGACGGCGACGGTCACCTTGTCGCAGGGGCATCAGACCGTTCAGGATGTGATCGATCTCATCAACAGCCGAGGCCTTGCGGTGAATGCCCGCATCAATGATTCAGGCGATGGTCTCTATCTCGAATCGACGGCAGCAGAGAACCAGTCGGTTGTGACGATGCAGGTTGAATCGCTCTCGGGATCGACGGCTTCGGATCTTCAATTGGAAGGCGAATCCGATGTGGGGATCGATGGATCATGGGAAACCGTTCTGTCGGTCGATTCCCAGACGACACTCCGCCAGCTCGTCGAACAGATCAATGAATCCGGTGCCGATGTAACCGCTGCGCTGGTGAGTACCGGGGATCCATCGGCGCCCTGGCGAATGAGTCTGACAAGTGAGGTCAGTGGTGTGGCCGGCCGAATGGTTCTCGATCTCGATGGCATCGACGTGACAATGGAGGATGTCGTCACTGGACAGGATGCCCGGATCGTCTTCGGCGATGACGTGACCGAAGGCGTGATGATCACCCATGGTTCCAACCATCTGGAGAACGTGATCGATGGCTTGACGCTGGATCTTCTCGAGGTCTCGAACCAGCCCGTGACCGTAACGGTCTCGAGGGACGAGACGACGGCCATCGAATCCCTGAGAGCCTTCGTCGATGCGATCAATCAGGTTCTCGAACGCATTGATTCAGTCAGTGGGTATGACCCGGATACGAACGAACGCGGCATTCTCCACGGCGATCCGACGGTGTCGCGGATCCGTCGCGTGCTCATGTCCTCTCTTCAGCAACGATTTGAAAGCGATTCGATTTCGCTCGAGGGGCTCTGGTCGGTCGGCATAACGATCGGGGCCGGCGGTCGTATCGAGTTCGACGAGGCCACCTTCTCGGAAGTCTGGTCGACTCGTCGAGAGGAGGTCGAGCAGCTCTTCACCGCCGAAATGGATGAGGGCGAAGGGCTCGGGCTTCGACTGGACAATCTGCTCGAGAGCTTTACCGGCAGCGAGAGCGGCACGTTGACCAGAGCCGACGAGTCCTGGCAGAGTCGGATCGATCTGGCAATGGATCGACTGGACATACTCGATGCACGGATGGAAGCGAGACGGGTTCGCCTGATCGCGGAGTTTGCGGCCATGGAGGAGGCGTTGGCGTTGATGCAGAGCCAGTCGGTCGCCCTGCTTTCCATGGGATCGGGAATGAATTCAGGCGGTTTGTTCGTCTGAGCGGTTCTTATCGGATCATGGAAATCGAATTCGGTTGATTGACGGTGCGCACCTTCAATCTGCCGATGTGATACCCCATGACTGCATTCGAATCCTATGCGCGAACCAAGGTGATGACCTCGTCACCAGTCCAGCTTCGAACGATGCTTCTCCAGCGGGCAGTGGTGGAATCCCGGCAACTGGCCGAAGAGATCGGTCAGCACAATGGCGAAGGCATCATGCGGACAGGCGGCCGACTTCGATCACTGCTGCTCGAACTCATGCCATCCGAGTCTTCGACGGTCGATCCATCCCTCGTGAGCCATCTTCGTTCAACCGGCGTGTACCTCTATCGAACCGTCACCGATGCCTGTGGTTCGAGAGATCTTGAGGCGGCCGATCAGGTCGTGAAGTTCCTTGAGTTCGAGCTGGAGACATGGCAACAGGTCGTTGCCCGGATCGATTCGGGGGCCTCGGGATCAATCGGGGATCACGGAACGAATCTGGCGGGCTGATCGGCATTCCGATCCGAGCACTCATGCGTGTACCATCGAAGTGACATGGAACGGTCTCCATTGAATCTCGAGGATCATGTCGTGTTGGTCACCGGTGCCGGTGGCTTTCTCGGATCGCACGTCGTGAAGGCCCTGTCGTCACACGGGGTGGATGTCATTCATCCAATCACTCGTGACGACTGCGATCTGCGTCAATCGGATGAAGTGAAGTCGTTGTTCGAACGTGTTCGGCCGAGCATCGTGATTCATCTCGCAGCGGCTCAAGGTGGCCTGCACTGGCAGAAAGCCAATCAGGCAACGGCGTTTCTGGACAACAGCAGGATGATGGAATCGCTGGTCATGGCCTCCCTTGATTCGGATGTGAAGCGATTCCTCTACACGGCGTCGAGCATCTGCTACCCGGCGAACGCAACCATTCCCTTTCAAGAGGATCATCTTTGGAATGGCCCGCCGGAACCAGCCCATCTGGGATATGCCCAGGCGAAGCGGGCGGGCATCGCCTTGCTGCAGGCGGCATATGATCAGTACGAGCTTTCCTGTGGTGTTGTCATGCCGGCGAACATGTACGGCCCAGGCGCGAGATTCGATCCGGATCGAAGCAATGTGGTCGCCGCCACAATTCGAAAATGCATCGAGGCCCG
>MDTD01139451.1_pt1 | contig 12900 bp, 3 predicted proteins | sample 811221 | NCBI WGS metagenome assembly MDTD01 (sample SAMN05326646, study PRJNA326480) | marine metagenome | isolation source: seawater | place: Pacific Ocean: South West | collected 2011 | reverse complement strand
TTGACCCTGGCCTTGACCTTGTCCTTGACCCTGGCCTTGACCTTGTCCTTGACCCTGGCCTTGACCCTGGCCTTGACCTTGTCCTTGACCCTGGCCTTGACCCTGGCCTTGACCTTCGCCTTGGCCGCCTTGTTCCTGCTCGGAATCGCCGCCACCTTCGGTGCCGCCGTCTCCGTCTCCGGGTTGATTACCTTCGAAGTCGGGATCATAGGCGTCTGGGATACCGTCACCGTCGGAGTCCGAAGACGACCCGTCATTGGGGTCGTTCGGGAACGCGTCCTGAGCGTCGTTCGTTCCATCCCCATCAGTATCTGCCGAGTTGGGGTTAGTACCCCTGGCGTACTCTTGGGCATTGGTCAGACCGTCGCCGTCCGGATCTGCATTCGCATCGCCAGCCCAATTGGGGTTGAGGCCGTAGGCCACCTCCCAACCATCTGGCAGACCGTCGTTGTCGGTGTCTGGGTTGTTCATGTCAGTACCTGCATTCTGCTCCTCTGCGTTGGTCAGACCATCGCCATCCCAGTCGGCACCGCCGTCATCAGGATTCAGAGGGTCGGAACCGTCAGCGCTGACGCCGACGGATCCTGCCATCATAACGAGAAGCAGAGCAATCAACATACTCGCATTCTTTGTTTTCTGCATTTTCATTTCACTTCCAAATATCAGTTTAGAGAACCCGCTGTTCTCTCTTTCCGTGAATGCTCGCGCTCGCTGCGCGCGAAACTGTCCAATCGGGAGTGTCGGATGGTGATTTGGAGTGAAATTAACAACTGTTCTAAAGACTCAAGAAACGCTGTACTGCGCTTAATTCTTGGGGCCTTAGAAACTATACCTGCTGCTACATTTCCTCCTTTCTTATTCATCCAATCTCACGGGCTTTCATAGGGAACCCACTGTTCCCTCTGCAACTTGGAGGACAATATTCTCTATATGAACGGTTCCCGATACTGCTCAAGGGGTCAATTTGGCCAATTCGGCGTTGAATCGAGTCGACCCCAGATAGTGCAGCACCGGAGCAGCGAACGTGCATAGCAGAAGTACGAGGAATAGGATATTCGACCAGAGTTCAATCCCTCGACCGAAACTTAGGTACAGAATCCAACCGAAGAGGACGAAGAACCACAACCTGTAACGGCGGGTGAACAAAGAGAAGCGTGCTCTGACTAGCTCGTCTGAGTATAGCTGGGGTGTGTCATCCCTGTCGGCTAGGTCGTTCTCGACAGCGCATCTCACGCAGACCTGGTACCTCGGTCCGTTACCGGTTACGAACTGTTCACCCGGATAGTTCTGTGTGCAGATCCTGCAAGTGGGCATCCTATCGGTCCGACCACGTAGGTCCGCTCCTTCAACGCTACGGTCGCAAGGCCAGTGTGCTCATTGGGAGTTCCATCCATTCTCTAGCCTTTCCAACCACGCCTCGCGACATGCTGTGAACAGCCTACCGCTGGGCGTGCCAATATTACGACCATCAATCGTACCCACGGCACGAATCCCCATCCCGCTTCCGCACACCACCATCTCGGATGCGCGCAGAATCATACTGAGTGTTAGTCTGGCGGGTCTGACTGGGATTCCTGCCGACTCTAGATGCGGTCGAATCTGTTCGATGGTAATTGAGTCGAGGGCACCATCGGCATGTCTAGGGTGGTAAGCGACCCCATCGTGATCGAGCAGTAACGGTGCGCATCTGTCACCATCGACTAGGATGTCATCCTCGAACAGCAGGGCGATGTGCGCACCGTGCTGGACTGCTATCTCTCTGGCTTCTCTGTGAGGTCCCCAGTCACCGTGCTTGGTCCCTCTGATGTCAGAATCCCAAATCGGGGCGGCGAGCGAGATTGTATCTAGGGCGTCGTCCGTCCACTCTTGCAAAGCAATGGGGTCGACGAATACCTCGCCATCCGATTTCACTCCGACTGCAACTAGGTAAGCCGCTTGGTCGACATTAGTGTTCGGCACACCGGGCGTCTCGGCCGCGGCCAGCAAGTCGAAGACTCTGTCAGACAGATCTTCAGGTACTTCGATGCCCAGTCGTGTTGCATGGCGTCTGATTCTAGTGAAGTGTAGGTCGGCGGACATCAGTGAGTTCTCGCCGTCCCAGCCAGTTGCAGACCAGACAGCAGAGCGTGGGTCTGCCTCGGGCATGTATGCTGATGGGGGTAGCCGCTTCAACTGCTGCGTCTAGAGCATGTCATCGATGAACGATGTGTCATCGTCTTCAAGGTCGTCCGCCATATCTCCCAAATCATCGAAATCGAGGTCATCCGCCATGTCATCTAGCTCATCGGGGTCAGCCCCGTCAGGAGTCACTCCCAGCAACTCGTCGATGACGCTCTCGGAAGCCTCGGGTGCATCCGCTTCCTCATCTATGGTCAATTCAGAATTAGATGAGGAAGATAGTGTATGAGTATCATCTTCGAAAATAAGGTCCTCATCCTCATCGGTAAGACCTGCGGCCTCTCTCGACATCTGCTCCTCCAATTCAACTTCCAATGCCCCCATCTCCCAAGGCTCTGGGACAGCCTGACGGCGCGGCTTGACGAATAGCAATGCTCCAATCAGAATCATCACTGCAGATACTAGTGCGACCAGTGTGTTCAGGTCGCCGCTCATCAACTGATCATACCAGGAGTCGCTAGCACCGCCCTCGCCGCCCTCAGAGGTCCCGAAGGAGGATTCGGACCACGGTCTGATTTCCAATGGGTCGACTGACAGTCTGTGGACCTCTCCGTCGAAGGCGACTATGGCAAGCCAGTGGCTCGCCGCATTGTCAATCTTCTCGCCTTCTATATCGGAGAGAATCATCATCGTTGTAGGGTCGTCTATCTCTCCGACCAATGAAGCGTCACTGGTCAATTCGAAAGGATCGGGGCTTACGAATACGTGGTATTGGATGACCTGTGCATCATTGGAATCGTCCCATCTAATCTCAACATGGTCTCCGGAAGGATTCCAGTTTGCTCTGATACCAGTAATCTCCGGTAGATGCAGACCGGGGTCGAGGGAGTTCTCGTCAATTAGACTAATCATAGTCGCTTGCAGGTTGTTATCCCAGTAATTACCCGATGAGTCGACGGCTACCACAACCACCCAGATTGGCACCGAAGGAGCTAGAGGTTGCCCGTCTGAGAGAGTCTTGAGCAGTACTGGCATCTCAGCGTCTCTGCCCAGAGTCAGTGCTGGCTCCATGTTTCCTAATGAGCTGAACGGTGAGCCTGCAGCAGCGTAGATTCTGTACTCTCCCAAATCGGACGCATCACTCTCCGGGAAAGTCACAAACATGCCATCGCCATCGTCCGGTGAGCGGTCCTCGAGCATAGGCGCTGCCAGTCTGTTAGGTGGTGAGATATCGCCTCTGTTGTCTAGAGGAGCGACCAAGACCAAATGGTCGCTCATATCGGTCAGATGGACATTTCCTTGTATGTCGTGAGTTGTGATTGTGACATATAGGGGCGTCAGTGGTACGATTGGTTGCGAGGTCAGTGTGTCGACCGTGCTGCCGTAGAGGGCAGTGGTGACCGTGATCTCCAACTGGAGCGCTCCGCCAATCTGTCTCTGATCAATCTCAAGCAGACCGCAGCCCGCGAGGTCGTCGCTACACCGCTCCCAAATCTCCGTTAGGTCATCGAGAGGATAGTCGGAGACCCATATCACATAATGGCTGAAGTCGGGGTCCAATGAGCGGTTCCACAGGATATCAATCGCGGTTCCGTCATCATCCGGGTGATCCCAAGCACTCAGACCCTCGACTCGGGCCGGGGGCTGTCCCTGCCCTGCTATGTTGGACATCGGAGTAGCCTCAACGACCAGAACGGCATCCAAGTTCTCATTACCCCAGTCGTCAGATGCGACAACTCCTATCCAGTAGACCACTCCATTCTGAAGCGGACTCTCACCTATCGAGTCGATTACCACCTCACCAGTGGTGCAGTCTGTTACGTAAGTGGCCGTAGGCCAACCATCTACTATTGAGGGTGGCTGTAGACCCGAGGCTGGCAGAATGTACACAGTGTGGTAGGCACAGTCCTCCTCTGAATTAGGAGTCCATGTTACTATGATTCTGCCTCCCTCGTCATTGGGGGCGTCCACGGCAGTCGTGTCGGTGATTGGAGACGGTGGGATTCCGTCATCAAGGCCTCCGGCCGTGACTACCGGGCCGAATACAGTGGCATTCGCAGCATCGAACTGTCCGGACTGATCTACACATACTGCAGCGAACCAGTATGCCTTGTTCTGTTCCAACTGCATAACCGTATTATTGCCTGCAGCGTATGAGACATCCAAGTAATTTGGGAGTGCGATTGCATTTGATATCTGATATTGCACCGCCCAGATTCTAGTACGGTCGGGGTCCAATTCAGTGCATGTTGACCATTCCAGCATGATTGTTCCTGGAGTGCCTCCGGATACGGCTTCAGCGTTGAGCCATTCGGGTGGTGCGGGAATCTCATCGGTGGGTGTGGCGCTGTCCTCCCAAGCGATTGGTAGACCGACTGTGCCATCAGAGTAAGCGATGGCTATCGCGGCCCTGTACTCTCTGTCATCAGACAGTAAGACTTCATTGCCATCGCGTTCAGCAGTGGTGATTGTAGCACTTGTCTGAGACCAGTAGGGTATCTCGATGTAAGTCGAGAACTCATACAGTTCTTCTTGCGTTGGGATCCACTCAGGGTCATCGGTCGAGTCCCAGACGTACAGTCTGTAGGCATGCCAAGCTGCATCCTCGGCAGGTAACCATGAGGCCTCTAGAACTCCACCTCCGTCGTTAGGTCGATCGAAGAAAGAGGTCATCTCGGTAGGAACCTCAATCCTTTCCCAGTCATATGTAATCCTGATCTGCAATGTGCCGTTCTGAGGAGACTGCATACGAATGTGCACTTGAGCCGAATTGGTACCCGGAGCGAGATCTGAAATCGCTGACTGGAAGGATGACTGGATATTCGGATTCATCGAAGTCAACTCCCATGAGCCAGAGTAGTTCAGACTGACAGATTGAGCCCAAACCCATGCTCCATCCTGTGGTGCTGACAGGGTCAGCGCTCCAGTGTAAAGTGGCAATTTGGTGGGAATCATCTGCTCGCTGCCTTGAGGGATGCTTATCGGGTTCTCCTCATCGACTAGAACCGTGGTCATCCCCGGTCGAGAAGTGTTGGTGATATCCCATGTATTCTGAGCGAACAGAGCTGTAAGTGGCTCCGCTCGCCTTTGATGATCCGTCTTCTGTTCACTCATACTCTCTACTGGATGGAATAAGCGGAGGCCGTTCTGAGCAATCACATACAGACCTGAGTCGTCCAAGAATGCACTTGAGACGCCGGGTATCAACTTCGAGGACACTCTCGAGTGGTCGCCTCCGGATTCTACTACATTGACGCCTCTGGGGCTTATTACGGCGAGATAGTCGCCGTCTGAGATGATTTGGAAGGGTGGCCAAGTCAGGAGTGAACTCCTCCCTAGGCCCGACTCCATTTGAATCGATGTGGAGTTCCAGTGAACCAGTGGTTCTCCATCCGTGGCAATATGGACTCCCCAGTCATCAGCAGCTATCGCCCTGACATCGTTGCTTGGAATCATGTCGATGTTGTAGGTCCCATTGGCCGAGTCAGTGGCGAGATCCCAAGCTGCTACACCTGGTCTGGTGGAACCTTGCCCATTGTGAGAGATGAATAGTGCCGCATCGTGATGGAGAAGGGTGGATGAGCCGTCCGGGTTGTTAATCAGTCTAGAAGAAGCATCGGCGAATGTTATCCCTGACACAGTGTTTCCAATCAGGCCATCGGCGAAGTTCAGGGTTGTAATTACAGACAGGTTGCTCTGATGCAGGACCGTAAGACCCGCTGAACCTCCTGCAAGGACCGTTCCATTGCCTTGAATCCCCGTGTTGAGGACGAATAGGTGTTCTATAATCGGAGTTGGTAGGCCATCGATGGTGGTAATCGGATCATCCCAGTCATCTCTAGTGGTGTTCCAAAGCCCTATGCCGCCGTATGTAGCAACAAGAATCTGATCTCCGTGTTCGATGAAGTCCCTGACTAAATCACTGGGCAGTCCGGCAATCAGACTTCCTTCGGCCCATGTCCTAGTGTCGGTATCGAATTTCTGGTATCCAGCTGCCGATCCTTCTCTGCCCATCAGCCCGACATACATGGTGCCATCGTCCTCAAGGACCATGCCGTCCATCTGAGTGTGTAGAGCGGCAGGAGTTGGGGCGAAGATTCTGTTGGAAAGATCGATTGACCATAGTCCTCTACCAGCAGTTGTAACCCAGAGTTCATCCTCGCCCAACTGCAGAGAGTTGATTACATCTTGATTAGCATTGAAGCCGAACTCCCAACGTATCGAGCCGTTCGACAATCTCTGTCCCTGAAGAACCGAAGAGGCGTAGTATGCGTTGGCGCCGGTAGTCATGGCGACCCAGACATGAGTCTCATTGGACTCGAAGGCCACTACTCGTCCACTGGTAAGGCCTGCGAGTTCGTCGAAGCCGCTGACAATCAATCCTGTACTGTCCAGTTTGTCAACTCTGTTCAGACCCGTGGTCTGACCCGATCGACCAATCGCATAAACAGGAGCGGTGCTCGAGGGGGCTCTCACAATTGAGCAGGCATCCATGCCAGGATCGAGAATCTGGCCATTGGCGATTGAAGTTCCTGAAGTCACTATTCTCGAGATGCCTCCAGTGTTGTCATACTGGTGGGCTGCTAGCAGGATGTTGTTGTGGTGCAGCATCCCTCCCGGGAAGACTCGATCCACAGAAATGCCGTCTATCGTGGTGAGAGTTTTGAGGTACTGATTGTTGTTGTAATTGTAGCGATCGAGGCCTACACCATTGGAATCGAAACCGATGTAGAGGATGTCATTCTGTTGGTCGCAAGCCATTGCGCGCGGATCGTCATCTGAGAGGCCTTGACTGGAATCGGTCATCGGTGAAATCCATTCTCTGGTGACTCCGTCACCATCCCAATCACCGATGTCGTATCTCGCTATTCCTCCCTGATTGCCCCACCAACTGACTCGTCCGATAGCGACGTGAATGATGCCGGCGCAAATCTCGATATCGGCCGGATACCCTCCTGGAATGTCTCCCGAGTCTAATGCCCAACTTGACCAATTACCTGTGGCGTCATCGAGCATAGAAATGTCGGAGTTAGCATTCCATCCTCCGCCTTGGTAACTGCCCACCCAGAGATCATTGGAAAATACCTCCATGGTGTAGAGTTCGTTGGAGGTTCCTGAGGGGAGTCCATTGCCCACCACCCAGGAATCGAGCCAACTCTCGTTTGCTGGGTTCCACCTGAGTATTCCATTCATGCTAGCGAACAGATAGGTGCCATTCCATTCGACCATGCCTCTAATCGGGCCGTCGATATCCGTCCATTCGTCGAGAAGGGTCATGTTGTCTGCTCGGAATCTACGCATGATGTTGTCACCGTAGGCGACCCACATCTCGCAGGTGGCGGGGTCAATCGGGAAGCAGTCTCCGAGGAACTGAGCATTCACCCGCTGAACATTTCCTATGGTCTCAAGATTCCCAGCCCATGACTCATTGGTTGCATTCCACCGAACTATTGTACCGTCGCCGTAGTTCCAGTATTGAGACGGTCGCGCCCCAATCCAGAGTTCGTCACCGACGGAGCCTATTCCCATCACTACAGATGAATAGCCAATCTGGCTATCCACAGCTAGAATAGTGGCACTGGTGTTGTTATTGAGATAGATGCGGTAGATGTCATCGTTAGAAGACCACCAAGAGTTGCTCCTCTGGAGCGAGTAATGCAGAATGTCACCGATAATCTCTATGTCTGCAGGGGCTGTATTCGATAGCGTCGGGCCATTTGAGTTGGTGCCACGATTCCAGCTCTTCAGCACAGTATCATTGACAACGTCGATTAGAGTCAAACCAAAATCACCTCCGGCCCACATCGTGCCTGGCGATCTGCCATGTACCAAGGCTGTCACATCATCGTCGTTGAGGTAACCCTGTGTGCCGTCCCATGACTGTAGCCATGTCCGATTATTGAGGTCGAAGCGGGCTATGCCCGTGTTCTCGAAACCGATGTAAAGGATATTTCCTATCTTCACAGTTCGAGCCCGTTGAGTATCGTCACCGGCGTTCCACACATCGATAACGGTTCCATTGTCGGAATCGATTACTGCGGCTCCGTCGTTGGTACCTGCATAGAGCCTATCTAACCCGATTTTGGCGACTGAGTAAACGAATCGTGAAGGCATGCCATCCTGAGTTGAGATACATCCCCTCAGGTCATAGGTCCAATTCCATATGCAAGCTCCTCGGTTGGTACCTGCGTAGATTCCATCTGAATCACTAGTAATGTCATAGAACACGTATGGATCATTACTCCAACCTGGGATACTGGTCTCCAAAGACTGCCAATTGTTACCATCCCATCGTGCTAAACCTCCGTTCGATGTGGCCCCCGTGTTAGAGACAGATGATCCAACCAAGAGGTCTCCTTGGTAATCGATGTGCAGGGATAGGACGTCGTCATCTGGTAGCGTTCCGTCGTCCTGAGTCCAAAGATCGGAGATGTCTCCGGTCAATCTATCAATTACCAAGACACCGAAATCTGAAAGTCCCAGATATATTGTATCGCCGTCAACTGCCACTGGAGTGGCGTCTAGGTTATCGGCTCCGAGGGATTGCCATGATGCGAGAATCGATAGATCATACAGGTTGATTCGCATCACGCCCTGGTCAGGAGTGGCAATATACGCTATCCCATATCTAGTAGCGATTTGGTTGATGACGTCTGAGTCGAGGCCGTCTGAAGTAGTCAATACATCAACTAGGGTCATAGTAGAGGTGTTCACAAGTGAGATTCCGGACTCATAATGTCCGACGACGAGAATCTCCGTGTTGTCATCGTGGGCCATGCTGGAGACATGTGTCGAACTGATTCCTGAGACTGAGCCGATGTATGATCCATCGTCATTCCTCAGTCTGAGGACTCCAGCATCGAGCGTTCCAACCCATACCCAGCCGCTTGAGTCTTGGACGATGGAAGTGACGGAGGAAGGATTGCTAACATAATCGGTCAAATCGATGGGGCTCCTCCACGTCTGATCCTTATTGTCAAAACGATCGATGATGCTACCGCCGCTAATCCATATCTCTCCGTCTTCACCATCATCGATATGAGCGACCACTTCCATCTGTGATGTCGAAGGGCTACTTACTAGAGTCATCGTTCCGTCAAGATTCTCTCCGGATTGTCTAGCGAAGGTACCGGAGCCATCACCTACCAACATCAGACCTGAGGTGGGTCCACGAGATGCGTCTGATGGCCATGCGAATAACGAGGAGCCGGGGCCGACGAGCCCCATGTCTGAAACCTGTCTTTGAGACATGAACATCAAGGTCACAGTATCGTAGGCATGCACGTTGCTGCCAGCGAGAATGTGTAGCCAACCATCAGTCAGAGCCATTCCTCTAACAACGTTTGATGACAGCCAGTTGTTTGTCGACCAGGTTGTGAGCCATGTGCCACTGGTCGTATCGTATCTGTTCACACCGCCGCCGATCGTAGCAATCAATAGTTGAGAGTTGAACTCTTGAAATTGAGTGATTGAGTTGGAAGTTAGGTTGTTCGTCGTACTCCACTGAGAATTACTGTCCATAATCACCGAGATTCCCGATGAGCCTGTTGAGGTGCTGTAATCAAGCACCCTGACCCCACTTTGGGAAGTGGCGATGTAGACTGTATCTGAGATTACTGCGATATCGGTAGGCACCTCAGGAAGATCTGTCGTGCAGAAGTTCGTTGTGGTGTAAGCGCTCTGTCCCGGTGCCAAGTTATGCAGTTCGCAAGAGGTAACGGCCCAGACGATGCCGTAGTCATCCACAGCAATCGCATCGATTACTGTACTAGTTCCTGTATCTGGGAGTTCAGCTAGATTTGAAGAATCTGCAAGGCTACGAGATAGAATTCTGCCGTCTTCGGTGCCGATTAGTAGTCGACTCTGGGATTCATCCACCGCTAGGCTCCTGCCGTTGATATCCAACTCGATGTCGACTATCTTCTTGCTTGCTTGGTCATCCAGATGTAGCAGGTCGTCATCGAGAAGGATGTAGAGCCTGCCATCTAGTGGATTCACAACAGTGTCATGAACAAGAATGCTGGTTGTGGAGAAGGAGACTCTGGGGTCGGCTGGCCTCAGCGCCTCGATTACCAGATCCTCAATGGTAATCCCACTAGGTAGTAGCCATGAGGCGTCGCTAACTGAATTGGGTTGAAGCCATGTATCGAGTTCACCGTCGTCTACTTCAGGTGGATTCTCGGTAAACGAGTCTTGACGTCCGAGGTCGCCGTAGCCTCGCCAATCGAGGATTGGGGTCTGGGTGTCCATCAGAGTGATTTGGGGCTCCGTTGCCCAGTTGCCATCACTGCCGTCGACGGCGATTTCAAAGGTCAGGTTGGAGAGTTGGGCTCCGGGAGCGAAATCGAGGAACAAATCAGCGTATGCCATCGTCCCGTTCTTTGGGTCTGCACCCGTCGCATCGAGGGTAATCCAGCCGGTGTCATTGCTACCCCCTGCACCCCACGCCCTGGGGGTGGTGTCGGAGTCCTTCTCAGAGTCCAAATCTGAGGGAGGTGCTGCAGCCCAAGGTAATGCCAGCATAAGTATGGCTAGCAGAATGGCCATACGCTGCTGCGACCTGAAGTCGTGTAAACTAACCGCTGACACAATTTTGTCGCGAACTTGTTGAGATTAAGAAAGGAGTGGGTCTGTGTTTGAACAATGCTCATCCGCCGTAGGCGGAATTTTGAGATATCGTGTTTCAAAAGTGAAATCACGATACCAAGCCATAAGGGGCCGATAATGCGTATTTTCCCATTAGGATAGCATCATAGGAGAGGGGTATGCCGGCTGTCCCCGGAGGGGCGCCCATGGGAGACGACGGTCTGCGCGAGGACGCATTGGAGTACCACGCATCGAAGCCGGCAGGGAAGATCACCGTGGTGCCAACCAAGCCACACGGTACCCAGCGTGAGTTGTCACTGGCCTATTCGCCCGGTGTAGCATACCCCTGCAAGGAGATTGAAAGCGACCCCGACAGCGCCTACAAGTACACCTCAAAGGGCAACCTAGTCGCCGTAGTCAGCAACGGAACTGCAGTTCTGGGACTAGGCGACATCGGAGCGTTAGCGGGTAAGCCAGTAATGGAAGGAAAGGGACTATTGTTCAAGGCGTTCGCAGACATCGATGTCTTCGACATTGAAGTCGACAGAACCGATGTCGATGCTTTCGTGGAGGCAGTCAAGGCAATCGCTCCCACATTCGGTGGAATCAACCTCGAGGACATCAAGGCGCCTGAGTGTTTTGAGATAGAGCAGAGATTGGTTGCTGAACTCGACATTCCTGTCATGCACGACGACCAGCATGGGACCGCGATTATCTCGGGAGCGGCTCTTCTCAATGGGCTCGATGTCGTCGAGAAGGATATCGGCTCAGTCAAGGTCGTAGTCTCGGGTGCTGGGGCCTCAGCAATCTCATGCGCCCATCACTACATCAGACTCGGAGTAAATCCTAGCAACATCGTGCTAGTCGACTCCAAGGGGATTCTGACCAAGTCACGAGACGAAGCAGGTGAGCTCAACCAGTACAAGGCTCACTTCGCACTCGATATGGCGGATGGCGATCTGGCCTCGGCAATGGAAGACGCAGATGTCTTCCTCGGCCTGTCAAAGGGAGGTATCGTTAGCAGTGAGATGGTCTCTAAGATGGCTGACAGGCCGCTTATTTTTGCACTAGCAAATCCAGACCCGGAAATCACTCCAGACGACGTCTATGCTGTACGCGAGGATGCAATTGTGGCAACCGGTCGCTCGGACTACCCAAACCAAATCAACAACGTGCTCGGATTCCCCTACATTTTCCGTGGTGCTCTCGATGTGAGATCCAAGGAAATCACCGAGGGCATGAAGATGGCCGCGACCCATGCCATCGCGCAACTGGCAAAGGAACCAGTTCCTGATGATGTTGCCGCAGCGTATGGCGGCGAGCAGTTGCAGTTCGGACCCGAGTACCTGATTCCCAAGCCATTCGATGCTAGGGTCCTGATTTGGGAGGCTAGCGCGGTAGCAGAAGCTGCAGTCAACGAGGGAGTGGCGAGAGTCTCTGCCGATGATTTCGATGTGGAGCGTTACAAAGAAGAGCTTGAGTCCAGACTCGGATTGACACGCTCAATCATGAGGCGTGTCATCAATATCGCCCGCAAGGACAGGAAGAGAATCGTGTTTTCCGAGGGCGAAGATCCGACCATCATCAAGGCCGCTTCACAGTGTATCGCAGAAGGTATCTGCGAGCCGATTCTGCTCGGGCAATTGGAGCGAATTGAGGCGGTCAAGGAAGAGATGGGGCTCGACTTCGAGTGCGAGACCACCGATGTAAGATACGACCCGCGCAGAAGGACGACGTATGCCGATGAGTTGCACAACCTCAGAGGTCGCAAGGGACTCACTCGCGAAGATGCCGTGCGTCTGCTGAAGTCTGCCACATACTTCGCACCAATGATGGTCAAGATGGGAGATGCAGATGGCTATCTTGGAGGGGTCTCACATCACTACCCGGACATAGTCAGACCTTGCCTTCACACAATCGGACCTGACCCGGACTCACACAGAATCGTGGGGATGTACATGATGACCGTTAACGGCCAGTTGATGTTCATCGGTGATGCGACCATCAACATCTATCCTGACTCGCGCACGCTAGCAGAGATAGCAGTGCAGACCGCCAAGGTCGCAAGGAGATTCGGAGTCAAGCCCAAGGTAGCCATGCTCTCGTTCTCCAACTTCGGAACTTCGCCTGAATTGCGAACAGACAGGATTGAGGAAGCGATCTCAATTGCAAGGGAGTTGGACCCTGACTTGATTA
>MDTD01006862.1_pt1 | contig 12900 bp, 14 predicted proteins | sample 811221 | NCBI WGS metagenome assembly MDTD01 (sample SAMN05326646, study PRJNA326480) | marine metagenome | isolation source: seawater | place: Pacific Ocean: South West | collected 2011 | reverse complement strand
TGACATTTTTAATTAATATGTACTTTAGGTTGTATTTAAACTATAAGTCTAATTTTTGAATTATATAAATATTTATTAGAAGAATTTCAATGAAAAAAATTATATTTAATAAATTAATCTTAGATGTGACAAAGTTTTTTTTATTGTCATCCCTTAGCCTTTCTTTAATAATTCTGGTGGTTCAAGCTGTAAATTTCTTGGATTATATATCAGAAGATGGCCATGGCATTTACACATATTTTGGAATAACAATTCTCAATTTTCCAAAGATTTTTTCAAGAATTATGCCTTTTTGTGTATTTATAACAATTTTTTATATTATAAACAAATACGAGCTAAAAAATGAACTTTTAATTTTTTGGAATATTGGTGTAAAGAAAATTAAATTTATAAATACCTTGGTAATTTTTTCATTATTTTTTTTATCTTTACAGTTAATTCTTAATGTTATCATTGTCCCAAAATCACTTGATCAGGCAAGAGAATTTGTAAGAAACTCAAATATTGACTTTTTTCCAAATCTTATAAAAGAAAAAAAATTTATAGATGCTGTTGAGTCTCTTACCATTTTTGTTGAAGAAAAAAAAAATAATGGAGAATTAATAAATATTTATTTAAAAGACAGCCTTAGTGAGGATCAATCTCAAATAATTTATGCAAAAAAAGGAAAGTTAATATTTAATAATAAAAAAAATCATCTTGAGCTTTATAACGGAAATTTTATTGATGTTGATAAAAAAAAAATAACTACATTCTCGTTTAAAAAGACTGAATTTGATTTATCAAAATATAAAACTAAAACTACAATTTTTCCAAAAATTCAGGAGTTAGATACTAAGGTAATTTTTTTATGCTTATATAAGCTTAATATAGATAAAAGTTTTGATTTAGGGAAAACATTTTTACAATGCAACGATGAAACATATGGAGATATTATTGAGGAAGCTTTTAAAAGAGGAATTAAGCCTTTATTCATTCCACTAATAGTTTTAATTTCTTCGCTTGTACTACTTTACAATAAAGATAATTATTTTTATTCAAAATTTCAATATTTTTTATTTTTTGTAGTTTTAACAATAATTATAATTTCTGAAATATCATCAAGATATATTTACGATATTCAATCTACAATAATTTTTTCACTACTTCCAATTATTTTATTTTTATTGAGTTATATATTTTTAATTTTTAAATTTAGAGAAAAATAATGCTTAAAGTTTATCAATTATATTTAATTAAATCATATTGGAAAACTTTATGTTTTGTGTCATTAATATTTTTTTCACTTGCGGTGATACTGAATATTTTTGAAGAGGTTTCTTTTTTTAAAGATTTAGATGTAAATACATTATATCCAATTTTTCTTACCTTTTTAACCGCACCAACAATAGTTTACGAAACATTTCCGTTTATCTTTTTTATATCGACTCAATTTTTTTTTATTAGATTGATGGATAAAGAAGAACTAGATATTTTTAAGAAAATAAGTTTAAGTAATTTAAAACTTATTGGAATATTATCAATTAGCTCTTTTATAATTTCATTAATATTAATTACAATTTTTTATAATTTAGCTTCTAATTTAAGGTTCATGTATTTAGAAATGAAGAACAAGTATTCAGGTGATAATAAATATCTTGCTATTGTTACTGAGAATGGTTTATGGATCAAAGATGAGATTGGTGGAAATACTAACATTATTAACGCTGAGAAAATTGACGGAAAAAAACTTAAACAAGTAACAATTAATCAGTTTTCTAAAGATTTCACAAATATAAATAATATTGTTGCTGATGAAATAAATATAGAGAACAAAGATTGGGTAATTTCTGTCGGAAGTTTTTCAAAGATTAATCAAGGTTTAAAAACTAAAAACAATATAATTTTTAAAAGTAACTTTGATGCTGAACAAATAAATAAAATGTTTTCAGATTTATCATCATTAAATATAATTCAATTAAATAAACTTAAAAAAGACTATAGTAACTTGGGCTACTCACTTACAAATATAAATATTCATATGCAAAAACTCGCTGCCTATCCAATTTATTTAACTATCATGACAATCTTTGCTTCAATAATTATGCTCAATGTAAAAAAAAATAAATCAAAATTGTTCCATGTTGTCCTTGGAGTTTTGCTATCAGTGCTAATTTATTACATTAACTACTTTTCAAGTTTACTTGGACAAAATGAAAGGATGCCAGAATTTATGTCTATTTGGCTACCATTAATTGTTATTTTACTGTTTTCGGCTGTTGGAATTGTAAGGATAAACGAAAAATGAAAAAAAATTTAAAATTATTTTTTTTAATTGGTTTAATTTTTTTAAATAATCAATTTGATTTAAGATCAGATGATTTTTATTTTGAAGGACAAGAAATTCAAATCTTAAATGACGGTAATAAGCTTTTATCAAAGAAAGGAATTAAAATTACAAGCAATGATGATCTCGTATTTGAAGGAAATGAGTTTGAATATAATAAATTAACACAAGAATTAATTTTAAGTGATGATGTAAGAATAACTGATATCACAAGAAATATAAAAATAAAGACTGATAAATTAAAGTATATCAAAAAAAAACAAAAATTATTTACTGAGAATTTCACAGAAATAAATATTAACAACAAATACAAAATTAAATCAAAAAATATTGTTTTTGATAGAAGTAAAGAAATTTTAAGCTCCAACCAAAAAACCTCAATAAAGGATAAATATAAAAATAAATTAATTTCAAATGAATTTAAATTATTTATAAATGAAGAATTGATTAAAGCAAAAGAGGTTCAAATTATAGACGAATTTGGGAATAAAACTTTGCTTGAAAGTTTTTTTGGTAATTTAAATGATGATCAATTTTATGGAAAAGATGTAAAAATAAATTTCGATAAAAATTTACTTGGGAATATTGAAAATGACCCAAGATTATATGGAAATACTATTTCTTCTAATAAAAATATATCAAAAATTTCAAAAGGAGTTTTTACAACATGTAAAAAAAATGATAAATGTCCACCCTGGGAAATATCTGCTGAGGAGATCTTACATGATAAGAATAAAAAAATTATAAATTATAAAAATGCCTGGCTTCAAATTTATGATAGACCAGTTTTTTATTTCCCAAAATTTTTCCATCCTGATCCAACAGTTAAAAGACAGTCTGGTTTTTTAATACCTACACTAGCAGACTCAGGAAATACAGGTACATCATTAACTGTTCCTTATTATAAAGTTTTAGCAACCAATAAAGACCTAACTTTTAAACCAAGAATTTATACAAATAATAATCTTCTCCTTCAAAATGAATATAGACATGTTGAAAAAAATTCTAATCATATTTTTGATTTAGGATTATTTACCTCAGAGTTAAATAGTAATAGAGAGACCTCAAAATCTCATTTTTTTTCAAACTCAAAAATAAATTTTAAAGATGATTTTTTCGAAAATACAAATTTAGAAATAAACTTAGAACAAGTTTCAAATGATACCTATATCAAAAAATACCAACCAAACTCCTCCTTAATCAGTAATGTGAATGTAATGCATAGTTTTGTTAAATTAGATGGTTATAGTGAGAATTCGTCTCTTTCGGTGGAATTTGAAGTTTTTGAAGATTTAACTAAGCCTAGTAGCGATAGATACGAATTTGTGTATCCTAATGTAAATTTTTCTAAAATATTTGTTACAAAAAATATTCCTGGTTCTTTTGATCTTTCTTCAAATTTATATCAAAATCAATTTGATACAAACAAATATACGAAAAATTTATCAACTGACTTAATGTATAACGCAGAAACAAAATTTAATGATTTAGGATTGGTAAAAGATTTTCAAATTCTATTAAAAAATCCAAATAAAATAAACAAAACTGGCTCGAATAATGAAAGTGATACTGATTCTAAATTGTTAACAAAATTGAAATATTCTTTAAGTTACCCTCTTAAAAAAGAGAGCTTAATCCATGATAAAATAATTAAACCTAGTTTATCCTTTAGATTTAGCCCAAATAATACCAAAAATATGTCAAATGAGGACAGAATTATGAATTCAAATAATATTAATTCTTTTAATAGAGTTTCTGTTGATGATGGAATTGAAGGAGGTCAGTCTTTAACAGCTAGCATAGATTATGCAATTAAAAATAAAAATGGTGAAGACAAATTATCTCTAAATTTAGCCCAAGTTTATAGAGATAAAGAAAATCCAGATTTACCCAAAAATAGCTCTTTAAATAATAAATATTCAGATATTATTGGCAGTATTAAATTTAATGTTTTTGACAATTTAAATTTTGATTATGATTTCATTGCAGATAACAATCTTAACAAAATTAACTATAACTCTCTCGATGCCAGCTTAAGTGTAAATAATTTAATAACTAGTTTTCAATACCTTGAAGAAAGAGGAAATATTGGAACAAAAAATTATATTAAAAACCAGACAAAATTCTTATTTGACGAAAATAATAGTATTAGCTTTTCTACCAGAGAAAATCGGGAACTTGATATGACTGAATTCTATAATTTAGTCTATCAATATGAAAATGATTGCCTTAAAGCTGCATTAGAATACAACAAAAACTTCTATAGTGATAACGATGTTAAACCCGAGGAAGAACTATTGTTTACATTAACAATTGTGCCTTTTTCAAAAATCAGTTCTACTAATATAAGTAAATAATGAAAAAAATAAATAAAGTTTTTTTAATAATTATTTTATTTTTTATTTTTCACTCTGCTTACGCAAAAAAAATATCTATAGTATATACTGTAGATAATAACCCAATTACAAGTGTGCAAATTAATAATGAAATCATATATTTGAAACTCATAAATAAAGATATAAATAATATGGAAGATGAGGCGCTAGTTGTATACGCATCCAAATCTATATTGAGAGAGAAAATAAAAGAAGTTGAAATTTCAAAATATTTTAAACTTGGATTAAATGATGAACTTGTAAATCAAAATATGGAAAACCTTATCAAATCAGTTGGGTTAGGAAATCTAAAAGAATTTAAAAATTTATTAGAAAATCTTAATCTAAATATTGAGTTTGTAAAAAAAAAAATTGAGATTGAATTACTTTGGAACCAATTAATTTATGAAAAATATAAAAATAAACTTTCTATTAATAATGACAAAATAAGAGAAGATCTAAAGTCTGAAATATCAAATAAGTCAAATAAAATAATAGAATACAAATTATCAGAAATTTTATTTTCTCCAAAATCAAAAGATAAAATGAAAGAAGAACTCGAAAAAGTTGAAAAAAGTATTAGCGATGTAGGTTTTGAAAATACAGCTTCAGTTTATAGCATATCTAATACTGCTAGTAATGGAGGATCAATAGGTTGGGTTAAAGAAACTCAGCTTTCTAAAACAATACTAGAAAAAATTCAAAATTTAAAAATTGGAGAAATGAGCGATGTAATAGATGCTCCAACAGGAAAATTAATTTTAATTTTAAAAGATAAACGAAAGGTAGAAAAACAAATTTCTTTTGAAAAAGAGTTTGAAAAATTAATTAAAGCTGAGAGAAATAAACAATTAAATCAATTTTCATCAATTTACTTTAAAAAAGTCGAATTAAATACAAAAATTAATGAAAAATAAACCAATAATTTTGATAGGCGGAGAACCGTATAGTATTTTTTTCGAGATTTATTTTAAATCATTAAAAAACAAGTCAGTAAAAAAAATTACTAATCCAATAATATTAATTGCATCAAAAAAATTGCTTATAGGGCAAATGAAGGCATTGGACTACAAATTTAAGATTGTCGAAGTAAATTTAAATAATTTAAATATAAATAAACTAAATAATAAACAAATTAATATTATTAATGTTAATTTTAAATTCAAAAAAATATTTGATAAAATATCTTCAAAATCAAATCTATATATAGAAAAATGTAGCGATACTGGCTTAAAACTATTAAATAAGACTTCCTCAAAAGTTTTGATTAATGGACCAATTTCGAAAAAATATTTTTTAAAAAGCAAATATCCAGGTATGACAGAATTCTTTGCTTCAAAATTGGGTAAAAAAAATAAAGAAGTTATGTTGATATATAATAAAAAGAATTCAGTAAGTCCTATAACAACGCATTATCCGCTTAAAAAAATTTTCAAAAAAATTACCAAGGAACAAATTTTTTCAAAAGTAAAAACTATAAATAATTTTTACAGAAAGTACTTAAACAAATCTCCAAATATTGCAATAACCGGATTAAATCCCCACAGTGAGAGTTTTGACAAATTTAATGAAGAAAAAAAAATAATTATTCCAGCTATTAAAAAGCTAAAAAAAAACAAAATTAATGTTTCTGGCCCATATCCATCCGATACAATATTTTTAAAGAGCAACTTGAATAAATTTGATGTAATAGTAGGAATGTATCACGATCAGGTTCTAGGTCCAATTAAAACAATTTATGGTTTTGATGCTATCAATATTACTTTAGGTTTACCTTTTTTAAGATTTACACCTGATCATGGACCCAATACTTCAATGTTAGGTAAAAATAAATCTAATCCTAAAAGTTTAATAAGAACCTTTCAATTTGCAGAAAAAATTAAGTGAATTTTAAACCTAAAAAGAAACTTAGTCAAAATTTCATTGTTGATGAAAATATCATTAAGAAGATAGCTGATTGTGTACCAGTAACTGATGAGAATGAAATATTAGAAATAGGAGCAGGAACAGGAAACTTAAGTGATTACCTTATTAAAAAAAAACCAAAAAAAATTTATTTAATTGAAAAAGATAAAGATTTATTTAAAATTTTAACAGATAGATTTGGAGATAAAACTAAAATTTTTAACGAGGATATTTTAAAATTCACAAAATCTAATTTGCTTACTAATAACTCTATAATTTTTGGAAATCTTCCTTATAATATATCTTCCCAAATATTAACAAAATTTATTTTTAATTCTGAAACATTCAAATTTAAAATGTTAGTATTTATGTTTCAAAAGGAACTTGCTGACAGAATAATTGCATACACTAATAATTCAAAATATGGCCGCTTATCAATAATAAGCAGGTGGAAATTTGATATTGAAAAAGCTTTTGATATTAATCCAAACTCCTTTTACCCTAAACCAAAAATTAAAAGCACGCTTTTAATTTTTACACCTAAAAAGGAGATATTTAAACTGAGCAACCCACAATCATTAGAAAAAATAACCAGAGTTTTTTTTAATCAGAGACGAAAAAAAATTAAAAAACAGTTTAATTCATTATTTTATAATAATTTAGAGATAAGAAAAAAGTTAAATATTGACTTAGATCTTAGGCCTCAAAATCTTACTCCAGAAAATTATTTTAATTTAGCTAATGAACTAGAAAAATTAAGACGTTAATTTTTTTACATGTTCTGCTATAAATTTCTTGTTATATAGTATTTTTTTTTTAAGTAGCATGCTATTATCAATCACATCTGATATTTCTTTGTAACATTTATTTAAATCATCATTAATCACTACATAATCATAATCAATCCAATGTTTAATATCGGTGTAAAACTCTTTCATCCGTTCAGACACAATTAATTTATCTTTCATATCTCTATTTGATAGTCTTTTTTGTAAAATATCTCTGCTTGGTGGCAAAACAAAAAATGAAAATATATCAAATTTTATATCTTGAGATTTTATTTGTCTGCTACCTTGCCAGTCAATATCAAATAGGACATTGTTTCCGTCTATTAAATTTTGAATTACTGGCTTCTTGGTAGTGCCATAAAAGTTATTAAACACTTTTGCGAACTCTAAAAATTCGTTTTTTTTTATCATATTTTCAAATTTATCATGACCGACAAAATAATAATCTTTACCTTCTACTTCATTGCTTCTTGGGTTTCTTGTTGTGTGGGATACCGAAATTTTGAAATCTTTTTTTTTAGAGATTAACTCAACTAACGTAGTTTTGCCAGCTCCAGATGGTGATGAAAATATAAATATAGATCCATCTGTCTTTGTAGACATTACTAAAAAAAATTAATTGCTTTTGCTTTCTATGAATTTAATTGCATCTCCAACAGTAAGTATCTTTTCTGCCTCACTATCGGATATTTCAGATCCAAATTCTTCCTCGAAAGCCATCACTAATTCAACTGTATCTAAGCTATCAGCTCCTAAATCATCTATGAAGCTAGACTCTTCAGTAACTTTTGCCTCTTCAATACCTAAGTGATCTGCAACTATTTTTTTTACTTTGTTTGAAATTTCTTCTGACATCTTAATCCTTTTGTTATAATTTTGTCTATAAATTAATAATTGACTTTGTCAAGCCATATACATGCCCCCATTAACATGTATTGTTTCACCTGTAATATATGATGAGGCCTCAGAAGATAAAAAAGCAACGGTATTAGAAACATCTTCACCAGTACCTAACCGATTCATTGGAATTCTAGATATAAGTTCAGATTTAAATTTCTCAGAAATACTGTCAGTCATTTTTGTTTGTATAAACCCAGGAGAAATACAATTAATTGTAATATTTTTCTTTGCGTACTCTATAGCTAAACTTTTTGACATAGCTACAATACCTGCTTTTGAGGCAGAATAATTTACTTGTCCAATATTTCCAGTATGACCAACTATTGAAGTTATATTAATAACTCTACCAAATTTATTTTTAAGCATTTTTTTTATTGCAAATTTAGATAAATAAAATGTTGAGGTTAAATTAATATCTATTATTTTTTGCCATTCCTCATTTTTCATTCTTAATGACAAATTATCTTTAGTTAATCCAGCATTATTAACTAAAATATCTAAACCATCCATGCTTAAATGTACTTTATCAATAAACTCTTCAATTTTATCGTGTTTTGAAATATCAAATTGTTCAGTTAATAAAGCGGGATATTTACTTTTTAACAAATCTAATTTTTCTCCACTCGTACCAGTTCCTAACACTGTCGCATCTAAGGATAAAAAATTGCTTACAATTGCTCCACCTATTCCACCAGTTGCTCCTGTAACTAAAATTTTTTTTCCTTTAAAACTCATAATTATTTTTTAACATATTTATATCGTCCTCGCTATTAATTGCATTAAGTTTTACATTTCTGTCAATTCTTTTTACAAGTCCTGATAATACTTTACCCGGTCCAATTTCAATAAATCCTTTTGTGCCATTTTCTATCATATATTTAATACTTTCTCTCCATTTTACACGACTCTCTATTTGGCTTATTAAAAGTTTTTTAATTTCTTCTGGATCATTCATTGGTTTTCCAGTTACATTAGATATCAGAGTCTTATGTGAAGAATTAATATTCAATTTTTTTATTTCATCTCTCATAACTTCTGTAGCCTTTTTCATCAGTTCACAGTGAAAAGGTGCACTTACAGGTAAAATAATATTTTTAATAGAATTTTTTTTTAAGTCTAAACTTAATTTTTCTAAATCACTTATTTTTCCACTTAAAACTAGTTGGCCATCTGAATTATCATTAGCTATAAAACACTTATAATTATTTTTATTTTCCTCTAATAAATTTTCAATAAATTGGATTTTTGAACCAAGAACTGCTATCATACCACCTTCTCCTTGAGGAACTGATGATTGCATTGCCTTACCTCTTTTTTTTAAAATTTTTATAGTGTCTTCAAAACTTATAAATCCAGCTGAATTTAGCGCAGTATATTCTCCTAAGGAGTGGCCTGCAAAAAAAAGGCTATTTGAGTCCTTAAATTGAAATTCTTTAGTAAGCAAAGTAAAAATTGAGTGACCAACCAAAAAAATAGCTGGTTGCGTATTTTCTGTTAAATCAAGTTCTTCTTTTGGTCCTTCAAATATTATTCTTGATAAAGAATAATTTAAAATTTCATCAGCGTTCTTAAAAATATTTTTTACAATATCAAACTTATTATAAAATTCCTTACACATACCAACGGATTGAGAGCCTTGACCTGGAAATAATAATGAAAACATATAATTATATTTAGGTTTTTTTGTATTGTAATTAAAGAATTATAATAGTATATCCTCTTCCTTTATTAAATAATTTTATGAACTTATACGAGCATACAATAGTTGCAAGGCAAGATGCGAGTGCTTCACAACTAAAACAATTAACTGAAAAATACTCTAGCATAGTTGAAAAAAACAAAGGAGAAATTGTACAAACCCAAAATTGGGGTCTTCTTAATTTAGCATATATGATTAATAAAAATAAAAAAGGCAATTATATTCACTTTAAAATAAAAGGACCATCTGCCATAATTCTAGATCTAGAAAAGAATGAACGTATGGATAAAAATTTACTAAGATATATGACAGTCAAAGTTAAAAAATTTGATTTAGAAACAAATTATTTTAGTAATAAAGAAAATATTGAAGCCAATACGACTAATTTTTCTAAAAAAAATAAAAATTAATGCAAAAAAAAAGAAATAATAAAAAAAAATCACAAAGTAATTTCGCTAAACTAAGCATATTTCAACCAAATAAATATAAATTTAAAAAAAAATGTCCTTTATCTGTTAAAGGAGCACCAATTATAGATTATAAGAATATAAAGCTTCTTAAAAGATATGTGTCTGAAAATGGAAAAATATTACCTTCAAGAATTACAAATGTTAGTCAAAAAAAACAGAGAGAATTGTCAGTCTCAATTAAAAGAGCAAGAAATTTAGGATTAATGTAATGAAAGTAATTCTTTTAGAAAATATTCAAAAATTAGGAAATATAGGCGAAGTTATTTCTGTTAAAAGGGGTTATGGAAGAAATTTTTTAATATCGAAGAAAAAAGCCTTATTTGCATCAAAAGAAAATATTAAGGAAGTTGAAAAAATAAGAGCTGATCTAAATAAAAAAGACCTAGAGAAAAAAAAACTTGCCAAAGAAATTTCAGAAAAACTGAAAAATAAACAAATAACAATAAAAAAACTCAGTACTGAAAATAAAGAATTATATGGCTCTGTAAAACCAACAGAAATTTCAAAAATATTACTTGATGAGGAAAAGTTAAACATTAAACCATCAATGATACAACTTAAAGATGATATTAAAACTCTTGGGAATTTTAAGGCAACAATAGATCTACATGCCGAGGTTCAAGTTCAAATTAAAATCAAAGTTATTCCTGCTGAGTCAATTCAATAATTATACATTATTATCCCCAAATTAATATTTAGATATAAATTTATATTTAATTAATTATATTATTTATTAAATGGAAAAAGGACTTTCAGTAATTACTAATAATTTTAAAGAACTTCCTAATAATATTGAAGCAGAACAATCCGTCATTGGATCAATTTTACTGACGAATGAAATCTTTGATGAGGTGAATACAATTGTTTCTAGTAAAAATTTCTATGATCCAATGCATCAAAAAATATTTTCTGCGATTGAAAATTTAATTTTTAAAGGAATGTTAGCAAACCCAATCACTCTTAAAAATTACTTTGAAAATGAAAAAGATGAAATAAATGTACCTGATTATTTAGTTAAAATAACTAAATTTTCCTCTTCTGCAAGACAAGCCATCGAATATTCTAAAATTATTTACGATATGTATGTAAGAAGGGAATTGATTAAAATTTCAGAAACAACAATCGACATTGCAAAATTGAATGATTTAAATACAAGTGGTCAAACGATAATTGAAAATTCTGAAAAACTGCTATTTGATTTAGCTGAAAAAGGATCTTTTAATTCATCAATAGTAAAATTTGACGAGGCAATGAAGCTAACTATAGAAATGGCTTCTAATGCATACAAAAATGAGGAAGGTATTGTTGGGGTACCTACTGGATTAAGAGATCTAGATGATAGACTAGGAGGACTGCACCGATCTGATTTAGTAATTATTGCTGGGAGACCATCGATGGGTAAAACGGCATTAGCAACTAATATAGCCTTTAATGCAGCAAGCAAACTTCAAGAAAATAAAAAAAAATCAACAGTTGCTTTTTTTTCACTCGAAATGTCTTCAGAACAATTATCAACAAGAATTTTAGCAGAACAGTCAAGAATTAAATCTAATGATATAAGAAGAGGAAGAATTTCTGATGAGCAATTTGATAAATTTATTGAAACTTCTAAAAATATTTCGGAACTTCCTTTATATATAGATGAAACTCCAGCAATAAGCATTGCGGCTTTGAGTAATAGAGCAAGACGTATAAAAAGAATATACGGGTTGGACTTGATAGTTGTTGATTATATCCAATTAATGAGAGCAACTAATACAAAAGATGGTAGAGTTCAAGAGATATCAGAAATTACTCAAGGGTTAAAAGCATTAGCAAAAGAACTTGGGGTGCCCGTTTTAGCTCTATCACAATTATCTAGGGCAGTTGAACAACGTGACGATAAAAAGCCTCAACTATCAGATTTAAGAGAGTCTGGGTCTATTGAACAAGATGCTGATGTAGTAATGTTTGTATATCGTGAAGCATATTACTTGGAAAGAAAAGAACCAAGACCAGCTACAGTTGAACATGCCGAGTGGCAGGCAAAAATGAACGAGGTCTCAAATCTAGCAGAAATAATAATTGGCAAACAAAGACATGGACCCACAGGTAATGTATTGCTTGAATTTGAGGCAATGTTTACTAAATTTAGAGATACTCAAAATAGTTAAATTAAAATATATATAACTTAAAGATGTTATCAAAGTTATATAAAAATTTAGTTCTGAGTAATCCAAAGTCCGTATTTATATTACTAATAATAACATTAATTAGTTTTGGATATTTTTCTAAAGAATTCAAGCTTGATGCTTCATCAGACACGCTATTAATTGAAGGAGACCCAGATTTAGAATATTTACGAGAAGTAACAGAAAGATATGGTGCTAAAGATTTTTTGGTTTTAACTTACACTCCAAAAGAGCCTCTCACAAACAATAGCTCTATAAATAATCTA
>MDTD01008445.1_pt1 | contig 12901 bp, 8 predicted proteins | sample 811221 | NCBI WGS metagenome assembly MDTD01 (sample SAMN05326646, study PRJNA326480) | marine metagenome | isolation source: seawater | place: Pacific Ocean: South West | collected 2011 | reverse complement strand
GGCGGATTCGGCGATCTGATCGGCGGCAGCCTCGCCAATATCGAGGCGGGATCCGCGCGCGCGGCGGAGGTCAAGGCCGCGCTGCAGGCGGAAGGGCTGTGGTCGCAGTATCTCGAGGTGGGAATCGGGCCGGACGCGGAGGTCTTCACCAAGGCGCCGGTGCTCTCGTCCGTGGGTCACGGTGCCGAGGTCGGGCTGAACCCGATCTCGGCCTGGAACAATCCCGAGCCGGAAGTGGTGCTGGCCGTCGACAGTCGCGGCAACATCCGGGGTGCGACGCTCGGCAATGACGTCAATCTTCGCGACGTGGAGGGGCGCTCGGCGCTGCTGCTCGGCAAGGCCAAGGACAACAACGCCTCTTGTTCCATCGGTCCCTTCATCCGCCTTTTCGACGAGCGGTTCACCCTTGCGGACATCGAGACGGCGACCATCACGCTGAAGGTGCGCGGGCGGGACGGCTTCGTTCTGGAAGGGCATTCCGACATGTCCGAGATCAGCCGCGCGCCGGCGGAACTCGTACGCCAGACCCTGAACGCCAATCACCAGTATCCGGACGGCTTTGTGCTGTTCCTCGGCACCATGTTCGCCCCGCGCGAGGACCGTGCCGACCCCGGCTCCGGCTTCACCCACAAGCCGGGGGACGTGGTGGAGATCGCCACGCCTTTGCTGGGCACGCTGGCGAACACGGTCACCACGTCGGACAAGGCGCGCCCGTGGACCTACGGCTTGCGTCGCGCCATGCGGGATCTGGCAGCGCGCGGATTGCTGTAAGGGGATCGCGGACTATCGCTTCCGTCCGTAGGCGGCCATGAACACGTCCACCGCGGACGCGATGTTCGCCTCGATCTCCTCTTGCGGAACGGTGGTGCCGGGCATGAAGAGTGCCCGGCGCAGAATGCCCGATCCGCACAGGTCGATGAAGTGGGACGCCGCCGCCAGCGGATCCTTGCAGGCCAGGTCGCCATGGGCGACGCGCTGCTCGAACACCCTGGCAAGGCGCTCGCGCCCGCGCCGGGGGCCCGCCTCGTAGAGCAGGGCGCCGAATTCGGGAAAGGTCTCCGTCGCGCCGATCACCATGCGCAGGGTCGAAAGGCGCTCGGGGCGCAGCATCTTCTTCAGGAACCGGCGCCCGATGGCGGAAAGCTGCTCGCGTACGTCGCCTTCGGTGTTCTCGCACTCCAGCAGCGTCTCGGCCTGGTCGAGACGCTCTTCCAGGATGAGCGCGCGAAAGAGCGCGGCCTTGTTCTCGAAATAGACATAGAGCGTGCCCTTGGAGACCCCGGCGGTTTTCGCGACCTGGTCCATGGAGGCACCGTCGTAGCCGCGCGCACGAAACACCGAGCGTGCGCCTTCCAGGATCTGGCGCCGCTTGGCCGTGTCTTGCGTGGGGCGGGAATCGCCTGCCGTGTCCGGCAGCTCCCCGACCTTCGCTTCGCTCATTATCGTCCACTCCGCTTGCCTGTTCGAGGGAGGCGCCCGAGCCGGTGCCCGGATGCCCTTCGTGCGATCTTCGCGGTCTTAATGCGGGCATCTTGCGGGCAAAGGCAATGCCCGCGCCGGCCCGCTGTCATGTTCCGCCGCGTTTTCCGGCCGCCATGCCTCTTGCGTGACGCCCCTGTCCTCCCCTATATAGGGATTGACTGAACGGTTCGGTCAATATGGAAAGATGCGGATGCCTCTCCTTCCCGGAGCGTCGTGTCGGATCACCGTTCGGCCAGCATGGATTTCACACCGCGTTTCCCCGCGAGCGGCTCCGGTGGCGGACTTTCCGCCCCGGAGCAGGCACCGGCGGCGACGTGACGGGTCCGGACGCATTGCGGTCCGGGCCGTCCGCCCGCGCATGGTACGGGTGGCAGGACGAGGTACCTTGAACGTGACGACAACGAAGACGAAGGCCGGTGCCGCGCCGGCACGGGCGGATGCCGCTTCCCTCGGGGGCGATCGTGACACCGACGGAGTCGTGACCGCGCTGCATCCCTCCGCGCGCGGCGAAAGCCCGCTGACGGAGAGCGACCGCAAGCCGTCCCAGGCGCCGCGCGCTCCGGCGCCCGAGGGCACCGAGGACGTTTCGGGCAAGACCGGAGGGGGCGACGGCGGCAATGGCGGTGAGGCGCCGGCGGGGCCTGTAAAGAAGAACGGCAAGGCGAAGCGCGTGCTTCTCGCGGTCGTCCTGCTCGGGCTCGCGGCGGGCGGCTATGAGGGCTATCACTGGTGGACCCACGGCCGGTTCGTCGAGAGCACGGACGATGCCTATGTGGATGCCGACATCACGGTGATCCTGTCCAAGGTGTCCGGCTATGTCGCCTCGCTCGAGACGGGCGACAACGTCGAGGTGAAGGCCGGCGACGTGCTCTTCACCATCGATGACGGCGACTATCGTCTCGCCGTGCAGTCGGCACGCGACAGTGTCGCCTCCGCGAAGGCGGCGGTGGAGCGTATCGGCGAGCAGATCGTGGCCGGACAGGCGTCCGTTCGCGAGGCGGAGGCGGGAGTCGCGGCCGCGAAGGCGCAGCGCGAGGACGCGACCCTCAGCCGTGACCGTCTGGCGAAGCTGACCACCAACAAGGTGGTGAGCCAGTCGCAGCTCGACACCGCCCGCACCGAGCTTCTCGCCGCCCAGGCGAACGTGGACAAGGCCGCCGCCTCCGTCGATCTCGCGAAGGCCAATGTCGCGGTTCTGCAGGGGCAGAAGAAGGAGGCGGAACAGAGCGTGCGCGCCGCCGAAACCGCACTGCAGAAGGCGGAGCGCGATCTCGCCTTCACCAAGGTCCGCGCCCCGGTTTCGGGCATGGTCGGCAACCGTGCCGCACAGGTCGGGTCCTTCGTGCAGGCGGGCAGCCGCATGGCCGCCGTCGTGCCGCTGAGCTCCGCCTATCTGGAGGCCAACTTCAAGGAAACACAGCTCGGGCGTATCTCGACCGGTGCGCGTGTGAGTTTCACCGTCGACGCCTATCCGGACGTGACCATGCACGGTCGGGTGGAAAGCATCTCGCCCGCCACCGGCGCGGTCTTCTCCCTGCTTCCGCCGGAAAACGCCACCGGAAACTTCACCAAGGTCGTGCAGCGCGTCCCGGTGAAGATCGCCGTGGACAAGGATGACGCCGCCGCGCACCCGCTTCGCGCGGGCATGTCCGTGGTGGTCGAGGTCGACACCCGCACGGGCGGGGCCGGCGCGGACGCCGCACACAACTGAGGACGCCTCCCATGGCGAGCGCAGACAGCACCGCGGGCCCGGCCGTCGAGCCGGGCCTTGACGGTCGCAAGCTGTTCACCTTCCTGTGCATGGTGTTCGGCATGTTCATGGCGATCCTGGACATCCAGATCGTCTCCGCCTCCCTGCCCGAGATCCAGGCGGGTCTCGGCGCCTCGCGCGATGACGTGGCCTGGGTCCAGACGGCCTATCTGATCGCCGAGGTGATCATGATTCCGCTGTCGGGTTATCTCTCGCGCATGTTGTCGACGCGCTGGATGTTCGCCATGTCGGCGGCCGGCTTCACCCTGATGAGCCTGATGTGCGCCACCGCCACGACCATCAACGAGATGATCGTCTGGCGCGCGCTGCAGGGGTTCATCGGCGGCGGCATGATCCCCACCGTCTTCGCTTCCGCCTACATCATCTTCCCGCGCGAGAAGTTTTCCATCGTTTCGCCGATGATCGGCCTCGTGGCGACGCTCGCCCCCACCATCGGGCCGACGCTGGGCGGCTACCTGACCGAGTTCGGCTCCTGGCACTGGCTGTTCCTGATCAACGTGGTGCCGGGCATTCTGGTCACCATCGCGGCCGTAACCCTGATCGACTTCGACGAGCCGGACTGGTCGCTGTTCGATCATTTCGACTGGGTCGGTTTCGCCGCCATGGCCATCTTCCTGGGGTCGCTGGAGTTCGTTCTGGAGGAGGGGCAGAAGGACGACTGGTTCCAGAGCGAGGAGATCGTGCTCTTCACCGCGCTGACCCTTGGCGGAGCGGCGGTGTTCTTCTGGCGGGCCTTCACCGCGCGCGAACCGGTGGTGGACCTGCGCGCCTTCTCCGACAAGAACTTCACCATGGGCTGCATCTTCAGCTTCACCATGGGCATCGGCCTCTACGGGCTGACCTATCTCTATCCGATCTACCTGAGTTCGGTGCGCGGCTACAATTCGCTGCAGATCGGCGAGACCATGTTCGTCACGGGCGCGGCCATGTTCCTGACGGCGCCGGTCGCCGGCCGGCTGATGAGCCTGCTCGATCCGCGCGTGATGATGGGCATCGGCTTCGGCGGCTTCGCGCTGGGCACCTGGATGGTGACCGGCCTGACGCACGACTGGGATTTCTGGGAGCTGTTCGTGCCGCAGATCCTGCGCGGCTGTTCCCTGATGATCTGCATGGTGCCGATCAACAACATCGCGCTGGGCATGTTGCCGCCCTCGATGATCAAGAACGCCTCGGGTCTGTTCAACCTGACGCGGAACCTGGGCGGTGCCGTCGGCCTGGCCATCATCGGCACGCTGCTGACCAACCGGCAGGATTTCCACTATGCCCGGCTCGGCGAAAGCCTCAACTGGTCGCGCCCCATCGTCAACGAGACGCTCGAGATGATGACCCGCGCCTATTCCGAGCTTGGCGACGCGGCAAGCCTGGCCGGACTGAAGGCCCTGTCGAACATGACCACCCGCGAGGCCTTCGTGATGGCCTTCGCCGATGTGTTCTTCCTGCTGACGTTCCTTTTCGTCGCGCTTCTGGCCGCGCTTTTCCTGGTGGACAAGCCAAAGCCCGGCGGCGGTGGCGGGGGCGGGCACTGAGCCCGCCGCGACCCCGTTTCAGCCGTCAGTCGCCGCCGACGTTTTCCGCGATGCGCCGCGCGCAGTCGCATGACGCCTCCGCCGCACGGTCGATGTCGAGATCCTGCAGGGCCACGACGCCGACACAGGCCTCCAGATGCAGGTCCGCGCCCTGTGGCGCGCGGATCGGCGCGGCGACACCCACCGCGCCCGCCTGAAGTTCGCCGCGGGTGACCGCGTAGCCGTCCCGCCGCACGGTCTTCAGCGCATCCGTGTCCTCGTCCTGTTCCTGTCTCAGCGCGGCGATCGCCAGCCCGGCGGCCCCGCGTGACAGCGGATGGCGGCTGCCGACCCGGTAGGACACGCCGAGCAGCATCCCTTCGGGCTCCGCGACCTGAACGGCCACGCATTCGGACCCGTGTCCGACACAGAAGAAGGCGGTCGCCCCTGTGCGTTCGGCAAGGTCCTGCAGGTGCGGGCGGACCCTGGCGCGCAATTGAGGCTCGACGCGCGAGGCAAGCGCGACGATGCCGCCGCCGAGCGAGATCCTGCCGGCACGGGAGCGCGACACGAGCAGGTGCTCCTCCAGCGTCGACACCAGGCGATAGGCGATTGCCCGATGGACGCCGAGCGCCTCGGCGATTTCGGCAATCGTCAGCCCCTCTTCCTTCTCGGCGACGATTTCCAGAACGCGCAATCCGCGCGAGAGGGTCTGCAGGCTCATGCGCGCAGGTCCCCCGTGCCGCTGGTCGCCTCCGTTTCGTGCCTTCCGGTCATTTGGTGCCTGTCCTCCCGCATGTTCCCGTCAGACCCTGGCGCACCGTCGGCTCGTCAGAGTTGACAGGGCATCTCCGTCTCGGTAGTTTTTCATATATAGAACACACTGTGCGATATTAGTAAATTGCCAAAAGGAGGCCGGAGCGCGCCGGTCGATTTCCGCAAGGGCTGCGGACGTGGCGCGACAATTGGGCCATCGGGTGGAAACAGCGCGCCGCCGTCGTTTTGCGACAGGGCGCGGAGGGAGACGGGAGGACGCTCATGACGTCCAGCATGGCGGCGCCGGATGCGGCGACGGCCCGAGTCCGTATGGACGAGGCGCTGATGGAAGAGGCCCTGGCGCAGGGTTGTCCGGTGGCGCGCGCGGCGCGTGCGGGCGGATGCCCGATGGGCGATCTTGCCGCCCGGACCTCCGGGTTCGATCCCTTCGGCGAGGACTACCAGCTCGATCCGGCCGAGGCGCTGCGTTTTTCCCGCGAGCAGGCGCCGGTTTTCTACGCGCCGAAGCTCGGCTACTGGGTCGTCAGCCGCTACGAGGACATCAAGGCGGTCTTCCGCGACAACATCACCTTCTCGCCGTCGGTCGCGCTTGAGAAGATCACGCCGGTCTCCGACGAGGCGATAGCGGTTCTCAAGCGCTACGACTATGCCATGAACCGCACGCTGGTGAACGAGGACGAGCCGCAGCACACGGAGCGCCGTCGCGCGCTCATGTCCCACTTCGAGCCGGAGGCGCTCGCCCATCACGAGGCGATGGTGCGCCGGCTGACGCGCGAGTATGTCGACCGGTTCATCGCGCGGGGCGAGGCGGATCTGGTCGAGGAGATGCTCTGGGAGCTGCCGCTCACGGTGGCGCTGCACTTCCTCGGCGTTCCGGAAGAGGACATGGACCGGCTGCGCGACTTCTCCGTCGCCCATACGGTCAACACCTGGGGACGACCGACCCGCGAGGAGCAGGTGGCGGTCGCCGAGGGCGTCGGCCAGTTCTGGGCCTATGCGGGCAAGGTGCTGGAGCGCATGCGCGCCAACCCGGACGCCGACGGCTGGATGCCCTATGCGATCCGCCGGCAGAAGGACCTGCCGGACGTCGTCACCGACAGCTATCTCCACTCCATGATGATGGCGATCATCGTCGCCGCCCACGAGACGACGGCCCATGCCTCGGCGAACATGTTCCGCCGCCTGCTGGAAAACCGCCATCTGTGGGAGGAGATCTGCGCCGACCCGTCGCTGATTCCCAACGCGGTCGAGGAATGCCTGCGCCATTCCGGTTCCGTCGTGGCATGGCGGCGCATCACCACCGCGCCGACCGAGATCGGCGGTGTCGAGGTGCCGGAGGGCGCGCGCCTGCTGGTGGTCACGGCCTCGGCCAACCACGATCCGGCCCATTTCGAGAACCCGGACGACATCGATCTCTACCGCCACAACACCGCCGACCACCTGACCTTCGGCTATGGCAGCCACCAGTGCATGGGCAAGAACCTCGCGCGCATGGAGATGCGCATCTTCCTTGAGGAGTTCACCCGCCGCCTGCCGCACATGAAGCTGGCGAAGCAGGAGTTCACCTTCCTGGCGAACACCTCCTTCCGCGGCCCCGAGCATCTTCTGGTCACCTGGGATCCGGCGCTCAACCCGGAGGCGCGGGACGAGGCGGCGCTGGAGCCGCGCGCGGAGTTCCCCGTCGGGGCACCCAACGTCAAGGATCTCGCCCGCACCCTGCGGCTTGCGGACAGGCGCGAGATCGCCAGGGGCATCGTCGCCCTGCGGCTCGAGGATCCCCATGGCCGCCCGCTGCCCGAGTGGAGCGCCGGCGCCCATGTCGATCTCCTGTTCGAGGATTTCGAGAACAGCTATTCCCTGTGTGGCGACCCGTCGGACAGGAGCTGTCTCGAGGTCGCGGTGCTGCGCGAGGACGAGGGGCGCGGCGGTTCGGTCGCGATCCATGAGCGGCTTTTCGCCGGCGACACGGTTCGCGTTCGGGGCCCCAAGACCCATTTCCGTCTCGACGAGGGTGCGCCGCGCTACGTGCTGATCGCCGGCGGCATCGGCATCACGCCGATCCTCGCCATGGCCGACCGGCTGAAGCGGCTCGGCAAGCCCTACGAACTGCACTACGCCGGGCGCTCGCGCGCAACCATGGCCTTCCTGGACCGCATCGGGGCGGACCACGGCGAGGCCCTGCGGCTCTATCCCGGCGACGAGGGCGGGAGGCTGGACCTCGCGGCGCTGCGCGAGGCGGTTGCCGTTTCGCCCGCCGGGGTCTATGCCTGCGGTCCGGAGCGGCTGCTCGCCGCGCTGGACGTGATTGCCGAAGGCTGGCCCGAGGGCACGCTCAAGGTCGAGCACTTCCATGCCGGTTCCGCCGCGCCCGATCCGGAGCGCGACCGGCCTTTCGAGGTCGATCTCGCCGATTCCGGCTTCTCGGTCACGGTTCCGTCCGACCGCACGCTTCTGCAGGCGCTGCGCGAGGCCGGCATCGATGTCCCCAGCGACTGCGAGGAGGGGCTTTGCGGCACCTGCGAGGTCGCGGTCATGTCGGGAGAGGTCGATCATCGCGACAAGGTTCTGAGCAAGGCCGAGCGCGAGGAAGGAAAACGCATGATGGCATGCTGCTCGCGTGCCACGGGGAGGATCGGGCTGGCGCTTTGAGCCGGTTCGCAAGTCGCGCCGCCGTGCTGACCGGTGGCGCCAAGGAGGGAGTGAAACGCACATGACGACGAAATCCGTTCTCGCCGGGGTGGCGCTGGCCGCGCTCACGGCCACCGCGGCGCTGCCGGCCTCGGCGCAGGAAATCACGCTGAAGCTCAGCCATTTCCTGCCGCCGGTCCACGGCATCCACACAGACTTCATCGAGCCCTGGGCGAAGGACGTCGAGGCCTGCACCGATGGCCAGGTCAAGATCCAGGTCTTCCCGGGCGGCACGCAGCTCGGCAACGTCGCCAAGCAGCAGGAGCAGGTGCTCGCCGGCGTGGTCGACATCGCCCACGGCCTCACGGGCCTGCCGCGCGGCCGGTTCCCGCGCACCTCGATCATCGACATCCCGTTCCTGACCGGTGACGCGGGCGTGGCCAGCCAGACGCTCTGGGCCATGTTCCCCGACCACCTGTCGCAGGAGTACAAGGGCCTCAAGGTGCTTGCGCTTCATGCCCACAACGGCGGCCTGATCCACACGTCGGAGAAGAAGGTCACCTCCATGGAGGACATGCAAGGCCTGCGCATCCGCACGCCGAGCCCGGCCGTGTCCGCCATGCTCGAGGAGCTTGGCGCCATTCCGCAGGGCATGCCTCCCGGTCAGGTCTACGAGGGCCTGCAGAAGGGCGTGATCGACGGCACCGTGTTCCCGTGGGATCCGGTCAACTCGTTCAAGCTCTCCGAGGTGCTGAACTACGATCTCGACGCCGGCGTCTACACGGTCTCGTTCTTCTTCGTGATGAACCAGAACAAGTATGACAGCCTGCCCGAGAACGTGCGCGCCTGCATCGACAAGTACTCCGGCGACGGCCTCGTGGCCAAGTTCGGCGACTGGTGGGATGCCTGGGACGCGCCGGGCAAGGCGGCCGCCGAGGCCAAGGGCAACGAGATCACGGTTCTCTCCGACGAGGAGCGCGCGCGCTGGCGCGAGGCGCTGCAGCCCATGATCGCCTCCTATCTCGAGACGCTGAAGAGCGAGGGCGTCGAGGATCCGGAAGGCCTCTACAAGACGGCACAGGACTATGTCGCCCAGTTCTCCAAGTAAGAACGGGCCGGAAACGGACGAGCGGGCCGGGGGCGCGAAAGCGGCCCCGGCTCGCGGCCGTCTCGGGCTTGCCGCCGAGTGGCTCTTCCGCGCCTGCGCCATGTTCGGCATGGCCTGCCTGTTCGGCGCCGGGGGCGTCACCGTCGTCGACATCGTGCTGCGTGCCTTCGGCAGCGCCATCTTCGGTGCCGTCGACATCGTCCAGCTCCTGATCATGGCGACTGCCTTCTCGGCGATCCCCTACGCCTTCTTCCGTGACGGTCACGTGAGCGTCGACATCCTCACCCAGTCCTTCCCGCCCGCCGTCCAGGCGGTCATGCGGGCGGTGACCGCGCTCGCCTCGGCCGTGGTGATGGTGCTGATCCTCTATTACGGCTGGGAAGCAGCCAAGTTGCAGATGATGTTCGGCGACAAGTCGCAGAACATCGGAATTCCCATGGTCTGGTACTGGCTCGCGCTGGTGATCGGCTCCGGCCTCTCCGTGCTCGCCTGCCTCGTCACCGCCCTGACCGCCCTTCTCTCCCTTCGCGCAAGTCCGGGGGCAAATTCCTGATGTCCGCACCGATCGTGGGCCTTCTCGGCTTTGCCGCGACGCTCGTCCTCATCCTGCTGCGCGTTCCCGTCGCGATCGCCATGGCGATCACCGGCATCGCCGGTTTCTGGGTGCTCAACGGCTGGATGGGCGTCGGCTTCATCCTGGGGTCCGGACCCTTCGAGGCCGTGTTCCCCTATTCGCTGTCGGTCGTGCCGCTGTTCATCCTCATGGGCGTCTTCGCGGCTCAGGCGGGACTGTCGCGCTCGCTCTACGATGCGGTGAACGCCTTCACCGGCCATTTCCGTGGCGGCCTCGCCATGGCCACCGTCGGCGCCTGCGCGCTCTTCGGCGCCGTGTGCGGCTCGTCGCTGGCCACCAGCGCCACCATGTGCCAGGTCGCGCTGCCCGAAATGCGCCGCCATGGCTACGACGACCGCCTCGCCACCGCCTCCATCGCCGCAGGCGGCACGCTGGGCGTGCTCATTCCCCCCTCGGTGATCCTGGTGCTCTATGGTCTGCTGACCGAAACCTCGATCGGCCAGCTCTTCGTCGCGGCGCTGCTGCCCGGCCTGCTGGCGACCCTGCTCTACATGGGCGCGGTCTGGGTGCAGGTTCGCCGTCGTCCGGAGCTCGGACCGGCAAGCGAGCGTCACACCTGGGGCGAGCGCATCGTGGTTCTCGGCCGCGTGTGGAAGGTGCTGCTGCTGTTCCTCGTCGTGATCGGCGGCATGTACCAGGGGTGGTTCTCGCCCACGGAAGCGGCGGCCGTCGGCGCGCTGGGCGCGTTCTTCATCGCGCTCCTGTCCGGCCGTCTCACCCGATCCGTCTTCATGGACAGCATCAGCCAGACCGCACAGACCAGCGGCATGATCTTCATGATCCTGATCGGTGCGAGCCTGTTCAACTACTTCATCGAGACGTCCAACCTGCCGACCTTCCTGGTCTCGACCATCAACGATGCCGGGCTCGCACCCTACACGGTGCTGTTCCTCGTCATCCTGTTCTACATCGGTCTGGGGTGCGTCATGGACGCGCTCTCCATGGTGCTGCTGACCATTCCCTTCATCTTTCCGATGGTCGCGGCGCTCGATTTCAATCCGGTGTGGTTCGGCATCATCGTCGTGACGGTGGCCGAGATCGGCCTCATCACGCCACCGGTGGGGATGAACCTCTTCGTCATCCAGGCGGCGGCGAGCGACGTGCGCCAGGCCACGATCTTCAAGGGCATAGGTCCCTTCCTCGTCGCCGATGTGGTGCGCGTGTCGATCCTCGTCGCGATTCCCGCGATCTCGCTCTGGCTTCCGAGCCTGATGTACTGAGCGGGGCGGAGGGAGTGGTGACAGGGCCGCACCCTCCGCAATCCTGACGGGAATTGGATTGAAATTACGCAACGTATAGTATCCCCCTCAAGGGGGACCCGATCCCCCGTCCCGAGCGGGGGAGGCGGACGTGAGCGGGATTGTCGGCTGGGTCGATTTCGACCGTGAACTCGCCGCGCGTGGCGGTCTCCTGCGTGCCATGACCGAGTGTCTTGCCGCGCGCGGCCCGGACGGTGGCGGTATCTGGCTGTCCGCCCATGCCGCGTTCGGCCTGCGCCGGCTTGACCATGGCGGGCCGGGTGCCACGGGCCTGCGCCCCCTCGTGCTCCAGGTTCCCGCCGGCGAGGTCGCCTGTCTCATGGCCGGCGGTTTCGACAATCGTGAGGAGCTTGCCGCCGACCTCGAAAGCCGGGGCGCCGCGCTTCCCGGTCATCCATGGCCGCCTCACGACGACACGGCGCTCGCCCTTGCCGCGTTTCTCGCCTTTGGCGCCGAGGCGGCGGAACGTCTCGACGGCGCCTTCGCGCTTGCGGTCTGGGACGGGCCGTCGCGCACGCTGCATCTGGCGCGGGACCGCTTCGGCGTGCGCCCGCTGTACTATCACGCCCATGAGGGCGGGCTTGTCTTCGCCTCCAAGCCGGCTGCCATCCTGGCCAACCCGCTGTTTCGGCCGCGCCTCGACCCTGACCGGTTGCCGGTGGCACTGCAGCCGCGTCTGGCGTTGCCCGGCGAGACGCCGCTCACCGGCCTTTTCGAGGTGCCACCGGCCCATGTGGTGTCGCTGTCGCCCCGGGGGCTGACGCGGCGGCGCTACTGGCGGCTTGAAAGCCGGCCGCACCGGCATGGCTTTGCCGACACCGCCGCCCATGTCCGCCACCTGCTCGAGCGTGCCGTTGCATGTCAGGCGCCGGGTGACCAGCCGCTTGCCGCGATGCTCTCGGGCGGGATCGATTCGACCTCCGTCGCCGCGCTTGCGGCCGCGCGCCGTGACGAGGGCACATCACCGCTCGCCACCTTCTGCCTGCGTTTCGCCGACGACGACCGGCATTTCGCGGGCTCCGAACTGCGGCCCGACATCGACGCGCCCTTCGCCGAACTTGCCGCCCGGCACATGGGCAGCGACCATGCGACCCTCACGCTTGGACCGGACGATCTCGCCGCCGCGCTGCCGCTCACCCGCGCCGCCCGCGACCTTCCCGCCTGGGGCCAGTTCGACGCATCCATGGCGTGTCTTTTCGCACGAATGCGCCGCCATGCGCGGATCGGGCTTTCGGGGGAGGCGGCCGACGAGATCTTCGGCGGCTATCCGCATTTCTTCAAGGATGAGGTGCTGGCGCGGCCGGGCTTTCCCTGGGCCGGGGACGGGGTGCGGCTCGCCGACTATCTGGCGCCGGACCTGCTGGCGCGTTGCGATCCGCGCGGCCAGGAGACCGAGCGCTGCGCGGCGCTCCTGCGAGAGGTTCCCCGTCTGGAGAGCGACACGCCGCGCGAGGCGCGTCTTCGCGAGGTGCTCTGGCTCGGCATGGCCGGCCCGCTGTCCGTGATCATCGACCGCAAGGACCGCATGTCCACGGCGCAGGGGATCGAACTGCGGATGCCGTTTCTCGATCACCATCTGGTCGAGTACGTGTGGAACGTTCCCTGGGAGATGAAGACGCAAGGTGGCGTCAAGGGGCTTCTCAAGGCGGCGATGGCGGATGTTCTGCCGCCGGAAACCCTGTCGCGGCGCAAGAGCGCCTACCCGCACGTACAGCATCCCGACTACGATGCGGCCCT
>MDTD01127805.1_pt1 | contig 12902 bp, 7 predicted proteins | sample 811221 | NCBI WGS metagenome assembly MDTD01 (sample SAMN05326646, study PRJNA326480) | marine metagenome | isolation source: seawater | place: Pacific Ocean: South West | collected 2011 | reverse complement strand
GACCAGCGATGAACTGGAATAATTACCAACTACACTGATATAGTTTCCGGCATCGGGATAAAACCAGTCCAGAAAAAAGACCGGGTATTGTTGAGAATCTTCTTTGTCGGTAAAATATCCGACCATATCAAAACAGACCATGGCTCGTATTTTGATTTTTGCGTCATGCAGTGCTTTCGCGTGAAAAGAACTGCCCATGCCCCCGGTTCCGAAATATGGCGGTTCCTCTAACGAATAGGCGACGAAATCAACCCGGTATGCCAACTCTTTTTCATGTTGCCCGGCAAACCGCGCAACCTCAAGCAGCGCGGCAATGCCGCTGGCGTTGTCATCGGCTCCCGGCTGATCACCGCAGACGTCATAGTGGGCTCCAATGACGATTCGCTCTCCGGTAGAAGGTCCAACTGAGGCAATGACATTTTTAAACTCGCGATTTGGTCCGAAACACTGAATTTCGGGGCATAGCCCGAATGAACTGAACTGATTGGAGATATATCGCGCCGCTTTGTCAAGAGAGGCAATATTCCTGCTGTTTCTGGGCGGATTGATCGCGCACAGGGCGTCAACCGTACCGCGCAGGAGCGTAACGCTGACGTCAGGGTCGGGTCTGCGAAAATCCGGGGTTCTGCAGCCGCAAATACATAATGCCAGTATCGGCAGCATCAATAATAAAAACGTTCTCAAATTAACCTCCACTTACCTAACAATATTTCTTTTTCAAGATATATCAAGCAGCAAGTGTGAAAATTGGGGAAACATATTTCATATATACAAAATGGTATAAAATTGGGGTTCGGTATGCAATATTCAGTATTTGTAATCCATAATATGCGGGGGTATATTTGAATTGAGATGATACCGGATAAACCCACAAATCCATTTTCAAGGTCAAAAAAAGAATCTCAGATCTTTTTAAGATTTATATAAGGGTTATTCATGTTCAAAAGCCGGGGAAAGGACAAAGCATTATGAATTCGGAAGTCGATGATGAAAATAAAACGGCAGTGCGCCCAAAAAGATCAATAACAAAATTTTCTGTTTCCGCTTTATTCTGCATTGCTTTAATATTAGCATTCTTCTATTCTTACATTTACGATATTATGTGGATACCTGGTCCGTTTTTAATTTTTAATACGTCAGTCAGTATAGTACTTATCTTTGAATCCTGTATAATACTCAAGAGTAAGAGAACCATAATCACTCTTGCTTATGCAATTTCTTTGCTGTTTTTTCTCGGAACCCTTTATTATGTTTTATCAAGCCTTGATACCTCTTCCGAGGCAGGTCTTAGCTCTTTCTTTTTCTGGCTTCTTTTTGTCTATGTTGGACTATGCTCCCTGTATCTTATTGTCACTTTTTCAAACCTTCCAACATTTATCAAGAACTTAATACAAAGCATTATTATTTGCCTGGCCGTATGTCCTGTGATTGCTTATTGCACTTTCGACTTACGTTTGACATCCATTGTTTTGGAAAAATACTTTTCAGGTTTTCTTACAAACAACGAGTTTTGGGGTAGTGGTGAAATAGTTAAAGTGTATACTCATTTCTGCCTTAAATCTCTATTTGTTATTTTATGCTTATTCTTTATTCTCTCCTCTTTTTCCTGTAAAGCTGTTTCGACCAGTACTAAAAACAAATTAAAAGTGGTTTGCCTTATAGCTTTCACTTCAGTTATCCTCTTATCTGTTTCAAATAAACCATTTGAGCGCGTTTTCAGTAATAACTTTGATCAGCATAAATACCTTTATGATAAAATGTCAGACAGACAAAATCCATTAGATTCAGGTAAATATGCAATCGAAGATAATTCCACTGGCGGATTATATTTCTTTATCATTGGGGAATGCCATAATCTAAAACCAACCTTGAGACTGGCAAAAAAATATAATACTTTCTATTCAAAAATATTGAAAGATCCAGACTATATCTGTTTTTCCAATGCTCACAGTTGGCGCAAACCTGAATATTCCGGATATATTTCATTTACTGAACATTGTATTGCACATATGATATCCTCAGCCTCACAAAAAGAGGATTTGACCTATTTATATAAAAATTTAAACCTTATGGATATCATGGAAAAAACTGGATACAAAACGCTCTGGATATCTAATATAGGGCAATATTCACATGCTACTCCAAGCTTGAAGTTCTGGTATAATATGTCTGACTATACAATGGTAAACTTCAAGGACTCCTTTAACGGAAAGTATGCCGATAAAGGAATGCAGATTGACTCAGAAATACCACGGGTAATTAAAGAGTTGTACAGGACCAATAAAATTGACCACAAACGGTCATTTATGTTTATTAAACTTGCAGGTCTTCATGGAGGAGAAATAATTCCTCCAGAGGAGATAAAAAATAAATATCCGGGTTTATCGAAGAATGACCAGGGACTTATATATTATGGACAAAATCTTGAACAAATAATGTCAGTACTAACTTCATTTCCTGAAACCAAGGCGATAATCTATTCTTCCGACCATTCTGACAATGCTGACGAAAAGAAGCCCGTTACCATGTATATTTACCTCTCTCCAGGCCTGCAGCGCGAAAATCCCGGACTGAAACAATCCTTAAAAGATATTGCGAGTAATAGATTTATGACCACCGGGATTTATAATTTGTTTTTAAAGATTATGAATATTAAAATTAAGCCATAAAAGATCATACCTGAGTGCTCCAGGTGCACTCCCCGAATTAAACGGGCATGGCGCAAATCGTTGAATTATGGAAATAGGAATATCGAAATGCCGATAATTACTCCAAACCATATATTAATGCGTATCATGCCATCTTTTGAGAAAAGCATGATAGGCACTTATTGTACCTTCTATTTCAGAGTCCTTTATATGACCGCGACCGGTCCAGCCGAGTCCCTCATAATTGTATAGGGAATCCAGCTCCTGCCAGACCGAAGCCTGAGAAAAAGCCTTTACTGAATAGCTTCCCTGGCGGAAGTTTTTTGTAGTGATTTGATGTCGCGCAGCGGCGGGGATCCGAAAAGGCGGCTGTACTCGCGGCTGAACTGCGAAGGGCTTTCATAACCGACCTGGAATGCGGCGTTTGTCGCGTCCAGATTTTCGGTCAACATCAATCTTCTTGCTTCATTCAAACGCAAACGTTTCTGGAACTGCAGCGGGGTCATTGCCGTTACGGAACGGAAATGCTTGTGGAAAGAGGAACTGCTCATCCAGACATGATCAGCGACCTCCTTAACCTGGAACTGCTTGTCATAATTATCCTTTAGCCAATCGATAGCCCGGGCGATCTGATTACCGTGACTTCCCACCGAGACAATATGACGTAAGCGGGGGCCTTGTTCACTGAGCAGTAGCCGGTAAAATATTTCGCGTTGAACAAGTGGAGCGAGAATGGGGATATCATCGGGTGAATCAAGTAATTCAAGCAAGCGCTGGACCGCATTCAACAGAGGACTGGTGACCTTGCTGACGGCGATCCCCCGGCATTCCTCCGGGGAAGGTTCCGGCAGATCGATATCCGCCATAAGCTGGGATATCTCTTTTAAATCAAGTTCCAGCGTCAGGCCCAGATAAGGCTTCTCTTCACTGGCCTCGATTATTTGAGCCACCACTGGAAGCTCCATGGACGAGACGAGATAGCTTGCCGCGTCATACACATAAACCTCCTCGCCCAGCATAACGCGTTTGGCCCCCTGAGCGATCATGCATATATTTGGGTTAAGAGTATAACTGGTCGGTTCTGTAGGAGTATCCCAGCGATGAAACACCAGACCCGGGATCGCGGTATCCGTCTGATTTCTTCCTTGAGTCCAGCGTTCAATAATATCCGCCATGACCGAATGCATCACTGCTGAATTACTGTTTTTGTCCATTGTTTTTCCTGTTTTTTATCCAAACATACCTTGTTTGACTTATAATTATATTAAGTTATATAGTTTAATTTATCAAGTCAGACATCGAACAAATTGCAGGATCAGGCAAGAATCATACAGGATCGTTCTACCTGTAAAAGATAAATTGACTGTATATTATGCTTAAAGAAAGGCTAATAAAGCATCCCACAAACAGCAAGGAGCAGTAAAATGAAATTCGAATTCGCAAATCCGACAAAAATTATTTTTGGAGCAGGATCACTCTCACAGCTTGGTGAAGTCGCAGGAGAAATAGGCAAACGAGCACTACTGGTCACCGGCGGCGGCAGTGTCAAGCGCAACGGAACTTTTGATCGCGCGGTTAAGAGCCTGAACGATGCGGGGGTAGTCGTATTCGAATGCGACGGCATAGAGCCAAATCCAAGAATATCTTCGGTAAAGCGCGGGGCGGAAATTGCCCGGAGAAATGAATGCAACCTGGTTATCGCTCTCGGCGGCGGCAGTACTATGGACGCTTCGAAAGTGATTGCAGCGGCATTCCACTATGACGGCGATCCCTGGGATATGATCTTTCATGGCCAGGCGGAACCCTATGTTCCAACTAAAGCTCTGCCATTGATCGCGGTTCCGACCCTGGCGGCGACCGGTTCCGAAATGAACTGCGGCGCGGTTATTTCCAATTCGGAAACTACAGAAAAATCATTTATCCAGAATCCCTGCCTGTTCCCGAAAGTGGCCCTGATGGACCCGGAGCTGACAATAAGCGTTCCGAAAAACCAGACCGCTTATGGGGTATGCGACCTGATCACCCATGTAACCGAAGGATATTTTAACGGCTCGGACAACACCCCGATTCAGGACCGTTTTGCCGAAGGAGTTATTCTTGCCGCGATGGAATATGGTCCCAAAGCCATTGCCGACGGCTCAGACCTTGAAGCCCGTGAACAAGTTCAATGGGCAGCAACCCTGGCGCTCAACGGCTGGGTACAAGCCGGCGGCGGCGGACAAGGCTTCCCGGTTCACATGATCGAGCATACCGTTTCGGCTTACCACGACATCACCCACGCGGCCGGACTTGCGATAATCAATCCACCATGGATGCGGTTTGCCGCTAAAAGCAATACGGCTAAGTTTGTCCAGTTAGCTGAACGTATCTTCGGACTGACTTCTAAAGGTCCGAATGACCTGGCTTGTGCACTGGAAGGAATTGACCGCTTTGAAGAATTTCTCAAGTCGATTGACTGTCCGAACCGTTTTTCCGACCTTGGCATTGACGGTAAACTGATCGAGACTTATGCGAAAGATACGCTTCGCATCATCAATGATGGAAACGGCAATCTGCCGGGACGTCCGCCGATGACCGAAGCGGACATCATCGCGGTACTCAAAGCCGCATTATAAAAGAAATATAATTCAAATGCAAAGGAGCATTAAGATGAATAAATCAAAACAATTAGGCGTTACTGCCGGTGTATTGGCTTCAGTGCTTACAAATAGCTCCACGGTGTTATCCCAGGACATGTCCAATGGCGCGGATAACTTTTATACCAGTAGCAAGGTAGACAAAAAGAACGTCTTTTTCAAAAACCAGTACAATATGAAGGTTGCGGGCAGTCTTTTCACTCCGAAAAAGTTGAACAAGAATAAAAAATATCCCGCGATCATCGTTGGACACCCGTTCGGCGCTACAAAAGAGCAAAGTGCAAACCTGTATGCCACAAAAATGGCTGAATACGGCTTTGTAACCCTGTCAATTGACCTCTCATTCTGGGGTGAAAGCGGTGGAAAGCCACGCAATGTCGTTTCCCCGGATATTTATACCGAGGATTTCAGTGCGGCGGTAGACTACCTGGGAACCCGGGCATTTGTAGACCGGAACCGAATTGGGGTTATAGGTATCTGCGGCAGCGGCGGCTTCGCCATAAGCGCGGCAAAAATAGATCCACGACTAAAGGCCGTTGCAACAGTAAGTATGTACGATATGGGCGCTGCGACGCGCAGCGGACTGAGGCACTCAATAAGCGTTGAACAAAGAAAGCAATTCACTGAAGATGCGGCTGAACAGCGTTACGTTGAGTTCATTGGAGGTAAAACAAAATATACCGGCGGTTGCCCTCATGAAGTGAATAAAGACTCACATCCGATTGCTAAAGAGTTTTATGACTTTTACCGTACCAAACGAGGTGAATATACTCCGGATGGAATGTCGCCGAATCTCACTACACATCCGACTTTGTCCAGCAATGTCAGATTCATGAACTTTTATCCGTTTGCAGACATAAAAACTATCTCTCCCCGTCCGTTATTGTTTATTGCGGGAGAAAAAGCCCATTCAATTGAGTTCAGTGAAGACGCATATAAACTGGCGGCCGAACCCAAGGAACTTTATCTCGTTCCCGATGCCGGGCATGTTGATCTCTATGACCGGGTAAAATTGATCCCGTTCGACAAGCTTGATAAATTCTTCACAAAATATCTCAACAATCAAAATAATAAGAGGTGAAACATGAAAAAAATTATTTTATGCACTATGTTAATCTCTATATTCTGCATTACCAACCATCTGGAGGCAAAAAATAAAATGAGTATCCTGAACACAAAAGAACAGAAAATCGTTTATATCAGCATGTATACCGCAACCGGAGACATGCCGGAGCTGAAAAAAGCGTTGACTGCCGGACTTGATGCCGGTTTAACGGTAAGTGAAATCAAGGAAATACTGACTCAACTATATGCGTATTGCGGATTTCCGCGCAGTTTGAACGCTTTGGCCAACTTTATGACTTTATTAAAAGAACGTAAAGCAAAAGGAATAGAAGATAAGGCCGGAAAACCGGCCGGACCGCTTCCGGTTGGAAAAAGCATTGACTTCGGGACCGCCAACCAAACCAAGCTTTGCGGAGCCCCGGTCAAAGGCGAGCTTTTTGAGTTTTCCCCGGCCATCGACGAATATCTGAAAGCACATCTTTTCGGCGACATTTTCGCCCGTGACAACCTCGACTGGAAAACCCGTGAACTGGTCACCATTGCGGCCCTTGCCTCGATGAAGGGAGTTGAAAGCCAGTTGAACGCACATATCAATATCGGCAAAAACAACGGGCTGACCGATGCTCAGATATCCGCCGTAATTGCAATCGTCAAAAGCAATCTGCCGGATGTATTCCCCAAGGGCGAAGTAATTCCAGCAAACTTTGTGGGAAAAGCATATCTGACAATGCTGATCGTAAACAAGGACTGTGATATTGCCGTCTACAACGTTACGTTCGATCCGGGCAGCCGTACCTACTGGCACAAACATAATGTCGGCCAGCTCCTGCTTTGCACCGTCGGCTCCGGCTACTATCAGGAACGCGGCAAGGCGGCGCAGCAGTTGAATCCGGGCGACGTGGTCGAAATCCCGGCTAATGTTGAACACTGGCACGGCGCGGCTCCGGACAGCGGATTCGCCCATGTCGGCATGACTCCGCAAATGAGCAAAAACAACGTTACCTGGATCGGCCCGGTCAGCGACAAGGAATACAGTTCCGCGACTGACGCCAAATAATCCAACACAATCAGAGCCATCCTGAGTGATGGCTCTGAAGATCAGGTTGTAATGATGAGAGTATTATCAAAATTGCTGTTTACAATATTGCTGGCGACATTGACAGCGGCCTGCGGTGATACCGGGAAAATTAAAAAATCCAACACTACCAACCAGAAAATCATGAAAGAAAAATTACAGATAAGAGTCAACAAGAAAACCTTGACCGCCACACTATATGATAGTGCTGCAACCAGGGATTTTATTGCTCAACTGCCGCTATCACTAACGCTGAGCGACTATCACGGAATCGAAAAAGTCGCCAATCTCCCTAAGAAGCTTTCCAAATCAGGATCAGCGTCCGGCTACGACCCGTCTATTGGCGATATTACCTATTATGCCCCCTGGGGCAACCTTGCGATATTTTACCGTGATTTCAATTATGCCGACGGCCTTATCCTTATCGGTAAAATCGACAAAAACGGGATAAAAGAGCTGGCGGTTTCAGGAGAGGTAAAAATCACAATTGATCTATTGAAATAATGTAGCTTGCCGTTCGCACGATCCTTGAATTTTCGACTTTTGCTCCCTCAAATGGAAATGCCGTCAGCGACATGCTATTATTAAACGAATCAATACTTCAGGAAGAGAACGTCGTTGGGTTCCAGTTCCACTTTCAGTGATTTATCAGTGAAATCAATTTCCAGTTTTTCCCAGATGCTGTAGAATTTTGACGGAACCTCTTTTTCAAGTCCAAGGTCAGCGGCTGATAGTGTGACGCTTTTGGCCCGACCGAAACGGTTGAATATTCCCAGCCAGCCATGGTGCGAATCAGACTTGCTTTCAGCTTTCCAAACTTCGTAGAACTCAGCCGCGAAAACGGTTTTGCCGGTACGGCAGTTCTGGTTACATTCCAACATATCCGCGTTGATAATCAAGGCAAAATCCTCATCCGGGGTCAGATTGAGTTCTCCGCCCATGATCAGCGGAGAAGCCGCCAGCGCCCGCTGGGTGATAAAGGTTCTTTTTTGCTCAATAGTATAATTGGACATGCGGTTGGAGCCGACTCCGGCCAGCAACTCGTCTCCCCCTTTACTGTCTTTGGAATAGACTTGCAGGGCGCCGAACGGTATCATGTCCAGGTCCAGAAGCAGATCCTCGTCACCTTCATTTTGCCATATGCCCCAGCGTTCGAAAGACTTGTCGAGATCGCTCTGCCGGTCCCATACATCACTGGTTATCCGCAGCATATTGGCGCATTCCCGGTAAAGCCCCGCGTTAAGGATTGTTGTTTTATTGCCGGGCGAAAGACTCAGGACCATAGGACGGGAACATTTTTCAATTGCCCGCGATACTCCTTTTATCTCGTCCGGATGTTCGACGATGTCGTCAGCTTTAATAAAATCCACGCCGCATTCAGCGAGATATTCAATTACGCTGTCATAGTATTCCTGCGCTCCGGGTTTGGTCATGTCTACACCATAAAAGAACGGGTTCCAAAGGCAGATATCCTCCTGATTCGCAATATCTGCGGCGCGATATGACGTTCCCTTTACCGGGGTATTCTTTTTTAGCGCCACCCGGGGGATACCGCGCATAATATGGATACCGAACTTAAAGCCTTTTTCATGGCATTTGTCGGCAATGTACTTCATCCCGCGGGGAAACAGTCGGGGAGAAGCAACCATTCTGCCGTATTCATCGATAACATTTACCGCAGTACCTTTGTCGATCGGCTTTTCCGGATCAAACTGGAACTCATATTCACTGTACCAGCCGGCATCAATGCAGAAATACTCGTAACCGTGCGGCTTAAGTTTCTTATCAAAGGCGTCCAAATTGGCCAGCGCCTGTTCCTCGTTGATAAAAATTCCATAACAATCAAAGCTGTTCCAACCCAGCGGTGGTTTTTCAAGTTTTACAAAAGACATGTATTTTCCTGTATATTTTAGTTAAAGACTCGTGCGAAATGCGGTTTCGGCATATATCGTAAATTTATGCATTTCGCATGACACATTTAATTTATTGATTATTTGCCTAGATAGATGAGTTTGACGTCATCGATAAAAGCAAAGGCGTCTTTGTCCCGGCGCGAGGCCAGGAAAGATATTACAACCTTGCCCTTGTCTTTTGCTTTCTTTAAATTGAATTTGAAATTATACTGCGTCCAGACATTTACCTTCGGCAAATCGCCAGTTCTGATTACTTCCCCCTTGCCATTATTCATTTTTACTTTCATAAGACTCAGTTTGGAACCTTTTGCATAAAAGGTCAGCAGATATTCTCCCGGCTGCAGGGACATCCGGTTATAGGATACACCGCCGCGCCTGAATTTCGGTCCCCATTCGGGTTCTTCAAGGAGGTTAAGTTTAAGCGCCTTTTTGCCGGTTCTGGCGTTGCTTACTATTTCACAACTTTCCCTGCCGGAAAAACAATGCCAGTTCCTCATGCCTTGTTCGGCGCCGCCGTTGACCGCGAGGCTTCCCTCGAAAGCAGGGATTTTGAAAAGTGGATAATGCAAGCGGAATTTATAGGATTTCCGGTCCGGAGGAGTTAACCCGGCCTTACTCAGCTTCTTGGCTCCGTCCCGACGGCATATTTCAAAGGTCATGCCGATGATGTCTCCGTCAGAGCCCTGCGGCCTGATTTCGGACAACGGTATTGTAATATCCATGACGTAGCCGCTGCCGCTTTTTGTCGTTTTGACCGTCGCCCCGGATTTCAGTTCCTTGTGATTAATGCAGTTGATCAGCTGAATGTTCCTGCCGCTTTTTGCCGGTGCCGGAGCAAACAAATAGTGCAGCGTTGAGATATCCTTGATCATCTTGCTGTCATGCTGGTCGATATCAAGGCGGTTGAACGGGGTACGGTCGATGAACAGTTCGAATGCGTCTCCGGTCCAGAGCTGATCGCCTTGCGGCGCGGTTATTTGACTATCCTTTACCCTGGCCTTAATATGCAGGCTGCCGCCTGAGGTCCAAAGCGACACTGCGGCGGAATCCTGGACTTTTAACTGCAGCGCCTGCGAAGAGTTTGCGGGGATGGTGTATTCCCTGACCGGAGCAAGTTTTATTATATCACTCTCATCCGCATCATTGACGTCGGTAACGGATGCCTTGTATTGTCCGCTCAACCGTTTGCCGTTAGCGGAGAACTGAATGTAATCGCTGTCCTTGAATAACAGACGAGTGTCCGGGATATCATTATCCGCAAAGTCAACCATGACGGATGCTTTGCCGCCGGATTTGTTATAGGCTTCCAGATAGGTTTTATCGCCGAAGCTTCTGGTCCGGATGGCAACAGGGATTCCCATGGCATATTTTGATTTGGTCAGGAAGGTTTTCAACTCATTGTATCCGCCGGTCAGGAAGACCGGATCCAGCCCGATAGAAAGCTTTTTGCCAAGCTTGAGCGGATTACCGTAACAGTCAAACACCTTGACATTCAGGGTCGCCGGGGCAACAGTTACACCACTTGGTTTGAGGACCCACAAGATGGCGCTGCAGTTACGCTTTGCCTTGTCGCTGAAGATACCGCAGCGCAGCAGTTTATTGCCCGGTTTGACATACTCGATGTCAGACTGGTTGCGAACGAACCATGAGAGCGTGTTCATGCCGACTCCGACATCGTTCGGGGTCCGGGTATATTTGTAGAAAGAGGGTTCGGAAGTAGCGGAAATACCTCTGAGTCCGTTAAGCAGACCAAGAGCATAGTGACGCTGAATATCGCCGCCGGTGTAGTCTGTCGGCTCAACATCCTCACCAAATCGTCTGGAGCTTTCTATATAGTGCAGCTCCTGCTCCCACAGCATGGTGCCAGGAGACAATATTTTGCGGAGACGATCGATCAGGCCGGAGAACCGGAACAACTCACCATGCTTGTAATCAGTGTCCGACCCATACGGATTAAAAGATACGCAGTCGAGATATTTCTCGAATCCCAAATCTTTCAGTCCCTGGATCCAGCCGGTCAGATTGTAGCCCTGGTCGCTGGTGGCGTCGCCTGCGATCAACAACGCTTTAGGATTGTTTTTCTTTACGATATCATAGGCGATTTTCTGGAGCGGAACGTAATCTTTTGGGTAGAACATCCATTGCGGTTCCTGAGTCAACATCCATATATCGATCCGGTCGCCAAAGGTATTAACCACCTCATTAATATGGAAACGCCAGTATTTTTCCCGCAGAATTCTCGAATGTTCGGTGCCGGTGCTTCGCGGTTTTTTCGTGTTTCTGGTGTATTTGTCCTGATAAAACCACTCCGGCAACCCGGATTTGATCAGGTTGCCAAGTTTTCTTTGCTTGTGCTGATGAATCCACCATCCGGCAAGGACCGCGACCGGTTCAAGGTTATATTTCTTCAGCATATCCAGTTCCGTGGTAACCAGAGAGAAATCCATTTTATCGGGATTCTGCTGGACCTTTTTCAGACCGAACGAATAAAGCATCTGCCTAAAACCAAAATTGGCAAAGACTTCCGTTTCCTTCTCCAGCCCGAGTCCGAAGCGTTGCTGGCAGGCATACTCATTAGACGGCAGCATCGCGTAGCCGTAATCACTGGTACGGTAATGACCGCCCATTTTTCTCTGGATGAGTGAGGCGGATTTGGGCAGGTCGTGAATAACGATGTAATCCCCGCCGAAACTGAATATCGGCAGCGTGTTTCCGGTTGCCGCAGCGGTATTGAAGCTGCCGTAGGAGTCGGCTTTGATCACGTATTTGCCGGTAAAAAGTTTGCGTCCTTTCACCGGCTTGGAATTCGCAACCGGTGAAAGCTGGAGCTTCACCTTGTTTTTCGTTGAATATGAATAGTCTCTTCTGTTATATAACTCAACGATGCTGTCCGCTGGATTTTTCAACAACGCATTGACTGTGAAACAGACATTATCTCCGAGAGAATATGAGGGGACCAGTTTATCGGGGATAATAGCTATCTCGTTATAGGTTGCCGGTTTACTGTTCACATACTTTACCGACAAATCGTCCATGCAGAAACCGCTCAACGTGGATTCGGGTGTTTTCCCGGCATGACGGATCCAGAAAGTGTAATTATATCCGCCTTTTACCGGAACCTTGAAAGTATAGTTTTTCCATTCAGTGCCTGCATGAAATGCCCGGCCGTAAAGCACCGGATAGACTCTTCTCACGGAACCGGTAAATTTTTTCATGGCCGAACAGCGAAAATCGATCGACAGTCTAAACTTGTCATGGATTTTTCCATCCAGAGCCGGAATGTATTTAGCCCTGAAAGAGACCTCGACGGTACCGTTCTTCGGCAGGAAAAACTGTTCCGTTTCGATATTGTATTCCGGTACTCCCGGGTAACCCGGCATTTCCAGATATTTGTTGCCATCCTTAGCCATTCTGGTGATCGGATAGTAGTTTTTTGTCGGGTTCTTAATCATAGCTTTCGGGTTAACACGCACTTTTAAAGAGAACCATGGAACCGGTCCGCCGACATTCCCCAACTCCATACTGCCATTGAAAATACCCCATTTCTGTTCTTTGGCAACTTCAG
>MDTD01191897.1_pt1 | contig 12903 bp, 10 predicted proteins | sample 811221 | NCBI WGS metagenome assembly MDTD01 (sample SAMN05326646, study PRJNA326480) | marine metagenome | isolation source: seawater | place: Pacific Ocean: South West | collected 2011 | reverse complement strand
TTGATTCGTTAGTTAATCGATTGTATCATGCTCAATCAGGTTGACTCTGCGATTTCTGCGTATCATCAAAAATGCGATTAAGCTCAGAATACCGATTACACCGGCGGAGACGAAAAGAATGGCTGGGGACTCTACTCCGAATGGCCAAACGCATTTGCTCTGCCCGACGAGCGGTTGACTGGATCCCGTCGGGCACGGGGACTGTGATATCGAGCCGATAGTGTCAACGTAATGGTCAATGTGAGCATCCTCACACTTGCTTGCACCAGGCCATTCTTGGAAGGTTCCTAATCCACACTCGGTTTGAGTAACCGAACCTATTCCTGAGGCAAAGTGACCAGGTTCGGCCTGCAGGCATTCGGCTTTCCCTTCGGATGGTTGATACCAACCTTCGATACACTTGGTTTGTTCAGTGGCGCCATTGTTTGACACAAAGTGCCCCGGATCTGCGGCTCGACATGTCCCCTGTCCAGAATTGAATTGGTAAGATCCTGCTGCACAGATTATCTGTTCCGTCATACCTGTCTCTGGAACGTGATGACCGGGATCTGCCTCAATACACGAAGTCATCGCGACGAGATTATGATATGTCCCTGTATGGCATGGAATCTGCTCACTTGCACCAGATTCAGGAACAAAATGACCCGCTTCAGCGTTTAGGCATGAACTCTGGCCATATTCTGGTTGGAAAGTTCCATTCGAACAAACTGTTTGGTTTGTCGCACCTTCAATACTAACGAAGTGACCGGGCGTAGCGGAAGTACATCCTACTGAAGCGATTTGGGCTGAAAAAGAACCAATTTCGCATTTTGATTGCACCAATAATCCTGTTTCAGCCACATAGTGGCCTTGGTCAGCAGCTCGACATTCTGTACTCACGAACTGGTTTTGGTAATATCCTGAGTCACAAGGGGTTTGAGCGGAGGCTCCGGTCTGATTAACGTAATTCCCTGGCGTAGCAGGTGTACACCTATCTGAGCCGGATTGGCTTTGGAAGAATCCCAACCCGCACTCAATTTGTTCAGTGGCGCCATTGTTTGACACAAAGTGCCCGGGGTCAGCCTCTAAGCAGAGAGGTTGACCACTCAGAGGTTGGTAAAATCCGAACGAACAGGCAAAATCAGTTGTAGCACCGGTAACATCTGTGTAATGTCCGGGAGACGCTAATTTACACTCAGTTAATCCGACAGTGTCAGAATATGTCCCGAGGGAGCACTCGAATTGTTCTGATGATGCTGAATATGGTACATGATATCCAATATCTGCATTAGTGCAAGAATGCGATCCAGATGATTGAGAATAGGTTCCCGAAGGGCATGGAAACTGACTGTTTGAGCCTTTGATGTCGACGTAATAACCCGGATCTGCATCTAAGCAAGTCGACTGTCCGACCGAATCTTGAAACGTACCTTTCGGACAAGGAGTCTGCTCAACTGAACCCTCAAGAGAAAAATGTCCAATGTCAACGATTAGACATGCCGTCTGACCTTCAGCTGGCTGATATTGGCCGGCTGGGCATGGAGTTGGTGTAATCGATGCTTCAACGTCTGTGTAATTACCCGGCGGCGAGAGTAAGCAACTCGACTGACCCGTATTCGGCTGATAGCTGCCAATCGGGCAAGGAATCTCTTGAGTCAACTCTGCTTGATCTGTGTAATGACCAGGGGAGCTCCACTGACAATCACCCAGAGTAGAATTGAACCAACTGCCTGGAATGCACCCTCTTGGAAAGGGGTCGAAGATCGAAAGAATACCGTCTTCATCCGGATCACGATTATCGAGCATCAGGTGATTCGGAGTAAACAAAATTTCACCTGGTGTCGGTTCGTCGGTATCTATTGATCCACGTCCAGTCTGGCCAGCCTCATTATCTCCCCAGCAGTATCCTTCTGCGTTAGATGTAATCGCACAAATAGTATCTGAATTGATTGAAAGAGCGACGAAGTCGTAGCTACCGTTCACCTCAGTTGGAGTAGAATAATAGTCGATATCGGTGTCTCCCTGGCCTATTTGGCCCTCCTCATTTGTACCCCAGCACTTGGTTTCCCCTGAATCCAGAATCATGCAAGCAGATTTTGTTCCAATATCAAGGAAATGAGCCGTATCACTATTCTCCATACTCACCCAAACAGGCGTTGTTTCATCATCGGTTGCCAAAGGACCTTGGCCCAAGCGACCATCGTTATTCTCACCCCAGCACATCACCTTGCGATTATCCATCAAAGCACAGGCGAAGTCATCGCCAGCCGAGATAGAAACAGGGGTGTATCCAGATGGAAAGAGGACCTCGGCGGGTGTCGTCCGCCTCGAATTTGTAGTACCATTCCCGAGTTGCCCCTCGTCATTTTCGCCCCAACAATAGCCCATTCCATCGGTCGTGATAGCACAAGTCATGAAGGTCCCGGTCGAAATCGCAATCGCACTTCGCTGTCCGGGCAAATTTACCTTTGTTGGAATATTGCGATTTGATGTGCCTCCATATCCGAGTTGACCTTGGTTGCCTCGGCCCCAACAGTAGACGTCACCGTTGTCGAGGATAGTGCAGATGTGGCCGCCGGAAATCGAGACCGTTTGACCGCCTTGACCTTCGGGGAGCAATACTTGACGCATCTCAGTATTCACATAATCATCGTTCCAGGGTTCACCGTTACCCATCTTACCATAGTAACCTGAGCCCCAGCAGTAGATGTTCCCTGATTCCATCAAGGCACAGGCTGTGACTTGCCCAACCGTGACCTCGACAGGAGTTTCGTTAGCGGCAACGTTGACGTAAATCGGCACCGCCGATTCGGTAGTAGTCCCATCGCCGAGTTGACCATACTCATTGTCACCCCAGCAAACCATGCTTTGATTCTCAAGAATTGCACAGCCGTTGTAAGTGCCCGCGGCGATTGTTGTGTTTGTGTAAATCGAGTCGGCCGAGAAGCCGATGTCGGTGATTGTTGAGTGAGTCAGAAGAAGTGGAGTTTCATCTTCCAAAGAGATAGATTTCCGTTCATCCTGTGAGGCGATTCCGAAAGAAGCGCTCATTCCCAACATGAGAAGGATCAGAGCGAATGCAACGAGGTCACGGGTTCTAATGTGGAAGAACACGTTTTCCACAATAATTCAGAAGTGGTTTAATTCTTCCTCCGTGACTTAATTCAGCATTCTTTTCCATCTTCCCTACCCTTTGATTAGGGCTCATTCAGTATCGGATTGGTTCCACCAATCCTCTGTATTCGTCTCAGCCGGTGGTGGCGTGTTTCCATTTACCATAGTGACTTGGGGAGCTGGATTGTTGCTGTTGTCCTTCAAAGTGAACGCGAAAATCACGCCCAAGCCTATGAGCAGTAATGAAAAGCAGACTCCCATGCATCCAAGACCCAGTGACATCAAACCTGGCACATCCATCTTTAACTCTCGAATCATGACATCGCTGCCTCCGACAACGTCTCCAGAGAACCGGACCTTCCAGTTGTCAGAATATGACACAATCACGTCGCCCACATATGTGTAACCTGGCTCGTAAAAGCTGCCGCAAGAGAAGTCCTCCTCACAAGGAATGAAGCGGTTGTTAATGTCGCCATTCACGACTTCCACATCCACGGACCTTCCTTCCTCAACGAAAACCGGATAGAGAGAAGTTGGATCCAACTCTCCTTCAAACGTGGCCGGTGTTTTTCCTGTCCATATCTCAGCCCCACCCTCATCGACTTCCTCCATCATCCCATCCATAAACGAACTCCAGCCACCGGAAGTGGCAATTGCGCTGACAATAAGCAACAAGAAGCCGACGCCCAAGGTAATCTTGGTGGCCTTATGCATAACTTGGGCTGAATCTAATCGGGAATGAATGTTTTCACGGCATCAGTAATCAAATTCAGATCCAAACGTCATTCGATGCGGTCAGGTCACCTTTGGTGTCACCTGTATTCACAACTCCACGCGGCTCGATTATCATCACCTTGCACTCCTCCTCGGCATACGGTTTGTGCTCGACTCCCTTCGGAACGACATACATCTCGCCCTCGCCCAACTCGACTGTTTTGTCCTCGAAGTCAATCTTCATCTCGCCCTCGATTACGATGAATGCCTCATCAGTGTCAGCGTGGTTGTGCCAGACAAAATCTCCCTTGATTTTGACCAGTTTGAACTGGTAGTCGTTCATCTCTGCAATGACCTTAGGCGACCAGTGGTCGGAGAATTTCGCAAGTTTTTCTCTCAGGTTGATCTTGCTCATCAATCCACCTCATGCGGTCTCTGCCAACCATTTCTTCATAGTGCAGGCCTGACAGACTTTTCTGCTTGTAACCTCGCCGCACTCAGTGCAGTTGCGGACCTCTGAGGTCGGATTCCTCTCTGTCTCACGGTGGATTCTGCGAATCTCATCTAGCGAATGTAGCAAGCCGTGCCTAGCCCCCGGAGTCATCGACTCCATCTGCGCCACTATTCCTCTGCTCTGTTGGCGCATCGCACCGGGTGCATGTGGACAGTCGCCATGGTGGATTGGGAGTCCTTGGCAGATTGCGTGCGCGTGAATTTCCTGTTCGGGAATCCATCGCAATGGCACTATTCTAGGAGCGATTCCATCAATTGGATTCTCAGTATGCGGAGCGAGTCGGACTGAGCGTTCGATTTCTCCCTTCTGGAAATTCATCAGGATTGACTGTGCCATATCATCGAGGTTGTGTCCTAAAGCCATGACATCGGCATTGACCTTCTGGGCGAGGGCATTCAGACCCTGTCGGCGGAACACACCGCAGAAAGAGCACGGCATCATTCCCTTTGCCTCGTCGTGATTCTGGCCCATCGCAGGTATTCGAGTCACAACCTCGTCCATCCTCTCGTATCCGATATCCTCGTAGCTCAGCGTCTCGAATCTCACATCCAGTTGTTCCGCGAGATCTCTTGCGCACTGTAATGATGGAGCTCTGTATCCATCTATGCCTTCATCGACGCAACCGGCAATCAACTCGACGTCGCGTCGGCGTGACAGTATGTCATGTAGCATCGTGAGTAGTACGGCCGAGTCCTTACCACCCGAAACTGCGACGAGAATGCGGTATGGGGTGCCGTCCTCATGCCTTGCATCCTTGGGGAGTTTGAGTTGCTGCCTGAGCTCCTTGGATGTCCTCTTCCTGATTGAAGATGCTAGGTGCTTGCCACACAGGTGCTGGCCGCTATACTCCTGATGCACCACCGAAGGATAGTCGCAGCGACTGCAGGACTCGACTGAGATTGCAGGTGGCATGCGGTTCGCTAAGCGTGACCGAGTTTCAATCCACCGAACTGAAGAATCCCGAGTTTCCGGTGGATTGATGGCCCGAATGTCCGTGTTGGACGCATGGAAGACGGTCTGCCGCTGCCGGGACATCCCGCTGAGACTGCCCCGCGTAATTCGTCCATACTTGAGCGTCTACTGTTCATAGTCTCAGCATTCGGAGTCTACACTTACTTCGATCTACTAGACTTCCTGCCCTTCCCGATCGCTCTAGTAGTTGCCATCCTAGCCGTGCCCGTTCTTGCCGAGGTAATGGTGCGAATTGCCGGTAGGATGGGATTGTTTCCCTAGTCGCTGCGCAAACGGCTCATTCCAGTCTCAAGAATTCCAGTCAGGCGCTGCCATGGCAGCACGAAGCGCATACCGGCGACCACGAGCAGGAACAATCCGGCTGAAATCACCTTGCCGTAGGTCAACTGCAACTCCAAAGACTCGCGTACTTGGCCCGACCACTGCGAACCTTCCAATAGTCCGACCACTGAAATCAGGAAGTCATCGAACTCGATGGCGATGGCTGTGGTCAGCATTACAACTGCGGTGATTACTGTCAAATGCACAAGATGGGCGTTTACGACGTTGTTGAACTGAGTGACATACTCGGGGTTCCTCTTGGCATCTTCGGGCAGCATGGCAGCGTACTCGAGGTGACTGATTACTGCCATACCTGACTCCATGAAGACGATGATGAGTATGGCTATGGATATCAGTGTCAGCGAGAGTGGTGAGAACAGTCCCCCGTAGAGGGTTGCATCGCCTATCTGAGCGGGTATCGGCTGGAGCCCTACATCGACGGCATCAGTGATGCCCTCGAATGTCAACAGAGCGTGTATGCCGACAGCCATGAGGAAGTATCCGACAGCCCATGTAATCATCCGCTTGGAAAGCCCCCAGATTCCCATCAGACCAGCCAATATAGGAGCGAAGACGATTCCGAGGAATATCAACTCGAAAATGAACATGAATGGGTCCCAGAGTTTGTCGATGTGGTTCAGATTGGGGTTCTCGTTTCCAAAGGGTAGATGTGGTCCGGCCACTACAATCTGGTAGATCCAAGACAAGAGGAAAGGAAGCACCATCCAAGCGACGAAGCCCCAGGATACCAAGCGGTTGGCCCAAGTCTGGATTTTCTCTGGTTGATTGAGGATGTATACCCACACGGCGGTTATTGCCACGCAGAGTAGTACCGGGGCTACGAATGTGGCATCTCCGGACAACTCATTGCCCGATGTGTCGACCAGTCCATGGAGTAAATCCGGTAGTACCAAATCGACGTTACCCGAGTCACTCCAGTACTTGACCCCCCTAGTGTGTTCGTAGGCGGGGCACCAATAGACCGAGTCGATGCCTCCTGACTCCTCGATGAAATCATCTGTGCATGAGCCGAAGACGGAGTTCATCCTTCTCATGACCATCAACAGAGAGGCCGTTGAGATTAGTTGCAGAATGAGAATTTGCCAGCGCCTGCGCAGCTTCGGTATGTGCAGGGTCTTGGACTCGGGCACTGATTCCATCGCCATTCATTCACCTCTAGACTGACCTCACCTGCAGCAGAGCCTGTGATAGTTCCACATCCGGCATCCAGTCGATTACCTTCGCACCGTATCCCGAAATCGCCGTGAGTCGGTTCTGTCTCTCGAGCTTGAGTACTTCGTAGGACATCCTCGGAATGCGGCTCACTAGGCGTTCGAGGTCGATACTGCTAGGAGACAGCACAATGACCTCGTGACCCTTGCCGGCGAGGTTTCTGATTGCTGGCAGTGTAGTGCCATCTCCCTCAAGGCTGCTGATGATGAAGACAGGCGAGCCGCGGCTCATCCTAGCTGACATCGCGTTAGTCACTGCTTGCAGCGGCATCGAGCCTTTTGCCTCGACTGCAGCTAGGCGGCTGAGAATCTTGTAGCTCTGCTTATCCCCGGTCTCGGCGGGCAGGAAGTCCATCTTGTCCCCATAGGTCACCAGAGCGACGGAATCGCGTCGTCTGATGAAGTAGTTTGAGACGGATGCAGCTGCTACTGTTCCCATCTCAAGTGGATTCTTGAGCACGGTCCCGATTCTGGATACATCTCTAGTGTCTAGGAAGATGAATACGTCAGTGACAGCGTCTCTGGTCTTCTCGTTGACCATCAAATCGCCGGTCTTGGCGAATGCCTTCCAGTTAATCGATCTGAACGCATCACCGGGTAGATACTCGCGCAGTGAGTAGAACTCCATCCCTTGACCGGGGGTCTTGAGGGTGGTCGCTCCAGTGTACATCTTTGGGACATCCGAGCGTAGCAGAGCCTCTTCGATTTCCCTAACCTGCGGGAACACTGTGACGTCGGTTCTGTCCTCTATCTGCGACTCGTTCACATACAGATTGAACGCGTTCCTGTATCTGACAGAGACTGGCCCCAGAGTGTAGTGTCCACGCAGTGGACAGCGCACTCTGTAACTGATGCGAGCAGTTTGACCTGGACCGAGATTCATCCGCATCTGATTGATGCCCTTACGCATCTTCATCTCGTGCGGGACGTTGTCGAAGACCTCCAACTGCTGAGTCCTGCGATAGGACTTGTTCGAGATGGTGAGTTCAACGACTACGTCATCGCCCTTGTAGACGTTGACTGTGTTGGCTGGAGTGCCGTTAATCGTTCGTGCAATCTCTAGTTCGGAATGGCCTGAGACCCAACCGTTGATGGCTAGGAAAGAAATGAATGTCAGGCCGACAATCATCAGTTGGAAGTTGGAGATCATCATCCCTATCAGAATCAGGCTGATTCCGCTAGTCACCATCAGGGATGCCTTTCTAGTCCACATTCCTATGCCTCCGCCTCTGATTCAGTACGACCCCATTCCTTGATTCGCTTGATTATCCCTACCAACTCGTCTGGCTTGTATCGCCTGTCCTCAAACAGAAAGTTGACCAGAATCGGGTCCTCGACCATGCGCTGCAACTCTGAGGCAGGTATGGCGTCGAACTCTTCACGCGACAGGGTGTTCAGATTACGTATTCTGGAGAGTAAGACCTGCCGAATCTTCTCGGGCCTCTGGTAATACTGGTATCTCCTAGCATCTCCGAACCCATAGTAGATGATGCGGAATACGTGCCTCCAATCCTGAGGGTCCTCCTTCCGGATCAATACAGCCTCGAGGACTATGAACAGAGTGAGGAATAGAAGCAGCATCGCCATCCAATCGTTGGTGAAGTAGATCAGTAGGTAGTACAGTAGGTTGTAGGTGTCACCGAACAGCGTGGGCTGCTGGTGCCTGCTCTCATCGAAGATGACTATCGCGTTGGAACTGGCCTTGGTCGAGTTTGGGTTGACTAGGAGGGCTTCGGCGATGATGTCGAGTGCCCACTTGCGGTTGTCGTTCTCTGGCATCGAAATCGACTGGATAGCTCCCTCCCATGCAGCGAAGTTGCCGAGCGAACTCGGGTCATAGAGGGAGTTAATCAGAATCGACCCGTCTGCTACGAAGTGAACCCTGCCCGAATTCGAGTCTATGCAGAGCCTGTCCTCGCAGTGTCTGACGTAAACTGCGAACGGCCCCTGTTCGTCACCCTCTATTCCCAGAGACTCGAAGCCGACCGTGAGATTCCCATCGTCATTGGTATCGAGATACGAGTCAAGAGTTGACTTGCCGATAGCGTAGCGGTTCTCCACTGGGTTGTAGGAGGTTGCCTTCTCAAATGCCGAGGGTGAGTTGGTTAGTAGATTGTAACCCTCAGAGAAGTCCCAGCCATCGACAGAGTACCTGTGCGCGCAAAGCCCGGCGTCTGATTCAGTTACGAATGCGGAGATTGCCGGATCGAGAGGTTCGGGGTCGAGTAAGTCGATTACACCATCTTCATCGAGATCCTTGAGACAGGGGTGAATGGTTGCTAAAGAACCTGAATTGGTGGTGAAGTTGAACGCCGAGCCTGTGTTAATCCAGATGTAGTCAGCTCCTAACTCAGCAGCGTACGAGCCTTCGTCATACAACCTGTGGCCGGAGTACTGCAGGCCGAACTGGTCGGCGAGATTACTGGAGTAGCCGAAGTCGTCCATCAACAGGACGGTTCCGCCCCGCTCCACGAAGGACTCTATAGCTAGAATCTCCGAGGTGGTGTAGCCGTCTCCCTCAGAGAACTGTATGACGTCCTCATCACCTGTGAACCTAGGTAGAGATATGGTGTCTCGCTCGACACCCGAGATGATGAATACGGCCTCCTCTGGATGGTCAATCTCGCTCAGCAGCAGGGGGCTTGAGACCAGTGCGGTGGTCTCCACACCCATCGCACTGATGTCCGATCTGAATGTGCCCAAATCGTTCCAATCATCGCCATAGGCAGACTGGTGAGTCTGACCTGGTACGACGTATGTCATAGCGATGGTTGAGACCAGAATCAGTAACAGAGCCCAGAACGAGAATACCAGTGCGCCGCGCCTAGCGCGGCGGCTTCTGATGAAAGTCGAGAAACTCTGGGAATCCGCCATACTGGGAGCCTCCGTTCCGTAGGAACGGCCAACGAGCCTAAACTTCGTCTTAAGACCATTATGCGGCCATGAACCGGGGCTGCATCAGATATCAACGAGCCAATTGGATGCTGGTTCCCACCCCTGACACCTCTTCGACAGGGACAGAGAGAAGACCGTCGACGGTAGGCCAGGGGAGAAGAGACGGATCTATGTCTGACTCGATGGTCACCATCAGAGCCACTATCTCTCCAGAGTCAGAATCTAGACTGAAGTCCGCCATGTTGCCAAGTTTGTCGCCCGACTCGTCGAGAACGTCCATCCCGAGAATCTCTCGGCCGAATGTCGTAGGCATATTTCTCACACCGATTCAATGCCAGAGAGGCCGTCCGGACTCCTACGGACAGACTCCAGCCCGCTCACCAGCATGGACTCCATGCGACCGTAGTACTGCATCATCTCATCGGTCACGGTAGGCCTGACACGCTCGATTGCCTGCTCGAAGTGCTTCTTGGAGACGGTCTTGCGCTCGGCCCTCATCGCGATTAGGGCGGCTTCCCTGCAGACCGCTTCGACATCCGCTCCTGTGTAATTAATCATCTGTGATGCGATATCGTCCAGCTTGAACTTGCCCAGAGGCATGCTCTCAGTGTGAATCTTGAGAATCTCTTGAATTGACTTCAAGTCTGGTGGAGGGATATGCAGGACTCTCTCAAAGCGGCCGCTTCGTAGAAGCGCCGGGTCAATCATCTCCGGCCTGTTGGTCGCAGCGACAACGATCACTCCCTCCATGCTCTCGACTCCATCCATGCTGCTAAGCAACTGATTGACGACTCGGTTCATCACATCTGAGCCGGCACCATCACTTGCTCTCCTCATGCCTGCGATACTCTCGAACTCGTCGAGGAAGACAATCGATGGGCTCGATTGCTTGGCCTTCTTGAAGACCTCGCGAACCGCCTTCTCAGACTCGCCTACCCACTTGGAAATCAGTTCAGGCCCCTTGATTGTGATGAAGTTCGCCTTGGCTTCGTTGGCTATCGCCTTGGCAATCAGAGTCTTACCGGTCCCGGGAGCTCCGAACAGGACGATTCCGCGCGGCGGGTTGATGCCGAAGTGGTCGAACACATCGGGCTTTGTCAGAGGCCACTCGATGCTCTCCTTGAGCCTCTCCTTGACCTCATCTAGGCCACCGACCTGATCCCATGAGACCTCAGGGACTTCGAGGTAAATCTCGCGCAGTGCGCTGGGCTCGATCTCCTTGATCGCCTGTCTGAAGTCGGACATCCTGACTTCCATCTTCTCAAGGACCTCAGGGGAAATCTGCTCCTCATCGAGGTCTATCTCGGGCAGGTATCTGCGGAGAGCCTTCATCGCAGATTCCCTGACTAGAGCCGAGATGTCAGCGCCCACGAAGCCGTATGAATTGTCTAGTAGCCAATCCATGTCGAAATCATCGCTGATTGGCATGCCGCGAGTGTGGATATCTATGATTTCCTTGCGGCCGTTCTTGTCCGGGACGCCAATCTCAAGCTCCCTGTCGAAGCGTCCCGGTCTGCGCAGGGCGGGGTCGATTGCGTCTCTACGATTGGTGGCTCCGATAACTACCACATTGTCGCGACCCTGCATGCCGTCGAGCAGAGTCAGGAGTTGGGCTACGACTCTGCGCTCGACCTCGCCGGTCACATCCTCTCTTTTCGGAGCGATGCTGTCGAGTTCATCGATGAAGATGATAGCAGGAGTATTCGCTGCAGCCTCGTCGAAGATTTCTCTGAGTTGCTTCTCGCTTTCACCGTAGTACTTTGAGATGATTTCGGGCCCGTTGATAGAAGTGAAGTGGGCGTTGGTCTCGGAGGCCACGGCCTTCGCAATCAGGGTCTTTCCTGTACCCGGTGGTCCGTGCAGCAGAACGCCTCTGGGGGGGTCGATTCCCAGACGTCTGAATAGAATTGGGTGTTTGAGCGGGAGTTCGATCATCTCCCTGACCTTCTGGAGTTGCTCACCTATGCCTCCAATGTCCTCATAAGAAATCGTCTGGACTTGGCCGGATTCCTCCTCATCAACAGCCTCCTCCTTGATTACAATCTCAGTATCCGGCAGAACCTGGACTATTCCTTTGGGGCTGGTGGATACGATGGCGAATGGAAGAGCTTCTGCAAACAGAGTCATTCCCGGGATGAATATGCGGTCTCCGGCGACGACCGGGCGCTTATTCAGACCGCGTCGTGCGAAGCCCTCTATTCCGGGGCCGAACCTGACCTTCTGCTGTTTGGCCATCACAGGGCTGAGGACGAGTCTTTGACACGGCTGAGTCTCGACTTTGGAGATAGTCACACGGTCACCAAGACTGACTCCGGCATTCTTGCGGATAATCCCGTCAATGCGAATCACGCCGAGGTTAGCATCCTCGGGCCTACAGCGCCAGACTATGGCTGCGGTTCGCTGCTCGCCGGCAATCTCGACAATGTCGCCAGGTTTGAGGTTCAGTTCGTTGTCGAATGGCACACGTGCGCGGCCGTGACCGACGTCACTGGGGATGGCCTTGGCCACCCTGAGTGTGAGGCTTTCATTTGCTTCATCGGACACTTCTACGCCCCCTGACAGATACTCTTGTGCTCTCAGGCTAGTTAAACCTACCAATCTAGAGTTGTCCCGGAGGTTGAAACGGTTATCGGAACGATGAGGGCGGATGAGTAGGATTCATTGCTAGATGGCCATTCGCCGGGCCATGACCCACGTACTAGAGACCGGTTTCGAATACATGGAAGCAAACAATCCGAATGGATCGCCCAAGGTTCGCGGATACAACATCATCAACGGCAATCTGACTCTTGCCAGTGATGGCGCTACCTACGAGAGCACGAATCCAGCTTGGCTGGATGACTGTCTCGGCGAGTTCCCTCTGTCCACCAAGTCTGATGTACACGATGCGCTCGCTGCCGCCCGTGCGGCCTTCCCTGGCTGGGCGGCGACTCCTGCCCCTACACGCGGGCAGGTAATTGGAAACATGGGGCGCTTGCTGATGGAGCGCAAGGACGACCTCGTGCGCCTTCAGGCGCGCGAGATAGGTAAGACGCTGAAGGAGTGCGGCGGCGAGATTCAGGAAGCCATCGACACTTGCTTGTTCTTCCAGTCAGAAGGTCGCCGTCTGTACGGTCAGACCGTCAACTCCGAGTTGCCTGACAAGGAGCTTTTCACCTACCG
>MDTD01150529.1_pt1 | contig 12904 bp, 12 predicted proteins | sample 811221 | NCBI WGS metagenome assembly MDTD01 (sample SAMN05326646, study PRJNA326480) | marine metagenome | isolation source: seawater | place: Pacific Ocean: South West | collected 2011 | reverse complement strand
TTTTATATTATCAAAATTCAAGAAACTAATTACTAACTATAATGTTGTTGTAATATCTGATTATAAAAAAGGTGTTATAACCCCTACGCTAATGAAAACAATTATAAAAATATCTAAGTCTAATAAAGTACCTGTCATTGTTGATCCAAAAAATAAAAAATTTGATATTTATAAAAATGTTTTCCTTGTTACGCCTAATCAGTACGAAGCTTCTGAAGTATCTGGAATAAGTTGTAATACAAATGAGGAAGCAGAGTACTGTGCTAAATATATAATGAAAAATTATAATATTAATAATGTTATAATTACTAGGGGAGAAAAAGGTTTAACTTATTTAAATAAAAATAAAATTGTTCATGCCCCAACAAAAAAAAAAGAAGTTTTTGATGTTTCTGGTGCTGGAGATACTATTTTAGCTATATTAGCTATTTCAATAGCAAATAAAATAGAGATTGAGAACTCGCTTTATTTCGCGAACAAGGCCGCGGGTGTAGTTGTGGGAAAAATAGGAACTAGCACAATAAACATGAAAGAACTTTTAGAAGATGAGAATTCTGATAATAACAAAAAGATTTTAAAAATAAATGAATTAAAAAAGATAGTAAAAAAACATAAAGAAAGAGGATTAAAGATTGGTTTTACAAATGGGTGCTTTGACATATTACATTATGGACATATATCCTATTTGGAACAAACCAAAAAGCTCTGCGATAAACTTATTGTTGCTATAAATAGCGATAAATCTGTAAAAAAAATAAAAGGTAGTAACCGGCCTAGAAATAGCCAGGCTCTGAGAGCAAAGGTTTTAGCCTCCCTACACTTTTGTGATTATATAATTATTTTTAAAGAAGATACTCCAATAAATTTGATTAGAATTTTGGAGCCACATTTGTTGACTAAGGGCGGAGATTATAAAAAGAGTGAGGTTATTGGCTCCAAGGATTTGGAGTCCTGGGGAGGAGAGACCAAAGTGCTAAATTATATTCGAGGATTAAGTTCAACAAAATTGTTTGAAAAGTAAAGTATTACTTAATTATATCCTTTCTAATTTTTCTAGTATTTGAAAATAAACTCAATAAGTATTTACCATCATTCCTTTTAATAGCATTTTCTAATTGTTGTAAGTCGTTTTTAAAAATTTCTAACATTTGAAGAATAGAGTTTTTATTCATAATAAGTATATCTCTCCACATAACAGGGTCTGAAGCAGCTATTCTTGTAAAATCTCTAAATCCACTAGCAGCATATTTGATTACTTCTCTTTTAAGTGACTTTTCAAGATTTGCAACAGTTCCTACTATTGAGTATGCTATTATGTGGGGTATGTGTGATGTTATTGCTAATACCATGTCATGATGAAGAGAGTCCATAATATCTACTTTCATACCTACTTGTAGCCACATATTTTTAACTAATTTCAATGCTTTTTTATCACAATTTTTTTCTGGAGTAAGAATGCACCAACCTCCTTTAAATAGACCATCAAACCCTGCCTCTGGACCAGAATTTTCTGTGCCTGCTATTGGATGTCCTGGAATAAAGGAGACGGTATTTGGTAACTTTTTATTAACTTCCTTAATAATATTTCTTTTAACAGAACCAACATCTGTCAAAATAACTCCTGGCTTAAGATAATCTTTGATTTTTTCTAGTACTTCTACATATGCATTAACAGGTATGCCAATAATTATAAGGTCTGCATTCTTTACAGCTTTTTTGTAATTTATTTCGACGTGGTCAACGATTTTTAGCTCTTGAATTTTTTGTATAGTACTTTTCCTTCTTGATATAGCTATTGCATATTCATAAAATTTTTTTTTCTTCAGGCTTCTTGCTAAAGAAGAGTTTATAAGTCCCATTCCAATAAAAGTAATATTCTTAATTTTGTTCATTGCAATTGTCATTTTTGTATGTTGGAATATGCTCCTAATAATGAAAAGTTATTATCACTTAGTGCTTGCTTAGTTTCAAATAAATATTTTTTCTTAAATTTACTAATTAGCTTAATTTTTTTTTGCTTTACATGCGAGTTTGCTAAATATAAAAAATTATTATTATTTTTTAGAACCGGCTTATTTTGTGAAAGAATAACAAGCTTAGGTTTTTGATTTTTGCTTAAAATAATTGGTACTGAAGCTATAACAAACAATGAATTAACCTTGACGTCAGTCCACCACTTACAATTTTTATTTTCACTAGGATAAGGAAGGAAAAGCAATGAATTCATATTTTTCAAAGTGTCATTAAATGCAGTCTCAATATTATTTTTGAATTCAAATTTTACTTCTTGTCCTAGATAATTAATAATAAGAGAAATATCTGTATTACTAAAATTTTTAGGAACAATATATTTTATTTTTCCTTGTAGTTTTGTCTGAAAAAAAAAAATTATTTTCCACAAATTGATTATAAATGGAATCTCAAGTGTATTTTTTTTGGTTTTAATAAGCCTTCTCAAAATATTAATTTGCCTCTCTGGACGATAGTAGTTCGTAGATTTTCCGTTCTTTTTTTTTATTTTTCCTATCTTAGTGGCTATTACTGACCTTTTATTGAGTAGGTTCAGAATATCATTATCTATCGAATCAATTTTTTTTCTCAATTTATCTATATCAACCATATAATTTTTACTTTATGTTTTAAAAAAATTATAATAATACATATTATTTGAATATATTATAGTAAGTTAAATAAGTATAATGGTATCTAATAAAAAAAATATATATAGTTTTTCTCATACTCCAAAAATTAAATTGAATACTAAATTTAAACTTGAGAATGGTAAGAATATAATCAATCCTGAAATTGCTTACAGAACTTACGGGAAACTTAATAAAAATAAAAGTAACGGAATTTTAGTTTGTCATGCCTTAACCGGTGATCAATATGCAGCAGGTATAAATCCTATTACTGGAAAAAAGGGCTGGTGGTCAAATATAATTGGCAAAGGAAAAGTTTTAGATACAAATAAATATTTCATTATTTGTTCAAATGTATTAGGTGGCTGTATGGGTACTACAGGACCAAAAAGCTTGAATCCTAAATCAAAAAAACCTTACGAATTAAAATTTCCTGAAATATCTATTGGAGATATGGTGAAACTTCAGGTAAAATTAATAGATTTTCTCAAAATAGATAAACTATTTTGTGTTATAGGTGGTTCAATGGGGGGAATGCAAGTTCTAGAATGGGGGGCTAATTATTCAAAAAGGGCAAGACTACTAATTCCTATTGCAACATCCTTCAGACATACTGCTCAAAATATTGCATTACATGAGGCTGGCAGACAAGCAATTAGAGCAGATCCTTATTGGAATAATGGAAAATATATAGAAAAGAGCAAACTGCCAAAGAAAGGACTATCGACTGCCCGTATGATAGCACATATCACATATATGTCTGAAAAATCACTCTCTTTTAAATTTGGTAGAAACAAGAAAGATAATACACTATCAAAGTTGTTAGAAGGTGGTTTTGAAGTAGAAAAATATCTTCAGTATCAAGGAACAAATTTTGTAAAAAGATTTGACCCAAATTCATATATTTATCTTACGAGAACAATGGATAGATACGATTTATCTGAAAAATTTAATGGTAAGCTAGAGTTAGCATTCAAAAATAATCCATCCAAATGGTTACTTATTTCTTTCACTAGCGATTGGTTATTTCCTACTTCTGAAAGCAAATTACTTGTTAATGCTCTAGCTTCTAATGCTTGTAATGTAAGCTTTGTAGAAATAGACTCTGATAGAGGTCATGATAGCTTTTTATTAAAAATTCCTAGATTATATAGTATTTTGAGTGGGTTTTTGGCAGGAGCTAGAAGCTCAAAATGAAGGAAGCAAGAATAGATCATTTAATTATTTCTAATATAGTCAGCTCAAATTCTAGAGTTTTAGATATTGGATGTGCTGATGGAAAACTACTGCATTTACTTAAGAGAAAGAAAAAAGTTTCAGGGCAGGGAATTGAAATGATTCATAGTAAAGTAGAAAAATGCTTAGAAAAAGGATTATCTGTAGTAGAGGGTGATGCTAATAAGGAAATCAAAAATTTTCCTAAAAATTCATTTGATTATGTTATCCTTAGTCAAACCCTACAAACAGTTCAGGAGCCTAGATGGATTTTAAATGAGATCCTAAGGGTTGGGAAGAAAGCCATAATATCTTTCCCTAACTTTGGACATTGGTTGTGTCGTTATCAACTTAGTTTTTTTGGAAAAATGCCTGTTACAGAGGATTTAAAGCTAATGTGGTATGACACGCAAAATATTCACCTATGTACTGTAAAAGATTTTCATGAATTAATGAAGGATATGAATTTTACTGTTATACAAAAATATGGGATAAATAGAAAGAAGCAAATTATTGATAAATTATCTAGCTTTAGATACTTGAACTTATTTGCATCCCATGTAGTTTTGTTAGTAAGTTCAGCAAACTAAAAAGCTTCTCTTATTGCCTTTCGTAATGTTGAGAACATTTGATCAATTTCATTTTTAGAGACTATTAATGGTGGAGAAAGGGCTATTGTATTTCCTGTAAATCTTACCATAACTCCATACTCAAAGCATTTTTCAAAAACGTCTCTTCCAAGAGTGCTAGGTGATTTGTTTCTTTTAGATAACTCTATGCCGGCCACCATACCAATATTTCTGATATCTTCCACCATATTTAGGTCTGATAATGAATGTGCTTGATCTCCGAAATACTTTTCCATTTTCCTTGCTCTTTTGAATAAGTCTTCTTCTTCGTAAGTTTCTAAAGTTGCTATTCCAGCAGCACACGCTAATGGATGTCCAGAATAAGTATATCCATGAAATAACTCAATTCCAGTTTTATGGGTCTTATAAAGTGTATTGTAAATTTCGGTTGTTACTCCAACGGCTCCCATTGGGACTGTTGCATTAGTAATACCTTTAGCCATAGTTATAATATCTGGATATACTTTAAATCTATTTGCAGCAAAAGCATCACCTAACCTTCCAAATCCAGTTATTACTTCATCAAAAATTAGGAGTATATTATTTTCAGTACAAATTTTTCTTATTTTTTCTAGATAACCTATAGGTGGTACTAGAACACCAGTTGATCCTGCAACAGGCTCAATTATTACTGCTGCTATATTTCCTTCGCCATGGAAACTGATAATGTCTTCTAAAGCATCAGCTTTTTCACTTCCGTATTTTGGCTGACCCTTTGAAAAGGAGTTTTTGGATGGAATATGTGTATGCGGCAGATGAATGACTCCATTTAATAAATTTGGATACTGATTCCTATTTGCCACAATTCCACCAACTGATGTACCTCCAAAACCCGAACCGTGATAGCCTCTAGCTCTGCCAATAAATTTTGTCTTACTTTGTTTTCCTTTAGCCTGATGATAAGCTAAAGCAATCTTTAAAGCTGAGTCTACTGCTTCTGAACCTGAATTCGAAAAGAATACGTGATTTAAATTATTGGGAAGTAATCTAACTAGTTTTTTTGCAAACTTAAAAGCTATAGAATGACCCATTTGAAATGACAGACCATAATCCATCTTTTCGACTTGCTTTTGAACAGCTCTTACAATTTTTTCCCTGCAATGTCCTGCATTAACACACCATAATCCAGCAACTGCATCGAGTATTAATTTACCTGAAGAGGTTTTATAATACATGCCTTTTGCACTTTCAAGTAATTTTGGGTTATTTTTAAACCACCTATTATCTGTATAAGGCATCCAGTAAGCATTTTTTTCTTCTCTAGATATTTTCATAATTATATATGATAATATAATTAAACAAAATTATAAATATGAATCTTCTTATTCACTTAAAAAAACAAAGTACTATTAAAATAATAGCTGCTAATGGTGATTCTTTGAATGCTAAATCCTTATTACATATAGTAGTAAATAATCAAAAAACCTTAAAAGATATCAATATTCAAAAGCGTGATGTTGTTGCTATTGTTCTTGAAAATGGAGTTAAATTTATTACAAGTTTTTTAAGTGTTGTTAGTTGTTGTACATCAGCTCCTTTAAATCCTAACTATTCCATTGGAGAATTTGAATTCTACTATGCTGACCTTAAACCAAAAGCAATAGTCACTGACTTGGACGAAAACCATCCTTCTATTATAGTGGCAAAAAAGAAAAAAATTAAAGTTATTGATTTAAAAAAAAATATTTTTATCAATAAAATTTCAACTAATAGAAAAAAGACAAAAAAAATAGCGAGTCCTAAGCTTAAAGATATTGCATTAATTCTACACACATCTGGAACCACATCTAGGCCAAAAATGGTAGCCCTTTCACATCAAAACCTATTGCAAAGTTGCAGAAATATTTCTAAATCCTTAAAATTAAAAAAGACAGATAAAAATATCATTTTAATGCCCTCTTTTCACATTCACGGTATAGTAGCATCTATACTAGCGCCTTTATATGTTGGAGGGCAAATCGTAGCTCTACCAAAATTTAATGCGTTATCATTTTTTAAAAGTTTTGATTATCACAAACCTACTTGGTTTACAGCTGTACCAACAATGTTACAAGGTATATTAGATAGGGCAAAAAATAATATTAAAATTATTAATAATCAAAGATTAAATTTTATAAGATCATCCTCTGCTTCTTTACCAGCATCCGTCTTAGAAAGACTAGAAAAAACTTTTAAAGTACCTGTTATTGAGAGTTATGGAATGACCGAAGCTTCTCATCAGATGACTACTAACTTATTACCTCCTTATAAAAGAAAAATAGGCAGTGTTGGCGTACCAATTGGCATAAAAGTAAAAGTTGTAGATAATAATTTTATAGCAATGAAACACAATAATGTTGGTGAAGTAGTTATTAAGGGAAAAAATGTTTTTCAAGGTTATTTAGCTAAGATTAGCGTAAACAAGAAAGCTTTTGAAAAAGGTTGGTTTAAAACAGGAGACCTAGGATATTTTGATAAGGATAATAATTTATTTATTACTGGAAGAATTAAAGAAATAATAAATAGAGGAGGAGAGAAAATTAGTCCTAAAGAAGTTGACGATGTTTTTACTTCGCACCCAAAAGTAGATAAAGCAATTGCTTTTTCAGTAAAACATGAAAAGCTAGGAGAAGATCTCTCAATTGCAATAGTTTTAAAGAAGAATAAAAAGAGCTCTTCGTCTGAATTAAAAGAATATTCGAGAACAAAACTTGCTCCATTTAAGATCCCAAGGAAAATCTACTTTTTGGAAACTATTCCAGTTGGACCAACAGGAAAGATACAAAGAATTGGGCTAGCAAAAAAAATTGGAATCGAGTAATGAGGATTTGTATATTTGGAGCTGGAGCAATTGGAGGAATGATCGGGTCACTTCTCAAAAAAAGTGGAGCAGATGTAGTATTAATTGCTAGAGGAGACCACTTTAAAATAATTAAAGAAAAAGGATTAATTTTTCAAAGTCAGGAGTACGATCTTGATATTTGTCAACATTTTGAAGTTTATGACAGTGTAAAAGGTTTAGAAAAATTTGACTTATTAATTAATGGTCTTAAAGCTCATTCATCTAGTAAAATGGCTGTTACTTTTGATCAATTGTTAGGTCAAAAATCAATTTTTTTACCAACTCTAAACGGAGTTCCATGGTGGTTTTTTTATAAAATGGGAGGAGAGTACAATAATTATAAAATAAAGTCAGTAGATCCTGATAATTCTCAATGGGACCATATAAATCCATCCAAAGTAGTAGGAAGTGTAGTTTATCCTGCCGCAGAAATAGTAAGTCCAGGAGTAATAAAGCACATAGAAGGTAAAAGATTTATTTTAGGTGAACCAGATAACTTAATCACTGAAAGAGTTACTAAAATATCAAAACTATTTTATGCTGCAGGAATTAAGGCCCCCATAAGTAAAAATATTAGAAGCGATATTTGGTTAAAACTAATAGGTAATTGCTCTTTTAACCCTATTTCAGTAATCACGAATTCTACATTAGAAGACATTTGTCAAAGCGAAGATACTAAATCTATTGCTGAAGAAATGATGTTTGAAGCATCACAAATTGCTGCAAAGTTAGGTCTTAAATTAAAATTAGATATAGAAAAAAGAATTGAAGGTGCAAAAAAGGTTGGAGCACATAAAACATCAACACTTCAGGATTTTGAAAATAAAAAGCCATTGGAAATTGATGCTTTGACCAAAGTCTTAATTGAGTTGGGAGTCCTCACAAAAACTAAGACCAAAACCATAGAAATTATTTATAAATTAACTAAGTTTCTAGCAAAGAAAAACGATTGTTATCCAGATTAAATTCCGAGAGCAATTCCATCTTTTCTTGGATCAGAACCACCAACTAAAACTTTATTATCTTTTATCATTATTGCCTGCCCTCCTCCGTGAGGTAAATCAGCATACTCAATTTTGTGACCAATATTTTTAAGTTTATCTGCAACTTCCTTTCCAATAGTCTTTTCTAATGACAAAGTTCCTTCGTAATAGAAACTTCTAGGATGGTCTAGTGCCAACTGGACATCCATTCCATAGTCTATAACATTGGTTAAGAAATGGACTTGTCCAACCGGTTGGTAATGTGCTCCCATAACTCCAAATGACAAATAAGGTTCTTTTCCTTTAAATGCGAGTCCTGGGATTATAGTATGCATTGGCTTTTTTTTTGGTTCCAGATAATTAGGGTGGTCTTTGATTAAATTAAAAGATGCTCCTCTGTTATGGAGTAAAATTCCTGTTTTTGGGGTGACAATGCCACTGCCAAAAGGATGAAATATAGAATTAATAAAAGAAACCAGATTTCCTTCCTTATCTACTATTGATAAGTAAACTGTATCTTTATTATTGGGCATATCTGTAATATTTGGATTTGTAATTATTTCTTCCTGCTTAATTAATTTACTGAGTTCTTTTCCATATTCCTTAGATAAAAATTTTTCTACAGGAATATCTGAAAAATTTGGATCGCCTAAGTATTTATTTCTGTGATAAAAAGCTATTTTACTAGCTTCTGCCTCTAGATGTAATCTTTTATAATCATTATGATGATACTTTTCTAAATCAAAATTAGACAGTATGTTTAACATCAACAGTGCAACAATGCCTTGCCCATTTGGAGGACACTCAAATACTTCATACCCCCTGTAATTTATGCTGATAGGTTCCTCATAGTTGGCCTTGAAATTTATAAAGTCATTAATACTGTGTTTGCCTCCTAATTTTCTAAGTTTTGATATTATGTCCTCTGCTACTATTCCAGAATAGAAACCCGCTTTACCATTTTCTGCTATTATCTTTAAAGTTTTAGACAGCTCAGGTTGGTAGTGGATTTCTCCAGCTTTATAGGCTTTACCATCTTTTAGGAAAATTTTTTTACAATCATCATCAATTTCTAGCTTTTTCTCCTCTCTTTGCCACATATCCGCTATGACATCAGCAACTACATATCCATTTTCAGCAATTTCTATGGCTGGTTTTAAGGCCTCTTTTAAGGATAGGTTACCGTAATCTTTTATGATTTTTTCCCAAGCTGCTACAGCTCCTGGAATAGTAACAGCATCAGCAGTATATGGATCTAGATTTTTTTGTTCTGTTAATTTAATACTATTATAATCAATATTCTCTAATGCACAACCAGAACCATTTAATGCTTTTACTTTTTTTTCAGCAGCGCTATAAAATAAACAAAAACAATCTCCTCCTATTCCTGTTGAATGTGCTTCAACAACTGCTAAAACTGCAGCAGCACAAACAGCGGCATCGAATGCATTACCTCCGTTTTCTAAAATCTCCAAGGCTTTTTTAGTTGCGTCTGGATGTGAAGTGGCCACCATTGAATTTTTGGAGTACGATGGAGACCTAGATGGAATATGCAAATTTCTCATTAAAATTTCATTTTTACTTTTTTTTAACCTATCTCTTATTGACACATAAAATCATAAGTGTATAGTCGAAAATAACTTTTTTGGTATAAATATGTTTGCTATTATAAAATCTGGCGGGAAACAGTATAAGATAGTTGCTGGTGATATTATTAAATTAGAATATCTTGGCCTAAAAAAAGGCGAAAATGTAATTTTTGAGGATGTGCTTTTATTGAAAAATGACAACTCATTTGAGTTCGGAGCACCTACTCTGCCGGATGCTAAAGTTCAAGGTAAAATTTTAGAAAATAGAAATGACAAAAAAGTCATAGTATTTAAAAAAAGACGAAGGCATAATTCTAGGAAGTTGAACGGACATAAAAGGATGCTTTCGATTGTGAGAATAAATGAAATATCCTATAAGGGTAAGTCAATAGCGAAATTCTCTGATACCACAAAGAAAAAAGAAGTAAAAAAGAAAGCAAAACCTTCTACTGAAAATGATTTAAAAAGTAAAACCTTGAAGGAGACTGAAAATGGCGCATAAAAAAGCTGGTGGTAGTTCAAGAAATGGCAGAGACTCAGCAGGAAGAAGATTGGGAATAAAAAAGTTTGGCGGAGAGAATGTTATTCCAGGAAATATTATTGTTAGACAAAGAGGAACTAAGTTTCATGCTGGAGAAAATGTAGGTATTGGAAAAGATCACACCCTTTTTGCTCTCAAATCTGGAAAGGTTTATTTCAAAAGAAAATCTTCGGGTAGAAAGTTCGTTATAGTAAATTCATAATTTGTAAATGAAATTTTTAGATGAAGCTAAAATCTATTTGCAGTCAGGAAATGGTGGAAATGGATGCGTCAGCTTTAGAAGAGAAAAGTTTGTAGAGTACGGTGGCCCAGACGGAGGTGATGGAGGAAATGGAGGCGATATCGTTTTTAGATGTGTTGCAAACAAAAACACTCTTATTGATTTCAGATATAAACAACACTACAAGGCAAAAAGAGGAGAAGATGGTAAGGGTAAGAAGAGAAAAGGTTCTAATGGTTCTACATTGTTTATAGAAGTGCCTATTGGAACATCTGTATATTCAGATGATAAATCAACTAAATTATTAGAATTGGATAAAGAAAATACTGAATCACTTTTTTTAAAAGGAGGAAAAGGAGGCTTTGGAAATTTTAAATTTAAATCATCAAGAAATATTTCCCCTAAGAATTCCAATCCCGGATTTCCTGGTCAAGAAATTTGGGTAAGACTTAGACTCAATCTAATTGCTGATATTGGTATTATTGGCCTGCCCAATGTTGGAAAATCAAGTCTTCTGAAAACTATAACTAATGCTAACCCAAAAGTTGGAAACTATCCTTTTACTACTTTATATCCTAATCTCGGTGTCATAAATTTTGATAATTTTAGCGAATTAGTTTTAGCAGATATTCCTGGCATAATTAAAAATGCTAGCCAAGGAAATGGATTAGGAATAAAATTCTTGGGTCATATAGAAAAATGCAATGTTCTTCTTCATTTTATTGAGTCATCCTCTAAAAATGTTGAAAATGATTACCGTACGATAAGAAATGAGCTGACTAACTATGGGAAAAATGTTGAAAAAAAGAAAGAGATAGTAATTTTAACAAAAGGAGACCTTTGTGATGAAAACTTTAAAAGCAAACAAATTAAAAAGATAAAAGAAATTACTAATAATAATGCATTATGTATATCCATAAAAAACAAACAAAGTATTTTAGAATTGAAAAATTTGTTATACTCTTTTAAAAATAAAATAGTAGTAGAAAATAGTAAAAAATGGACTCCTTAGAAAAAAAAATTTTTACTAATTCTAAAAGAATTGTTATAAAAATTGGATCCTCACTAATTATCAATGCCGAAAATGGAAAAATTAATGATAATTTTATAAGTTATATAGTAGATGATATTAAAGAATTAATTTTAATAAAAAAAGAAGTACTGTTAGTTTCTTCAGGGGCTTTGGCATTAGGAAAACATGAAATAGGGCTGCAGGATAAAGCTTTAAAGACTGCAGATAAGCAGGCAGCAGCCTCAGTTGGACAAATACTTTTAGTTAATGCTTGGCAAAAAGCTTTTTCCAAAAATAAAATTAAGTGTGCACAAATTTTACTTACTCACCTAGATGCCGAAATTAGGCAAAGCTCTATTAATGCCAGAAATACAATTGAGTCTTTGTTAAAATTAAAGACTATTGCCATTATAAATGAAAACGATACTACCGCGACAAAAGAATTGAGATATGGAGATAATGATCAGTTAGCAGCAAGAGTAGCACAAATTACTAGTTCTGATTTACTCATATTATTATCTGATGTAACTGGCCTGCATGATAAAAATCCTCTTAAAAATCCAGAAGCAAAATTACTAAAACGAATTTATAAAATAGACAAGTATATTGAAAAAATGTCCGATAATACCTTATCATCCGTATCTGTTGGAGGAATGGAGACAAAAATAAAGGCTGCGAAGATATCTCTGGCCTCTGGTTGTAGTATGATCATCACAAAAGGCAGTAAAAAAAATCCAATTCTTGGTCTTACAAAAGGAAAAGATGCTTCGTGGTTCATTGCAAACACTAGTCCTAGAACTGCAAGAAAAAAATGGATATCCTCTCAGATGTCAGCTAAAGCTACTATAGTGATAGATAATGGAGCAGCCAAAGCACTAAAAAAAGGTGCAAGCTTACTTCCAGCAGGTATAATATCAGTTAGAGGTTTCTTTGAGAAAGGTGATGCTATAAATGTCGTAGATGAAATAAAAAATATTATAAGTGTAGGACTAGCATCATACTCATCAGAAGAAGTAAAATTAATTGCTGGAGCCAAAAGTGATGAAATAGAAAAATTATTAGGTTATCATGATAAAGATGTAATTATTCATAGAGATGACATGGTAATAAGGAATTAAATTATGAATTTTTCCTATAAAAAGGTTAAAAATATATGTATAAAATCAAAACATGCTTCTTATAAATTATCTAAAACTAGTAACAGTGAGAGGAATCTTGCATTAACTCTTATTTCAAAATCAGTAATTAAAAATAT
>MDTD01186695.1_pt1 | contig 12905 bp, 22 predicted proteins | sample 811221 | NCBI WGS metagenome assembly MDTD01 (sample SAMN05326646, study PRJNA326480) | marine metagenome | isolation source: seawater | place: Pacific Ocean: South West | collected 2011 | reverse complement strand
TTTTTGTAGGATAGCAACTTGTCTAGGATCTAGATATCTTTCAAACTGTTTTCTTATTTGTTGTTTTAAATTAAACTCTAGGATAAATCTAGTAAAGGTTGCGTGAAATCCTACAATAAACATGGCTATAATAAACCAAGATACATCTACCAGCCAACCATACCAAGTAAATGCGAAGTATGCTTTTGCGATTGCAGCAGATATTACCACACCCAAATATAGTGCGAGCCAAGCATAAGGTAAAAACCTACAAGCAAAGATAGTAATAATACACCATAACATCATTAGCATTATTTCAACTAATGGCAACCAATCTACTCTAGTTATTTGTTCGCCTGATAAAACAGTTTGTAATGTAGAAGCAGTTATGTAATGTGAGTATTGTTCTCCTCTAGGAGTTGCTATAATATTTGATATGCCAGCAGCAGTTGGCGATACGATTACAGTTTTACCAAATAATAATAAATCATTTACTCCTTCTTCTACCTCAACCATAGACATAGTATGAAATGTTTTATCATGACGCAACCATACTCTAGCATTTGCATCAGTTTGTATAGTAGCAAATCCTGGGACTCTCATAGCTTGTATGCCACCATCACCTGCTTTTACCTGATAAGATGGATCGCCTACTGCAACTCTAATAACTTCTATGGCTATGCTAGGATATACATCTTCACCTATCCTCATAAGTAAAGGAACTCTACGAACCACACCATCTATTTCGGGAGCAGTATTAACTACACCTACACCATTCGCTGACTCACCAAGTTCTGGTATTGGTCCAAGCATACCTCCCCATTCAAATAGAAATGGTAATGGATCTCCTATTTTAGCAACACCTCTAGGCACACCATTTTTATTAATATCATTAGTTCCTAACTGTGCTATAACAGTTCCTGCTTTTAATGTTTCTTTAAATACCCAGTCGCCATCCTCTCTATCCTCTTCTGAGAATAATATTGGGAATACTATTACACCTGCTCCAGCATTTCTTAATTTTTCTATAAGGAATGAATAATGAACACGACTGAAAGGATATTGACCTTTTACATCTAATGTAGCTTCATCTATTTCAACTATAACTATATCCTCTGAAAAGGTTTGCTCTTCAGATGCAAGTAAAAAATCAAAAGATTTTAATTTAATTATTTCTTTAAAGTCAGGGTTGTATAATCCGATACCTGCCAGAACAGCAAGTGTTATGAAAGCACTAGTCCAGTGCGTTAGAATCTTTTTTATCATGCCAATTTTTTATCGCTTTCTTTATTCCTTCTTCTGCTAAAACTGAACAGTGAATTTTAATTGGTGGTAAATCTAATGCTTCTGCTATTTCATCATTTGTGATTGCCATAGCTTGTTCAATAGTTTTACCTTTTAACATATCTACAAACATTGTAGAGGATGCGATAGCTGAACCACACCCATATGTTTTAAACTTAACATCTAATATCTTGGCTTTATTAGGATCGTTAGCTTGGTCAAGTTTTAGTTGGAGTTTCATTACATCTCCACAAGCAGGAGCTCCAACCATTCCTGTGGCTATATCTGAATCCTGCGGATTGAACCTGCCAACCGCATGCTTTTCAGGATTGCGTAGAACACTTTCAAATCTTTCTACGACTTCTTTAGAATAAGCCACAATATTATTTAGTCATTTACTTTTGCTTGTAGTTCGTTAATTAGCTTATCTGTATAGAGTTTAGCTTTTATTAAATCTTCAATCTCTTTGAAAGTATTAATACTCTCTATTAGTTTATCCATTTCATTCATTAGTCGTTTACTGTAACATTACACCCATTACTAGAATTACAAAACTGATTTAATGAATACGAACTATTGCTATATCCATTATTCTGGTTGAGAGCTAGGTTAGTCGGATAGTTGCCATCTAGAGTTATGGTAGCAGTATGAGCAGAGTTATAACCCATCTGATAAGCGACTACATTATTATTATCATTATTTATAGTTAGGTTAAATGTTTTAGATCCATCGTGACCTTGGAATATTCCAACATCATTACCATCACTGTATATTTTTAAATCTATTGAGTGAGCACTGTATAATTGATTAGGTGAGCCATTTCTTTGTCCCATATAGATATCATTGTTGTCACCTTGTAGATATAACTTTTGATTATGATTACCAGCTTCTTGGCCATCGGTTGCTGTAAAATTTGAGAAGTTTGTAGTACCTACACCCATGCCCATAAATATATCATTGTTATGACCATTGATATCAACATGTGCTGTTGAGAATGTAGAAGTTGTGATAGTTTGTTTTTGTGTAATTTTTAGTTCGTTATTATTACCAACGATACTAGCAGTTTGATTGTGGTATCCTCTGATTAAATGATTACCAGTACCATCTTGAATTACATCTAGTTTAAAATTATTTCCTGACTGATTTATGTATAGTTCGCTTCCTGATGAGTTTGATGCAAACAAAAGTCCCAATAAAGCCATGAATACAAAAAATAGTATGCTACTGATTTTGTAAAATAGTGATAACATTATTACTTCCTCCTAGTTCAAAATCGAATACTTCGAAGTCGTTTTGTCTAAACGAAATTACATAACCATATTCTTTATCTAATCTAAGTTCAAAAAAGTTTCCTGCTCCCTCTCTAGAATATACCCACTGTGGATCTTCATCTAGAATTATTATTCCTGTCTCAGGATCTTTTCCTAATCTTACATCCCCTGTAGTAGATTTTTTATCAAACTCGCTTCGCATAGCTTTAGCAAGTTCTTTATTTATCTGAGCCAAAATATCTACTAAAAAATTCTGCTCTAAAAAATCAATATCTAATCCAGTTACCCACTGGTCTTTTTCTTCTTCTAGATAATCTATTTCTAAATCATCAAACTGTAAGAAGTCAATATCTAATGCTGATGCGACTTTATTATATGCTTGTTCTCTTGCTTCACCATCAGCTATTTCTCTTGGCTTTGATACTATTAACAAGTTGCCAATTAAGTTTTCATCTATATTTAGCAACACAGGTTTCATAGGACTTGAAGATACAGTATCAACCACAGTTGCTTGGAATGCTTGGTTAAGTATTACTTGTCCAGCATCCGACTCTACTGATATCTCACCTACATAACATGCTCCTGTTGCATCACAACTTGGCAGTAATATAATTGTTGATGAGCCAATCTCATCTACAGTCATGCTAAAGTCAGTTCCCCTAACAGCGATAGTTGCTGTAGGAGTTGTAATATTAACATCCTGTCTAGAGTTTTTTGCTATCTGCCCTGAAGCATATCTGATAGTACCCAAACTCGCTTTTAATGATAACTTTCCTGTCTTGCTATTGGGATCGTAAACAAATTCATCAATAACAAGTTTAGAATGTTCAGTTACATCTACCCTTGTATCATCTACAAAATCAATAGAAGTTTTACCTTTTCCTGTCTTTACAGTATCATAACTGAAGACATCTAAATCTTTTGTGGTATCAACTTCTAAACCATCCGACTGTCTTTCAATTACACCACTTCCTTCATGGATAGTGACATTGCCGATACTCGCTTTTGCTTCTTGAGAGCATACAACCAGCATGCCAAGTATCGTCAATGGTATAGCTAATTTTAATCCCATAACAAACCTTTTTAATTAGTCTGTTTGCTGAATGTCTATATCGTGATTATCGCCTGAAGTTGTTAATGTAATCATTTGGTCATTAACACCACTTTGGACGATATCTACATCAGCGATTCCACCTGTGTGCGTGTGTATCAATGTATGACCATTGATATCACCATTGCCATCCATATCTATCAACCAATTGTTAGTGTCACCATTCACAGTAATAGTCAATATAGCTGAGTTTCCATCAACTGTTGCAGCAACGACATTACTGTCGGAGCCAGATTGACCTACTATATCCACATCAGCATTGTTTGCTGAAGCAGTTTGACCTATGTCTAAATCGATGTCGTTTGAATTACCTGTGAAATTTATTACAGCATTAGCAGTTCCGCAAGAACTATTATTACCTGTACTGTCACAGTTTAAATCAACATTGTTTGAATTACCAACTAAATTAATGACTCCAGTATAAGTAGCACCATTAATCTGGTAAGTAATCACATTCGAGTTTCCAACTTGGTCAATGTTTAATGTAGTAGTGGCACCTGTCGAACTGGAAGCAGTGGTAGAATTACCGACAGTGTTGTTTTGTCCATCTTGTGTAATATCTAAGTCAAGTGTATCACCACTTTGTGTTACATAGATATCATTAGCAAATAAAACACTACCAGCAAATAACAAAGGCACAATACATAACAAAGTTTTTTTAATGTATTCCTTCATTTATTTTTTTCTCCTTAAATTTCCAGAGTGACTTTTGTTCCCCCTGTTTTATTATTTCTATAATACAGTATTCAACTGCAGATCTTATAGCATAGTTTACAGGTTCGTTAGAACTTACCCCACTCTCAACCTCTATCGCTCTTGTTCCCATATCTATAAACCTAAAAGCATCAACTCCTGTCTTATGAGATGCGATAGTTTTTGTACCATTTACAGCTAGGAGTACTTCTCCTGTTTGTACTGCTACAACTCTCATTGAGACAGTGACTTGGTCAACTCGGTACTCTTCTGATGCACCGATACCAAAGTATCTCACTCCGAAACCACCTGTATCAACATTAGTGTCATAGGAAACAATCCCACCTTCTAATATTAATCCAGCAAATAGTAAAGGTTTCAAAGAATTCTTATTTGCTTCAGCACCCTCATACGATTCTCTAGTAGATCGTATCAGTTGCCTTTCTTTAACAAGGTTATCTAAACCACCTCGTTCTACAACTTTAAACCATGTGCCATTACCAGCTTCTTTTAGTGCTTGTATTACCCACACCTCTGGTCCTTGTGTTACAGCAGTTGATAGTTGAGAAAACTTGGCACTTGGTTTTCTCTGACCAGTCTTATCCATAAAATTATAAACTGCTATGGTCATTATCTCATTATCTAATGGTGGTAAATTTTTTAGTAATTTACTTGTAGGAGTCCCGTGATGAAATGGACCCATTTCCTTGTACTCCTCATACTTAAGAGGTGTAGCACACCCTACTATGAACAGTAGAGACAACAGTACTATACTCCTATATAAAATTTGCACTGGGCAACTCCTTTTTAAAATACAAAATCGCCGATAGGTACACTCATGCTTGTTACAGAACCATTTTCGTCTGTAATGGTAAGAGTGATTATCTCTGTGGTTGTATCTTTAACCCAGTAAATAGTAGCACCCTCAACTTCCGAAGTACCACTCGTCGGACAGTTCGTAGTTGTGACATCACAACTTGTACCGAACATATTATCAACTAACTGTTTTGACAAGTTAGCATAAATTCTAGATTCTACATTCTTAATAAACTTCGCAACTGTAGTGTTTTCTAATTCCCTTTTTGCCCTTGCAGCTTCACTTTTTGCGTCATCTGCTGCATCTTGTTTTCTTGAGTATGATAATTGCTCAACACTCAAAACATGAGAGCTGTAACCCTGCTTAGAAAAGGCAGGATTACCAAATTCAAATGATAATTGGTCAGCTATTGCCATAGTTGGCAACAACAAAAGAACTAAGAATCTCATATAATTATTTAGCATTTTCTTCCTTTTTCTCGTCCTTTTTCTTCTCTAATTCTTGTAATTCTATTACTGTATTAATCTTTGACTTCAGTCTTATAATATCATTATCTAGCATACGAATCCTATCTATCAATGCTATCAAAACTACATTGGCTTGGTCTAGCTTTTCAGCTATTAAGTTGGTAATATAGTTGTATATAAACCATATAAACCATCCCATACCAACTACAGCCACTATCGGAAACCCATATTCATTGACTAACTCAATCACGACGAGCATCTTCTTTCCCATCAGCACGAGCGATTCTTTCCTCGTCAGGTTTTAAATTAAGTGAGTGTGAAATAAGTATGTCGAGTTTTATCATATCATTATTCATATTTTTGATACGATTGTCGAGCATAGATATAATCCCATGCATAGTTTTCACTTGGTCAGTGACACCTGATAGGATATATTTTAGGATGATGTATATAAATGCCCCAGCAGCAATACATCCCGCAATGGGCAGACCCAACTCGCCGACTAATAAAAATATCTCATCCATAATTTTAGTTTATTTACGACTCATATAAGCAGACATTCCCATGTATGCTCCAACGACACCAGCTTGTGCTATGTAAAATAGACCAAGTAAATCACCGAGTGCTGCGACTCGTTCGTTGGACATAAAAGGAAGGAATAAAAAAAGTGTGAAGCCAAGCATGGATATCATTGCGACCCATGCCATATGCTTTTGCGTATCTGCTTTTTCTTCTGCAGCTTCTGCTTCTTTGAGTAATTTTGCAGCTTCAATCTCTTCTTTCGAAGTGATTCCATCACCATCTAAATCAAAATCTTTTTTTGCCATCTTTTAGTGCACCTGTAATATGTTAAACACATCATTACGAAAAGTTCACTCTTCGACGACTATTTAGGTTTTTCGCTATCTTTCTTTGCGATTATTTCCTTAATATCAGATCTGATTTCATAGCTCTCAGGGTTGTATGGTTCGTTATCTGGATCCACTTCCTTTGGCTTTTCAACAGGCATTGTAGGTTTACTGACAACAGGTGGATCCTCTTGTCGTTTAACCTCAGCATCTTGTTTTATTTTCTGCCAGTAGTACCGAGCATCATCGCTCGGTTGCAACTTTTTTACAGTGGGTTTCCTTCTAACAGGTTCTATCATACCATTCCAGGCAACAAGTAAAGCTACAGCAAGTGGGTCAAATACAATACATAAGATTATAATAACCCATCTAACAGCATCCTCGAGTATATCTCGATCGGCTTCACCATATACTAACTCAGCAATATATTTTACTGGACCAACTTCGGCTTCAAGTTTACGAAACTCTTTTTCATAAACCATTTTTTCTTCGATTAGTTGGTCAACAATAATTTGCTCAGCTTCTACATTTGCTTCAAGTGTAGCCACTTTACCATCTATATCTTCAGTCTTAGACTCAGCAGTGACACGATAAGATTTAATTACTTCTTCTAGTTCTTTTATTTGTTTGCTGTATTTTCTATCAATAGAAGATAGTTCTTTTTTAAGTTCAGCATTTGCTGCATCTACTTGTTCTCTTTTGGCAGCACCTGAGCCAAACCCAGTGACAGTTTCATTTATTGTTTTTAGTTTTTGATTGTACGCATCGTTTGCATCTTTTTTTTCTTCTCTGATACGATCGTATAATGCGTCTAGTCTTTCCTGTTCGTTTCCTATTTGTATATCAACTCGTTCATTATTAGGTTTTAACAACCTATCTATTTCGCTATCCCACCTGTCGATTTTAACTTGTGAACGAACAAGTTTATCGTCTATACTTTCGGCGAGTGCTATCTGCTCTTCTGATAAGGCAGTTTGCTCAATATGTGCCTTTGATAAGAAACCAAAGATCCCCATACTTGTAATAAACATAAGGAAAAACACTGCGAACATTAAATATGATTTGAGCAGGATCTTACATTCGTCCCAGTATCTATGTAAATAGACCACTGTGACCAGCTTTCCTACCTCCATTGCGGATCCCATAATAATAACTGGCACGACTGCTGCAGCAAAAATAGTAGCCAACCCAATGATTGAGTAGTATGCAGCAATGGCAGATATTGTTAAGGCAGTCCCCAACATTAATATCTTCATGAACATAATTGTCCTCCTTTGTGGGGACCGAAGTCCCCACCTTTATAGGTTATACTATTGTCCATATAACCCAGATTGCTATTGCTAGTATCCCAACAGCAGCAATTTTATTTGCGTTGGATAAAATAGACCACTTAAAAACGATTGCGTCTTTAGTGTCAATTATCCATTCTTTTATATCAGTTAGATTCCACATATATTATCCTCCTATATTAGATCTAGTAAATTTCATCATAATATTTTCGTTATAATACTTGTAGTCACCATTAGGAAGTTTAGCACTCAACACATCTTTTTCAAACATAATTTTAACTTCCCAGTAATTTACCTCACCACGAGTTTTACAAAGACGAAGAATCTTTCTGCGAAAGTTATGTTCGCCTTTTCGTAGCACATCTTCAGTTAGGATTGTTGACGATCCCCAATAATTTTGCCAATCACTCTCAACTCTACTTCGTCTTTTATTGACTCTGCCTTTCAATGGCTGTAGAGTTTTCGCTTTTGTAAAATATTTGCGACCAATGTAAGATCTACCTGTTTTCTTACAGGTAATCTCATAGATGAAACCATAATATCCTTCACATGAATGAAAGGGTTTCCCTTCGTATAACCAAGTCATGATAGTATTTATTCCCTTATATTTAGGAATTATATGAATTTAATCTTGCGATTTGTGATGTTTTTTGTGAATTTAGGGATGGCTCGTTTCATAGCAGTTCGCCACTCTTCGGTATAGTTCTCCCACATACCACCCTGACATATCTCATTTATATCCATATGTTCTTCTACGAATGTATTAGATTGAAGATAACGAACTTCTAGATCGTTCCTAGAAGCAGTCATAAGTGCGTCATGGTTGGTAATAATATCGCAAGGGTTTATAGCTTCGTTGAATGTAAACAACTCCGCAAACTTTCTAGAATATCCTAGAAGGTTATTAAATGCACCTTGTTCATTAGTATATGGAACATACAGTGGGGCATAAGGTGCAACTGACATCATAAGATTTTGTATATATTCAACAGGATGTTTAAAAGATGTGTTCATACCTAACTCACAGTATTTTTCTAACACTTCTCTTAGGAATCCTTCGTCGGTTTCATATAAAGTATCACCGACATAGAGTTCTCTTTTACCTGCTTGAAATACTAAATCAATATCTTCTTTACTTACTGCTTCAACTAAAGTTTTAAAATCTCTTGAGAGCTTACTAGTTCCACGCAAAGTAATTAAGAAGTCTTCATCATGTTGAGTAAGAAATCTTTCTTTATCTATATTTAATTGATACCCTTGACGAGTAAGGGATGGGTCGTATTGTTTAATTGTCTCTACAACTTCTACATCATATTCTTTTAAATCTTCTAGAAGTTCTGAATAATCTCTAGAATTTACATGACTAATAATATTCACTAATATTTTCATATGGGATCCTTATCTAAATCCTCCTCTTGCTCAGGTCTTTCACAATCATCTCCACAGAATGGGCAACAGATTATATCTTGTCCCATAAAATTATCTTCATCTTCCTCAAAAGAGATGGTGTATTCAGCACCACAAGAAGCACATTCAAAATTAAATTTCTTATTCATACTTAGGCAGCACCAACTCCCCATACTTCTTGCCAGTCACCAGTGATTGCACCTTTTGCATAATCAGTCACTCTATTTTCAAAGAAGTTTCCGTGAGTTGGAGCATTAATCATTTCTTCAACCCATGGGAGTGGATTTCTTGTCACTTTCCAGATACCTTTTAATCCTAGACTAATTAATCTACGATCGCAGATATATCTAATATATTGTTTTACATCTTCAGCTGTTAAGTCAGGCATATCACCCATAGCGAAAGACAAGTCAATAAATTTATCTTCGAGTTCAGTCATTTTTGTAGCGATCTTATATATATCACTTTTAGTTTTATCATTCCAAATAGATTTGTTTTCTTCTACATAACATCTAAAAAGTTTAATCATATTCTCAGCATGTAGAGTTTCATCTACGATTGACCAAGTTACGATTTGTCCCATACCTTTCATAAGACCATGTCTTGGGAAGTTCAAGAGCATGATAAAAGATGAGAACAACTGCATACCCTCAGTGAAAGCTGAGAATGCAGCAATGTTAGTAGCAACCGATCTTTTGTTTCCATTAGATTCTGATAGCTTTATAAAGTATTCATGTTTGTCTGACATCTCTTGATATTCAGCAAACTCTTGATATGTATTTTCAGGCATACCCAAAGTTTCAATCAAGTGTGAGTATGCAGCAATGTGTAATGCTTCCCTTGCTGCAAACCCACTTAGCATCATCCTGATTTCAGGTTGTGGAAAATATGGCAAGTAGTTATTTACATAACCACCAGCAACATCTATATCTCCCTGAGTAAAGAATCTAAAGATATTAGTCAAAAAGTATTTCTGCTCAGCAGTAATCTTTGTTTTCCAATCTTTAACATCTTCAATCATAGGCACTTCAGTATGAAGCCAATGTGATTGTTCATGTTTCAACCATGCTTCATATGCCCATGGGTAGTTAAAAGGTTTGAAGAAAGTTCTTTCGTCAGTTAGTTTGAGTTGCTTCTTTGCCATCGTTATTTCCTATCTTGTGTATTTGTTAATTAATCTGATTATTGCGTAAACAGCTAATCCGAGTCCAATATAAATTAAACCATCTTCCCAGCTGATATTATTAAGTAGTTCTGCATTTAAAAAACTTAAATCCATTTATTCCTCCTAGAAATATACTTTTAAAATTCCATCTTTTTCATTTACATATACATGACCTTGTAGAGTAATCCTATCTTCATCAGTTGGTGGTTTTGCACCAATACGATGCTTTACCATTCCATGCCACATTGACATCACACCGAGTTCATAGTTATGTATAAAGTATTGACTAGAATCCCCTAACCAATCTAAACATGCCCCACATTCTGGCAGGATGATTGGTATAGCAAATGAGAATATATTATTCTTATCTGTTTCAGGTTTATAAAATCTTAGATTATCATCGACATGAAAAGGACGAAGTTTGGTCAAGCCGATCTCGTTTCCCTTATAGATATGAAATCCAGGCAAGGGCAAGTCTTTGTAATAGCTTACCTCGTTCACTCCTATGCCGAACATGTCCTTAATAGTTTTTAGGACAGGAGTATATATAAGTTCTGAAAATTCAGTATCTAAGAGTTCTTGTATCTCTTTGTCAAACTCTTTATTTTCTTGTAAGATATACAAGCCATGGCCAAGCAGATACATATGTTCCATGCCTGCTTGAGTACCAACTCCTAGAAAATCAGAAAGTGGTTTCCAATACTTCTCGTGATAATAGACTTTTTCAGCTATCTTCTGACGAGCGATTGGGTCAAATACTTCCTCCGAATCTTTAAATAAAAACTTATACAAATTTTAATGCCAATGAAATAGCTTTCTCTACTGCTGCTTTCATTTTCATCGCATTCGCTTTGTCCATTATTTCATCAGTACGAGTAAGATCTTGCATAAGATCCTTATATTCCCACTCGTTGAGTTCACCAGATTCTAACTGTTTATTAAATTTATCGGCAAGTTCAATCTTTTTGTTTGCCCATTCTTCATTACGAAGATCTTTAAATGCGTCCATTATTCTCCTCCGACCATTTGTTGTAAGTGATTGATTGGTGTCTTCTTTAGTCCTTCCCAACCACCTTCTATAACGATCTTGCCTTCTTGCATAATTTGTGGGACTGAGCGAACACCGAGCTCTCTAAATTTTTCATATGCTTCCATATCTTCATCAACTTTGATATATTCATATGGAATATTGTGCTCATCTAGATGTCGCTTCGCCAAATCGCAGTAAGGGCAATTATTTTTACCCATAATTGTTAATCTCATCTTTTCCTCCTAGATGCTAATGCTTCTGCTATCTCATCAACCTGTATGGTCAATATGATAACCTTGTTTACACAGTATGGTTTTCTTAACTTATCTGCTTTAGCAGACATATATATTCCTTCCATACTTTCACTAAATGGTCGTATTAACTCAACAACATCAGCATGTCTATTTGCTTGAGCATACCACCATAAAATCTCTTTTGTTCTCCAAACTTTTTCTACACTGCTTAGTTTGTTTGGACCTTCGCACTCTATGTTACGGATGTCATATTGCATCTCAGCAATCCATAACATCTCATTACTATCCCACCCTGAAGGAATTAATCCTTTTAAAGTAGAACAACCTGATAAAGCAACTAATGCTATCAGTACATAAGCAGTATTTCTTAACCAGTTCATGATGCCTTCTTTACTAGTTTGACACCTCTAGCAAGGTATAAAAAGTTTCTAATCTTAGACTTTAGTTTTGGTTTAGTTTTTTCTTCGTTTAAAAGATTAATTAAGAACTCTGTACTTTCGTTCTTCATATAATATCTTTTAACAGTTTTAGTTTGAGTGCCATCGGCACCTCGCTTTACGAGTATTTCATCTTTTTTATATTTTACAGGCATTATAAGTAATCCTCTGGGTTCCTAAATTTGTTAGATAGAGATGACGAGATTTTAGGTTGCTCTCTATGATTATCTCTAGCATATCTAAAATGGATATCACCAATCTCTTCAGTGGTCATATCCTTAAAATGTTTTGCAGGTGGTATCCCACAATAAGTTCTTTTTAAATCAATCAACATAATTAATCTATGCTCATCAGTATTGTTATGAGCACTATGCATATACTGATTATTAAATCCCCATGGGTGTTGCCAATCAACTTCTTCCCCAGTTGCTTCTAAATATAAGTCACCCTCAGGAACAATTATAGGTATGTGAATACGAATATTCTGTCCCTTTTTATTTTCTATTCCTATATGTCTTTCAATAATACTTTGAGCAGGCAAGATACTATATTCAAGTACAGGGCATCTAACTCCATAATGTTCAGCAATCTTTTTCATAGTTGGGAATGCTTGTGGTCTATACCCATCTTTCTTTTGTTGTATAGAAAGTAATCTTTTTTGTACCTCTTCTCCTGCAGGACCAGTGGCAGCAGCAATATTAGGATTATTATATTTCATAACTAATACTCGCCAAGCATCATAATTTAATTTACCACCTGTCGTCTGACCTTTGAATAAACTAGGATCTGCTAGACTATCAACATCAGTCAAACTTCTACCTGATGCGAGTGCTTTATTTCTTAAATACTTATC
>MDTD01161092.1_pt1 | contig 12908 bp, 11 predicted proteins | sample 811221 | NCBI WGS metagenome assembly MDTD01 (sample SAMN05326646, study PRJNA326480) | marine metagenome | isolation source: seawater | place: Pacific Ocean: South West | collected 2011 | reverse complement strand
TGGGATCTAACTGTGTAATCAAGGATTCAAAAATTGGGGCTGGAACAAAAATTCTTGAGAGCACTCACATTGAGGGCGCTGATATCGGTAAAAAAATCAGCGTTGGACCAATGGCGCGTATTCGACCGGGAACCGTGCTTGGTGATCGTTGCAAAGTAGGCAATTTTGTCGAAACTAAAAATGCAGTGATAGGAGAGGGATCAAAAGCGAACCACCTAGCTTACATTGGCGATGCGGTTATCGGAGATGACTGCAATATCGGAGCAGGTACCGTGTTCTGTAACTATGATGGGGCCAACAAGCACCAAACAAGGCTTGGCGACAATGTCTTTGTAGGATCGAATAGTGTTCTCATTGCACCTCTGACGCTTGAGGACAACGCATTTGTTGCGGCGGGTTCCTCTGTCTCTAGAAATGTGCCGGAGGACAGCCTGGCGGTTGCACGGGTCAAGCAGCGCAACGTTCCGGGCTGGAAACGGCCGAAGAAGACGTAGATCGTTAATCTTCGGGACCTTTGGGCTGGGCTCATTGAAGCTTTCTTGATCTTCTTGGAGATTCGCACTGACCGGTCCAACTGTGCCTTCGTTAACCATCAACTGCTATCTGGTGCACGCAGAGCTCTCTGGCTTCTCTCGAGTCGTTTCAGGTGTTCTTTAAGTAGGGGCTTGCGGTGTATGGCTACCCCAGTAGCTAAAACATCAATCACTACTAGATGAGCAATTCGAGAGGAAACGGGGGTTGCTGCGCGGAGGTCTTCTTCAATATTGACCGTGATAGAAATCGAACTGGCCTTGCTTAGCGGTGTGTTTTCGGGCGCAAGCCCGATGACCGTGGCGCCGGCTTCTCTGGCAAGCCGCACGCTTTCAAGCAAAGCTCGAGTCTGGCCTGACTGAGAAATAGCCACGATAACATCACCATTGCCCAAGGAGATGGCAGACATGTGTTGAATATGCGGATCCGTGTAGGCAGCGGTTGACAGCTGCAGTCGGAAAAATTTGTGTTGAGCGTCTGCTGCCACCGAACCGGAAGCACCAAACCCATAAAACTCAACTCGGCGGGCGCTGCTGATTGTTTCGATCGCTTGCTGAAGCACTTCAGGGTCCAACTCATCCTTGACTGTAAGCAGAGAACCCACGGTGGTGTCGAAAACTTTGTTTCGTACGTCCTCAATGGTATCGCCGTCATCAACAGCGAACTGGGTATATACATTACCTGGGCCTAGTTGCTGAGCGAGACTCAATTTAAACGACTGGAAGCCATCGAACCCAAGTGCACGGCAGAAGCGAATTACAGTGGGCTCGCTGACCAGTGCTCTCGAAGCCAGATCAACGATCCGCATGGTAATAACTTCATTGGTGTTTGACAGAACAAAGTCTGCAACTTTGGCTTCGGATTTCCGCAGGCTTGGCCTATTTTGGTTAATCCGGCTTATGAGATTAGGCGATTGCACGGGGTGACTGTACACTGAGCGAGGCAAGTTGATTCGATTCAATGCTACCTAATTAGGCGTCCGGGCGCACTTTTTTCCATGGACAAACAAGAATCCATCTACACGGCCCACTTTTTGGAGTCCGTTTCATTGCTGGGCGCCAATAAATGGAATGGCCTGACAGGGACGCATAATCCGTTTACTAGATATGAGTTCCTGCATGAGCTGGAAAAGACAGGATGCACCAGCGAGAAGTCTGGATGGCAACCTTTTCACTTTGTTCTTTACGAAGGCTTACCTGTCAGTTTAGAGGATGAGTTGCCGGTTGCTGTAATGCCGCTTTATTTGAAAACTAACAGCTGGGGTGAATATGTCTTTGATTGGTCGTGGGCAAACGCTTACCAAAGTCATGGTTATGATTACTATCCAAAACTGGTTACGGCGGCGCCATTTACTCCAAGCCAAAGCCAAAGGATTTTTGTCGCTGACAGTCACGACCGGGAGGCGATTGTCAGTGTGATCGTAAAGAAGCTAATAGAAAAAGCAGAATCTTGTAACATTTCTTCGTGGCATGTTCTTTTCCCTCAACAAGAAGAGAGCGCGTCTCTGACCAGGCTGGGGTTGAAGTCGAGAATTGCCACACAGTTTCATTGGTACAACAGAGATTATGAGTCGTTTCCGCACTTTCTTGAGATGCTCAGTTCCAGAAAAAGAAAATCTATCAAACGAGAGAGGCGTCAGATTCTCGAACAAGGGTTCCAGTTCTTGATTACTGAAGGACCTGAGATTTCCGATCAGCAGTGGGATGAGTTTTATCGCTTTTATCAGTCTACCTATCTAGTCAGAGGGATGCAGGGCTATTTAAAGGAATCTCTATTTAGAGGCCTCGCACAATCCATGCCTGAACAGATTATGATGGTAAATGCGATCTTGGAAGGTCAGAACACCGCTGGTGCTCTGTTTTTCAAAAATTCAGACAAGCTGTTCGGTCGATACTGGGGAGCGCTGGCGGACTACCAATTTCTGCACTTTGAAACCTGTTATTATCAGGGCCAGGAATACGCAATTGCTAATCAGCTGCAATCATTCGATTCTGGCGCTCAGGGAGAGCATAAGATACAGCGAGGCTTTGAGCCTATTTTTACCTACTCTAACCACTGGATTGGACATGAGGGGTTCTCTTTGGCGATTGATAGATTTCTGCAGGAGGAGCGTTCTCACGTCGAGTCCTATCAGCATGAGGCGAAAGGCTTGTTGCCTTTTCGGCAGGGTGGCTAGCTGCTTATCATTTTGAGTTTGTACCTTGGTCTTTCACCGGCTTAGAATTGAAAAACTAACGAATAAAGCACATAAAGCCAAAAGGAGCACTTACGATGACAATCCCCTCCCGAATGTTACTCGCAGCGGCAACACTTGTTTTTGCCTCATTTCTGCCCGAATCCGCAATGGCACAGCAGGAAAGAAGCTACGACTACTGGCAGCATCAGCGGGAGATGATAAGAAGAGGCCAACAAGCCGTTTTCATGTGTAATGGATTGTTCACCTCCAATCGTACAATTGAGCAGTTGTACGAAAGTGAGCTAGCTTTTCTTCCCGACCCAATTGGCTCTCCGAAGGGTGGCGACTATCGTATTGCATGGGAAGAGCGCGGCGTTGAGGTAGGTAACGCAGGCCACGTGCCGACAATGAGGGCTATCTTCCGCGAAGGCATTGGCTGCATCATATTGCCTCCCGATCAAACCCTAGCCGAAGCAGATCGGTTGCCAGAATTGACCATGCCGTACCCACCGGGCAACCCTTCCCAGATTCCCTGGCCTGACGGTGATCTGGTAGAAGTGAGACCGTTGTCGCAAGGTGTAAATGCTGCAGCCTTGCAGCGCGCTTCGGATTGGGCGTTTGATCGGCCTACACCTGAGCAAAAGACGATCAGCCTTATGGTGGTTTATAAAGGCGACATTATCCACGAGCGCTACGCGGAAGGTTTTGACATGACCACAAGGACGCGTACGTGGTCTACAGCAAAGAGTATCGCAACGACACTGATCGGCATGCTGGTCGATGAGGGCCGTCTGGAACTGGACGGTTCATTAGGTTTTGAATGGCTACCTGAGGCCAGTTCCCCGGAGACTGATCCACGCAATGCAATAACGCTCCGACACGCGCTGAATATGTCGACTGGTTTGCAATCAATGGATAACAATCGAATGGAATATGCAACCGGGTCCGGCATGTCCTACTGGGCAGGCGACAGCGCAGTCGAAGGCGCGAGAGACCGCGGTCTGATACGTGAGCCGGGCACCCGCTGGGATTACGAGAACTATGACACGCTACTCGCGGTTTACGCTATGAAGCGAGCACTCGGGGGTGAGCGAGAATATGCGGAATTCCCAAGGAAGGCGTTGTTTGACAAAATCGGTATGCGAAACACCCTGGTGAGTACAGATCGTTTTGGTGATTTTGTCCTTAGCAGTCAGGTTTATACTAACGCAAGAGACCTGGCACGTTTTGGGCTGCTCTATCTACAGAGAGGCGTATGGAATGGAGAACGCTTGCTTTCTGAGGCGTGGATTGATTTTGTTACCAGTCCGGCGCCCGCAACTGCGGAAATTGGCAGTATGTATGGCGGGCAGTTCTGGCTCGTCCCTGATGATCGCGTGGACGTTCCCAAGGACTCTTACATGACCAATGGCAATCGCGGGCAGTTTACGATCATTGTGCCTTCTTACGACTTAGTTATTGTGCGTCGTGGCCTTGATTATGGTAGGCAAGGTTTTGATCGCTGGGGTCTTGCTAGAGAGGTTATCAAGGCGCTGAACTGAGATTATTTTAACAGTGCCGGTCGGCCGTAAATCTCGCGCGCTACCGTTCACTAAGAGGCACGATGCTACGTGAAAATCTTATTTTGACAGTCGTGTCGCTGACCTTTAGCTTGGCGTCATGAGCCGCTTAAATTACGCCAGCAGTTTTATATCGATGATACTGGCCTAAAGTATGTTAGAGACTTATAAGCATCATGCGCTGCTGACTGCGGTGCGCTTGATGCTAGACACCGCTCGTTCTTTTCAATAAGTCGAAGCGACCACTGGTAACTTATGAAGCTGCTGGCTTTCTCAATCTTAACCGTTCTCCTATGTTGTGCTTGTGACGCGTCATATCAAGCATCTAAGGAACAACCGTCACTCTCCACTCCTAACATTCTCTGGCTGGTCGCTGAAGATCTCAGCCCTATTATCCCGGCCTTTGGAGACGATACGGTCGCGACACCAAATCTTGACCGGCTTGCGACGGAAGGAGTCCGTTATACTCGGGTGTTCTCCACTTCTGGTGTCTGCGCACCGAGTCGGGCTGCATTGGCGACTGGTATGTATCAAAACCGAATTGGTGCGCAGCATATGAGAACAACTAACGTGTCCGGATTTGGTATCGATGGTTTGGTACCCTACGAAGCTGTACCACCGCCCTTCGTAAAAATGCACAGCCAGTATTTTAGGGAAGCCGGTTACTACACGAGCAACAATGCCAAGGAAGACTACCAATTTCGCAAGGCGGTTACGGCCTGGGATGATAGCAGTCTAACCGCCCATTGGCGCAACCGTGAGCCGGGACAGCCGTTTTTTTCCGTATTCAATTTTAACATTACTCATGAGAGTCAAATTTGGGTTCAGGCTAAAAATCCTCTTCGGGTGCCTTATGACCTTGATGTGCCTATACCCCCTTACCTTCCAGATACCGAGGTCGCCAAACAGGACGTGCGTCAGGTCTACTCCAACATCGTTGCCATGGATGAGCAAGTGGGCAAAATTCTCGATGAGCTGGAGCAGGACGGGTTACTTGAAAGCACTGTGATTTTTTGGTTTTCAGATCATGGTGGGCCCTTGCCCCGGCAAAAGCGACTTCTGTACGATTCTGGCCTGCGGGTGCCATTGATTATTCGTTATCCGGATCAGTGGCGAGCAGGAGAGCGTGACGATCAGCTTATAAGTTTTGTTGATTTCAAATCGACGGCGTTGTCTCTGGCAGGAATAGAGCCCCCCGACTATGTTGACGGCAGAGCCTTCGCGGGCAAATTTCAGTCTTCTGAGTCGCGTCGATATGTACATGCTGCGGCAGACAGGTTTGATCGGCAGTATGATACGATCAGGGCGGTCCGCGATGAGCGCTTCAAATACCTGCGCAATTATTATCCAGAGCGCGGCTACTATCTACCACTCACCTATCGGGAGCAGATGCCAATCATGCAGGAGCTGTTGTTCCTGAGAGATCAGGGCAAATTAAAGGAGGCCCAGTCGCAATGGTTTCGGGAGAGCAAGCCGTTAGAAGAGCTCTTTGACACGCGGACAGACCCTCATGAGCTGCATGATCTCGCGCACGATCCTGCTTACAGCGATAAGCTCCTCGAGCTAAGAGCGGAGCTTGATAGCTGGCTTTCTGGTTTTGAAGACAAGGGGATGATGTCGGAGCTCGATCTTATTAATGAGATTTGGCCTGGTATGGAGCAACCTGTTACCAGTAGCCCGACAGCATACAAACAGTATGGCAGAATCGTACTCTCGAGCCTTACACCGGGCGCAAACATCGGCTATCAGATACTGGGTCCAGGGAAGCCTTTCGACAGCACTTGGAAGGTTTACACAGACCCATTGCAACTTGCGCCGGGTATGCGCCTTATTGCTATCGCACATCGAATAGGCTTTCGGCCAAGCTCGATGATCGAGCTTGACTAAAGCGACCTTTTTCTCTTAAGAAGAAAACTAGCTAGTGCCGGATATCTAAGAGTCCCATTAGCTTTCTGTAAGCACGTATTTCATATTTAGGAGCGCAGGCTTTCGACGTTCACGGTCACCAGTTTAAAATGTTCGAAAAGGGAACTGTTGGAGAATAAATTAAACATCTAGGTTAAAGAAAGTCGGTGATTTCCGTTCGGCGTCAGGCACTTTATTTATAAAGTGTTTGCTTGTGAACTCATTCCCCATACCAGCAGCTGATTATTTGCCGGCATTGTATAATCGTGTCTTAATTTCAAACCAGCGCGCTGAGCGAGCGCATTAATCCATTCAAAATCTCTAAGGCCGCTTACTGAACTCCTTTTCCTGAGCTTCTCATCAAAACTGGCATTACTAAGTGTGGTAAATTCACCGTTATATTTGAACGGACCATACACAATCAGCTGCGCATCAGCTGTCATGTGGTTTGAGACTTCGACAAAGAAGTTTTCAGCGGAATGTTTAGACATTATGTGTAGTGAGTTCGCCATAAAAATGGCATCAAAACGGCCACACGTCCAAGGAAGTTGATCTACGTCAAGTATGATCGGCTCGGGTAGATTTGTCAGAGAGGCGCGGGCAATTCCGAGCGAAAGGGCGTTGAGATTAGTGGCAACGTCAGACGTGCGCCATGTGAGGTGGGGCAGATATTGTGCGAAATGGAGGGCATGCTGGCCTGTGCCGCTGCCTACCTCAAGCACTGATAGACAGCCCCTCAGCAATGCTTTGAGGTGCTCTAGAATCGGACCTTTATTGTTTTCGCACGCTTGACTGAAGGGAAAACTTGATTCGGATTTGATTGTCATGGAGCTGCCTTAGACTTCATCGCTAGCCCAAAGCCGCCTCAGGACGCAGTCTTTTTGCGCTTGAATACCAGTTTGCTGTCTGAGGATGCTTCCTGATCGAAGCGATAGCCTCCGGCAGCAAAATTGATCAGTGATTCCGGATCTTCTAGCCGATTTTTAATTATATGGGCAGCCATTTGGCCGCGGGCCTTTTTGGCGAAGAAACTGATGATCCGATATTTTCCATTAGACCAGTCCTTGAAAACTGGCGTGATAACCTCTGCGTCAAGCAAATTTTTGTTAATAGAATTGAAATACTCATTGGAGGCTAGGTTGACCAGTGCCTTCGTATTTGCGGTCCGGGAATCGAACTCCTTGTTAATTTTTCTGGTGAGCTTGTCTCCCCAAAAATCGTATAGATTTTGGGCACTGCTAGAAGGGAATTTGCGCCCCATCTCCAACCGATAGGCTTGGATCAGGTCAAGTGGTCTCAGAATACCGTATAAGCCAGACAAAATGCGCAGGTGATCTTGCGCGAATTTGAGATCAGCGACGCTAAACTCTTCAGCCTGTAGCCCAAGATAGACATCACCTTTAAACGCAAAAATGGCCTGCTTGGCGTTTTTTAGATTAAAAGGAGTGTGCCAGTTGGCAAAGCGCTGATGATTCTCGTTAGCAAGTTTTTGACTGATGTTCATCAGCTTTGACAGATCGGCAGGCTCTAATCGTCTCAGATCTTTAATCAGCTCTCGAGATTCTTTTAGAAACTCTGGTTGTGAAAATTTACGAGTCTTTGGGTGATTTTCAAAGTCCAGAGATTTGGCGGGTGAAACCACTACTAGCATAGGGACTATTCCTGATTATCAAATTCTAGCCACCAGTCTAGTGGCGTGATTCCGTCTTCGGGATCATATACATTGCCATAATACCAAACGGTTTCCGAGAACTTTTCTTTGGCGCGGTTTAGAAGCGTTTCGATCGCACCAAACCCCAGTGAGATGTGGATGCTATATACCAACGCTCGTTCAGCGTGAAGATCGAGTGAACCACCTAGCCTTTCGATAGCAGAAGTTAGAAACTGTTCCAGATCCTTAAGATCGTTTTTACGAAAAAGCCTGATACACAGATTACCGCTGCGTCTCTCCAGCTCATACTCAGCGGTTGAAGGGTTGATCACGCGAAGAATGTCACCAGCGGCCAAATTCCGAGCGAGCAGCGGCGATTTCAGTAATCTTATCCGGTTGGTGCCGTTATCCAACAATTCCGCGTGCAAGCTCTCGAAAACTGGTTCTCCTTCCGCATTCAGGCCAGCCATAAAGGGAAGCTCCAGTTTGTTGATAATAGTTTCTATCATAGGAAAAGGCACAGAGAGTAGAATGACTGCCAACGATTTAAAGAAGAAGAAACCTATGATAGAACGACTGCATAAATTTGCTAAGGTTTTGAGCCGCGTTCGCTTCTTATTACTTGTCATGACAGGGCTTTGTGCGGGATTTATTGCGCTGAGCCTGATAGACAATCCATGGTTAATCGATGATCGTTGGCTGCCCCATAGTTTTACTGGTTTCTTGTGGTTTCTTATGCTCTATGCCTTGAGCCACCTATTTCTGCAACTTCCGCCGCCAGCCGAGAGCGCCTTAAACTGGTGGCAGCGCGTGTTACTCAGCGTACGCTGGAGCATGATGTGGCTATTGGGTATGCTGTTCTTGAGTCTCAGCGTGTCGTTGATCCTGCTGAGCTACCGGCTACTCTTTGTCGCATATATTTGGGTCTCTCTAGGGAACGTTGCGTAATGACGCAGCCTAAATAACGATATGAATAAGCTAATCACTATCATCGATCAAATAAGCGACAGACTAGGGACCGGGGCCTCGTGGTTAGCTTTGCTTATGGTCGTGGTGATGGGCCTTATTGTTGTCCTGCGTTATGCCTTTCAAATTGGTTCAATTGCAATGCAGGAGTCGGTTCTCTATCTGAACGCAATGCTTTTCATCTTTGGCGCCGCATTTACCCTAAAAGAGCAGCGCCATGTGCGGGTTGATATGATATACGGCAGATTGCCACCTAAGGGCAGAGCCCTCATCGATTTGTTAGGGACGACTGTATTTCTATCGCTTAGTACTGTGTTTATTGTCTGGTCTAGCTGGGACTATGTCGCGCTTGCTTGGCGTATCCGTGAGCGGTCTGCTGAATCCAGTGGACTGCCCTTTGTTTTTCTTCTGAAAACTGCGTTACTTTTGCTACCTGCATTTCTGTTTATGCAAGGTGTTGCCGAAGGATTGAAGGCATATTCAGTGCTGCGTGACAGCGCTGAAGCAAAATCAGAGCTTGTAGACCATGATTGATCTGCTGCCCCTGTTGTTTTTTGCTGTGGTTTGTTTGTTTCTGATGGCCGGTTATCCGGTGTCTTTGACAATGGCTGGAGTGTCACTTCTGTTCGCTGGTTTGGGCGAGCGGCTTGGTATACTCGATCCAGCCTTTATTTCGGTAATTCCAAATCGTATATACGGTATCTTGGTCAATCAGAATCTCCTTGCGGTGCCCCTGTTTGTTTTTATGGGGTCGATGCTGGAGAAGTCCCGTGTTGCCGAAGAACTGCTGAAAAATATGGAGTTGGTGTTTAGAGCCTTGCCCGGCGGGCTGGGGATCGCCGTCATTTTGGTTGGAATGCTGCTGGCGGCTAGCACTGGAATTGTCGGAGCGACGGTGGTGACGATGGGCATCTTGTCTCTGCCAAGCATGCTCAGAGCCGGCTATCAGCCTGCTTTTGCCTGTGGTACTTTATGCGCTACCGGAACGCTGGGTCAAATAATTCCCCCTTCAATTTGTCTTGTTTTGCTTGGAGAGGTTATCTCCAATTCGTACCAGCAATACCAGCTTAATGCGGGAATTTTTGCACCCGACTTTGTTTCTGTCGGCGACCTATTCGCAGGCGCTATTCTTCCTGGGTTGCTGCTGATATTCGCATACATTGTCTATGTTTTTGCGGTAGCGCTGTTCAAACCTGAACTGGCGCCAGCGGTGGCCGAGAAAGGAGACCCAGAAGCTAATGTCTTTTTTGCTCTGCTAAAAGGCTTGTTCCCGCCAGTTTTTCTGATAATTGCAGTGCTAGGCTCAATTCTGGGAGGGCTGGCAACATCGACCGAAGCAGCTTCCGTAGGTGCAATAGGCGCTATGTTTCTAGCCGCAGGCAAGCGGATGCTGTCCGCGGCCATCGTGCACGGGGTAGCGATTGAAACCACCCGTGTTACTTCTATGGTGTATCTGATATTGGTTGGTGCCACCATTTTCTCATCTGTCTTTCGCGGCCTTGGCGGCGAAGAGTTGATTGAATCACTGTTCGGGGCCCTGCCCGGCGGCGCATTTTCGGCAGCTTTTGTGGTGATGCTAGTAATCTTCTTGCTTGGTTTCATTCTTGACTTTATCGAGATAACTTTTATGGTAGTCCCCCTGGTAGGCCCTGTGCTTCTGGCTATGGGGCTTGACCCTGTTTGGCTTGGAGTGATTATTGCAATCAATCTGCAGACATCGTTTTTGACGCCGCCGTTTGGGTTCTCGCTCTTTTACTTGCGTAGCGTGGCTCCTGAGGAAGTTGATACCGTTGCAATCTATCGTGGCGTCATACCTTTTGTGATAATTCAACTGATGCTTATGACTCTTCTGGCTTTCCAGCCCAACATAGTGACCTGGCTCCCAGATCTAATAAATAGTTAGCCATTGCGACGACAAGAAGCGAATGGTTTATGCGCATGATTTGGCGCTGGAAAAGAAGATACCAATATGCCCACTCAGTTGATAGGAAATCTACGCGCCTCGATAATCGCTTCCTCGGCGATAAGGCTGTAACTCATGACACTTGACCTAAAGTTACTCCAGGATTCATAAACGCGGCGAGTAGTCGCGTCGGTTTCAGCGAGTTCGAGAATCACTTCTTCTGACAGCCTGCGAAACTCCCTTAATACGTCATCCGGTAGCCGGCGCATCCTTACTCCATGCTCCTCCACGAGTGATGTTAATGCCTCATTATTCTTGGCCATGAGTTCGTCGAGTAAGGTCTGATTCATTACCTCGGCCCCGGCCAGAAGAATTGATTGTAAATCCTCAGGTAACGCCTCGAAACGCTCCTTGTTAAAGATTGTTTCCAGCGTAGAGCCTGGCTCATGCCAGCCGGGATAATAGTAGTATTCGGCTACCTCATGGTAGCCATTGGCGCGGTCATTATAAGGGCTTACAAACTCGGTCGCATCCAGCGTGCCAGTTTGCATCGCGGTGCGCACCTCACTGACTTGCAGAGTTACTGGCACTCCGCCGGCGCGACGAAAAACCTCTCCGCCTAGGCTAGGTATGCGCATCTTTAGACCTTGTAGGTCCGCCAGAGAGTTGACTTCCCTGTTGAACCAGCCGAACATTTGTGTACCTGTATTCCCTCCGCGCACGGGGATGAGGTTGAAGGGCGCATAGAGTTCTTTCCAGAGCTCATTACCTCCCCCGTATCTCAGCCATGCGTCTTGTTCATAACTGGTCATTCCAAATGGAATGGAAGAAAAAAACGGGGTGGCTGGTATTTTACCTTGCCAGTAGTATGCGCCTGAGTGCCCGATTTCAGCAACGCCTTGGCGGACAGCGTCAAAAACCTCCAAGCCCGCAACCAACTCATTTGCGCCATAAACTCTGATTTTCATACGTCCGGCGCTCATTTTTTCAACTATTTCTGCGAAGTATTCCGGCGAAGTGCCCAGAGCGGGTAAATTTTTTGGCCAAGAAGTGATCATTTTCCACTCGTAAATTTGTTGGTCACTATCATCGGCTGATGATATTGCACTTTTCAGAGGGTCATCTTCCCCGCATGCCTGAATCAGCATTGTAAGTATGCACAAGGTAAAAAGCTTTTTCGGATTTTTTTGCATGGCCATTCTCTTTTATTGTTGAGTGTGCGCTATTTGGTGTCATCGATTATCCAAGTACTTCGAGATTGGCATACGATAGCACCAGCCACTTGCTTCCCACGGCATCAAAGTTGACTTGTACGCGAGCATTACTTCCCTGACCCTCATAGTTTAGGACAACACCTTCACCAAACTTGCCATGAGCCACCCGTTGGCCCAGTGATATCTGGGTTTCGGGCACTTCAGCACCCTGACCGACGCCCCCGCCTATTGTCATCTCACCACGGGAGGTAACATGTGCTCTGCTTATCGTAGTCTTGAGCCGAACTTCCTCAACTAGACTGTTGGGAACTTCCCTGATAAACCGTGAGGGCCGACACAGCGTCACATCCCCATGCATTCTCCGAGATTCTGCGTGGCTCATGAAGAGTTTTGTCCTTGCTCGTGTAATGCCCACGTAACATAAGCGCCGCTCCTCTTCTAGGCCGGCTAGATTGTCCATGGACATCTTATGCGGGAAGAGTCCTTCTTCCATGCCTGATAAGAAAACCAACTGAAATTCCAGGCCTTTAGCAGAGTGCAGCGTCATTAGCTGGACTGCGTCTTCTGTTTCATCAGCCTGCGAGTCGCCTGCGTCCAGTGACGCCTGATCCAGAAAGGCCGCCAGAAAGGAGCTTGACTTTACATCAATTTCTTCTTCCTCCATCCCCGAGTCGTCAAAACTGCTGGCCGCAGTAATCAGTTCCTCGAGGTTTTCGACACGAGCGCGTGCTTTTTCCCCCCCTTCTTTTTCGTGGTGACTCACCAGCCCGCTGTGCTCAATGACGTGCGCCACCTTCTGATGGAGCTCCAGCGCAGAGCAGTCTTTTTGCATGTTATCGATGAGCTTAAGGAAAGCGAGCACCGCGTTCGCGGCCCTAGCACTTAACAAGGTTTGGTTGACACATTCAGCACATGCTTGCCAGAGAGAGCAATTATGTTCTCGCGCTGTCTGACGCACTGTGTCAATAGTGCGGCTGCCAATACCTCGCGTTGGTACGTTAAT
>MDTD01041233.1_pt1 | contig 12909 bp, 12 predicted proteins | sample 811221 | NCBI WGS metagenome assembly MDTD01 (sample SAMN05326646, study PRJNA326480) | marine metagenome | isolation source: seawater | place: Pacific Ocean: South West | collected 2011 | reverse complement strand
TTCCCAAATTTTGAAGCAGAAACGGTTGATTCAATTGAACTGGGGCTAAAAACAGATTTTTATGATGGACGAGCAAGAGCAAATATTGCAGCCTTCTCCTACGATTATGAAAATCTACAATTTCAAGCTACAGATCCTGATCCATATCGTGGTGGAGTTGCAAACATTCCTGAATCAGAGATGTCAGGCTTAGAAATTGAATTTACTGGGTTATTGTCTGATGAGCTTACATTAGATATGAATCTAGCATTTCTTGATTCTGAAGTATCCTCAGATTACATGGCTTTGGATAATGTAGACGCTTATCAGTATTTTTTTGGTGAAGAAGATCTTAGGTATGCATTAAGAAAAAATATAAAAGGCAACGAACTTGCTAAAACCCCAGAATTAACCGCTGACATATCCTTAACTTATGAAACCACTTTACAATCTGGAACTCAGTTCACAGGAATTCTGCAATACGTAAAAAGAGGTGAGTTTCAACAGAGAGTTAACAATAATCCTATAGTTGATGCTATTGATGCTTACGATATCTTGAATTTAACTGCTAGCTTTGATTTTCTTGGAGATAAATGGGGCCTTGACTTGTTGATTTTAAATGCTTCTGATGAAGATGGAGTAAACTCAAGCATGACAGATGTTTTTGGAGTAGCTGCAACAGGCATAGAATTAATTCCTCCCAGACAATTCGTCGCTAGATTGAGCATGAACTACTAATAGAAGCTTAATATTTTTTATAATAAGTTAGTCTTAATCAAATTTTTAATTTGATATAATTCCATATGGATAAATTATTCATAAAGCCGGCAGAGTTGCTTGAGGATTCATTTAAACTAGCTTGGCAAGTATATCAAAGTGGATACCGACCAAATTATATAATTGGTGTATGGAGAGGTGGAGCTCCAATTGGTATTGCTGTTCAAGAATTTCTTGATATATTGAAAGTCCCGTCTGATCATATTGCAATCAGAACCTCATATTACAAAGGCTTAGGAAAAACTCTCGAAAGTGTTCAGGTTTATGGTCTCAACTATGTAATAAAACAGGTTGAATCTGAAGACTCATTATTAATAGTTGATGATGTGTATGATACTGGGATATCGGTTCAGCAAATCATATCTGACCTTAGAACTGCTTGTAAAAAAAATACTCCAGAAATTAAAGTAGCTACGCCATACTTCAAACCCAGTAAAAACAAGACCGATAGAAAACCAGATTTCTATTTACATGAGACTGAAAAATGGCTTGTTTTTCCACATGAGTTAGAAGGTCTGTCAATTGAGGAAATCGTTAAAAATAAACCTGCATTAAGTGAATATTTTGAAAAAATTAAGCCTTTTATTAATTAAGAATGATTCAATAGAGCATACATCTTTTTAATGTCTACTATAAATTCAATAAATAAAAATGACTGACTCGCTTAATCTTTCCCTGAATAAAAACAATGTTGATACTATTTTAGTGCTTGATTTTGGATCTCAATATACTCAGTTGATTGCAAGAAGAATTAGAGAATTAAACGTATTTTCAATAATATTTCCGTGGGACATTTCTGTTGAAAAAATCAATTCCTTAAATCCTAAGGGTGTTATCCTTTCTGGAGGTCCTGAATCAGTTACAGATTCAAATACTCCCAGAATTCCGAAGGCTATATTTGAATTAGATGTCCCAATTTTAGGTATCTGTTATGGAATGCAAACCCTTGCAGAGCAGTTTGGAGGACAGGTCTCTTCTTCAAAGAAAAAAGAATTTGGCCACGCTCAAATAAAATTGGAAAATTCATCATTGCTTTTTGATGGATTTATAACAGGATCCTCAATTGATGTTTGGATGAGTCATGGAGATCATGTTACGACGCTTCCAGATCAATTTAAATTTATAGCCTCAACTTCATCGGCTCCTATAGCTGCCATGGAGCACGATATAAAACCATATTATGCATTGCAGTTTCATCCTGAGGTTACGCATACAAAACAGGGTGAAGCTCTAATGGAGAATTTTATTTTTAAGATATGCAAATGTTCCGCTGAGTGGAAAATGGTAAGTCTCATCGAACAAAAAATAGAAAATATTATAGAAAAAGTAGGAGATCAAAAAGTATTGTTAGGATTATCTGGAGGGGTTGATTCATCTGTTACAGCAGTCCTTTTAGATAAGGCTATCGGAAAAAATTTAATATGTGTATTTGTTGATAACGGGCTTCTTCGTAAAAACGAGGCTGAAGATGTTGAAAATTTATTTAAAGAAAAAATGGATTTAAATTTATTAGTTGTTGATGCTAAAAAAACTTTTTACAGACATTTAAAAGGTATTTCAGATCCGGAGCAAAAGCGAAAAGTTATTGGAAGAACTTTTATCGATATATTTGACAATGAGGCTGCAAAACTTAAGGACGATATCAATTTTTTAGCACAAGGTACTATTTATCCTGACGTAATTGAATCATCAGAATCAGAATCAAAAGAGGCTAGAGTTATAAAGTCTCACCACAATGTGGGTGGCTTGCCTGATGATATGAAGATGGAATTAGTTGAGCCATTGCGAGATTTATTTAAGGATGAGGTTAGAAGAATGGGATTTGAGCTTGGGCTTCCATCTGAGATGCTTAATCGACATCCATTCCCAGGACCGGGACTGGGAGTGAGAGTTCTGGGAGAGATCACTGAAAAAAAAGTGATTACTTTGCAGAATGCAGACGCAATTTTTATAGAAGAATTAATCAAAGAAAATTTATATGATCAAGTGAGTCAAGCTTTTTGTGCGTATCTTCCGGTTAAATCAGTAGGTGTTGTTGGAGATGAAAGAAGATATTCAGATGTAATAGCAATCAGAGCAGTTGAAACAATAGATTTTATGACAGCTAGTTGGGCCAAACTGCCCCATGATTTTTTAGCTCATGTTTCAAATCGCATCGTCAATGAGTTAGAAAATGTTAGTAGGGTTGTCTATGATATATCCAGCAAACCACCAGCTACAATTGAGTGGGAGTGATACAAAAAAATTTTTTTGTAACTTTGAACTTTAATATCAACTTAACAAATAAAATCTTTTAAAGATTTCTATTATTTCATAACTATATTAGACTTTAACGTAGTAAAATCACATTAATCCAAACACTAGCTTATTAGCAATGCTTGAAGACATTAAAACATTTCTTTGGTTTATTACTAGACCTAATCTTTATCCAGCTTTGATCGATCTAATAATTAGAAAGTTCTTTTTGAGCGATGAAGATACGACACAAAAAAAGAAACTTGCGCTAGATTGGTGTGAAGAAAAAGCAATATCGCATCAGAATCTTTATCAAGAGCTTGGCATAGGTCAAGTAAATTCATTTAAAAATGTTATTGGAGAAAATAACTACGGCTTGATTTCTGAAAAAATTCAAGAATCAGATGCGGATTTTGGCGGCCCCGGTGATTTGGACCTTCTTTACAATATATGCAGAGAAAAAAATATTGTTAACGCAATTGAAACAGGTGTAGCTTATGGCTGGAGCTCATCAGCAATTCTTAATGGAATTTCTGAAGGTAATGGAACGTTAGTCTCTGTTGATATGCCCATGCCGAAACAGAGCGATTATCACATGATTGGTGTTGCTGTTCAGGATATTCATCAAGACAGGTGGAAACTTATAAGAAAGCCAGATAAGTACGGCTTACTAGAGGCAATTAAATTGACTAATGGACCAATAGATCTAATTCATTACGATTCTGACAAAAGCTATTATGGAAGAAAGTGGGCTTCTCCAATTATTATGAAGCATCTGGCATTAAAAGGATATTTTATTAGTGACGACATCGAAGATAATATGTTTTTTAAGGAATTTGTTGAAAAAAATAATTTACAATATTGGGTTACAAAGGTAGATAATAAATTTATAGGAATTATTCAAAAATTATAATTTAAATTTTTGATTAGCAATATAAAAATCAATGATTTGCAAAAGCTTTATAAGAAAAAACTTTTTCTTTGTTCATATTCCAAAAACTGCAGGTACTTCAATATCCCTAACTATTAAAAAAAGTTATAAATATAGAGTTTCATATAAGCCATTTGTTCATTCCACTGCATTAAGTATTAGAAAAGAGCTAGGTGAGTCTGCAGCAAAATATTACTCTTTTTCTTTTGTAAGAAACCCTTGGGACAGATTAAATAGCGCTTATTACTTTTTGTGTCAAAAAAAGCTTTTCCCAGAAAAAGGGGAAAATTGGGATCAGCAGAAACTTTTAAAAAAAGGTTTTAAAGCTTGGTTAATGGAGGAAAGTTTCTGGGAGCCAAATGCCAGCATTGAGGATCCCTTTATGCAAATAAGACCTCAAAGCTATTATCTATGTGATGAAAATAATGAGACGATAGTTAATGATATTTTTAGATATGAGAATCTTCATCACGATCTTGAAAATCTTGGAATAAAGTTGGGAATAGACTTCAAAAATTTATTAAGAACAAAAGCAACAAATAGAAAAGACTTCAGAGAGGATTATTGCTCAGAAACAATAGATTTTGTTTTAAATAATCATAGAGTTGATATTGAAAAATTCAATTATAAATTTGATTAAAAAATGAAAAATCAATCATTCAAACGATGATAAAAATTTTTAAATTTGAAATATATTTCAAAGACCATCAATGATAAAAGAACCTAGTAGCTTAAATCTATTTGGTTTTATAAAGCTGTTATATTCAATACTATGAAAAATATAAGACTATCAATTGATTCAAGGCCATATGTTTTAATGCAAAGGACCGAACTTTTACCAAAAAGAAATAATAGTTTATTTAGAAAATTTTTAACAAAAATTGGACTTAGAGAGGATGACAACGACTATCTTTATTATTACGCAAAAAATTATCCTGAAGTAATTGATTCAAAATATTCTGAAATTATGGAAAGTGAAGCTAGGTTTGTGATGCAACATGTTCCAAAAAAAATTTCAAAAATTTTAGATATAGGCTGTGGAATTCCAGCGCTTCAGACATATCTATTTCACCTCTTAGACTCAAATCCACAGCTTTTTTTATTAGATAGGACAAGAATTGAGCAGTCCATATGGTACCTGTATAGAAAAAAGTCTGCGTTTTACAATTCCCTTGAAATTGGCGAGGAAATTTTGAAATTAAATAAAGTTCCTCCTGAAAATATAAATTTAATTGAGGCGCCTGATGATGGCAAAATTAATCTGGAGCCAAAATCATTCGATTTAATTATTTCAACTATTTCATGGGGATTTCACTACCCAATTTCTTTATATATTGAAAGCGTTTGTAAAATCTTATCTGATTCAGGGATTTTAATTGTTGATATAAGAAATAATACTGAAGGAGAAGAAGCATTAAATACATTGTTTAAAACAAAAGTTATTAAAGAGAAAAAAAAATATAGAACTCTGAAATGTGTAAAGATTTAAACAAAAACTTTATTTATTAGTGAACTACAGTGCAATATAGAGCAGAAATTGACGGCTTAAGAGCTTTAGCTGTTTTGCCAGTAATTTTTTTTCACGCTGGTTTTGAGTATTTCAAAGGCGGATACATCGGGGTTGATATTTTTTTTGTAATTAGTGGATATCTAATCACTTCGATAATTATTAAGGAACAGGAGTTAAATAATTTTTCATTGTTGAAATTTTATGAACGTCGTGCTCGCAGGATACTCCCAGCATTATTTTTTATCATGTTCGTTTCGTCATTTTTTGCTTGGTTTTGGCTTGCACCAAGCGATTTGAAAGATTTTGGGCAAAGTTTAATTTCTGTAGCAACTTTTTCCTCTAATTTCTTATTTTGGATTGAAAGTGGGTATTTTGATACGGCAGTTGAATTAAAGCCTCTAATTCACACATGGAGTCTATCAGTTGAAGAACAGTATTACCTAATATTTCCTGTATTTATGATCCTTTTTTGGAAATTAGGCATAAAGAAAATTGCATTCATTCTAATTATTGTTTTGATATTGAGCTTATGCACGGCGCAAATCATCTCTTCTTATGATTTTACGTCAAAGATATCAACATCCTCCTTTTACTTGCTTCCTACAAGAATATGGGAGCTTCTTATTGGAGCTTTATGTGCTATTTATCTTAAAAATAATAGATTTTTTCAATCTGCAATTCTAAACAATTTTTTGAGTATTTTAGGAATATTCTTAATAATTTTTGCGATAATATTTTTTAACAAATCAACTCCATTTCCAAGTTTTTATACTCTTATTCCCACGTTGGGTACGATGTTACTTATCATCGCTACTACACCAAATACTATTTTTTATAAACTTTTAAGTTGGTCACCATTAGTGGGAGTTGGTCTAATATCCTATAGTGCTTATTTATGGCATCAACCAATACTTGCTTTTGCGAGACATAGAACTCTTGATGGTCTAAGTGATCTAGTACTTATGCTTCTATGTATTTTGTCCATAGGATTAGCATATTTAAGTTGGGCATATATAGAGAAACCCTTTAGAGATAAGAAAGTTACAAGTACAAAATTTATAGCTTGCTTTTCCACGATTGGGATCTTCTTATTTATTTCAATTGGCTCTTATTTTCATTTTACAAACGGCGCACCTCAAAGAGTAACTTTTGAGGATTCATTGATTGAGAGTTTTATGCCTACCGATTTTGAAAATTGTTTCTCAATAGAATTTAACCATTATGCTGATAAATGGGGTTGCTCTCTTGGAGCTAAAAAAGAAAAATATGATTTAGTATTTTTCGGAGATTCACATTCTTTGTCGCTTAAAAATTTAATTTCAGATGTGGCAAAGAAAAATAATTTATCTGTTTTTTATACAGGTTCTAATGGATGCCTTCCATTTTTAGGTGTTTACCCCGATAGAAATGATCAAAATCAATATAACTGTCCATTATTAAATGAGAGAGTATATAAATTTATTAGAGAAAATAAGATAAAGAATCTTTTTCTTTCTGCTCGCTGGTCTTATTACACTCATGGTGAATATGATAAATCTGGAGTCCAATATATAGCAGAAAATTCTGAAGGCCCATTCAATCTAGATTCTAGTAAAATTACATTTGAAAATACTCTTAGGGATACAATTAAACAATACCAAAATTTAGGAATTAAAATTAATATTATCTCTCAACCCCCCCAACAATATCGCAAGGCAGAGACATTATATTTTTTATCCAAAATAAGAAATACAGGAATAAAATCTTTGTCAGTAAGAAAAAATGATTTCTTGGCACTCGAAGAAACATCCCATAAATTTTTTGCAGAGCAAGGTAAAAAAATTAATTATATTTACATTGCAGATATTTTTTGTGATGAGCAAATTTGTCTTTTTGGAGAAGAGGACCAAAGTTTCTATTATGATGATGATCATCTTAATGATTTCGGCGCAAATAAATTGCAAAATTTAATTCAAAAAAATTTTTCTAATTTAAATCTATAGAAATTTATCTAAACTTATAATTATTCAGAAGGAAGCTTTCCATTTTTACGAAGTTCTTGTCTAATTTTTGTAGCGCTTATTTCAGAAATATCTTTTGAGAATTCTTCTTGTTCAAATACATATCCTACTCCTCTGCCGTATGTAATGTTTACAATATTTGGAACAAGCATGATTTCATATTCAATTCCTCTAGTAAAACCCTCATCTTTTAAAGCTGTTTCGATATTTTTGCACACATCATCCCAGGCAAAAGGATTATCATTTTGATTAATTCCCCCAGATGAACCTTCTACATCTCTTACTTGGATAATTACTTGTCCTGTTTTGGCAACACATCTCTTAAAAAGCTCATAATGTCCTTTATGCCAAGGCTGCCATCTGCCAAGCATTTGAACTGTAGGTTTTTTCCAGTCAAACATCTTTCATTAGAATTTTAGCAATTTCTTTATGATTTTCGTTATTCCATTCCTTAATATGGAAATCAACTTTTGAAGGATTTTCAAATAATTTGTTAGTATCCTCAAATCTTCCTTGTTTAATTGTGTCCATCCAAATAATTATATCTGCATCAAAATTTTTTCTTGTTTCATCAGTAGGACATATAAAATCGCAAACTACTATTCTTCCATTTTGAGATTCAAAATCCGCAAAAGTTTTCATTCTTAATGATTGTCTTTTTCTTCCTTCTGATGAAAAATCCCAATCATTTGACATTTCTCTTACTTTGTCAGCATTGTACCAAGCTGCCTTAAGGAGAGGAACCAGTCTTTCTGTCAGATAAGTTTTTCCACTGCCAGGGAGGCCCATAACTAGAATCTTCATATTATTTAATTGCTTATTAAAATTTGGTGGTTATATTAATATATATAGAAAGAAAAAAATATTTTTCTTAGTAATTTTTTAAATTATGAGGCACAAAATGAAAGTTTCTGAGGCAGTAAAATCCAGAAGTTCAGTTAGGGCATTTCTAAAAAAATCAGTTTCTAATGATTTAATAAGAAAGCTTTTGATTAAATCTTCCAGATCTGCATCAGGTGGAAATTTGCAGCCATGGAAAATAGTAGTGTTAAATAATTCATCAATGAAAGATTTTTTATTATTTCAGAGTAAATGGGAAAAAGCTGAGACTCCTGCATATGAAATTTATCCTCCTAAACTAAAAGAACCATATAGAACCTCAAGATTTGAATTAGGGGAACAAATGTATGAATTACTAGGAATCTCCAGAGATGATAAAGAGGGTCGTCTTGCGCAAGTGATGAAAAACTTTGAATTTTTTGGAGCCCCCTGCGCTTTTTTTTGCTTTGTCGACCGTCAAATGGGTCCTCCCCAATGGTCTGATTTAGGCATGTTTTTACAGACATTTATGTTGCTTGCTCAGGAGGAGGGCCTTGATACCTGTGCACAAGAGGCATGGTCTATAAAAAATGATAGCGTTTCTGAGTTCGTCAAAGCGGACCCAGATGATATTTTATTTTGCGGCATGTGCATAGGCTACAAGGATGACGATGATCCAATTAATTCTCTTAAATCTGAACGAAGACCGATTGACCAATGGGCTCAATTTTTATAGTTTTGAAATAAAAAAAATCTTACATGTATCTAGAGAAACATATGAGTCTTGCATTAAGCCTTGCTCAAAGCGCATTTAATGAGGATGAAGTTCCTGTGGGTGCAATTATTGTCCATAAAGGAAAAGTAATTGGGCAGGGGTATAACAAAGTTATCAGCAATAACTCAATTTCTTCACATGCTGAGATTCTTGCCATCAACAATGCTAGCAAAATTTTAAAAAATTATAGACTTAAAAATTGTGAAATTTATGTCACTCTTGAGCCATGTCACATGTGCGCAAAAGCAATAGTAGATGCTAGATTGGATTATTTATATTTTGGCGCTTTAGAACCGAAAACAGGTGCTATTAAATCTATAGATCAATTCCTTAAAAAAAAACATTTAAATCATAATGTAAGCTACAGTGGTGGACACATGGCTAAAGAATCCTCCGAATTACTAAGAAATTTTTTTAAATCAAAAAGAATTAAGTAGGCTAGAGAAATCTTATTTTAGTTCTAACCATATTGGGCAATGATCTGATGGTTTTTCCATAGATCTAGCAGAATAGTCTATACCAGTATTGAGCATTTTAGACTCTAGATTTTTAGAAATTAAAATATGATCTATCCTTAACCCTCTTTTTGGATTATCCTCAAACATTCTAGATCGATAATCAAACCATGAATATATAGATCCTTCTTTGGGATTTTGATTTCTCCATGAATCAATAAAACCAAGGTTTTTAATTTTATTCCACATTTCAATTTCCTCAGGCAGAAATGCAGTTTTGCCGTCACGCAACCACCTTTTTACGTTTTGTTCTCCAATTCCTATATCCAGTTCTGACGGAGCAACATTGAAATCACCCATTACAATTAAGTTTTCTTCAACCTTCTTCAGCTTTTTAATGTGTTTCTCTAAATCATCATAAAACTTTATTTTTTTTGGAAATTTTGTTTCATGAGATCTATTTTCTCCTTGTGGGAAATATCCATTCATTATGGTAATTTTTTGTCTCTTCCAATTAAATGAGGCTTGAATAAACCTTTTCTGATCATCTGTCGAATCACCCACAAAACCTTTTTGAATATTAATAGGTTTTTTTTTACTTAAAATAGCAACCCCATAGTGACCTTTTTGACCCCAAATTTCTGAATGATATCCAATTTCCTTTATTTCATCTAATGGAAACTCTGGATCATTAACTTTAGTCTCTTGTATTCCAATGACATCAGGATCAATTGTATCTCTTATATGAATTAATTGGTGAGGACGAGCTCTAATGCTATTAATGTTGAACGATACAATTTTCATTCTTTACGCCGCTTTTGATAAATAGATATTTTGATTAAACATCATAAAATCTGAAAGGATTTGTGTGCCTTCATCCAATAAATAGTCATCATTAATATTAATCTCTAAATCATCTTCAATTTCTTTTGTCTCGTTAAAATCTTCCATAGATTCGTATGAATTGAAAATATCTAAATCAAGAGAAGTGCGTCTTTTATTTTCAACATCTAGTGCCCAAATCTGCCTCTCCTCCTTTTCACTAATTCTTTTTCTTAAGTTTAATGAAATTTCATTTTTATTTTTTTGCTCTTCGTATCTTTCTCTAATATTGAGGATATATTGTAAGTTGGGATTTTCTTTCACTCTTATCAAGTGTTGATTCTTTAATTGAGTAATTATGGAAGAATCCATAGAAAATTTTTGAAAACTAACTGGTTTTATTTTATCCCATGGAAGTGCACTCTCGTATGAGCTTTCACCAATTTCTTCAATATCCCACGTACTAGGCAAAACTATGTCTGGTTGTATTCCTTTATTTTGCATTCCAGATCCTGTGACTCTGTAAAATTTTGATTCAGTAATTTTTATTTGTCCCGAACTTAAATTATCTAATTTTTGAACAGTTCCTTTACCAAATGTTTTTTGTCCAATTATTATTCCTCTTTGATAGTCCTGAATAGCACCAGCAAAAATCTCTGATGCAGACGCAGAGTATCTATCAACCATTACTGCCAAAGGTTTTTTCCATACTTGCCTTGCATTTGAATCCCCCCATGGTCTAATGCTGCCATCACTTTCTTTTACCTGGAGAGTTGCACCAGATGAAATAAATAGCCCAATTAGTTTATTTGCCTCATATAGAGAACCTCCAGAATTTCCTCTCAGATCAACTAGGACAGCATCAACCTGTTCTTTATGGAAGTTTTTCAATATTTTTTCAACATCTTTTGAGCTACTTCTAAAATTAGGATCTCTTTTTCTCCATGCATTGAAATCAATGTAAAATGCAGGCAAATCGATTATTCCAATTTTAATTGCCTGCAAATTTCTTTGAATTTGAATGATTCTAGATTTCGCCGCTTGTTCTTCTAATTTGACCTCTTCACGCATGATTGTTACAAATTTTCTTTCGCTAAAATCTTCTGTTTTTGCAGGTATGATTTCTAATGTTACTTTTGTACCAGCCTTGCCTCTAATTAATTGAACAACTTCATCAATCCTCCATCCAACAACATCAACGGGCGTTTTATCTAACTTATTAAGTTGAGAAATTTTTACTATTTTGTCATCTGGATAAATATTTTTAGTTTTATCAGCAGGGCCTCCAGGGACAACGCTTACAATCGTTGGATAATCGTCCTTTGTAGTTAATAAAGCTCCTATTCCTTCAAGCTTCAGACTCATATTCATTTCAAAATCCTCAGCTGACTTTGGAGAAAAGTAAGACGAGTGAGGATCAAAAAAAGAAGTTAAATTATTCATTGAGATAGAAAAAATATCCTCTTCATTTCTTTGTGAAATTCGTCTAAGTCTACTTTTATATCTTTTTTCTATTATTTCAGTAGCCTCTTCTATGGTTTTATCAGCAAGCATAGATGTCAAGACATCATTTTTTGATAGTTTTCTCCATGATTTTTTTAATTCATATTTGCTGCTCTTCCACTGTTTTTTATCATCATTAATTATGATTTTTTCATCATTAGTAAAATCAAATTCCTTTTTTGTAACTTCTTTAAGTTGATAATTTGTTGCTTCAATTAGTCGATTGAAGTAAAGATTAATCAGTTTAAACTTGGAATCTAAATCTATAGAGCAGGTTGGAGACTTAGCATATTTTCTTTTATAACTTGAAGGATTATCAAACTTAGAAAATTTTCTTTTAAATGTAATAGTTTCATGCTCTGTAAAGTAAATTCTTTCAGGATCAAGTCGATCTAACAAAGAATCAAATATCGCGGCATTGATTGAGCCAAATTCTTTGTTATTAAAAAAGTGCTCTTTTGTCATTTTTAGAAAAATTTCCTGACATAGCTGCTGTTTTTCAGCTGAAGTTGAAATGTTAATTTTTGTCTCTAAATTAATGCTGAGCAAAAGTATTGCCGACAAGCCGAGAGCTTTTTTCTGTTTATACAAAATAATTATCTTACAATATATGTTAGTAATGAATGCTAACTATATAGAATTTTACTTTGACTGTTCAAGTCCCTGGACATATTTAGCATTCATTGAAATTTTATCATTATCTCAAAGACATAAGCTAGAGATAGAGTTGATACCCGTTCTGGTTGGAGGAGTCTTTAATGCTGTAAATAAAGATGTATATGCGTTTAGAAATAAGCCAAATATTTTAAAGCTTAACTATTCAAATGATGACTTATATTTATGGTCAAAGGTAAGGAAAGTTAGCATAAGCTTTCCTGATGTTTTCCCAGTTAATTCTGTCAAGGCAATGCGAGGCTGTATATTTGCTGGCAAACAAAGCAAGTTGGTGGAGTTCGCTAATAATGTATTCCATGCTTACTGGAGTGAAGGCAAAGATATCAGCCAGGAGGACTTATTGCTCGACATTGCAAAAAATTCAAATTTAGATACTGAAGAATTTCAAAAATTTATTGCTTCACAAGAAGCAAAAGATCTATTGATCA
>MDTD01091214.1_pt1 | contig 12910 bp, 8 predicted proteins | sample 811221 | NCBI WGS metagenome assembly MDTD01 (sample SAMN05326646, study PRJNA326480) | marine metagenome | isolation source: seawater | place: Pacific Ocean: South West | collected 2011 | reverse complement strand
TGTCCGGAAACATGCCGACGGGTCGCTTTGGGCAACAAACGCAAAAAAGGCGAATGCTGAAGCAGATCTTCGGCCTGCTCTATGATGTCTTCAGCAACTGCCATAAGGGCCAACTCACGTGGGTTTGAAGGTACGGTTGGAAAACATGCTGGATCACGCACACACGGATGCGCTCGGCAATTTCAGGATCGTCAAGAGATGGTTCCAGTTTGTCTCTGATCAGAGCCAGCCAGTAGCCACATTCATCGCCGGCAGGTACCGGTTCCACTATTTCACCAGCTTCAGCACTCAGCAGATAGGGGGCAAGATCCGCTTCCATATCTTCGATATAGGCTTCGCCGGTCTTATACTCAATCGAAGCCCGTTCACAAACAGCTTTCAGGCTTTCCTTGTCTACTTTGACGCAGAGATAGGCCTCTCGCGCAATATCTTCGGTCTGACAGTAAGTCAGCTCAAACTGCACATGCACCAGATCCGGGCGACGTGCAGCCAGCCTTTTTTCATAATTTTCATCAGTCAGTATGGATTCGCTGTATTCACGGTAGGCAACTTCACGTTTGCAGAGCCCAATCAATCGAGCTTTCACCTCGGGATTGAGTACAAGCCACCGTTCCAGAGGAATTTGTCGGGGAAGCTTGGCAGCAAAGCGGTCCTTTTCATCCTCGACCTGGGAGCGCGAAGGTTGGCTGCCAGTCAATTGTCCTTCCCAGACCACATGCCGAAACAAGACGCCTGTCCAGAATTCTCCCCATCGGTTGCGTATATGGCAATCCGCCCAGAACAAGCGAATTGCTTCATCTTCTGAAAGCTCGTATCGCCCTTTGGTCTTGTTTGAAGCCCGAAAGGGATTTGGGGGACGCCTATCTTCCTCAGGCGCTTCAGCGCAAGCTCCTGCCAGAATCATATTCAGGTCCTCAAACTCCAGAAAACGCTCCTGCAACCAGGCCGTGGTCTCTTCTGCTGTAATCAGACTTTCCCTATATCGAAATGAGTCGGCTTCATATTGCAGGGCATGGGGATCGATATCCAGTCCGCCATCATTGAAGGCAGCGAATGTTTCATGCACATGACGCAAATGCCGGATCTCATCTTCCCACCAGCCCTGAAATTTCAGCTCGGCGATAAGATCCTCAAACGTCAATGTCTGCTTCCCGACTTGGACGAGGACAAGAGAGCGAAGCATGGTCCCTTCAGGCTTGACCTGCTCTTCAGGCAGCATATGGGTCATCTTCGATTTGCCTCGCGCTGTGTGGATCTTGTGCCAGTACTGGACCATTTGTACTCCAAACAGTACACATTTCACCCGCAATACTCAAGCGCGACAGGCAAATCGACATACGGGTAACGGTCTCTGGCTGACGATTTCGCTTAGCCCAGGGCAAAAAAGAACCGGAATCGAACGATTCCGGTTCTGAAAAGTACTCGAATAAACGACGGATATTCAGTTTTCTTGCGTCTCGTTGGTCGCAGCCTGGGTCTGGGTTGTCACAGGTGGATTCGATCGACGAAGGTAAACGGTATGGCTGGATTCTTTACCCTTGTAGAGCACGTTCACTTTCAGCTTACTGCTGGCAGCACCTTTGCCGGTCGGGTTGACGATAACCATGAAGTCCATGCTGTCCGGTACTGGAGAGGACGAGGCACTGAATCCTTCATCTTCGATAATTTCCACACTCTTAATCTCGAGCGGCTCACCGATCTCATTTGTGACTGTTACTGTTTTAGGATCGGTTTCATCATGTCGCCAATAAAGCATCCGTGGGCTCAACTTGACCAGACGAGGGGCAGTAGCGCTGATGGTCAACGCATAGCGTACCGATTCCCCACCTTCTTCGCACTCGACGTAAACATTTTTTGTGCGAGTTGTAGATCCGCTCATTTTCATGGTCGTGGAAATCTTACCGGACTCACCGGGAGCATACTCTTTCTTGTCGAGCTTGGTCGTTGTACATCCGCAACTGGTGCGCACATTGGTAATTTTAACCGTTGCTTCGGACGCATTGGTAAACTCAAAATCACCGGTTACAGCTTCCGTTCCCGGCTCTACATCAAATTTCAAAACCTCTTTGAGCCAGGACAGGGATTTTGGGTCTTCAGCATGTACAGCCAGAGATAAGATAGATAATAGAATAACAGCGAATGACGATATTTTTTTCACGTTGCAGTCCCCTTGGCGATTTTAGTTTAAATAGCACATGGCAGAAAGAAACTGTACTACCGATTCTAGTTCCTGCCACACAAAGGGCAAAGCTCTTTGTGAGTCAATGCTCCAGACCCGGGAGAAGTCGGCACAGCTGAGTTATTATCCGACTGTACAGGTGCTGGCAACTGAGCCAGACGCTCCTCCAACTGACTGACCTGACTTGCCATTTCTTTCGCCAGATCCAGCATACTGCGATATCTGGCCTGTTCCGATTCAAGATTCTTTTCAGTAGCCACTAAGACCAGCCCGGCCTTGATGGACGCCTGTTCCGACTTTAGCAAAGATTGGGTCAGATCCTGCTTTACCGCATCGGCAAGGGGCATCTGGGTACTTTTCTGGATCATGCTGCCGATTTCGGCATCCACCTGCTTCCGTGCTTCCCATGCAGTACGTCGCTGTGTTTCAAACTCCCGGATTATTGCCTGCAGTTTTTCAACAAAAGCCCGGGCATCGGCAATGCTTTCCGTACTGGAATCCCGTGCCAACAGTAACCAGTGCATGGTTTCCTCATAGGACATGCCGCTGTCGATGCTTGTCAGTCCAGAACTCTCATCGGTTGCGGGTTCAGCCAGACACATTACAGCCAGAAACATCGCAAAGATGATTCTGGCTGTATTCAATTGGTATCCCGGACCATTCATCAGACAGGGAATCGGACTCCGGTATGACAGGTATTATTCGGCACTGCAGGCACATGGGCCTGGTGCAAAGAAGCATTTTATCTTGCACCAGAATCCACAGGTACATTTGGGCTTCTCTGGTGCCGGCTCGACTTGCTGCATGGTACCTGGGGTCATAAACGTATGGTGGTCACTGACGCCGACATTGACATCTTCAGCCACGTCATCAGAAGACATCGAACTGATCATTGGCAGATCTTCAGGATTATCGCGACCTTCCACATAAGGTGACCATGGGCTGACCTCTTCAGGTTCTTCGACAACCACAGGTTCCTCAGCCATCTTCTCTTCAGCGGCTTCGGTTGCTTCTGCCAACGTCCCCTCTTCGGTCATGGCGACGGTCTCTTCTGCCATTTCCCCAACTGCCATCGTCCCTTCTTCGGTCGTACCTTCGGCGACTTCTGGAGCTTCTTCCATGGCTTCTCCAGCGGGTTCTTTTTCAGCGGTGTAAGCAGCTTCGACCTGCTCAAACATCTGACGGGATGATTCTGCCTTATGAATCAATTCTTCAAGATCGCGAGTTGATTTACGAATCTGGTAATTGTGCTCATCAATTTGTTGATAGAGATCAACCGCAACAAGTTCAGCATCGCGCAATGATGTTTCCGCTGAGGCGATATCTTCGTTGGTAACCATGACTGGAGCAGCAGAAGCTTCGCCGTCTTCAGTTTCTTTTTCCATTTCACCCTTCATGGGTTTTGTGGCCATGGGCGCTGCTGCAAGTTGTGCATCCAGGGTTTTGCGCAGATTTGCCAAACGGATAGTTGCCAATTCCACTTCTGCTTTGGCTTCACTCAATTTGGCTTCCAGTTCTGTAATCTGTTGCTGATGCTCAGAATTCAAGTTTGCCAGCACATCAGCTTCTGCCTGTGCGTCTACATAAGTCATTCTGGCTTCCAGGATCTGAAGTTCATCACCAATATCGCTGATCCGCTGGTGTGAATCCTGAATAATCTTCTCGTGATTATTCTTTCGACTCGAAAGCTCTGCCACATAATTCTGTTGCCTGGCCACCTTCCCTTCCATGGAAAGCACCTTCCTTGCGGCATAGGCATCTCCTTCTAGCGCTTCACCTTTCAGCACATTCAACGAAGCCTGCATTTCTTCCAGCTCGGTTTGTTCGCTGGCCATTTTCTTTTCCACTTTTGCCAATTTCTTTTCGTTTTTGGCAATCGTCTTTGTCAGCGACTTGGATTCCTTTTGCAGGCTTTTCATTTCTGGAATCAGCGCATCAGATGCCTTCTGGGCAATGGCTGTGGAAGTGGCAAACAGGAACGCAGTCAGGATGGTGAGTTGACCCATCAGCAAACGACGGACGATAGGATGGCACGAAAACTTCATATGATCTCCCAAAGCTTGCAGACACGAATGGCGAATCTATACAGCGATACCTTTGAGGGAAGGTACGCTCAAAAAACATCAAGTGACAACTTACTGGCACTGCACCCAATATCAACACTCAGCGCCGATTTTCAAGCATTTGAGACCCGATCTCGTACCAACCTGCAACATTCACAGTCATAATGAGATTTGAAAATACCCAACTCAACCGTAAGCTTTAGCGAGACCAATGTTCAGCTTGTCACAATTCAGGTGCCGCTCCCGCCCATGCAGTACGACTCCATTTCCCATGACCTGCTCTCCTACGGCCTGGCGTTTCTGGAGCTGACGTTTATCCTGGTCGCGGTCATGCTCCTGCACCGTTTGAAACACACCATCGGTCAGGCCGCATTTTATCTTACTCTTGGAGCTTTACTCGGGCTTACGCAGTTCATTATGGCCACGGGTCTTCAGCTGGAAGGCTTTGTTTTTACCCATTCACCTGAAATCGTGCAGGCACTTCAGGACGGAGCAAATGCCTTCTTCATACCGCCCCGATATTCTGGCCTGCAGATCAATATCGGGGCTACCATCTTCTTCACCCCTGTGATGGCGGCACTGCTCATTATTTACATTGTCGACGGCACCTTAGAGGCCCAGCGTTTCATGCTTGGTATGCTCGCCATTTTAGGTCTTTTTGTCTACGTCTCCTACCTCACCGAAAAACAGACCGAATTCCCTCTCTACACCATCTCACCTGAATTCGCACCTGCTTTTGTGCAACGTCTCTTCAGCAATGGTCGTACTTTTATGCTGGCTACCATTCTCTCAGTGCTCACCCAGTTTTTTGCCTTGCCCGTTGTCTATGAGATCATGCGCAATCGAAATTGCCGTCTCGCGATTTCCGTTTTTGGGTCTCTCGTCTTCGTCGAAGTTCTCGATGCCTTTTTCTTCGAGCTGGTAGTTTCGGGCGTGCCATCAGAAGGCTGGTGGGAAGGTTTGAGGCAATCTTATGTCTCCAGAGCAAGCGCCATGCTCTGGGTCGCTACCATCACCACCATGTATTTGCGCATGCGCAATGCGCCTCGTACCCACGAAACCTCCACCCGTCGCCCCCTGGATATTGTGGTTGCCTTCCTTGGTGCCTATGGTCATGCTCAGCGTCTCCATGCCAATCTCCGCGAATGGGAAGGCCGTTACCGCATGGTGGTCGAAAACAGCAACGACCTCATCTTCATTGTCGGTCGCGACGGCGTCCTGCTTGACGCCAACCGTATGGCCATTGAAACCTCCGGCTATGTCATCGACCACCTCATCAAGCTCAATATTAATGATATTACCCGCATGCATAATGGTCCGCCGTTCTCATGGAAAGAATTCTGGAAACAAATCTACCCCAATCCCAATGAGACTCAGAGCGAACAACGACTCCATGTCAATGTGCATGAGCTGCATCTCACCACGCGCACCGGTCAGGATCTTGTTCTCGACGCTGTCATCTCCCCGATTTTCCTTCAGGAAACCGAAGGAGCGGTCATGGTTGCTCGCGACATTACCCAGCGCAAGCACCTCGAACACGAGCGTCAGCGTCTGGAAGAGCAGCTTGTGCACTCTCAGCGAATGGAAGCCGTCGGTAAACTCGCTGGTGGCATTGCCCATGACTTCAACAATCTACTCCACGCCATTCAGGGCAGCCTCGATGTCCTCAGTAAAGATCTTCATAATGAAGCCAAGGCCCGGCAGATGGTGCAGAACATCTCCACCGCAGCCACCCGCGCCTCCAATCTCACTGACCAGCTCCTCGGTTTTGCCCGGGGTGGCAAGTACCAGGTTGAGACCATCGAAGTCATGAATCTCGTCAAACAGACCGAAGAGCTCTTCCGCCCCATGCTCGGGCGCAAAGCCAAGCTCCGCACTGTCCTCCACCCCGACCCCATGCTTCTTGAAGGAGATTTCACCCAGTTGCAGCAGGTCCTCTTCAATATCCTCCTTGATGCTAAGGAAGCCCTCAAAGACGAGGAAGGCCGCATCATTTTCCGCGCCGAACCCGCTACCACCTTTACTCCGGGTTGGAATAAGGCCTGGACAGACCGCAATCCCGATCATTACATTGTCATCCGCATCCGCGATAACGGCATTGGCATGAGCGAGGAAACCAAAAGCCGGATATTTGAGCCCTTTTTCACCACCAAGAAAGCTAAAGGTACGGGCATGGGTCTGGCCATGGCATATGGATGTGTGGAAAACCACCACGGCTGGATCTTTGTCGAAAGTACCGAAAACATCGGTACCGAATTCGTCATCTTCCTGCCACGAAAAAAATAGTCCCCAGTTTCAAAATCTTATCAAACCCAGGCACACACTATGGTAAATATCGTAGCGAAAAAGATCATCTACCTCAGCGGTCCCATCATGGACGAACACCTGGGCACCGCACGTGAATGGCGTGAAACCGCTAAAGGTCTCCTCCGCGAACACTTCCGCATGCTTGATCCCATGCGCCGCAACTTTAAGGATCGGGAAGTCGACAGTGCCAATGAAATTGTCGAGTTTGATCTTCAGGACATCCGCGATGCCGATATTATTCTCGTCAATTACAACAAGGCCAGCATTGGCACCAGTATGGAAGTCTTTTATGCTGCCCATGATCTGGGAAAATTCGTCATCGGCTTCTCGCCCTTCTGCTTTCAGGATTGCAGCCCATGGATGGTCCGCTACTGTACCAAGATACTTCCCCGTCTCGAAGACGCCGCCCAATACCTCATTACCCATTTCAGCCCCTTGATGGAAGCCGAAGGCTGATCCACGTTCCATGCTTACTCTTACATCCCTTCCCACTCGTCTGGTCCTGCTCACCATGCTGTGTGTGACCTGTTTGCATGCCAGCAATTTCTCCATCCGTTCCCACGCCTTTTCTGGCACCACCTATATCCATGCTGCGGATATGGCCACCTACTATGGCATGGCCATCCACCGGGTTGGTGACAAGGATGTCCTCCTCAAAGGCAAGGAACGGTCACTCGAACTGACGATCAACAGCCGCAACGCCCGTCTCAATGGCACCAAGGTCAATCTTTCCTTTGCCGTCCGTGAATCCAAGGACGAAATCTACCTCTCGGAACGGGACTTCTCTCTGCTCATAGATCCCGTATTCCGTGATTGGAGCATCCGTCCCCATCGCATTCAGCGCATTATTCTCGATGCCGGTCACGGCGGCAAAGACGACGGTGCCAAAGGTGCCAGGGTCAAAGAAAAGCAGATGGTTCTTCAGGTTACCATGCTGTTGCGTGATATGCTGCGTGAAAGCGGCTATGAGGTTGTCCTTACCCGTAGCGATGATACCTTCATCGAACTTTATGATCGTCCGAAAATCGCATCGAAGAAGGGAGGCGATCTCTTCATAAGCCTCCATTTCAATGCTTCCGCGAGTAAGTCTGCAGCAGGTATTGAAACCTACGCTCTCACCCCGCAGCACACCCCTTCTACTCCGAAGTCCAGCGCTGAAGACGACGCTTGTCGTGGCAATGTTTTTGACCGGGAGAACCACCGGTTAGCATTTGAGATCCAGCGCTATCTCATTGGTCATACCGGTGCCAACGATCGTGGCTTGCGCCGTCATCGTTTCGCGGTCCTGCGCGAAGCCCCCTGTCCTGCCGTTCTGGTCGAAATGGGATTCGTCTCCAATCCCTCCGAAGAGCGTCAGATTATGACCTCTGCCTACCGCAAACAACTTGCAGCCGCAGTAGCCAATGGTATCATCGCCTACCACTACGCTATCGCCAACAGCGCCAACTACCGCGCCGAAGCAACCCGCGAATAACCGGTCCTGAATTGACTTCACAGATGCATGATGGATCAGACAGGCAAACCGCATCAAGTCAAGCGCTTGACTTGATGGCAATATTCGGATATAGTGGAACGCAACATATCAATAGCCAGTCTGATCTGACAAGCTCTCAGCTGGCAACGATGAGTTTCCCAACTGGCAATATCCAAATCGTATAAGACGTTCAGAAAGAAAATTCATGCCTACGACCTTTATGGTTCCTTGTTCCACCCCGAGTACCGCTGACCATTCTTACAGAAACCAGCTCAAACCGTGGCTGATTATTTGCCAGTTAATGTGCTGCTTTTCCTTTGTCTTATTCGCGCAGGATTATGACTGGCAGCAGCCCCATGCCGAGGTCTTACCACAGGGGGATTTGAAATGGGCTCCGGAGCCGTATCAACCGGTCTTTGGTCAATCCCGTCGCTACATCGATTTTGCGCAGGGAGATGATGCCAATCCGGGAACCAGGACCGCGCCCTGGAAGCATCATCCCTGGGATGCCAATGCGACGGGTCAGTCCGCAGCGTGTTCCGGCATTCATGCCTATCTTTTCAAAGGGGGCGTTACCTATCGGGGAGCCCTTCAGGTTGCGGAATCGGGGAAGGCAGGTGATCCCATTCGCCTGCTGCGCGATCCGAGTTGGGGCGAAGGTGAAGCGGTGATTGCCGGTTCTGAGCAGGTATTGCAGTGGGAATCTGGCGAATTACCACCGGGTATGCCTCGCAATCAGACCGTCTGGCATGCAGATCTGAGCTTTACTCCGCGGTCGGTATGGCTGGTGGAAGGGGAGCGGATTACCCGTATCCCCCTGGCCCGGACTCCGAACTGGAAAGTCTCCAACCCGGATGACGTCAAAAGCGAATGGTTCGAATGGGACTTTGCCGGCACCAAACATTACGGCCATAAAACAACAGCCAATGGCCGCGAGCTGCACCTAGGCATCGACACGGTGAATCTTACCGAAGACCGCGATTATTATGCAGGTGCAAAGATCTGGAGTGAATGGGGTTGGGTTATGGGGACCCCTTTCCCGACGGGGGTGGAATACGTCGATACAAAACGGAAAGCGTTGGGTTTTCGTGGTGTCTGGGGTGGGCCGTCCGGGCATGTCATCCGCCACAACCGGTATTTTCTGGAGGACAAACCTCACTATCTGGATGCACCGGGCGAATTCTGGTTTGACCGCAAGGGACAAGGAGGTCGACTGTACCTGCGGCTTCCTGGTGACCGAGACCCGAATGAGGCCCATATCGAGGTGGCTTCCCGCATTCATATGGTGGACGCGGAACGTATGAATCACATGGAGATTGCGGGGCTGACCTTTCGCTTTTCCAATGTCAACTGGGATATCACCGCCGGCCCATGGGGTGGCAAGGATGTGGAAGCCGGGGCCATCCGCCTGCTCGGTTCCGGGAAAAACATCCAGATCCATCATAACCGCTTCGAGCATCTGCACCGTGCCGCTTATATGAAAGCGGTCAACCCGACTGATGCCATTGATGCCCTGGTCGTCAGCGACAACGTGGTGGAGCAGACTGATCATGGTGCTTTCACCCTTCTGGATGGAGGAGCATGGGGCAAGACCGATGGCCCTATTGGCCGCATTCATGACCTGAAAGTAATGCGCAACAAGTTGCACACCATTGGCCTGCGTCCCACCCGCTATAACCATGGGCACGCCATTGAAATCGAATGCGCGGAAACTCTGGAGGTGGCCGGTAATATTTTGGATCGCTGTTATGGCTCCGGTATTTTTGTCTTTGGAGCCAAGAGGTCCGGACTTTTGGCAGACCGGCCTCTCTCACGGCTGCTGATCCATCATAACAAGGTGATCGACTCCCTGCTCAACTCCAATGACTGGGGTGGTATTGAGACTTGGCAGGGCGGCCCCGCCTATGTCTACAACAACATCTCTGGCAATCCGGGTGGATACTGGCATTACAACTTCAAAAGCGACTATGTCAAGGAGCAAGCCAATGCCCGTTTCGGTCACGCCTATTACCTCGACGGCGCTTACAAAAACTACCATTTCAACAACATTGCCTGGGGCAAGAGCAATGACCTGCGCAGTCCGTTGGGCAATACCGCCGCCTTTCAGGAAATCCACAGCTTCCAGAACACCTTCTTCAACAACACTGCGACGAACTTCCTGGTTGGATCTCGGCGTCAGGCTCCGCACGCCGGTCGCAACAAGTACCTTGGCAACATCTGGGACAGCATCAGCTACCGGGTCTTCCGCCATGCCGATCCGGCTAAATCCCAGGCCGAAGCCAACGCCGCCGATGCCGGCCGTCAGAAAGATGCCTTCGCCTATGAAACCAATGCTTACAGTCACAACCTCTTCTACGACATCAACAAAATGGGTGTCTTCGAAGCCAATGGCCGCTGGTGCGATGCTCCTGAAGCTTTCCAGCAGGCCCTGGTTGCCCATAATTCCCTCGCCAGCAATCTGGGGACCGTGGAAGCACAGCCACTGTTGAAGGACGCTGCCGGTCACGATTTTCGGCTGGCAGGCAAAGCTGGTCGGGATCAGGGGGTCAAAGTTTTTGTGCCATGGTCCCTTTCCGGGGTGGTTGGGGAATGGAATTTTTACCCGGCGGGCAACAATCCCACCAAACTGCTCGATGAGCATTGGTACATGACCGCTGATTACGGCAAACGCGAAGAGTACCCGGACAAACCTTATTTCCCGCTGACTACGGTCAACATGGGTGCCAGCGCCTTTACTCGCGGTCCTCTGGAAGACTGGATCGACGGTGCCCTGACCTTCAATGGCAACGATCAGTATGCCCGCCTGGAGCACGCTTCTCTCGCCGTTCCTGTTGACGAAAAGCCAGAGCATGCCCCACCACCAGAACCATCATCGGATGCGGAGTGGATTACCTTTGTGCCACCAGTTACGATGGCGCCTGGTAAAACGGCAGAGGTTACCGTGCACCTAAAGGGTATTCCAAAAGGCCAGTTCATCCATCTCGACCTCCATTGGATCAAGGCCGGTAACGCCTGGGGTGGAATGAATGCGTACGGCGGTCGTCAGACCATCAATGGACCGGGCCCCTACACCTTTCGCCTGATCCCTAACGACAAACCGGACTTGCAGGCCTTCCAGCTTCTTGCATACACCAGCACCAAAGGCAACTGGCAGACCCGTGATAAACTCGCCCGTTATACCGTTACTGATCAGGAAGTGGCATCGCCAGCAAGTGACACGGCGACTGTGGATACAGGCCCGAAATCACCCGCCATCGATCGCTCCAACCTGCTCATCGAAGCCTATTTTAAGACCGCTCCTGGTGAAACCGATGGCATCATCATCGAGAAAATGGCTCAAACCGGCTATGCCCTTCTGCTTGATAATAATGGGCACATCACCTTCCGGGCTGCCAGTCTGAACCGCACTGCACAAGTTACTGGTCCAACCGTCAATGATGGGCAGTGGCACCACCTCATCGCTGAACTGGACCGCCCCAACCAGCAACTTCGCCTTTATTTGGATGGCAAACTCACCACCACGGCACCGGGGTTGACGGCAGACGACAGCCTGGCCAATACCCACGATATTCATGTCGGTGGTTCTCCGTCAGGACATGGATTTGCCGGCACCCTCGATTTCCTGCGCCTTGCTCAGGGCACCCTTGCCGATGCCAGAACGACCATCGAGGAACTGTATGCCTGGGAATTCCACGGTCCCTTCCTGAAGGACTTCACCGGTAAACTTCCCACCCGCGGCAAACGTGATGCCGGAGCTCTGGAAGCCGATTAGCCGATTACTTATTCCTTTTGACATCAGATTTCTGGCTATTGCAGGTTGATGGAAAAATTGTTACAGTAGACGAAGTGTGCCGTTGCGGGTTCCTTCTCGACCCGCGCTGACATGACCCCATGACTATTGTTGCTGATGCGTCGCGGTTTGTACTTTTTCTGAAACATTCGTTTGAAAGTACAATGTGGGAGTGTGACCTCAGTTATGATGCGCATGGAAACTTAATATCCTTCGGAAGTCGATTTTCCGGCAGGTTCTTACCTGCTGCAAAGTCGCGTATGACCACAAACCCCTTAACCTCTATGGGAGAGGAAAAATGAGTGGAAATGGCAAATGTCCCGTTACGGGCAAATCCGGAAGCTCTGCTGCAGGCAGAGGCACCACAAACCGCGACTGGTGGCCCAACCAATTAAACCTGGGCATCCTTCACCAGCACGCTCCCGCATCCAACCCCCTGGGCTCTGATTTTGACTATGCAGAGGCCTTCAAATCCCTCGATCTGGCTGCTGTCAAAGAGGATCTCTACCAGCTCATGACCGATTCGCAGGACTGGTGGCCGGCGGATTGGGGACATTATGGCGGGTTATTCATTCGCATGGCCTGGCACAGTGCCGGCACCTACCGCACCTCGGATGGTCGCGGTGGCGGCGGCACCGGCAATCAGCGATTTGCCCCGATCAACAGCTGGCCGGACAATGGCAATCTCGACAAAGCCCGTCGTCTGCTCTGGCCGATCAAGAAGAAATACGGCAATGCCCTTTCCTGGGCCGATCTGATGATCCTTGCCGGCAATTGTGCCCTCGAATCCATGGGCTTCAAGACCTTTGGATTTGCCGGTGGCCGCGAGGATATCTGGCAATCCGAAGAGGACATCTACTGGGGTGCCGAAGAGACCTGGCTCGGCGACAAGCGCTACACCGGCGAACGTGATCTTGAGAATCCCCTCGCTGCCGTGCAGATGGGTCTCATCTACGTCAACCCGGAAGGCCCCAATGGCAAACCCGATCCGGTCGCATCCGGTGTTGACGTGCGCGAGACCTTCGCCCGGATGGCGATGAACGATGAAGAAACGGTCGCCCTCGTTGCCGGTGGTCACACCTTTGGCAAAGCCCATG
>MDTD01194516.1_pt1 | contig 12913 bp, 14 predicted proteins | sample 811221 | NCBI WGS metagenome assembly MDTD01 (sample SAMN05326646, study PRJNA326480) | marine metagenome | isolation source: seawater | place: Pacific Ocean: South West | collected 2011 | reverse complement strand
GAAATTCATTGGCTGTTCCTGCAACCGTAAAGTCGGAGCGCCACCCAGTATAGTCCGCTGTTGAATGAAGGCCAGGAAAAGTCTAGTTCTGCAATTTTAAATTGACATCGGCATATTAATTAACAAGTAGTTGAAAAACTACATAAAACAATAGGCCGAAATGAACAAAATAATTTTTATAATAATATTAATGATTTTTTCTCTTCCACTTAAGGGAGAGGTATTAGAAAATTGTAAATGGAAAAATGAAAATGGTATACCATGTATTACAGTTTTTTCTGCTCCAAATACATCAGAAATAAATGAAGCTGCATTAAACAAAATAGTTATTACAAAAAAACAATTAATTGAGTCCGGACATAAAGATGTAAGAAGTATTCTTGAATATGTCTCAGGTTTAGACGTTTATGCAAATGGACCAACAGGTCAAAACGCATCTGTATTTATGCGAGGGACAAATTCAAATCATACTTTAGTTCTTTTAAATGGTATACCAATTAACGATCAAGGTGCACCAAAGGCACAATTTGATTTTGGATATGATTTTTTAAAAGGATTACAACAAATAGAAATTTATAAAGGCGCAAGTGGAGCAATATTTGGCCCAGCGTCAATTGGAGGAGCTATTAATTTTGTTACTGATATTGATTATCAAAATAGCCTTTCTTTAGCTGCCTCGGATAAAAGGAATAACTCAATTAGTGGAAATTATTTTTATGTAACTGAAAACGGATGGCATCACAATATAAAAGGTGGTTCCTCACAAGCTGAAAGAATCTCTTCAGGCAATAGTAAGCCAGATCTTGACGGGACAAAAAATTACACTTTAAATTATAATACTCATAAATTTCTAACAGATAATTTAAAATTCAAAGGAACTGGCTATTTTAGAAAAACAGAGTCCGGATATGATGTGTTTGGAGATGAATTAGCTTCAGGCTCGAATATAATGTACACTGTTCAATCAAGTCTTGAAAGTAAAACAAAAAAAAAACATGACAGTCTCACATCCCATGTGCATGTGTATGATCGAGTTTATGATGAAGATGTAAAAAACAAATATTATTCTCAATCTTATACTTTAAAAGCAGATAGAAAAGTCAACTTTTCAGACAAAATATCATATGGGTTTGGTGGTGATTACAATTACAATAAAGGAGATTTTGTTGTCAACGGTGCTTATGGCAATTCAGCTAAAGGACATTCAGATAATTTAGGTATTTTTTCAAACATAGGTTACAGAGTAGATGAAACAACTGTTTTGTCTTTGCACACGAGAGGAGACTCTCATAAATATAGTGGAGAAAATATTACCTATAGACTCAATGCTACAAAGCTAATTGATAAACTTACACTGAGTTTATCCGAGTCAACAGGCTTAAGGCACCCAGACTTGTATGTTCTACATGGAAATAACAATGATTCTAGTTACTATAACGGTTCTTTTAAAAGCATGCTCACTACAAAACCTGAAACAAGTTTAACTCGCGAGCTTTCTGCAAAATATAAAATTTCTAATAAAATAATTTTTGAGTCAGCAGCTTATAAAGGATCTGTATCGGACGTTTTAAACCGTAGTAACTCAAGTGGGGGCTATAATGAAACAATTGATATAGATCAGGAAGGTCTAGAAAATAGTTTAACTTTTAGAGGGGAAAACCAGATGCTTAGTTTTAAAAGTAATTTAACTAAGAGTAGAGAGGGAAACGGAAGACCTCAACTAAGAAGGCCCGAAAAGCAATATAGTATAAATTACAATGGTAAAAATAATTTATCGCTAGTTGGAGATTACGGTATTATCTTAAATTATAAACATGTTGGTCAAGTAGAGGATTGGGTAGGCTCTATAAGAAAAAAAGTAGATAGCACTGATATACTCAATGTATCAGTCACAAAAGAATTACTTGGGATAGAGTGGATGTTAAGTGGTACAAATTTAACTGACGAATATTATCAAAAACCATATGGATACAATCAAGAAGGCCGAGAATTTAACCTATCCTTTAGGTTAAAATATTGATAATTATAAAGCATGAAAAACAAAATATTTGTATGTATTGGAATTTTCTTATCTCTTGCTTGTAGCAGATTTATTCCACATCCACCTAATTTTACAAGTTTAATAGCTTTAAGTTTTTATGTACCTGCAATTTTAGGTATTAGATATATTCCGGTAGTGATCATAAGTTTTGCAATTACAGATTTGATGATTGGTTATCATACTGGAACTCATTGGACTTGGGGCAGTGTTTTTTTTGTAGGTTTATTATCTTATCTATTATGTCAGTCACCGTTGTTAAGACTTACTGGCGCAATATTAGGTGCATCAATTTTTTACTTAGTTACTAACTTTGGAGTTTGGTCATCAGGAATGTACGGACATACTCTGGAAGGCTTATGGAAATGTTACATTTTAGCAATACCATTTTTTGGAAACACTCTTTTATCAACTCTAATATTTTCAGCAACTATAGAGATTTTAATCAAATATAATAAAGAATTGTTTGTGAAAATTAAAAATTTTGCAGCTTAAGTCTAAAAAAAGGTGTTCAATACTTGAACAATATTTATTAAACTGTTAGTTTACACATATGAAAAAAGGAAAAGTCTTATTAATCACACCTAATCTGAAAGGGATTGCAGATGGGGTAAATAGAATCCAGCCATCTTTAGGTTTGATGTTGATTGCTCCTATATTAGAACAACGTGGTCACAAAGTCAGAATATACGACTCGGCATTGTCAGGATGGGATAACAGAAAAATCATAGATAAAAAAAATAATATAGTATTAATAGGACACTCTGATGAAGATATTGCTAAAGAAGTATCTAACTTTGCACCCGATGTAGTGGCTATTTCTGTTTTATTTTCAAATTTACTAGAGTCTGCTCATAAAATCGCAAAAATAATTAAGAAAATAAATAAAAATATTAAAATAGTTTTGGGTGGAAATCACATTTCTTGCGCTGTTAAAGATTATCAAATAGCTATTACAGATAAGTTTTCAGGTATTCCCAGAAATATTAAAGATTTAGATAATGATCATTTCGATTATGCTATGATTGGTGAGGGTGAGTTTAGTTTTACTAAACTCGTTGATAATTTAATTAATAATGAAAATATTGATAAAATCCCTGGATTAGTCAGAAAGCTCGGCCATGAAAAATACTTAATTAATGCACCAACACGCGTTCATGATTTAAATACTTTACCGAGACCAGCCAGACACCTTGTAGATATGGAAGCTTATTTTAAAATAGGCGCTTTCCATTCGGCTAAATCTAGATCAAAAAGAGTTCTAAGTGTCATGTGTTCTAGAGGATGTCCAGAAAAATGTACGTTTTGTTCAACGCCAGAAATGTGGGGACAAAATACTAGATGGAGAAGTACAGAACATATTATGAATGAGATATCAAATGATGTTAGAGATTTTAAAATAGGGGAAATCCAATTTGATGACGATACAATAACAGTAAATAAAAAAAATTTATTCTCATTATGTGCAGAGTTAGAAAAATTGGGTTTACCTTGGTGTACACCAAACGGAACAAAAGTAAATTACCATTTTGGTAAACAAGAGGAAATGTACAGAGTGATGGCAAATTCTGGGTGTTATCAAATTACTTTGGCTTGTGAAAGCGGTGTTCAACGAGTCTTGGACGATATAATAAATAAACGACTTCCTTTAGAAACTATTTATCCTTCAATTGAAAATGCAAAAAAAGCTGGAATGCTTGTACACACATTCTGGATTATAGGTTACCCTGGAGAAACATATGAAGAAATACAAAGAACAATAGATTTCGCTATGAACAGTGGCGCTGACAGCTTTTCTTTTGCAATATTAAGCCCTTTACCTGGAACACCAATTTATAGAAAAATAATAAAAGAAAATTTATGGTGGGATGGAAGAAATTTGGATGACATGTTATTTAGATCTTCTTTAGTAAAAGTAGATGGATTCTCAGGACCAGATGAGTTTGAAAAATTTGTTAATGAAACTAATAAGAAAGCTAATTTACTTCTTAAATCCAACGATCCAGAAAGATTTGAATATAAGTATGGTAAAAATTCTACAGAAGCAGCTTTAGTAAAACAAACTTAATAAAAACAAAATGAACAAATATATTTTCTCAAAAGATCAATTACAGAGTTATGGACAAAACGGTTTTTTGGTTTGTAAAAATGTTTTTAGGCCAGAAGAGGTTTTAGATTTAGTAAAATGGAGTAGAGAAGTCGAAAATTTTAAAGAAACCACTGAAAAGTGGATGTTATATTTTGACCCGTCTTTAAAAGATGAGAACAAAATGATTTTAACACGTATTGAAAACTTTGTTACTTTTCATCAAGGACTGAATAAACTTTTAAATAGTGAGAATTTTTTAAATATTGTCTCACAATTATTTAAGGAGGAAGCTATTTTATTTAAAGACAAGTATCACTTAAAACATCCTGGTGCTAAAGGCTTTAAACCACATCAAGATGCCACAATTTGGAAAGATATGTACGGCATAAGTAGCTTCATAACTATTTTTATAGCTATAGATGAGTCCAACCTAACTAATGGTTGTTTAGAGTTTAGTGAAGGACAACACTTAAAAGGATTACTCAGTAAACCCTGGAAAGAAATTGATAAAAGCACAGAAAATAAATTAAATTGGAAACCTATAATAAGCAAACCAGGTGATATTGTTATTTTTGGAGACCATACTCCCCATAAGTCAAAAGACAATTTTTCGGACAAAAGCAGAAGATCATTTTTTTTCACATTTAATAAATTATCTGAAGGAGATCATAGAATAAGACATTTTCGTGATAAGCGAAAAAATTACCCACCAAATTTTGAGAGAGACATGGGTAAAAAATATACATTTCATGTGTAATTTAAGATCAATCGTTTTTTCTCTCTATTCTTTATAATTTAAAATTTCTTATCCACTTGCATATTTTATAGCAACAAAGTAAAAATGTTCTAATGCAGAGGCAATTATGGGTATACATTACGACTATAAATCTACTCGTGGCGACAAAGCGATGAAAAAGGAAGCAAAAAGAAAAGCTCGTATAGAACAAAGAAGAGCTAAGAAATTAAATGCTAGCCCGAAAGACAAAGAAAAAGACGTTATGCACGATATAAATAAACCTATAACTCTAGATGACTTAACTAATCCAGATAAGAATTAATTAATAATGAAATCTTTTGAAAAAAAAGATTCATATATTAAGAAACGAGAAATTGCGCTAAAAAAAAATTTAAGAAAAAGAAAAAAAAATAAACCATCAAATAAAAATAAAAATGTCAGTTCTTTCAGATAAGTGGATTAAAAAAGTATCTTTAGAGAAGGGCATGATCAAACCTTTTGTAAGCAAACAAGTAAGAAAAGGAAAAATTTCTTTCGGTTTATCCTCTTATGGATACGATGCGAGAGTATCTAATGAATTTAAAATATTTACTAATGTTAACTCTGGAATTGTGGATCCTAAAGTGTTTAAAAAAGAGAGTTTTGTTACTAAAATTGGAAAAGAGTGCATTATACCGCCTAACTCATTTGCATTAGCAAGAACTATTGAATACTTTAAAATTCCAGAAAATGTTTTAGTAATTTGTTTAGGTAAGTCAACATATGCAAGATGTGGAATTATTGTGAATGTTACACCGTTAGAACCTGGTTGGGAAGGACATGTTACTCTGGAGTTTTCTAACACAACACCACTACCTGCAAAAATTTATGCAAATGAAGGTGTTGCACAATTTGTATTTATAAGAGGAAACGAGAAACCCGAAGTTTCCTATGCAAAAAGAAAAGGCAAGTACATGAAACAAAAAGGTGTCACCCTTCCCAAGGTATAAAGTTTCTTTAATGCAAAAACTTTTGATTAAAGGAAAGACAGAACTAACAGGGAAAATTATTATCTCTGGCTCTAAAAACGCTACTCTCCCTATATTAGCGGCTTCTATCTTAGCAAATGAAGTTAAACTTTTAAATACTCCTTTGGTAAAAGATATTTTTACGATGTTAGAATTGTTAAAATTTATAGGGATAAATATAAAAGTCAGAACAAATGAAAATAAAATTGAATTAATAAATGAAAAAAGAAATATAAATACATTAGCACCATACAAGCTAGTAAAAACTATGCGTGCGGGTGTTTTAGTTTTGGGTCCTCTTTTAACAAAATATAAAAAAGCAAAAGTATCATTACCTGGCGGATGTGCTATTGGAACAAGACCAGTTGATCTGCATCTGTTCGCACTTAAAAAACTTGGTGCAAAAATAAGAATTAAAGATGGGTATATTATTGCTGAAGCTAAAAAAGGTTTAACTGGAACTAAAATTAAATTTCCATCAATTTCTGTAGGCGCTACCGAGAATGCTTTGCTTGCAGCTTATGGAGCTAAAGGTAAAACAGTTTTATTAAACTGTGCTCTTGAACCTGAAATTCAGGATCTTATAAAATTTTTAAAAAAATTGGGCTGTAACATTAAAATATCAGGAAGAAAGATCACATTGATAGGAAATTTAGTAACCAAAAAAAAAATAACTCACAAAATCATTTTTGATAGAATAGAGGCTGGGACATACCTTATTGCTGGTGCTTTGATAGGTAAAAAATTAGTAATTAAAAATATTGAACCAAAAATATTAAAATGTGAGATAAATACTTTAAAAAAAATGGGTGTTAAGTCAATCATAAACCAAGACTCGATATCTATTCTTAAGTCTGAGAGTTTAAACAAAATTAATGTTTCAACTAAACCTTATCCAGGTTTTCCAACAGATTTACAAGCTCAACTAATGGTTTTAATGACTCGGGCTAAAGGTTTATCAAAAATTAAAGAAAATATTTTTGAAAATAGATTCATGCATGTCCCTGAGCTTAAAAGAATGGGAGCAAATATAGAGATAAAAAACAAAACTGCATATATAACAGGGCCTTCAAATTTGACTGGTGCGGAGGTTATGGCAACAGATTTAAGAGCATCTGTAAGCTTAGTATTAGCAGGATTAATTGCAGATAACAGAACAATAATAAATAGGATTTATCATCTTGATAGAGGATATGAACAAATAGAAAATAAACTTAAAAAATGCAAAGCTAAAATTTCGCGAGTTTAAAATGAAAGTAAAAAACTTAAAATTAATAGCAAAAACTCAAGAAGATTTAAAAGTTATTTCAGCACATTTACAGGATTCTATTGCTAACATTTCTGATATCGCTCAACTAAAAAAAAATAAAATTTTTTTAATGCAACTCAATAGGTTTATGTGGGAGGATGTTGAAAAAGGTGTTTTTAGAAAAAATAAAAGAATTAGGGCAATCCTTAAATTTGAAAATGTCTTAAAAGTTCATTCAAAAAATATTAGTCAATCAAAAAAAGATAAATTTTTAGATTTTCTTACTATTGAAAGTAATCAAATGCCTGATAAAAACTATGAAATGAAACTAGTTTTTGCTGGAGACTCGGTTATAAAGATTGTCTCGGAATTAATTGAAGTGACACTTGATGATCAAGGAGAGGCATGGGATACAAAAAATATGCCAAAACATAGGTTTTTATAATGCTAAAATTTTTTAATTCAAATCAAAAAAATTCAACAACTAAATTAGAGTTGATTTTAAATGCTAGAAAATTAAAGCAACAAAATCAATCAACAACTGTTAAAACAATAATATCGAATGTAAAAAAAAGAGGAGATAAGGCTGTAATAAGCTATGAAAAAAAATTTTCAAAAATAAAATCTAAATCAATTAAGATTAGATTTTCAAATACAGAAATAAATAGAATTTTAAAAAATATTGATAAAGATTTGAAAAAGTCAATAGATACTGCTTATAAAAGGATAAAATATTTTCACTTAAAACAAAAATTTACTGCTTTTAAATATAAAGATAAATTTAATAACGAATTATCCTATAAGTGCTCGCCTATTGAAAAAGTTGGTGTTTATGTGCCTGGAGGAACAGCTAGTTATCCAAGTACTGTGCTAATGAATTGTATACCAGCTTTGGTAGCAGGCGTAAGGAATATTTATTTAACCACTCCAGCACAGGGGGCGTCAGTAAATCCTGCAATAATATATGCAGCAAAGAAATGTGGCGTTAAAGAAATTTATAAAACCGGGGGAGCTCACTCAATAGCTGCTTTGGCATATGGAACAAAAACTTTTAAGAAAGTTGACAAAATTGTAGGTCCTGGAAACACTTTCGTAGCTTCAGCAAAAAAAGAAGTTTTCGGTGACGTTGGAATTGACATGATTGCTGGTCCATCTGAGGTGAGCATAGTTGCAGATAGATTTGCAAATCCAGATTGGATAGCAGCTGATTTAATAGCTCAGGCTGAACATGATGTACTCGCTCAATCAATTTTAATCACTAATAATAAAGATCTAATAAAGTCTGTTAACTCAAGCTTAAGCTTTCAACTGGCTGAATTACCAAAAAAAATTATAGCATCAACAAGTATCAAAAAATTTGGATTAGCAATTTACGCCAATAGTCAAAAAAAAATTTTAGAGGTCATCGACACAATAGCTCCGGAACATTTAGAAATAAACTGCAAAAATAGTCAAAATATAATCAAGAAAATTAAAAACGCTGGTTCAATTTTTATTGGTAAATTTTCACCTGAAGCTATGGGAGATTATTTAGCTGGTCCTAACCATGTCTTACCCACATCAGGTTCTGCAAAATTCTCTTCAGGACTGTCAGTAAATGATTTTTTAAAGAGACATTCTTTAATAAAAATAACTAAATCAGGTATTGAAAGATTAGGTCCATCAGTTATAAGTTTAGCTCAGCATGAAAATTTAGAGGGTCATGCAAATTCGATAAAAATTAGATTAAAAAAAAAAAGGTAAATATTTGGCTAAGCAAGAAACTTTAGAATTCAAAGGTAAAGTCACTGAACTGTTGCCCAACGCAATGTTTAGAGTCAAATTAGAAAATAATCATGAAATCTTAGCCCATACTGCTGGGAAACTTAGAAAGAATAGAATTAGAGTTTTGGCAGGTGATAATGTAATGGTTGAAATGACTCCATACGATTTAACAAAGGGCAGAATTACTTTTAGATTTTAAGTTATAATTATTTGAACCCAAATTAATATATTTTGAATGATTAATTTTTTAAAACTCTCAAATTTTCCTAAATGAGAAATATCAAGATTAGTATTCTAAAGTTTGTTAGAAAAATTCCTTTTTTATATGATTTTACAATATTAGTTTATAGAATTATTCTGTTTCCAAAAATTCTAGCTCACAACATAGATTATAATAAAAGAAAACGGAAAGCATTTCGAGAATACGAGACCAATAAAGGATTGTTAAAAATTAATTATGGAGGATATGATTTGAAATTTAAAGCTTTTTCTGCAAAAAATTATTGGCACCTTACTATGGGTTCTCAAGATGAAAATTTATTTTTTAAAAAGTTATTTAAAAAAATAAAAAAAAATATGATAATTTATGATATTGGAGGCCATGTTGGCATGTACACTCTTCCTTTTGCAAAAATAGTTGGAAATAATGGAAAAGTTTATGTATTTGAACCAGAGAACAATGGCCTGAATTCAATAAATCAAAATTTAGCTATTAATGAAATTACAAATGTAAAATCATTCCCATTCGCAATAAGTGACAAAACATCAAAATCAAATTTTTATGTGAGGCCTGATAAAGATACACATAGCTTATTTGAGAATTCACCAGCTCCGTCTAAAACTGGTAAACAAAATATTCTAAATATTCAAACTTATACAATAGATGATCTTATTAAAAAAGGATTTGCAATTCCCGATTTTATTAAGATTGATACTGAGGGTGCTGAGTTAAAAATTTTGGACGGAATAAAATTAAATTATGAAAAATTGAAATACATCTTTATTGAGATTCATCCAACAGCTTTAGCTTTAGAAAATATTAAAAATCCTGAGGAAGTATTAGAAAAAAAATTAACCGATTTAGGTTTTGGGTATTTTGAATATTTTGATAAAATTCATCTACTAGCTAAAAGAGTGGACTAAATTATATTAAAAAATTGTAGAATATCGGAAATATTTGTTATAAATAGTTTCTATTTTGCATAAGCCCCGTTTTGGCCTTGTAGCTCAGTAGTAGAGCAGTACCCTGAAAAGGTATGTGTCGTAAGTGCGATTCTTACCAAGGCCACCACTTGTTAACTCGTACTTTATGCCCATCGATATTTAATTTTTTTTTTGTTAAAAACTACTATGAATAAAAAAATTGGACTTTTTTGGCTAAAAGATGATTTTAGATTAAAAAAAAATTTAGCATTGTCAGAAGCTACAAAACTTCATGACAAAGTAGTCGCTTTTTATTTATACAAAAAAAAAAAATTTAAGACTCAAGAAGCCCAGAAATGGTGGGTTTATAAATCTTTAGAGGAATTTAAAAAAATATTAGATAAATATAATATCAATCTTGAAGTGATTAAAATCGAATCTTACAAGGATTTTTTTCAAAAATTATTAAATAAAAATAATTTTTCTATATATTGGAATAAAACTTACGAGCCAGATTATTTAAATTTTGATAATTATCTTATTAAAATTTTAAAAGATAATAAGATTAATCATAAAATCTTTAAGGGAAATATTTTGAATGAATATAATGAAATAAAAAAAAATGATGGTACACCCTTTAAAGTATTTACACCTTTCTGGAGAAATGCAGAAAAATACTTCTTAGAAAAAATTCCAGCAAAAGAAAAAAAAATTAATAAATGTAAAAAAAAAAATTTCTTTTTTTAAAAATTCTGCAAGTATTACTGAGATAGATCCACAAAAAAAATGGGCTAAAAAATTCGAAAAATATTGGTCTCCAAGTGAAGACGAAGCAATAAAACAGTTGAAAATATTTATTAAAAGTAAAGTAGAGAGTTACTCGCACAATAGAAATTTTCCAGATATTGATGGCACCTCAAAACTCTCACCGTTTATCAAACACGGTCAAATTCATGTTGAAACTATCTGGGAGGAATGTATCAAAGTTAAAAATAATAATATTAACAAATTTTTAGCTGAAATAGGCTGGAGAGAATTTAATCATTCACTTATAAATTATTTTCCCTATATGCTAAAAAAAAACTACTCAAAGAAATTCGATCAATTTCCTTGGGAAAAAAATTCTAAGTTTTTTAATGCTTGGAAAAAAGGATTAACAGGATACCCTATTGTCGATGCAGGGATGCGAGAACTATACTCAACAGGCTGGATGCATAATAGAGTAAGAATGATTGTTGGATCATTTTTAGTAAAACATCTTCTTATAAATTGGATAGAGGGTGAAAAATATTTTAAGAATTGTTTGCTAGATTATAATGAGGCTAATAATGTTTCTGGATGGCAGTGGGTAGCGGGTAGTGGCGCGGATGCTGCTCCGTATTTCAGAATATTTAATCCTATTTTACAAGGTGAAAAATTTGATAAAGATGGGATGTATGTAAAAAAATGGATTAGTGAATTAAAAAATGTACCAAGTAAATTTATTCATAAACCATGGGAATTAAAAGATGAAAAAATTTTAAATTTGGGAACCGACTATCCTTTTCCTATAGTAGTACATGAAACAGCTAGAGAAAAAGCACTAAATGCATTTAAAAAAATTTAAAACTAAATATTACCATGACAATGCTTAAATTTTTTACCTGAACCACATGGGCATTTATCGTTCCTTCCTACTTTTTTGAAATCAGATTTATTTTGATTTTTTTGACTATAGTTTTTCTCTTCATTATTAGAAACTACAATATTCAGATTTAAAAGGAGTTTAATTACATCGATTTTGATTTTAGACAATAAGCCTTCAAAAAGAACAAATGCTTCTTTTTTAAACTCAGATAAAGGATCTTTTTGACCATATTGTCTTAAACCTATCACTTGTCTTAATTGCTCTAAATATTGGATATGTGATCTCCAAGAAAAATCTATTATTTGTAAAAAAATTTTTTTCTCTAAACTTGAATTTTGTTCTTCACCAAGAACTCCAATTCTATACTTTTCTTTTTCCAAAAATAATTCATTCATATTCTTTAAAAATGTATCTTTTTCTTTTGATGCGAGTTCTGCTAATTTTTTATCATTAATAGAGTTTCCAGTGATATTTTTAATTTGTGTAAGGTATTTTTCATCATTTGAATTACTATAATTTGTAATTAATATTTTTAAGTCTTCTAATATCTCATTGAAAAACTCTTTTAAAATTGTGTTAATATTATCTGATTTTAAAATTTTAAGTCTTTGATTAAAAATTACTTGTCTTTGATCATTCATCACATCATCAAACTTTATCAAAGTTTTTCTTATATCGAAATTTCTGCTTTCAACTTTCTTTTGTGCTCTTTCCATGGCCTTATTTATCCAAGGATGATCTATAGACTCATTTTCTTTTAAACCCAATTTTTTAAGCATACCGTCAATTGAATCACCTCCAAAAATCCTCATTAGTTCATCTTGTAAGCTTATAAAAAATATAGTTGCACCGGGATCCCCCTGTCTCCCAGATCGTCCTCGCAATTGATTGTCGATTCTTCTGCTCTCATGTCTTTCAGTCCCAATAATAAATAATCCCCCCAAATCTTTTACTTTTTTCTCGTTTAATTTAAATTCGTTAATATCATTTATTTTTTCTTCCTCGTTAAAATCTTTATTTCCACCTAATTTTATATCAGTCCCACGTCCTGCCATATTTGTAGCAATTGTAACTGCTCCAATTTTACCTGCTTCAGCAATTATTTTTGCCTCTTTCTCATGCTGCTTGGCATTAAGGACGTTGTGATTAATTTTTTTTTTATTTAAAAAATCAGAAAAAATATCAAAATTTCTTGATGAAAAAAAAATTAAGCATAATGTTTTAAATGCCAAGCAACATGAAAAAGAGGCAAAGATAATT
>MDTD01051732.1_pt1 | contig 12913 bp, 9 predicted proteins | sample 811221 | NCBI WGS metagenome assembly MDTD01 (sample SAMN05326646, study PRJNA326480) | marine metagenome | isolation source: seawater | place: Pacific Ocean: South West | collected 2011 | reverse complement strand
TGGAGAGGTTGATATGGTAAAAGCGCTGCTTGAGGCCGGGGCTTTGGTAGATCAACCAGACTCAAATGGCCAGACTGCATTGATGTTTGCAGCTGGGAATGGAGAGGTTGATATGGTAAAAGCGCTGCTTGAGGCCGGGGCTTTGGTAGATCAAACAGACTTAACTGGCCAGACTGCTTTGGGCATCGCAACTTCTAATCAAGACGCTCGTGTTATAGAAGTGTTGCGTCAAGAAGAGGTTTTATTAACTGAGTTATCGTCGCTAGATAAATTATCAGATTTATTATTATCTCCGACATTTGAGGCATATCAAGGTGTTGTAGGAAGCCAAGAGTTAAAAATAAAAGATAGGGATGGAGCAAGATTAGATGACTCTGGCAATAAAACAAGTGATGAAAACATTCCTCGTAGTCATTGCGGGCCTTAGTAGGTCAAGAAAACTCAGATGGCCAGATTAAACTTAAATTGAGCATTGCGATTTTTGGGGAGCATGAGCCTATTGTAGATATGTTGTTTCAAGAAGAATCTTGAGTTGTTGGCTATGCAGCGCTATCCACGGATCAATGATTGGATTTATTTGATCAAGTGTTTGTATAAAGCCAAGGTCTGAAGGGAATTGAGATTAAGGTGTTTGTATGTTTGATTTGAGCTGTTTAATCTTTTCAAAATTTCAGCATTCATCATCTTTCTTGCGCTTGAGTGTTTGATTGAGCACATAAATGATTGATGTCGTGTATTGAATCTAGTCAAAATTCAATGGGACTCCATTTGATTGCATTCAGCTTTGATCTCAATTGAAATATAATGAATAGTTGTGTTTGCAGTTATCGTTTGCGTAAGGTCATTCAATGTCAATTTGAGTCACTACCCAAAATAGTCAATCATCGTACTACTTATATTAAAACACCAAGGTGCGTCCTTGGTGTTTTCAGGCTTACTCAGAGTGTACGATAAGCCCTAGATTAGACTCCTGAAATACTTTTGGTAATGAGTATTCATCTTCATTTTACTCTTTACTGTTTAGAAAATGGGGGAGGGGGAGTCCTATCATTATCTTCTAGCATGCTGTCTGGATCTTCTCCAAGATCTCCTTGCATGCTGTCTGGGTGATTTAATTGAAATAATAGTAATGCGGCAGGATCAATAGTATTTCTTTCCAATGCTAGAGGATCTGCTTCATCCACTGCACTCGTTGTAGATGATGCACTAGATCTTGCGCTAGAAGAGTCTTTCACCTCTATTAGTGTCTGCAATAATTTTTGAGCATCTAAGACATCCTGTGATAGAGTCTCATTATCAGGAGTTGCTTCAGATAAGGTTTGGTATCCTAATAATATTAAAGAAGCTAGCTGCACAGCCTCTTCATCTTGAGGGCATCTGTCAAAAAGGTCGTGATTTCCGCTAAGTCCGTTGTATACTGCATTGAGTTCATCATGTAAATTGAAAGCACTGAGTCCTAAATGAGTGCATATTAAGTGCACGCGTGCAAAGTTGATCATGTCCCCTTCATCAATATTCTCTAAGTGTAGATCAAGTAGGCTATGCTGAAATCGTGTTATCATCTGTTCAATAACAAGATGGAGATGCGTTTGATCAGTTCTCCCATCATGATAAGTTGTTAAACAATCAATTGTCATTGCTAGAATTCTCTTGCAATTTAAATCCTGTGACGTAAGAATCTGATTTCTCCACTCATCCTCCCAATCACTTATCTCTTGTGCTTGAGGATTAAGGAGTTTCATTAATTCAGGATTCTCTGGTGCTGCACCGCCACCCCCGGATTGTTTTGAGTGAGATCTAGGAGAAGTGTTTAGTTGTGATAACCAATCTATTCTACTTGCATTTGTTTCAGGTATGGACTGACTAACAAATTGACGAAGTTTTAATTGAATCTGATAAAGGGCATCACTTTGTTGAGGGAGTTTTTGAGAGAGCTCTATATAGGCCATAACAATGTGTTCAATCTCGCTTGGATCAATTGATATACTGGAGTCGATTCTCATCTGCACAATTTTCATCAAGGCTGCTTCACTAGGGTTTTTATTTAAAAAGTCTATCATCTCTTAAACGGCATGCTGCATTTCTGCATGATACTGTCTGAAGCCCTCTTCTAACGTTCGGATACTATCTGGTTTTTCGCTTTTGAGCGCTTCATGCTCTACATTCAAGGATTCAATAACGTCCAAATAATTCATTGCCAACATTTTAATAGTATCTCCATCAGGTGATTCTAAAGCAGCATTGTATAAAGGTATCAAATCAGTTACGACCCTCTGTACATGATTTGGATGTAGGCGATGATCATGTTGCTTTTCTGATAGAAATTCAGTTAATTCGTCTGGAGATTGTGGATATGTTGAATCTGAATACATCACGTCATCCTTGTTTAACTTAATGACTAATTATTAAATTATAGTTGAGGTGAGTTGATTTAAGTTGAGTACATTGCTGTTAAAGTGTAACAGTTCAATGGATAAAGCTAGTGTTTGAAGACGCTGTGATGTGGGTGATGGGTGGTCAATATCTTTTAGGAATATAGATGAATAGAGCGCTTCCCTAAAGGGTGTGAGAATTTATTGTTTAATTTTTCTTGTGGTTATCCATGAATTGATGTATATTTCTTCCAAAGTTTCATGAATATTCTGAACTTAATTTGACTAAATAGATTCAAAGTACCCAAAATGCTTTATTTTATATAGGCACCTGAGTCAGAGACTGAGTTTGCATCTGCAGCTTGGGCCGTGATACTTTAAGATCATTAGAACTGTTTAATGTCAGTGCAGTTTTATATTATTAAAGACCTTAAGGAGATCAAAATGGCAAAAGGTACGGTTAAGTGGTTTAATTCAACCAAAGGTTATGGTTTTATTCAGCCTGAAGAGGGTGGGCAAGATGTGTTTGTGCACATTACAGCGGTTGAGCGATCAGGAATTGGTCAGCTGAATGAAAACGATGTTGTGCATTATGAGCTTGTTACAGAAAAGGGAAAAACGTCTGCAGATAATCTCAAGCGTGACGAAGGTTAATGGGTTGATAGTATTTACTTGTACCTTACATTGGTATAAGCATTTTATTTTTAAAGAGGGGCTCTGCTTTATTTAGAATAAAGGGAGCTTTTCTGTTTTATAAGAGTTTTTATGTCAGACTTTAGTCAATTTGAATTGCCAGAAAGCTTGCTTAACGCATTGAATCGTCTCAATATCAAAGCCCCAACACCGATTCAAGCTAAAGCATTGCCTCTTGTTTTATCCGGCCAAGATCTATTGGCTTCGTCTAAAACAGGCACAGGGAAAACATTTGCATTTGCTTTGCCAACTTTGGCAGCTTTGCTCTCTAATCCTTCAGCTTCTGCCTTGATTTTATCCCCTACTCGAGAGCTGGCCATGCAATTGATGAAGGCTTTCAAATCATTAATGCGCCAAGATTCAAAGATTCCTGTGGCATTATTAATTGGAGGTGATCCAATTGAGAAGCAGCTTCGCCAAATTAAACGCGGAGCACGTTTAATCATTGCGACCCCAGGCCGTATTAATGACCATCTTCGGCGACGAACCTTGAGTTTAAAGCGTGTAAATCTCTTAGTTTTAGATGAAACCGATCAAATGCTTGAGCTGGGCTTTAAAGAGCAAATTGACGATGTCATCAAACATCTACCCAAGGAACGTCAAACCCTATTATTTTCTGCAACCTTTTCAGATCGAATCATTGCTGTTGCGCAGGATTATTTAAATCATCCTATGCGTGTTGCTGTTGGGAGTGCTCAGGCGCCTATTGAGCATATTCAGCAAGAGGCTGTTCATTTGAAAGGAGCTAAAAAATACGCTTATCTTTCTAAATATTTAGAATCTTTTGAGGGTTCAGCTTTAGTGTTTGTTAAAACAAAAGCGATGGCAGATCAATTGACTCAACGACTCAAGGCTGATGGTTTATCAGTGGGTGCGCTGCATGGTGATTTGAGGCAACGACAACGTACGCGCATGATTGAAACGTTTCGTTCGGAGCGCATTGCTATTTTGATTGCGACTAATATCGCAGCAAGAGGGCTTGATATCCCCCATATTCAATGTGTGATTAATTATGATCTTCCTCAATCAAGAGAAGATTACATTCATCGAATTGGCCGAACAGCACGTGCTGGTGCTTCAGGTGTCGCAATTACTTTTGTGGCGCCTCATGAAGATGATGCTTGGGCGATTTGTCAAGGGCAAACGCCTCGTAAGTCCTCATCTAGTCAATCAAAGCGTCGAAAACCTCAGCGTCAATCTTTTTCGAAATCTTCACAGTATAAAGGGCGCTCATCTCAATCTACATCACAGCGTGCTGTATCCTCTAAAAGGCGGGATCAATCTCGTGGAGTGCGAAAAGCTGCGCATGGTTGTGGATCTGATTCATCTAAAGGGTCAGGTCAATTGGGTGGTGCTGGTCAAAAGTCTAATTTAGACTGTGATCGTCCCATCAAGCTACGTTCAAAGCGTACAGTTTCGCCAGGCAATACAGAACAAGCTCAGCGCTCGACAGCATCTTCGGGTCGTCATGCGCACAAAGCTCAGCGCCAGCATCCAAAAGGATCTTCACCAAAAGATCGACATAATAGACAGCGTTCTCGTCGTGGTCAGCAAGCACATCATCAACCCGCTTAACCCTTCCCTTCGATGATTCCACAAGCGATGCGTGTGCCGCTACCCCCTAGTTTAGGTTCATTTTCATAGTTATCTTCATTCTCATGAATAATAAGGCTACGTCCTATCAGCGCTTTGATATTAATGTTAGGTGCAAATATCGGTAATTGAGCTTGATGTTGAGTATTGACATATAGATTAGGCAGATCGCCTAAATGTCCTGAGCGATAAGGGCCATGATGAAGGGCTGTATTTTGAGGGTCAAAGTGATTGCCTGCACCATAACCTGGCTGGAATCTTTGATTTGCATGATAAGACGCGCACGAAGGATTTTGATGGACATGAAATCCGTGCATGCCTGTGGAAAGTCCTTTAAGATGAGGGGTTAGCAGTATACCTTCATGATATGATTTGATTTGAATATAACCTAGATGATGTGTGTGATTTTTTTGAAGAGAAGTCATCTCAACACGTAAAGCTGGAGTGCCCCAGCAGAGCGCAGTTGAGCTCATTATCAGGAAGATTAAGTGTTTAAATATTGTCATGATATCCGTCATCTCGATGTAGTGGGTTTAAGGTGTTGGCTACCTTGAAGTAGCATGAAGCAAACAAAGGCGACCAGGGTCATGAATAAGCTTAGCGGTTGTATTGTTCCATTAAAATAAACGCTGAGTAGCGAAATGCCACCGGCACTTAATAGCATTTCGGTTGCAATCATGAAGGCTGAGGCAATGCCTGAATGTTCAGGGATGAGGCTTACAATTTGAGCGGTTGCATTCCCAAAAATAAGCCCCCAGCTGGCATAGCTCATCAGTTTAATTGCTTGTATTTGAAATGCATTGAGTGCTATAAGGTGGTTGAATAGGTAGACGGTTATATTGCTGATGATCAGGCCAGAAAAACCTATCTTCAGTAATAACTCTACAGGATATTTGGTTTGTCGTGCGCTCCAAATTGTGCTCATAATATACGCGATAAAAGCCATAAGAATTAATTGGCTATATTCTGAGTAAGAGATTTTTAAATGCTCAATAAAAACCAAAGGAATCGTACTGATTTCGCAAAACATTAGCATAACTGCTGATGCTTTTAATGCTAAATATCGCAGATACACAGGGTGTTTGATTACGATATAGTAACGATTCAAACAAGTTTTAAAGTGTAATGACGTTCTATGCTCGAGTGTTTCTTGATGATATCGAATCATCAATAATACGGTAAGACTTGAGAAGATTGAGAGTATTAAAAAGCAATTTCTCCAACCTAGTGTTTGTGCAATCCAGCTGCCTAATAGAGGAGCAACTGCTGGAGTGATTCCTGCAATGGCATGCACATAATTCATAATGCGACGATAGGCTGCGCCATGGTATACATCTTTTAAGCAAGCATTACCCACGATCCAGGCTGCCCCTGATCCCATTCCCTGCAGAAAGCGAGCGCATAAAAAAACTGAAGTATGCTCTGTATGAGAGCAGACATAAGAAGCGATAGAGAATAAAGTGGTGCTGGTAATGAAAATAGGTTTTCGTCCTAAAGAATCTGAAAACCCTCCATAGATCAGTCCTGAGAAGCCCAATGCAAATAAGCCAATAGAGAGTGTTGATTGCGCCATTGCATCAGAAATATCAAAGCTTAATTTGATGTTGGGTAAAAGCACTGAATTAAAGCTGATTGCAATTTCTGCAATCATGATGATCAGTGTGACAAAATAAGGAATTAATATGAATGAACGTGTCTTTTGAAGCATGATGTTAGGTGAGTTTGTTTGGGGTGATGTAAATCAAGAGCGCAAAGCTTGGATGATCAATATAGTTGAGTTGGTCGCTTTTGAGTCGTCGCGAATGTGTTAAATTTAAGGTGTCTGTTTCATTGCTAAAATGGATTGATAACTCAAAATAATGTTTAAGTTTAAGTGTGATGTTCCCAAATAATACAACGGGTGTTTTGGGGTTGAGTGCTTGTGTATCAAGCCACCAGCTGATAGGGCGATTCATTTGGTCTGAAGGGGGCAGTAAGATGCAGCCAGATGTGATGATGCGTTCTTGTGGAATTTGGGTTTTAATACGTTTCATCAAAGGTGAGTTTAAAGGTAAAGGTGTGTTGAGTGTATTAGAGAATATCTCTGACTCTGAAGGTGAGAGCAAGTGAATGTTTTTAGAAAAGATTGGAGGAAGTTGCTGAATGCTTTGCATTTCAGTGGGTGTTTCCTGCTGAAATATCAGGTATTCAAATTGATAGTTGGAAGCTGCAAATGACTGTGCTGTAATCACTATGTATAATAATACTAATTGCTGTATCCATTTGAAATATTTCATCAGATAACCCTCTATCCTATGAGTTTTGATAAAATGTTGATTTTATGATATTATCACGTGATAATCTAGGATTAAATTTGACTTGAGGCGTCTATGAATACCGATCTACTTGATAAGACAGAACAATCTAATTTAAAAATGAATTCAAAACCATCGCGCTCGGAGGCCGAGCAAGCTGTTAGGGTCTTGATTGCATTTGCTGGGGATGATCCAAATCGTGAAGGGGTTCAGGATACGCCTTCGCGTGTTGTAGATGCCTACGCAGAATTGTTTTCAGGCTATGCGTGCAGTGAGTATAAAATTCTAGGTCGTACTTTTGAAGATTCAGAGCGTTATGGTGAAATTGTTTTGCTCAAAAACATCCGAGTTGAGTCATTTTGTGAGCACCATATGATCCCTATTATTGGTGTGGCCCATGTTGCCTATATTGCAAGATCCCGTTTGGTGGGTTTGAGTAAATTGGCTCGTTTGGTGGATATGTATGCTAAGCGACTGCAAACTCAAGAAGGCTTAACGGCCCAAATTGCACACGCGCTTGAACGGGTTTTAAATCCGTTGGGAGTGGCTGTTATTGTTGATGCCGCACACCAGTGTATGACGATGCGTGGAGTCTATAAGCCAGATGCGACAACTGTTACTGAAAAGATGACGGGATGTTTTAAAGAAGATGCTGTAATGCGTGAGCGTTTTTATCGTTTAATTCAAATGAGTTAATTTAATATTTCCAATGAATCCAAGTTGAGTGGGTGATATTGAAAATCCCTAATCGAATCGGTTGATCCGGTTTGCGCTCTTTAAAGTATGCCCCATAAGCTTCAAGTTGTCTTTGATGCTGCTTTTTTAAGATGTTTGACCAACAATGAGGTGAAAGATGTTTGGGGCAAGGGCTTGTCTTATAGTCAATGACCCAGCGCACTTTATCTTCAACAAATGTTCTGTCAATTCGCATGGCTTGACCTTGATGATGTATGGCGTATTCAGAGCGGGCTTCTTGATGAGATTGAAGTATCCAATTTAAAATTGATGAACGTTGAGTGCTTTTTAAAAGCTGCTTTATTTGATAGATCAGTTTTGAATGCTGTGTATTTGAGATGTTATGCTCTTCAATCCAGTGCTGTGCATATTCTGTGAGCTTTTGAGTAGATTTTATGGACCCAGCATATTGTTCTAGGACTGCATGTGCCAGCTCTCCGTATGTTTGACGCCATTTAAAAGTGTTTTTGTATTGGATATTAGGTAACGTCCATTCTGATAAGGTGCAGATTTTATTGGGTAGGGTTGTGGCACGTTTAATTTGAAAGGGATTCAATGTCTCTGATTGATTTGAAGCATTGGGGCAGGGTTTGGTCTGAGTGCATTGTTCTTCAGAAGATAGTGTAGGCCAAATTTGTCCTAAAGGGCTTTTGGGGAATTCGGGTTGAGCATTTTTTTGGATACTGCCAACCAGGTGTAGTCCCTGTTTAGATCGTGTGGTTGCTACATAGAGCAAGCGTTGCGCTTCATAAAAATTTTTCTGTTTTTCTAACACTTTAAGATATTGAGTAATTGGATTTTTACCTTGAATCGGTGAACAAGGTGCTAATAAGCAAATAGGTTGATTGTGAGCATTAAGGGTATGGTGCCACCATAAAAGTTGTTCTGATTGTGGGCTGGGAGGTTGATCTAAAAAAGGGAGATAAACATGATCAAATTCTAAGCCTTTTGATTTATGAATCGTCATGATGGTGCAAGTATGTTCTGATGAGTTGTAACGGGTGTGGGACGTGCCATGTAAGTCGCTCATCCAGTGATCTAAGTTTGAGATGGAGGGCCATCCAATGTGCTCTAGTAGCTCTTTAAGTCGTTTGAAATAATGTTCTACATCGATCATTTGATGTGGATTTGAAAGGGTTTTTTCGCCACCTAGGTTGATCCATAAGTCACGAATAATTTTATCTATTCCTTGATAAGGGAGTTTTTGGATTGAGTCAGTTAATAGTTTTGAGATTAAAAGGTGACGTTTACTCGATATGTTGTTTGAGTTGGCGTATTGGTTGAGGCCTTCAAGGATGTTGGGTGCATGCCTCAAAGCTTTAAGCTCTACTAATGTGAATCCAAACCAAGGGGCCCTGAGTGCAGCCAGCCATTGCTGAGTATTGTCTGGATCTGAAATGGCTTGTGTCAGGGCGATCAGATCAATGATATGTTGGGTTTGATTGAGCGGTTCTATGGCTTCAGTTTGATGATTTATTTTTGCTTGATGCAGCGCTTCAATGATGATTTTTGAATGTCTTCTGGATCGTAATAATATAGCGCAATGATAGGGTTTAGGGTTTTGATGCTTTGATTGAAGGTGTTGTGCAATCCACTGAGCCTGTTCAGAGGGGGTGCCATCTTCAATCCAGTGGTGTTCAATGGGGTTGTGTATAGAGCGGGTGCTTTTTGAGGGGTGATGTGTAATGGCCCCTAAGCTTAAATCCACTTGTTTGGGGAATACTTTTGAAAAAACTTTATTAGAATAATCAACAATATCTTTTGAGCTCCTAAAGTTTGATGTTAATTTTAAAGGGGTGGGTTTAATTTGATTAACTCCATTCTTTTTGATGGATTCAAAGAGGCTGACTTGTGCCTGTCTGAAGCGATAAATGGATTGCATTGGATCACCTACAATGAATAATGTGCGCCCACAGTTTCCCCAAGATTGGGTTAAAGCACACAAGAGTCGATATTGTGTCAGTGAGGTGTCTTGGGCTTCATCAATTAAAATGTGTTCAATTCCTTCGGCCTGCTCAAGGGTTGATTGATGTGCCGTTTCTGGGTTTTCGAGTTGTTCAATGACATTTAGATTAGCTTCCAAAAAATCATGTCGTTGATGCTGTTTAAGTGTCATGCTGAAATAAGCGGCTAAATGAGGCAGGCAGGCAGTGAGCGCCTCAATGATTGAGTTATGTTCCGGGTGCATTTTACTTAGGTCGAGCAATCTGATTATATTTAAATGTTCTTTAATAACAGGGTTTTGAGAGATATCCTTAATAAGGTTTGTTGCTTTTTCTTTGTATGCAGTGGCGCGTGCTTTATCTTCTATGTTTCGATGATTAGAGGCGGCTTCAAAGCCTTGTCGTGCATCTAATTTTGAGCGCCATGTGCCGCTTTGTGTTAAAAATATTTCAGCTGAAAAAATCAGCAAATCAATTTGGTCGATGCCTTTGACATGAAGTTGATTCGCTAACGCATGAATACCTTTAAGGGCTCGGAATGGAGTGATGTAATGTAATACATCCACCCAATCATCTTTTTGAGCGTTTGTTAATTGATCTAAGATGATGTTGGCATGTTCTGCTTGTAAGGTTTGTATGGCATGAGTTTGACTTTGCTGATGAGGGCTACGGCACATCATCCATGGCATCCATTGATCTCTTTGCTTTAAGAGACTGACCATAAAATTTAATATTTTGGGATGATGTCCATCTAAATAGTGCATTAATATTTTCAGCGATGTGTCTATGTTAGGTGGAGGAGTATTTAAAAAATGTTCAGCTGCATCTTGATACAGGTGTTCTGGAAAAGTATGTAAAGTGCATGAATCATGCTTTAAGTTAGACATTTTTTGACATAGAGCATCAAATGTCATGATGTGAATCTGATCACTACTCAAATGAGGGTGCTGTTTTAAAGCCTGTTGTGCTAATTGATAGGTTTGATGCTCAAATTCATTCGTGTAATCTTTAAGTTGAAGTGCTTTTTGAATGCGATGATGCATTTCTTCAGATGCTTTTCGAGTGAACGTGATTGCTAAAATAGATTCAGGGCGTGTGGCGTATGCTAATAAAGATAAAATGCGTTGTACAAGGATGCCTGTTTTCCCAGAACCTGCGGGCGCTTGAACAATATAAGAAGATTTGGGATTAAGCGATTTCAAACGTTCTGCTTGATCAGGTAGCGTCATGGGGTATCTCCTTCTCTTGAATGCGACATAAGCTTTTAAATTCACACTGTCGGCAGGTTAAAGCGCCATGTTTTGGATTTAATAAAGGAGGTAAGGCTTGAGTTTCTTCAATCAGTTGTATTAGATTTGATTTCCATTCTTCTAACATATCCTCCCAAGAGTTGATAGATTGATATGCTTTTGAATTGAGAAGGCCGCTCCAATTGGATTGATTTTTCAATAAACCAGTATATTGCGCGCCATTGGGTTTGATTTGTAAATATAAGAGCCCAACCAGTTCAGGGTAGGCTAAGGCATATAGAGGCATTTGGGGGTTGTCGGGGCGTTTAGAAAACCATTCATTAGGGGTCGATACTCCAGTTTTATAATCAACGATAACAACGCCTGATTCAGTTTGGTCTAATCGATCCAGACGCATTGAAATCAATTGGTCCTTTAGCATCATTTGAACAGGATGTTCAATTCCAATGACTTCAAAGTTTGAACGTTTTTTATCTAACTCCAGAGCATCTTTTAAGCGTTGCTGAATGATCGTGATTTCAATATCTGTTTGGAATGAATTCAATGGCCAACTATTTTGAGATTTGAATGCTTTAAAAGCATGACGAAAGCTTTGCTCAATGAGCTCGTCTAAGCTGGTAGTGCTCAGCGCCAATAAGGCTGCTTGATGTTTTAACTCGGACCATATCAGGGCTAAAGTGTCATGAATGAGCATGCCACGAAAGGCATGGGAATAACCAGTTGACCAATAAGTGTTCTTTGAAAGGTTTAGGTAATGTTTTGAAATACTTTTAAAATAACATTGACTGGTATCTTTCAAAATATTTGAAGAGATTTTTTTAAGATCAATAGAGGCGGTCTCTGGGACTAAGGTGTATTCAAATTGATTAGATTTAAGTAATCGTTCAGGTTGATGAGGGGGTGCTGATACATGCTGAAGATCTTGTTTTTCGAGTGAGAGCGGTTCAATATCTTCAGTATGAAAGATATGGATAAATTGACCTGCATGTAATAACATCCGATGAGCGTGCGTGATATGACGTTCATGTGTTTCATGATCTGTGCAGGGTAGGGCATGTTGTTTTTTAACGTCATGAGGAATACAGGGTAAAAGTTGGCGCGGATAAGGCCAGTCAGTTTGATCAGCTTGCATGACCCAAATATGATCATAATCACCTGTAGAAAGCTCTTTTGCATGAATGATGAAAATATTAGAGGGCTCAAATGCCTCTTTAGGTTTAAAGCTGTGTTGTTGTGTTGAATGTTCTAGCCAAAAGAGTGCTTCTGAGGCCGTCCAATCGGGTTGATAAGCATCCAAAGATTTCCAGCTGCTCCAGCAGCGTTGCCAAGCTTGAATTAAACCCTGTGTAAGTTTGGGGTTTTCCCAAGGGCCTGGCCAATTGAATTCAGACAATAGCCTTGAGAAAATATGACCCCACTCTTCTAAAGATTGTTTTGTTTTTGAGGTGTTTATTAAGTTTTTACAGATCATCAGTTTTGAAAAGATAGGCTCTAAAGAGGGTGTTGATGGTGGATTGAAATCATCCCATGCGTATTGTTTTTTATGAATTTTTTTCAAAGCATGAATAAGGTTAATGTGTTCATTATGATGGGCTGATACGGTTAAATGATGTTGTTGAAAAAAGCTTAGCCACTCATTAAGATCAATGTCATTGGACAGATAAGATTTTAATAATGCAATGGCTGTTTGAATGATAGGGTATTTAAGTAATATTTGAGGTAAGGCGATGACGCATTTGAAATCAGTAGTATCTGTTGTTTCATAGAGGGTTTGGTGGAGGGTTTCAATCATCTCATATTGATTGCACACAATAGCATGTGTATCTTGGGGGGCATTGCGTCGATGTGCATGAAGATGTTCGCATAAGCCCCATGTTGTTTGCATCACATCTTTATGGCTGTATGTTGAGACAGATTGATCTAGACGTGTCTGCATTAGTTTGCAAGGGTGCATTGTGTGCGCTTTAATGCATTTTGTTTCTGGAAGTGTGAGTGGTTGGGTGCAGGCGATTAAAATAGAATGCCATGTATAT
>MDTD01159860.1_pt1 | contig 12914 bp, 10 predicted proteins | sample 811221 | NCBI WGS metagenome assembly MDTD01 (sample SAMN05326646, study PRJNA326480) | marine metagenome | isolation source: seawater | place: Pacific Ocean: South West | collected 2011 | reverse complement strand
CAGATTAATTGCGGGAGATTTTCAGACCAAAGAATCAAATGATATTTTTTTAAAATACAATAAAAAAGCTCAAGGTTTGAGTTATAAAGGAAGATATGCTGCAAAGCTTTTTAAACAACCTGCGACATTAAGTGTTAAATCAGATGTTGCACTTTCTCGAGGGAAATTTAATCGACAAAGTATTCTTGGAGTAGAAGGAAATCAAGGGCCTTATCAACTATTTGGAGCTGAAAATGAACGATTTATAATTGTTCTTTCAGGAACAGAAAGAGTATATATCGATGGAAAACAATTGATAAGAGGAATGGATGGTGATTATATTATTGACTACAACTCTGCAGAAATTACATTTACTACCAATCAACTAATAACAAAAGACAAAAGAATTATAGTAGAGTTTCAATATTCAGACCAAAACTATGGTCGGTCTCTATTTACTTCAAACAGTGATATCGCCAATAAAAAAGGTAGATTTTTCTGTAATTTCTATACCGAACAAGACATGAAATTTCAACAATTAAACCAACCTTTATCCAATGAACAAATTCTATTATTAAGTGAAGTAGGCGATAGTTTACACCTTGCTATATCCCCTAGAATTGATACCGTAATATATAGTTCAAGTCAAGTTTTGTACAAAACGTCGGACACAATAATTGAATCAATACCATACACTTACTTTGAATACAGTACAATTCCCGATAGCGCTATTTATAGTTTAGGATTTAGTAATGTAGGGGAAGGAAATGGTAACTATAATCTTTCATCTTCAAGTGTTAATGGGAGAGTTTTTGAATGGGTGCCACCAATAGATGGGAAACCACAAGGAAACTATGAACCAATAACCCAATTGCTAGCTCCTAAGCAACAACAAATGCTTACTATTGGAACAAGCTATAAATTTAAAAACACAACCGTATTTTTTGAATCTGCTTTTAGTAATAAGAATGAAAATCTTTTTTCAAAAAAACACAAACAAAATAATCAAGGAATTGCCGTTAAAACGCTTGTTAAAAATGAAAAGATAAAACCAATACCTAAAAAAGACTCAAAATCCAAAGTTTTCACAACCGAATTGAGCTATCAAGTGATTAACAAAAATTTTAGATCCATAGAGAGATTTAGATCAGTAGAGTTTAATCGAGACTTTAATTTAAATTCTTCTTTACCCAAAAATACAGAGCAAATTATTGGTTTAAAATGGAACAAAACCTACTCAAAAAAAAGAGTCTCGGGTGTTGATGTTGCATACATCCATCGGCAAAATGAATATTATGGTCTGAAATCTGCTGCTGATGTAAACTCTAAAATTGGTCAAAATGGTCAGTTAATAGGAAAAGGAAGTTTTCTAAAATCAGAAGGCAGCGTTCAAAGTAGCCAATTCATAAGGCATCTGGTTACCTATGTTCATAAATTAAACAATGGAATTTCTTTTAAAATTTGGGAAGAAGAGGAACATAATTTAGTAAATAATATACTTCTAGACACCCTTGAGTCCAATTCATTTAGATATACAGTTTATGGCTCAGAGTTAGATTTCAAAAAAACAAATGCTGTCAACATCAGTTTAACGGGTAACCAAAGGATTGACTACCTTCCATTCAACAACATACTTAATAAAGTGACTACCGCAAATAATGCTGGTGCAAAATTTACATACGACAGTAAAAAAGGAACAAAATTCTTGTGGAATTCTGTATTTAGAGAACTCTCCATTAATAATAGTGATTTGGTTACTCAAAAACCTGAAAACACGTTTTTGAATCGATTTGACTATAAATTCAAATTGCTGAAAGGATTAATAAATTCTTCTTCATTTTTTGAAATAGCCGCAGGGAGTGAGTTAAGAAGACAATACCAATATATAGAGGTAAACCCAGGACAGGGTAACTATGCTTGGATTGACTTTAACAATGATTCGATTCAAGATATTACTGAATTTGTAGTATCAGACTTTCAAGACCAAAATAATTTTATAAAGGTATCCTTACCTACCACAGAACTTATAAAAACGTACAACAATGAATTTAATCAATCTTTGACGATTAACCCCGCCAGATATTTAAAGAGAGACAAAAAACTGAATGCTTTCATTACTCGATTCAACAATCAGTTTCTTATGAAAATGAACACCAAAAACTCTAAAGAACAAACGCAAAGAATTCAAATACCTTTTAAAGGAGGAATCAATGATACCAGTTTAATATCAGCATCTTCTTCTCTAAGAAACACTATTTATTTTAATCGATCCAACCCAATATTCGGGATGAACTACACCATAAGAACAAGTCAAAATAAAAATCTTTTAACCTCAGGTTTTGAAGGCCGTTCATTAACCTCGAATGCTGTTGACATAAGATGGAATATCGCAAAAAAAATCACCATTAGAAATAAATCAGAAATTGTTTCAAAATCAAGATTATCTGATTTATCAGAGGCAAATAATTATGTCATTCAAAGCTATGTTCTTGAGCCAAAATTTACTTATCAAAAAGGATCACGTTTTCGAGCATCCATTAATTCAGCTCTTAAAAACAAAATAAATTTAGATTCCTATGGAGGTAAAAACGCCGAATTTAAAAAACTAGGAATTGAGTTGACTTATAATTTTATTTCTAGAGGAAGAATGACTGGTGGTATTGATTATATATCAACCGCTTTTTCAGGAGATCAAGCAAACAACTCTCCATTACTTTTTGATATGCTTGAAGGCTTTCAAATAGGAACCAACTATACTTGGATAACTAGTTACCAACGCTCGTTCAAAAACAATTTCCAAATTAGTATTCGCTATGAAGGCAGAGCGTCTGAAACTTCAAAGACAGTGCATACAGGAAATATGCAAGTTCAGTTATTGTTTTAAAAAAGTAGCCGTAGTAACGACTACTTTTTAAAATAAAGATTTTATTACTCTTATTCTCCTGTTACAACAGTTGTAACAGTTGATTTGAACAAACCTCCATAAACTGTTTGATCAACAGTAGCCACCTTAGTGATACCTCCGTTTTTAGCTGCTGCAATCACTCCTGTTTCTAGGTGCAATCCAAGTGGAATTCCAAAAATAGTTGTATATGAAGATTTACCTACCTTATCTCCTCTAGTGTTATCAGTAACCATTAATGGGGCACTTACTGCACAAGAAGCTAGAGTTAAAACTATAATAGCTCCAGCAAATAATTTTGTTATATTTTTTTTCATGACTTTAAATTTTATTCTCCTGCAACAATTAGTTCGTAAGTTCTAAATATTCCAAAATTGGTTATTTTTATGTCTACTGCACCAACTTTTTGGATACCTGCCTTTTCAACAGCCTCTACAATACCATATTTCGGATTTAAACAAATCCCACTCGAAATGATATATCCAGAACCTGATGTAGCAGCTGGAGCTGCAAATAAACAAGTGTTTTTAGAAGAACCTGTCTTATCTCCTAAACTGTTATTTGTAACTGCAAGTGGTTGAGTAATAGAGCATGAAGCTAAAACTAATGCTGATGCTCCTAATAATGTTAATTTTTTAAATACTTTCATCTTAATTAATTTTATTCTCCTGTTACTTCAGTTTTGATTGTACTAAATATTCCATAATTTTTGAACGTAAATGTCGTACTTCCAATTTTTCGAATATCACCATTTTCTGCAGCCTTCTTGTACGTAAAGTTGACATCTTTTTGAAAAGGCTTTGCGGTTGCCGAACCTTTTTTGGAACCAATTGGATTATTCGTCACCTGCAATATTTGGTACTGACAAGAAGACACTAATCCTACTAGCGCAAAAGAAGCAATAGCAATTTTAATTTTTTTCATATTGTTTTATTTAAATTAATGTTCCGCAAAGCTAAATTAATTTAGTTTTTATCAAAATTAATTACCTATTATTATTTGAAAAAATGAGAAAATAATTATCAACAAATAAAATAGAACAAAATATTTATAGGGTATAAAAGGAGATTAATAAAGAAGAATAATTGAACAAATTTACACCTAAGCTATAGTAATTATTAAATCACTAAAATCCATTCCCAAATGATTTGCTTGCTGTGGCAGAATACTCTTCGAGCTCATTCCCGGTATTGTATTTACCTCTATTAAATAAAAGGTATCATCGTTTAATATAAAATCGATTCGTGCAACCTTTTTTAACCGTAAAAGCTTAAACACTTTACGAACAATTTCCTGACACTCAGATGCTTTTTCGAAAGGTATGTCTGCAGGAGTTATCTCTTTAGCTCCTTGTTCGGAGTATTTTTGCTTGAAGTCAAAAAATTCCGAGTCTACAATAATTTCTGTTAAGGGCATTACCTTTTCTTTACCCTTGTTGAAAACAATTCCAACTGAAAATTCTCGTCCCTGTATGAATTGCTCAACAATAACTTCTGTATCATACTTAAATGCATCATTCAAGGCGGTTTCTAAATCGCTTTTACTGTTTACCTTATGTGTTCCGATTGAAGAACCTCCGTTATTGGGCTTCACAAAACACGGATAACTAATAGTGGAATACAACTCTGAATTTTCCTCACCTTTATAAAAAACAACTGATTTTGGCACCTTAATTCCATAGGTGCTTAAAAATCGATTACACCAGTTTTTATTAAATGTCAATGCACTCGTTAAAACATCAGATGAATTATACGAAATCCCTAATAAATCAAAATAACCGGCTAATTTCCCATCCTCTCCTGGTGTTCCATGAATAATATTAAACACAGATTTGAATACTATTTTTTCTTTCTCTGTACTAAAAGAAAAATCATTTTTATCAATTGGATACTCTTTAGAATTGAATTCAGCAACCCAGTTTTCATCTATGATTCTAACCAAAATGGGTTGACCAATTGACGTATCGAAGGCATTAAATATTTCGTCAGCACTCTTTTTCGAAATTTCAGATTCACCTGAAAACCCACCATAAACCAGAGCTATATATTCCATATTGTTTATTTTCTTCTAAAATAAAAGTAAGTTCAAAATAACTATTGTAAAGAGAAAACTTTTTATTCAGAATAAGATTGTTAGTTAATTAAATAAACTCGGTGTACAAAAAAAAGACTCTACAGGATGTAGAGTCTTTTTTACCAATGTTATCTTAATTTTAATTAGTCCACGTTATCGTGTAAAAAAGAATTGTTGGGACGTATTTCTGGATTATTTTCACCATCATCACCTAGGGTGAATCTTGAAGCCTTATTTTCTGATGAGTGTTCAACATTGTCCAACCTTACTTTTTTACGAATATATGCAGGCTCATCCTCTAAATCACTAATACTGGAGGGTGATTTTAATTTTAATGTCAAATTATTTAACTGACTTAACCTTTCTTGCGACCTTTTCAACCTCTCTTCTGCATCCAACTCATCCGCAAAAGTAGACCTGTCCGTATCTTTATTGATAATAGGCTCATTAAAAATTGGAGTTGAAGAATGAGAGACTTCATTGAAATTAGGTGTAAATTCTGAGTCATCGGTTGATTCTTCAGCATTTACATTAAAATCAAACTTAGATTCTTCGGAAACCATTTCATCGTCAAACTCTTTTCCTGAGTCAGGATTTGAATCTATGTCCTCATACAAATTGTGAACTATTTTTGGTGATTCCAAGGTTTCCATTGAACTTTCCTGTGAGGGATCTATGTTATTAGCATCGTAAGCTTGAGTAGAATCAACTGTTTTTTCAACAACAGGAACATCCAATTCCATTTTAATTTGCTCTGCCTTAGGTGCATCAAAAGTTTTTAATTCAGGTTCTAAAGAGTTGTTTTGCTCCTGAAGCGTATTTTTAACTTCCTCTTCTTTTGAATCAACCTTCTCATCGATCTTAAGATCATGAATTACTTTTTCTTTTTTCTTTTCAGTTTGAATACCACCTATTGACTTATTTGCCTCAAAACCAGTCGCAATCAAGGTTATAGAAATGTTATCCCCTAAGTCTTCATCTCTACCAGTACCCCATATAATATCTGCAGATAAGCCCGCTTCATCTTGGATATAATCTGTAATTTGAGATATTTCATCCATCATTACTTCATTATTACCTGATGTGATATTCAACAGAATATAATTCGCACCCTCAATATTGTTATCATTCAATAGTGGCGACTCTAGTGCTTCTTGAGCTGCTTTAATTGCTCTATTTTCACCCGATGCTAAAGACGATCCCATAATGGCAACACCACTATCGGTCATTACAGTTCTTACATCTTCAAAATCAACATTTATATATCCTGTTCTGGTTATAATTTCTGCAATACCTTTTGCGGCTGTAGTCAATATATCATCTGCTTTTGCAAATGCATCTGACAGAGATAAATTACCATAAATCTCTCTCAATTTATCGTTACATATAATCACACACGTATCAACAGAATCTCTTAATTCTTCTAAACCATTATCAGCCTGACTGGATCTTTTTCTTCCCTCAAATCCAAATGGATAGGTAACTATAGCTACTGTTAAAATACCCAATTCCTTGGCAAGTCTTGCGATGATTGGTGCTGCACCAGTACCTGTTCCACCGCCCATTCCAGCTGTTATAAAAAGCATTTTAGTGTCTTTTTCTAAAATTTCTTTTATTTCATCAATATTTTCAATTGCTGCATTTTTTCCTACTTCAGCAATAGAACCGGCTCCTCTTCCGCCTGTTAGGTTTAACCCCAATTGAATCTTATTAGGAACAGGACTCATTTCAAGAGACTGTTCATCGGTATTGCATATAAAGAAGTCAACACCCTTGATACCTGCCTTATACATGTGGTTTACCGCATTGGAACCACCTCCTCCAACACCAAATACTTTGATGATGGAGCTTTCTGATTTTTCAATTTCAAATTGCATCATAACATTGGTTGGTTTTAATCTATTTCATTTATTCAGAATCATCTTCAAAAATTGCACGAACTGGCTTTAATATAACATCAAAGAAGTTTCCTTTATCTTTTTTTGAATGACCTTTTACTGTATTTGTTTTTCGTTTTTCAAGCCCTTTAATTACTAAACCTACTCCAGTGGCGAACACTGGACTTGTAATTTCATTTGTATTGCCACTTGCTAAGTGTTCATTTGGGTATCCAATTCTAGTATCCATACCGGTCATATACTCAACCAACTGACAAATATGTTTTAACTGGGATCCTCCTCCAGTAATTACAATTCCTCCAATTAGTTTCTTTTCAAAACCTGAATTTTTGATTTCGAAATAAACATTTTCAACAATTTCCTCCAATCTAGCTTGAATAATATGTGCTAAATTTTTGACAGAAATTTCCTTTGGAGATCTTCCCCTTAAACCAGGTATACTAACTATCTCATTCTCCTGATTTTCATTCGCTAATGCAGACCCAAATTTCACTTTTAAGAGTTCCGCTTGAGATTTAATAATCGTGCAACCCTCTTTTATATCTTCAGTAACAATATTTCCTCCAAATGGAATAACTGCAGTATGACGAATAATTTGGTCTTGAAAAATAGCAATATCTGTTGTACCCCCTCCGATATCCACCAATGCAATACCTGCTTCTTTCTCTTCATCACTTAAAACAGCCTCAGAGGAAGCCAAAGGCTCTAAGATTAATTCAGCAACCTGGAGACCAGCTTTTTCGACACATTTGTAAATATTTTTTGCGGCAGTTACTTGACCTGTAATAATGTGGAAATTGGCCTCTAAGCGCGTTCCAGCCATCCCTATGGGATCTTTAATTCCTTGTTCGTTATCAACAATATATTCTTGAGGAAGTACATGAATTATTTCTTCACCAGGAAGGGTTACCAACTTGTACATATCATCAATTAAACCATCAATATCAACTTGAGCAATTTCATCTTCACCAGTATGACGAATTTTTTCTCCTCTGTGTTGTAAACTCTTAATGTGTTGACCAGCAATACCAACATTTACAACGCGAATATTAACTCCTGATTGTGCTTCTGCCTCAGCAACAGCAGATTTAATACTGTCTACAGTCTTGTCAATGTTTGATACAACCCCACGAGTAACCCCTACAGATTCAGATTTACCCATTCCAAGAATTTCAATTTTCCCAAATTCATTTTTGCTCCCTACCATACAAACAATTTTGGTAGTTCCAATATCTAACCCTACGACTATATCTTTTTCTCTTGAATTATTCATCCTACATTTTTTATTTGCAAACTATTTGCCGATCGAACTTCACATTTACCTCTTTATATTTATTCCAACCTAACTTGGGAGCAATTTCCTCATAATACCTTCTAATTTTATCAAATTTATTGGTGTAATCTGTTAATTCACCAAAAACAAATTCTTCGTTTCCAATTAGGGGTACAAGAATCGCATCTCCATTTTTGTCAACATAAACTTGTCCTATTTGCGCTTTCCAAAAAGAACTGCTGTTCACATATTTAGCAAATGCGAAAACATCTTTTACCAATTTAGAATGCGTCGACAAATTTTGTTCAATCATTGTATCCTTTAAATATCGATTATACCGTGTTAAATAACCCGTTACCGTTAATACTCTCGGCGAATATTTTGTTAACCAAGGCATCGTCTTGCCTTCATCGTCTATGTAAAATCCAGAGAGTGAATCAGGTTTTATTCGAGCAATTACTTTCCGGAGCTCAACCTCTAGTTTTAATTTACCATTATGTTCAAAATACACCTCAGCATTTTTTACCGATGATTGATTTTTTAACAAACCTTCAACATCACTCAAATGCAAAGCGCTTATAGGCTTACTTAATAAGGTGTCGTGTCTTGAATACACTAAATTCATTACATCACCATCATCCAAAAAAGGATCTCCTTTTGTGGCGTCAATAGCAACGTCAACGCTCTTTACTAACTTTTTTCCTTGTTCATTATTTGTAAACAATACCAAAACAAAAAAGGCTACTGAAAGTAAAAACCCTATTATATTCTTGATACGCTTGCTCATTAGAACGCATTATTTGTTAGTTTCTTAATAAGAACTTTTTTAAATTCTCAACCTCAGCACCTATATCTCCCGCACCTATAGTTAAAACTACGTTACATTTAGATGCAGTAACATGGGAAGTAAGTTCTTTTTTTGAACAAAGCGTTTTTGAATTCATGTTAATTCGTTCAAAAAGCATTCTAGAATTGACACCTGGAATTGGTAATTCACGAGCTGGATAAATCTCTAAAAGCAACAACTCATCAAGCAATTCGAGACTCCTCGCAAAATCATCTGCAAAATCCAATGTGCGGGAAAATAAATGAGGTTGAAAAATACCCAAAATAGTTTTATCGGGATACATTTTTCGAACCGAAGCAACCAATTTTTTTATCTCTTCAGGATGGTGTGCATAATCGTCAATATATATCAGATCATCAGACTGTATATGAATATCGAACCTTCGCTCAACACCTGTATACTTTCCAATGGCCTCTTTGATTAATTTTGCGCTGATGCCGTTTTCTATTGCTACCGCAAATGCCAACAAAGCATTTTCCATATTGTGTATTCCTGGCAAACCAATTTTAACATCCTTAATTTCGTTCCCTGACCATTTAAAATCTGCTAAAAATTCAGCCTTTTCAACTCGAAAATTAACTGCGTGATAATCTGCTGAAACATCTTCAATTGAGTACGTTTTAAAATGATTTCCTAAAATTCCACTCAGTGAACTGTGAATGATACCAATTCCATTTTTTTTTATGTTTTTATGCAAATACTGTTTAAATGTTTGTTGCATCTCTTCCTTTGTACCATATATGTCTAAATGATCGGGGTCGATTGCTGAAACAGTAGCTATGGTTGGTTTGAGTTCTAAAAATGATCGATCATACTCATCTGCTTCAATTACAGTGATTTCACTATCAATATCATGGTAATAATTGCTTCCCAAATCTTTTGAAATCCCTCCTAAAAAAGCCGTAAACGGAACTTCGCAATATTTAAAAACATGCGATATCATACTTGAAATCGTTGTTTTTCCATGAGTTCCGGCAACGCCAATACTTTTATTTAATTGCGTAATTTGACCTAAAACTTGAGATCTTTTGAGGATTTCAAATCCTTCTTCTTTGAAAAAATTCCATTCAGAATGATTTTTAGGAATAGCAGGGGTTATTATAACTAATGTGTTTTTTTTTGATTTGAAAACATCCTCTATAAGAGAGGAATCGTCCTGGTAATGAATCGTTACTCCTTCCTTAGCTAATTTTTCTGTCAGTGCAGTTTCTGTTTTATCATAACCTCCTACGCAACAGCCCATGGCTAAAAAATAACGTGCAAGCGCACTCATTCCAATACCTCCAATACCTATAAAATATATATTCTTCTTGTTGATCAATTTGTTAATAGTTTATCAACTTCAATCATTATTGAATCCGCAGCATTTTCAATTTTCAACTTATCGATATTACGTTTCAGGGCATCTCTTTTTACCTCATCGGTAAGTAAAGTATCCACGGCAGTAAAAAGCTTTTCTTTAACCTCTGAGTCTTTAACTAGAACTCCAGCATTGTTGTTCACCAAAGCCATTGCATTCGCAGTTTGGTGATCTTCTGCCGCAAATGGGAAAGGAACCAATATGCAAGGCTTACCAACTAGACTCAATTCTGTTACCGACATGGCTCCAGACCTTGAAACAACTACATCTGCAACCGCATAGGCTAAATCCATTGTATAAATAAATTCATACGCATGAAGCAAATTGCTTCCTATTTCCTGAACCCTAGATTTAGATTCTTTTGTATAAAACTTACCCGTTTGCCATAACAATTGATAACCCTTACCTACAAATTTTTCCAAATCAGCATCTAATGTTTGATTTATACTTCTTGCTCCCTGACTTCCTCCAATAGATAAGACAATAGGCTTGTTGCCATCCAAACCAAACTTTTCAAGGGCTAATTGCCTCTTTCCTTCTAAATTCAAAATTTCTTGGCGAACAGGATTTCCCGTAATTACAAGATTTTTAGTTTTTGGGAAGAATTTTTCCATTTCTTGAAATGCAACACAAACGGTATTTACCGTTTTTCCTAGTAATTTATTTGTAATGCCAGGATAAGAATTTGACTCGTGAATTAAGGTTGGAACTTTTGCCCATGTTGCCGCCTTTAATAATGGTCCACTAGCATAACCCCCAACACCAATGCATAGATCAGGACTAAATCGCCTAATAATTTTCCTAGCTTTCCACAAACTACAAATGAGCTTAATTGGAAACGACAAATTAGAAAGTGTTAATTTTCTTTGGATTCCACTTATCCACAAACCTTCAATTGGAAATCCCGCTTTTGGCACTTTTTCCATTTCCATTTTTCCTTTTGCACCAACAAAAAGAATATTTGCATCAGGATATTTTAATTTAATAGCATTGGCGATGGCAACCGCAGGAAAGATATGACCTCCAGTACCTCCTCCACTAACTATTACCTTGGGGGATTTCATCATCGTTTTTATTGCTACTTATTTCTCGACTCACACTAAGAATTATTCCAATTGATATGGCAGTAAACCATAAAGATGTTCCTCCCATACTGACCATAGGCAAAGGTTGGCCTGTTACAGGAAAAATTCCAACTGCTACCGCCATATTACTAAAGGCTTGTAGGACTAATCCTGATGATAAACCAATAACTAGAAGAACAGAAAAAAGTTTGTTGCACTTTCGGGCAATTTTTATGCTCCTAAATAAGAATATTAAGTACATTAAAATGGTGAATATTCCACCAATAACTCCATAATTCCTTAGAATTGTAGCATATATAAAATCGGAGGCTGCTTGAGGAGGCTGACCATATTTTCCTGGAAAAATATCAAACCACAATCCTAACGCTCCCCCATCATATATGGAAGCCTCAGCTAAATTCTTTTGATAATTTCCCGGGTGAAGTGGGTCACTATATGCTTTTAGTCGATTTATCCATGTCAAAAGCCTTTGTAGCACCTCTGGAACAGTAAATAAAATGATGGTAAAGGAAGCAATTAATACCAATAAAACAATTCCAAAATGAGTCATCTTAACTCCACCAAAAAACAACATAATAAAACACCCTCCCATGATTAGAGCGGCTGTAGAAAAATCGCTTTTTACAATTAAGGCACAAATAAAAATAATAGGAATAAATAAATATTTTAAAACGACTTTAAAATCATGAAGTTCGCCTTGTTTTCTACTTAGAACTCTGGCTAAATAAATAATCAAAGAAATTTTTGCGAAATCAGATGTTTGAAAACTCAAACCAATAACAGGGATTTTAATCCATCTTGAAGCATCATCTACATTATGACCCGCCAGCATTGTGTAAATGAGAAGAGGTACGGTAATACACATCAAGATAATGGAGAAACGAGAAAGATAACCGTGCTTTATTTTTGAAACTTGGTAAGCAATGACAAAGGCGCTTAGTAAAATTATTGCGTGTTTTATAACGAAATAAAAAAAGTTTCCTCCTCGTAATAATGCTAGCTGTTCTGTACCAACATACACAATTGGAATGGATAACAAAGCAAGAGATATAACTACACCCCAAATGACTTTGTCGCCATATATCTTATTATAAATCTCCTGCATTGCTTTAGGACACTCCTTCCTTGACTCTTTTAATCACCCAAACTATACTAAAAATCAAGAAGAGTAAGACACTAGAAGCAACAACGGTAAGAATTAGCTTCAACTCTCGACTTTTATCAGGTTTTACTTCATCCATAATAGCAATTAATTTATAAGCTTCTAACAGCTTGTTTGAAAGCATTACCCCTTTCCTCTAAATTTTCGAACATGTTAAAACTAGCTGAGGCAGGCGAAAGCAGAACGGTTTCTCCTTTATCTGCAATATAATATGCCATTTGAACAGCTTCTTCCATTGAGCCTGCATCCACAATCATATCAACTTTGTCCAAAAAATTTTCAAATATTTTCGATTTATTGGTACCAATATACACAATCGCTCTCACTTTTTCTTT
>MDTD01027043.1_pt1 | contig 12914 bp, 13 predicted proteins | sample 811221 | NCBI WGS metagenome assembly MDTD01 (sample SAMN05326646, study PRJNA326480) | marine metagenome | isolation source: seawater | place: Pacific Ocean: South West | collected 2011 | reverse complement strand
CACTTATAAACGAGGGAGAGCGAGACTCCGAGCTCTCCTGCAATCGCCTTGGGGCTCGTTTTCTCGAAGGATTTCTTAAATACTTCGTGCGAGTCCATGGTCGTATCATACTCAAAACCAGAGGGTGATGGCAAGAGAACGACGCAGGGATGCAAGGAGCAGGTTGAAAATTATGAGGCAAAGGTGATCGTCTCCTCGCTCTGGTAACTTCCGAGATGAACAAGGTGTTCGTTTGCGAGTTCCTCGATCTCGAGGAGTGAGGCTACCGTGGAAAGGCGGCGGCGCAGGGGCTTCGCTCCAGGAAACCCCTTGCAATACGCCATCAGACGGGACCGCATTGCCATCATGGACTGTTTTTCATTTCCATACCTGTTGCTTTCGATTGCGAGCCGACAGTGTCGGGTGATGAGTTTCCAGCGCTCGTCGAGAGGAACGGGGGAAGGAGTTTCACCGGTTTCCAGATACCTCTTTGCTTGTCGAAAGATCCACGGGTTTTGCATTGCGGCACGCCCAATCATTACTCCGGAGACGCCGGTGGTTTCCCGTCTTCTTTGAATATCCTTGCCTGAGCCCAAGTCTCCATTGCCGATCACGGGCACGGAGACATGCTGAGAGCACTCGTTGATGACTTCCCAGTTGGCTTCTCCCCGGTAGCCCTGAGAGCGGGTCCGTCCATGAATTGAGATTGCTTGCATTCCTGAATCCTCAAGAATCGAGCAAACTTCCCGGGCGTTAATTGAATTTTCGTCCCACCCGATGCGGATTTTTGCGGTGACCGGAACTTGATTTCCGACCGCCGCAGCAACTCCTTGGGCAACTGAGGCGAGGACCGGGCAATCCCTGAGTAGCGAGGATCCTCCATTCTTCGAGACAACCTTGTTCACCGGGCAGCCAAAATTGATATCGATGAAATCAGGTTGCTGCCAATCGATGATCTTGCGGGCCGCCTCTCCCATTCTTTTGCCGTCTGCGCCGAAAAGCTGGACGCCTACGGGTCGTTGTTCAGCAGTAAATTCGGTATATTTCCGGGTGCGTGCATCCTGTTGGATGATGCCCTCGCTCGAGACGAACTCGGTCACCATCACGTCGGCACCGAGTTCTTTGCAGATACTCCTGAAGACTACATCCGTCACCCCCGCCATCGGCGCGAGATAGAGGGGAAAAGCACCGCTCTGGAACCAGGGAAGCACAGGGGAAGTTTACACCGTTTCATGGGCGCTGAAACGAATGTTTTACCGGGGAATGGCAGAGGAGCGGAAATCTTGAAATTACTCGAAGTCTTTAGACTCCCAGCCGATCTCCTCAAGGAGGTCCTGCACTCTTTTTCCGTATTCCACGTAGCTCTTGTAGCACTGGTCCCAATCCGGCTTCTGACCGTCCTCTACATGAAACACCGTGGCAACGTGGGGTTCGATTGCAAAGCCCCCATCATAGCGTCGGGCCTTAAGGTCCCGCATGATGTGCTGGAGGTGGCAGTCTCCCTCTCCCGGCATGGTGTATTCGGGTTCAGTCTGCCCTACTTTCGGATAACGGCAGTCCTTGATGTGAACATGGACGACGTGCTCCTTGATATCATTGTAAAACCCAAGGGCGTCTTGGAAGGGGTGAGGTTCTGATTTCGAGCGGTCACGCTGGAAGACCGGGTTGCCGGTGTCGAATACAAGTTTCAGCCCGGGAACTTCCTCGACCAGACGAAGGGTGTGCTTTGCGGAGAAACCACCCCAATTGGAGCAGTTCTCGTGAACTGCAGTAATTCCCTCATCCGCAAACCTCTGCTGAATGATGCGGAGTCTTTTAAACCGCTCTTCTTCATGTTGGTCTTCGCCCCACGGCTCTTGAGCGTATGACATGACCCGGATGACCTTCGTCCCAAGCTTATGCATTCGGGGGATGGCTCGCTCGATTTCCCCGAGGGTAACATCGAAGTCATCAGTAATTTTCTTGGCCCAATTCCCAATGAGGGAACCGATCTCAGGAATTCTAATCTCCTCTTTTTCGAGGAGCTTCAGGGCTTTGTTGAAATCCTTGTCACTGAGGTCGTGGATACTTTTGCCATCAATGGAACGCGCTGAAATTGCATTCCAGCCAATTTCCTTGGTGGCCTTGATCTGGGTGGCAAGGTCTTGTCCTGCCTCGTCGGCGAAACCGGATAGATACATATGTGGGGAGGAAAGAGCAATTGTTGCGGGCTGGCAAGAGTGAGATGCAACCTAGTTTCACCAGAAGGGGAGGTCTGCTGGTCCACCTTGATCGATTTTAAAACCTCCAGACTGGTGATTTTCTGGCTTCGAGGCCATACTGGGGCAGTGAAAATACCCATCGCCGGGGCTCTGGCCCTCCTTTTTTCCGTCCTCTCTGTTGGGGCGGTTGAATTTGACACGGATGTCCTGCCGATCCTGAAAAGCCACTGTTTCAAGTGTCACATGGATGGAAAAGAAAAGGGGGACTTCAATCTTGAGCCCCACCAGATCAAGGAGCATATCGGGGCAGGTTTGCAGATTGTCCCAGGCAGACCCAATAGCGGACTCTTCATGAAGGTCATCCTCTCCGATGATCCTGACAACCGGATGCCCCCAAAGGGAGCGGGGCTAGGTGAAAAAGATGTGAATATCCTTAAGCTCTGGATTACTCAGGGCGCGGAGGTGGGGCCTGGAGAAAGTGTCACTCGGGGAAAAGAGCCTTTGGAGGGTGTCTGGACAAACAAAAGCGGGAAAAAGATCAAAGCTGCGCTGTTAGGTGTGGAGGAGGGCAAGGCGCTCCTGAGATTGTCCAACGGTAAGATTTACAAGTATCCCATTGTGAATCTCGATGCCGAGAGTCAGAGGAAGGTGAGAGAGTTTGCAGAAATGGATGAATAACGTCGGGCCTCCGTAGTCAGGTGAGCTCGACTTTCCTGCCGTCGTTCCGGGCGCTTTCGTAGATGGCACATATCAACGCAACTGCCTTACGAGCCTCTCCGGCGTTGACGCTGGACTCCCGTTCCTCGGCGATGGCGCCTACCACCTCCTCGAAGTTTTTCTGGTGACCCTCAAAATTGATCGCCTTGGGATCGTTGGCTCCAAGGCCTGCTTCCGATCCCTTCATCATTGTCTGATGCACTTCCTTGTCCCCGGGGGCCTCATCCATAAAATCCCAGATTTCGAAGGCTTCATCGGCAAGGAAGACGCTTCCACGATCTCCTGAGAGTTGCACGCGAGCCGGATGACCATCCTTTGACCAGTTCGAGGTTGCACCCTCAATGACGCCCCGAGCGCCACTGGCGAACTCCACAAGAGCTACAGCGGTATCCTCGACCTCGATATTCGAGTGCGTCAGGCACGCAGTGCTGGCCTGCACGCTGACCACCGGGCCAGCGAGATAAAGAAGAGCATCGATAGTGTGAATTGACTGGTTCATGAGGGCTCCACCGCCGTCAAGTGCCCATGTGCCCCGCCACGCAGCGGAATCGTAGTAGGCCTGATCCCGATACCATTTCACGTAGGCGGATGCGGAAGTCAGGGTGCCAAAACGTCCAGCATCAGCAGCAGCTTTGAAGGCATCCATGGCGGGGTGAAACCGGCGGTTGAGAACGGCTGCGAGGGAGACTTCGTTTTCTTCAGCCGCTTTCATCATGCGATCGATCCGCTCCGGAGTGATCTCAAGGGGTTTTTCACAGATGACGTGCTTGCCGGCGTTGAGAGCGGCGAGGGAGGGATCGAGATGGGCCCCAGAGGGGGTGCCCACGGTCACGATTTGAAGCTCCTCGTCGGCGAGAAAATTCTCGAGGTCGCTGAAGGGTTTTGCGTCGAACTGCTCCGCGAGTTGTTGCGCTGCTTCGGCCCGGAGGTCGAAGACGGAGTGCAGTTCTCCGCCTGTCATGGCCTCGATGGCCTCACCGTGGAACTGGCCGATCATGCCGGCCCCGATAATTCCGAATTTCATGAGGGTAAGGTTGTCCTTTTCTTAAGATGAGGGGCGCTCTAGCGGTGCGATCTTGATTTCCTTGGCAGGAAGAAGCCGATTACCACGAGGATAGCAAAGATGATGATGAACCATTTTCCCATTGCCAAGTCAGTGGTGATTTCTCCGGTATCGTTCTTGATAGTGAGCTTCTTGTTCCATCCAGTCCAGCCTGCGGCGAGGCCTGTGATGACACAGGAGATGACAAGTGGAATATTCCAAGCGAGGCGAGTCTTTCCTCTGGGAACCTGATCTCCGAGGACCTTCCGGGAGTTGATCATGACGATAAAGGCAAGGAAGGCGATAGGGAAGAGAACGTAGCCAAAGGTTGACGTTGTTACTGCGAGATACGCCTTCGATTCGCCACCCCAGAGTAAAGGCCATAGGACTCCAGTAGAGGCTAGAGCCGTTCCAACTTTGAAGGCCATGCTATCCCTCGGTTTGCCGGTGACTTCACAGGCTACGAAGCCGGAAATCAGCATGAGGATTGATATCGTAGATAGGCCCATGGCGAGAACCCCGATTCCAAAAACCTTTTTCGCCCAGAACGAGCTTCCGAAGAGGGACTCAAGAGCTCCAGCAAGTTGATTGGTGTCACGTTTGATCAGCATGGCCGCGAGTCGTTTTTCGCCATCCGAAATGGCGACGTTTTCTCCTACGGTTTTATTGCGAGCACTAATCGCTTTGCTGTAATCGGCGTGTTTACCACTTTCTTGATGAATGACCACCTTGCCATTTTCCTCAGTGAGAAGGCCCTCAAATGGTTTTCCATGAAACTGTGAGCCGGCAGCAATGACGACGCATCCGGTAGCAAGAACGAAGGGAATCATCATTCCTGTAACGAGGTCGAATCGGGAGAGGCTGCGATGTATCGTGGTCCATTTGCGAGCGCGAAGGGCCCAAGGCATAAGGAAAGTCATGTTGATGCCAACCGCAGCAGCAGCCGAGGCGACCATGGGATCCCTCTGGGCCTTGAGGACGATAGCTGTCCAATATTCTCGTGCGGCTTCTGAAGGGAGCCCCGCTAAGATTGCATTATAAGCCTCTGTGGGCTTCCAGATGAGAGAGGGGTTTGGAATAAGACCGGCAAAAATGGAGCGCCATTCGAGAGTGCCAGCGAGGCGAATCACAACACCCACGAAGGAGAGAACGACGATTCCCACGAGGACTTTCAAGGTGTTTTCATAGATGCGGTATCCTCTGCCTTTACCAGATCCCAGGAAATTGATGGAGAGCATCACGCCCAGAATCACAAAGGAGACGATATACTTCGTGCTGTCGAGGTCCTTGGATGTTTCAAAGAATGAGGGGAAAAGATTATCGGTGAGTGCAGCATAGGAGAGAGAGTACTGGGGTAGGACCCAGATCATGTTTGCGAGTTGGGAGGCCGCGAGCCATCCCCATGCGAGGACGGGGTTGATTTCCTGTCTGAGACTCTGGAAGGGCGTACGCTTCGTGCTGAGAGTAACATAGGAGATGGCAGCTAGAAGGATTACCCCCATCAGCATGGCGATGGGTTGCACCCAGAGCATGGCGAAGCCGCCCATGACCGCGAGGAACATAGCTCCGCCGAGTGATCCTCCGCCGAGCGTAATCGCACTCTGCAGCCAACCTGGTCCCGAGAGTTTGGTGTAGGCTTTGGCCTTTGCGAGGGCGCCCTTGTCGGCCACCGACTCGAGGATTTCAATCTCGCGGTTGGGTTGGTCGTCGTTACTGCTCATGTGTCTCGGGTGACCCTAACCGGGAACCGGCAGCAGCGGCAAAGAGGAAATTTGGGTCAAGCGTGGAGTCGATCGAGGGGTTATTCTCACGCTTTGTCAGGAATCGCTCAGGATCCGCCAAGATAGACCTTTTGGAGGTATTCCATGCTCTGTCGGGCAATTTCGTCTGGACTGGGCTCGTATTTGAAGACTTCGACCGAAATCCAGCCCTGATAGCCTATTTCGTGGAGAGCCTGTGCAGCGGGGGTATGATCCACTTTGCCCATCCCCGGACCGAGCAGGTTGGGATCGTTGGCGTGATAGTGGGCGATCCGGGAGGCATTGTCGCGGACGAGATCCCCTAGCCCTTTTTGCTCAGAACTCATGGCCTTAACGTCGAGATGAAGCTGAATGTGCGGATGATCGACAAGATCGAGAAGAGCCGCGGTCTCCTCCGCGGTATTTAAAAAATTGGTTTCTGATCTGGCAAGAGGCTCCATGGCGATGGTGATACCGAGGTCGGCACAGTGTTCCGCAGCAGGTCTGAGTACATCGACAGCGCGCTCAACGGATTCCCCATAATCCCACCCTGACTCGAGGGAGCGTTGCTGGGGGCTTCCCCAGACCATGACATTCCCGCCAAGGCCGGAGCAAAGATCGGCCAGCCGGCGAGCGTAGTCAGTGGTCGCTGTTCGAATTGCAGCATCCGGGCTGGTGAGGTGATATCCTTCAGTTTTGGCCAGTAACCAGTGGAGGCCCACGATTTGAAGGCCATGATCGGTTGCCGCCTGACGGTAGCTGCCAATTTCCGCAGCAGAAATGAGAGAGATGTCGTCGGCGAGGGTAAATGGGGCGATTTCAATCCCGGTGTAGCCAGCAGCCTCGGCGGCCTGGCATTGTTCCGAAAAGCTGCGGTCCTGAAAGGTCTCGTTGCAAATCGCAAAATTCATGGCTCCGGTTTAGAGTCTGAAGACGAAAATTGGCAGAACTTTCGTGGAGATGCTGTAGTTACCGGGATTGCGAAAAGGTAAAGTTCGGAGCATAATGAAAGGAATTGAAGAACGGAGGAGATAAACAGGAAGGCGGGCACGGGGATAGTCCCAGCCTGAGGGGGGACTTGGCCGCTCTTATCAAGCTGCGGCTGAACGTCTTTGTTCTTCTGACGACCTTCTTTGGTTTTCTGATCGCCGTGCTTTCGCAGTCAGAGGCTTGGGAATGGGCGCAGCTCTGGCCTTTGTTGCACACTCTGGTAGGAACTGCGGCGGCGGCTTTCGGGTCCGCGGTCTTCAATCAGTTGATGGAAATCAAGGAGGATGCCAGAATGTTTCGCACTTCCGACCGGCCACTCCCTGCCGAACGTGTTCTTCCAACGTGGGCGTTCATGCTCGGATGGATACTTTGTGGGTTTGGAATTATCCACCTCGCTGCGATGGTGGACAAGGGAGCTGCTACGTTGGTGGCCATTACGATCGCCACTTATGTGTTTGTCTATACACCACTCAAAAGGAGAAGTTCGATCAATACGCTGGTAGGCGCTGTACCTGGTGCTTTGCCACCAGTGATCGGGTGGGTTGGGGGTGGAGGCGGGATCGAAGATCCTCGTGGGTGGTTTCTTTTTGCCCTGCTGTTTCTTTGGCAGCTCCCTCACTTTGTTTCCATCAACTGGCTCTGTCGGGAGCAGTATGAGGAGGCAGGCTTCAAAATGTGGTCAGATGGAGATTTGTCAGGCAGGCGATCTGGGCTTTTGGCGGCAGCATTCTCTCTGGGACTTTCCGCATTGGCGGTTTTTGCTTTTCTCATGGGGTATGCAGGGTTGACCTTTGGCCTCGTCGGTGGAGTGGCAGGGGTGTATCTGTGTTGGATGGCGGTCAAATTTGCTCGGGCAGGGAATCGAGCGTCTTGTCGGCAGTTCTTTCTCCTTACGCTTCTCTACCTTCCGGTAGTGCTGACTGTGCTTGCATTGACGTGGAATTGAGTGGTCTTCGACGGATGCTGGAAGAGGTCATAGTGGCAAGGTTATACGAATTTCCCCTTCCAATCTTCCTTTGCCGTCCTAGGTTCCCCCCGTTGTGGCCAGACAATCAATCCATCTTGAGCCTGCAGAGAGGGATCCTGCAAAGCTGAAGAAAACCGGGCTCTCAATTGCGGTTTTAATGATCATTGGAGGGGTTCTGGTTACTTTTGCCTATCGGCTTAAACACCAGAGTGATGAGCAGGATGCTCGTCCACATGTCGTTCAGCGCCTGACGGAGGTGTTTTTTGGTCGGGACCAGAATAATAAGGCGTTCACTACTGAGCAACTGAAGGGTAAGACCACCCTGTTTACCCCGCTTTCTCTTGAGGAGGGGGAAAGAATGAGAGAGTCACTGGATGCGATGCGGGACCTCTCAAAGAAGTTCCCTGATGACGAGAGCCTTTGTTTTCTTGGGATTACAGTAAACCCGGAAGCGGACGGGCCGGAGGAATTGCGGCATTTGCTGACGGAGCTTGGCGTGGCGGACGACGCTCGTTGGTTCTTCGTGCAGGCCGAGGAAGAGGCAGCCAGGGGCTATATTCGCCACAAGATTCGAGCGGAGTTCCGGGAGTCAATTTCATCGCTGACCGGACCGCGTGAGCGCTTTAGATCGACCCTCGTCTTTATCGATGAAAACCTGCATGTTCTGGCTCCGACATTTGATCTCAACTTCGCCAGAGAGGTCGCTGAGGATGCAGGAAGGTTGCTTGAGGAAGATCCCGAAGAAGCAAGGAGACTTAACGCCCGGGAACGTGTCGATGATGTGGAGAAAGCCCGTGCCCGACTGGATGCTGTTCTGCAGTATATTCGCAATGGAGATTTGAAAGAAGGATAAGAGAATCATGACCGACAGAACGAAAATCATCTTAATCTATACCGTGGTTGCGGTCCTGAGTGTAGCAGTGCTTGGGACTTCGTTTTTTCTGAGAGAATCTCGGAAGCGTAGGTTTACCCCGATTGTGGCTGATGCTGGTGGTGAGGTAGCTGAGGACTTCGGGAGTCTCGCCAAGGATCTCGTTCTGACAAATCAAGAGGGAGATCAGGTCAGCCTAGCCGACCTGCAGAACAAGGTATGGGTGGCGACGAATTTTTTCGCGACCTGCCCCTACTGCCTTGAGACCGCTGCCGAGGATCTGAAAAGTCTCTACAAGGAATTCTCAAGCGAGGAGGATTTTCACGTGGTATCGATCTCCATAGACCCGGAAACTGACCAGTTGGAGCAATTGCAGGACTATGCTAGTGCAGTAGATGCTGACAGCCGTAACTGGTGGTTCGTTCGGGGTGAAGAGAAAGTTATTCATGACTACTTGGAGAAGGAGATGGGATTCATGAAGGTCGTGAAAAACAAGGTTCCTCCGGCGAACACCCGCTATTCTCATGACCGATCCCTGATGGTGTTCGACGGATGGCAGTGTGTGAAAAAAAGGGATCTTCAATTTGCCCGTTCACAGGGAGAAAATGTCAGGGAAAGCTTCTATCAAGATGTCAGACAGTCCATTATGAAAGGGCTTGCGAGTAGAAGGTCCTCCTCAGCTGCGCAGCCATGAGCGAGTTGGAAGCCTACCGCAGTCGTGGGGCCAACCTTGTGCTGGCGGGGAAGCTGAGGATCGCAGTGTGGGTTGTTACTGCCCTCGTTCTGTTTCTCGTGGGATTGATGCGCCAGGTAAAGATTGGTCTGCCGGACGGCATGAGCCTGCATATGCTTCCCCCGTTGCATGCTGTTCTCAATAGCGGTGCCGCGGTGGCCCTGATCCTTGCCCTCTTCTGCATAAGAAGGGGGCGGGTTCTTCTTCATCAGCGCTGGATTTACGTTGCAATGGGATGTTCGTTTCTTTTCCTCCTGTCCTATGTGACCTACCATTTCACGACCCCTGAAACCGTTTATGGAGATCTTGACGGAAACGGAGTACTTACCGACGCTGAAAGAACAGAGGCGGGGCCCATGCGGTCCGTATATCTGATTGTTCTGCTCTCGCATATTGCCTTGGCGGCCGTGAGCCTGCCTTTCATCCTGCTAAGTTTCGTCTACGGATTTACCAATCAGACCGTGAAGCATCGGAGGATTGCGGTTCGGGTTTTTCCGGTCTGGCTTTACGTGGCAGTGACCGGGCCGGTGGTCTACCTCATGCTGCGACCGTATTATTAGTCGAAGCAATTCCCGGAACCGCAGAGCATTTCCAATACGCTTCAGCCTCTGCGCGCATCATCTTTCGATTTTGGGATCCGGGACCGTGTAACCCAGAGGCGGAATAACCCCGGGGGGCAGCGGGGTAATTGGTTTGCGCGACATCCGAAAACCCCAGAAAGCAATGGCGAGGGCAGGGGCCCATCCCCATAGAGGATGAACGTCCATCAAGAAAGTGATCATCATCGAGAGAAAGCCCAGAATTATAGCTACAGCGACGATCACAATTCCCAGATGCTGCATGCTCCTTCCTTTTCTTTGCCAAGCTTCAATTCTCACAATGATTTGCTTCTCGGCCGGAGAGAAGAATGGAGTTTGTGGTGCCGTGGCAAGGGCAGTAGGGGTTGTTGATGGTGTAGAATCGACAGCGCGTCTCGTCGTGGGGATCAGACCTTGCTTGCCCAGGGTGGAACAATAAGCTTTGACTTGGTTTTTAATGTCGAGATTTTCCGGATCCAGCAGGGATGCGTATTCAGCGATTCTCACGGCATGTTCGTGATGCCCTTGCGAGCAGCAGAGAGAGAAAACCTTGCCTAGGGTCTCCATGTCTTCTGGAGTTCTTTCAAGTTCAGCCGTCAATTCATTGATTCTGCTCAGAACTTTCTTCCGTGTTTTTGAATTAACGAGAGCTCCGAGAGCCCAGAGGTGTCCAAAAACGCAGAAGAATCCCAGTGGGGCGATCCCGTCCATCGCCGGGGACCGTGCGGTTTCTGGGAAGAAGAGGAGCAGTAAGACCAAGGCGCCGAAATAAGCCACAATGCTGATTGCTGCAAACAGGGCGAAGACATTCGTGTTTTTGTTACAAGAGGTGCACGGAATCGGTTGAAGCAGCCTGCGGATTTTGGAGATGTCGACCACGAATACGTTTCCGCAGCGCGGACAGGGAGTGCCGGAACTCCAGAAGGTGAAGGGATCAGGTGGGCTGGCGGAGGTTTCCGTGGAACTATGACGGTGGAGCTCGGGTGCGTTATACCTTGCCATTTCTGGGGATGATCTGGAGTTACGGATTCAAGGACTGGAGCGCGGGCGCGCACTAATTTGTGCTCGGTCTGCCCAAATCTTGAGAAACATGTTCCATATGGTCGACAAAATGCAGATCAGCGAGCTTTGGGGAGGGTAAAGTCGCTACCCGATACGGTGCCACCTCATTATAGAGTAATTATCAAGGTTCCGGTAGTCTCCTGAGCCCTGCAGGGAACTCAATAAGGGCTTGGCGCTTGAAAAGAAACAGAAGAGAGGTAAGTGAACCTCTATGCGCGTCATCACATACAAGGATCGGGGCTATCAGAAGTTTGTGCGTTCCCTTGACCGGCGTGCTGAACCTTCACGAGAATTGGAAGAGGTTGTGGCGGGAATTGTTGATGAAGTGCGAAAAAGGGGAGATCGGGCCTTGATCGACTTTACCAGAAAGTTTGACAAGGCGAAGCTGAACGCGGCCAGCCTGTTTGTCTCAGAAAAGGAATTTGCAGAAGCGGAGGCAATGGTTACGCCAGCAACCAAGCGCGCGATCCGGTCCTCTCGGCGCAATATCCATGCCTTCGCAAGGGAGGGCCTGCGCAAGGATTGGAAGCGGAAGAATGCAGAAGGAGCGGTAGTGGGAGAGCGGTTTACTCCCTTTGACCGAGTTGGAATCTACGTTCCCGGGGGGAAGGCTCCCCTGGTTTCGACAGCTCTTATGACTGGAGCCTTCGCACAAGCAGCCAAGGTGCCTGAAATTGTCGCAGCAACACCGGTCGGCCCAACGGGGACTGTGAACCCGGATCTTCTCTATGCGCTGATGCAGTCAGGAGCGACTGAGGTCCTCAAGGTCGGTGGAGCACAGGCCATTGCAGCGCTGGCAATGGGAACGAAGAGCGTACGGCGAGTCGACAAGATATTTGGACCAGGCAACGCCTTTGTGGTGGAAGCAAAAAGGCAGATGGTTGGAGCGGTATCAATCGATCTTCTGCCGGGGCCCAGCGAGGTAATGGTGGTAAGCGATTCGAGCGGAGATCCGGTGTGCATTGCCGCAGACCTTCTCGCGCAGGCTGAACATGGTGGGGATAGCGTGGTGGGGTTCGTGACCAATTCCTTCCGCCTCCAGAAGCAGGTTGAGAAGGAAGTGGCTCGTCAGCTGAAACAGCTTTCTCGTGCAGAATATATCGAGGAATCCCTGCGTAAAGCAGGGTTTGTGGTGCTGGTGCGATCGATTGATGATGCCATAAAGATTTGTAATGAGTTCGCCCCGGAGCATCTTTCTCTTGTTGTGAAGGATGAGAGGAGATGTCTTAACGAAATCAGAACTGCGGGCGCGATTTACCTCGGGAACACTTCCGCTATCGCCGTAGGTGATTTTCTTGCTGGGCCCAGCCATACCCTGCCTACCGGGGGTGCAGGAAAGTCGTTCTCTGGCCTCCGTCCGGATCAATTTCAGCGCCGTACGAGTATCGTCAAGATGGACAAGGGTTCCGTTAAAAAATCCCTCCCGGTAGTGCAGGAATTCGCCCGAATGGAGGGGCTAGATGCTCACGGTGAGTCTGTGCGGTTGAGAGTAGAGCGGTGAGATGGAAGGTCTTGGCGAAGTGCAATGTCCGAGTTGCTTTGAGTATTTTGCGGTTTCCATTCCTCCACTCGTGGAGTGTCCGGCGCTTCTCGATTATGACTGCGAAGTGTGTTGCCGGCCCATGGTAATCGCAGTTGATGAACAGGGAAGCGTGCACGCCCGGGGTATGGATGAAAATTTTCCGGGATGAATGCTCCTGCGATCTCGATCGTGATGCCGGTTTTCAATGCTGGGAATACCGTGGCAGAGGCTATCGAAAGTTGTCTTCACCAGAGCCATCCTTCTTTTGAGCTGATCGTGGTATTGGACGGATGCACAGATACATCCGGTGAGATTGCGCGCAGTTTCAAGGATTCGCGAATTCAGATTATTGTGTGTGAACACAGCGGAGTCACAGAGGCTTCCATGCAGGCTATTAGAGCCGCCCGAGCACCCCTGATCGCGAGAATGGATGCGGACGATATATCCCATCCCGACCGGTTGGCTTCACAGGAGGATTTTCTACGCTCTCATCCCGGGTTTTCGGCTGTTAGT
>MDTD01098247.1_pt1 | contig 12915 bp, 11 predicted proteins | sample 811221 | NCBI WGS metagenome assembly MDTD01 (sample SAMN05326646, study PRJNA326480) | marine metagenome | isolation source: seawater | place: Pacific Ocean: South West | collected 2011 | reverse complement strand
TTAAAATTATAGCAGAATCACTCATACCCTGAAGGCAATCAGCAATAATTGAGCTTATGGGAAAGGCTGAAGGGTCAACAACTGCTTCTGTGTAATGATGTAGAGCTCTTTCCATTGCTATTGAGTCTGCAGCATTCATTGTAATAAATGCACTCATTAAAAGAATTTCAGCAATAAGAATTATTGTGGCATCTAAAGACGGCCAACCACTCATTTCAGGTGATTTAAATCTCGCAATTGCTAAAACATGACGCCTTACGAGGAAAATAGCACAGGCAAGAAGTACACCTAGGGCTAGGAATTCAAATGAAGCAATCAATAAGCTGTAAAGTGGAACGCTAGAAAACACCCTGTGAGTGCCAAACAACCCATCAACAATGATTTCCATCATTTCTAGATTGATTATCACAAATCCCAAATAAACTAGTATGTGTAATACACCAGCTATTGGGCGTGCCACCATTTTGCTTTGGCCTAAAGCAACTCTAGCCATGGTCATCCATCTCTCGCCTTTTCTGTCGCTAAGATCTACATCTGTACCTAAGAGAATGTTTCTACGGATAAAGAGAATCCTCTTTGTGAAGAAGAAACCAGCAGTGGCAAATAGAAGTGCAAATATGATTTGGGCTATCATTCGTCAGTGTTGTTTTCTTCAGCTTCTATCTCTTCTCTAATCATCTTCCTCATACGCTTGATGTCACCCTTAGACATTTTTGCTTCTTGCTTTCTGCCAAACAAGCTAACGCGCACATACTTCCAAGGGTTTAGCTGTAGGTCGTCAAGCAATTCTTGAAGTTCAACGTTCGTAGCAACAAGTCCGTTGTAAAGAGAATCATCAACTATGATTTTACCCAGTGTGCCTTTTCCAGATTTAGCGTTGTTAGTTATCTCAGTGATATTTTCAAAGGCCAAATCTGCTTTGTGCATTGTGCCTGCCACATCTGCAGCAACTAGTGAATCGCTTATGTCAGAGAAATTGTGAATGATATTCTCTAACTCGTCGTTGTTCTTGTTTAGGTTTTCTGCAAGACCGTCAAGATTATTCATAACGCTATTCAGCACGGCTCTATTTTCAATAACAAGGGAGTCAAGTTGAATAGCAGTGTTCTCTAAAGTATTAAACGTTCTGTTTATGCTTTCAAATGTAGAAGGCAGCCCTAGCGTTGCGTCGTCCTCGAATACCTTTTTCATGTTGGTTAGGATTTCGTCAACACCTGCGATTAGTTGATCAGTTTTTGATCGTAGTGGTGCTAATTCCTTACGTACAGCTTCAGTAATATCCTCTTGATTACTTGCGATTAAAGTGTCGCCGTTTTGAGCATAATCTGGAGAATCACCTCTTAAAAGCTGAATAGCTTTCGATCCAAAAAGATCGGACGAAAAGATTTGGGCTTTAGTATTAATAGGAATATCTAGTTCACTTTGATCAACAGTGAATTCAACTAAAAGAGAGCCGTCTCCTGTTTCGTGAAACTCAATACGCGTAACCTGCCCCACTTTGTAACCATTAACAAGGACAGGATTTGATACTGCAAGCCCCTCAACTTTTTCGTAAACTCCATAAAAGTGGTCCTGTTGTGCGAGGGGGTTGAATCCTTTCAGATAGTTAACGCCAAAGAATAGCATAACAGCCCCAACAATCATTAGGGTTCCTATTTTAAATTCTTGTGAGACGTTTTTCACTGGTTAATTATTTAGGCACTTCTGACATCGGTATTCGCTTGTCATTTTTAAATGCCGCAACGAATGCTCCTTTAAATCCTTCAGACCTCAGCGAGCGTTTTTTTTCGTGTGCTTCATCAGCTGTGTCGAAGTTTCCTATCGTGTATTTGTATTGTCCATTGCTAATATACAGGTCTACCCCTTGATGACCTTGAAAAATTGGGTCTGAATTTTCAAGTTTTACAGGTGATGAGGCGATTTGGACTTTAAAGGAAATTGGATTGACTTCTATTTCAGTGGTTTCAGATTCTTGTTCAGTGTCAGGCTCAGGAATAGTTTCTTCTTTATTAACTACTTCTGTGTCATCAATTTCCAAGGGCTGTTGTTTTCCTCTGTAATCCCTTAATGCTCTGTATATGGCGGACGCCATGTATGACTGTCCATCATCACTAATTAGAAAATCCTCCTCTTCGTTGTTCGTCAAAAACCCCAATTCAACCAAAACACTTGGCATAGATGTATATGAAATAACATAATAACCTGCTTGCCTTACACCTCGGTCTCTACGACCAACTCTATCTCTAAACTGAGATTGAATTAACGATCCAAGCTCAAGGCTTTTATCTAGGTAGATATTCTGTCTAAGCGCAAGTGCGATGTAGGTATCAGGATCTTTAGGGTCGAAGCCGTCGTAGGTTGCTGCGTAATCCTCTTCCTTGTATATACTGGCGTTTTCTTGCATAGCTACTCTGAGACTTTCCTCAGTTTTATGCATTCCCATAACGTATGTTCCACATCCTTTTGCTGCTTGAGAATTAAATGCATCGCAGTGAATTGAAATAAATAAATCTGCCGCAGCATCATTGGCAATTTTTACGCGAGTATGGAGTTTAGGGAATGAATCATCCTTTCTAGTTAGTATAACTTCTACATCTGGCATATTTTCTTCAATGTAACCAGCTAACTTTTTTGCTACATCTAGAGTAACATCCTTTTCAGTCACCTTGTATCTACCAGTACCCAAATTCCCAGGATCCTTTCCTCCATGTCCCGCGTCAATGACAACGACCATGGTGGGTTCGAGCGGAGTAAATGCTGCGGTTGCGAAAACCACCAACATTGCTACTGCAAGCACTCTATGTTTTGCTAGCTTTGGGCGTTGTAGAAAAGACTTCATGTTATCTCTCAAAAATAATTCTGCTCAGAATGTGTTGAGGAAGCTTCCCAACTTCCTTTTCCTATTGCTTCTGTTGAAAAGCAGTGTTGTTTTATCCCAAACCGTAAATGGAGAATACGACGGAGTAAATTACTCCGCTAGAGATAGCATGGTAATGCATGTTCCAGAAGAAATAGTAACCTTTTACGGGGATGTTGAGCTAACATCTGACGATATAAAGCTCACAGCTGATAAGGTCATTTACAACACAAAAAAGAGCGAGTTATGTGCTTATGGAACGAAAGATTCTCTTGGAAATTGGATAGGTCGTCCAGTTTTTACTCAAGACGGTTCGAGTTTTACTCAAGATGAGGTTTGCTATAACCTCAGAACTCAAAAGGGATTCAGTAGACATGCAGTCACTCAAGAAGGTGAATTAGTTTTTCATGCAGGACAAAGTAAGCGCCACCCTTCTAACGAGTTACACATCACAAATGGGAAGTTTACCACATGTGACGCAGATAATCCTCACTACCATTTCCACCTTCGTAAAGCAATAATGATTCCTTATGAGAAAGTAGTAAGTGGTCCGCTTTACATGAAGTTCAGAAAAGTGCCCACACCGCTTGCTTTACCATTTGCATGGTTCCCTATAAAGCGAGATGTGAGATCGCATGGAATACTCTTACCTAGTTATGGTGATGGTGGGCAATTGGGATTCTTCTTGAAGGATTTGGGATATTACATTCCTATTGGTGATCACTGGGACACAAGAATTTTAGCTGACATATACACTGGAGGAAGTTGGACAATAAGAAATATCAGTCAATACAATTACAGGTATAAATCTTCAGGAAATTTTGAGCTGAGTTATAACAGGCAGGTTGAAGGATTTCAAGAACTACCTGGACATAATGTGATCAATAATTTCTTTGTTCGGTGGACACATGTACAAGACTCTAAATCTCGTCCTAATCACAGTTTTAACGCATCGCTTAACTTTGGTTCAACAGGGAATTTTCAGCAAAACCTAAACTCTTCACTAGAAGATTATCTGACAAATACATTCCAGTCTAGTGCTCAGTGGAGTTACAATTCTCCAAGATCTCCATTTTCTTTAACAACTTCTGCTTTACACTCACAAAACTCGGTTACTGGGTTAGTTACGATGACACTTCCCTCAGTTACATTGAATATGAGTAGGAGGACAGTGAGTGATTTGTTTGGGCTTGATAGAGGTAGGGTGAAGCTGCTTGACGATATAAGTATTAGTTATAATACTCGATTCGAAAACTTGGGGGAAATAAGTGATACCGCCTTGGCTTCCCTAGATTTCAACCAGCTAGATATTGAAAATGGTTTTAAGCACAATGTGACAATGTCTTCTAGTAGAAATTTTGGTTTCATCACCGTTTCACCATCCTTTAAATACGATGAATATACTGCCTTTAACAAAGTCGACATGAGATATAACGATATAGGCGGAATGGTAGTAGAGGATACTCTTGGTGGTTTTTTTGGAGACAGAGACTGGAACGCATCTATTAGTGTAAACACACGCTTTTATGGAATGTTTACTTTTAAGGAAAAGCGAAGGATGAAAGCGATAAGACATGTAATCACTCCAACGCTTTCTGCAAGCTATACTCCTGAAAAATCAAGGATAAGACAAGAAGAATTGGGTGGAGTTTTGATGGAATGGAATCCATGGGAAGTAAACCGTTTTACACCTCTAGATGTGCGAGAATCTGGTTCTATGAACTTTTCATTAAACCAAAACCTAGAAGCAAAAGTCAAAGACAAAACCACAGGAGATGTCAAGAAAATCAAAATTCTTGAGAGCATGACCACTTCTACAGGATACAACTTCCTTGCTGATTCAATTCAACTTGCTGACATATCTACAACTGGATTCACAAATCTAATTAACAAGGTTAACCTCAACTTTAATGCAACACACACTGCTTATAGTAGAAATGAGGAAGGTGATGTTATTGATCAATTTCTTGTAGAGCAAGGGGGAGGATTGATAAGATTGAAAAGAGCAAATGCTGCAATTGGTACAACTTTAAATGGAGGAAAAGACAAAAAACTTCCTTGGAACACTCGTATCGATTACACCATGAATGTCGGAAAAAATTGGAGTACTGAACTTCAATCTGATACAACTGCCATTACACATGGTGTTGCATTAAACGGAGGTATTGACATATTCTCGAAATGGAAGATTGATGTACAATCAGGATATGACTTAGTACTCAAAGAATTTACCCCAACCCAACTCAATTTACATTGGGACCTTCACTGTTGGGAATTTAGTTTCAATTGGATTCCAATAGGAGTGAGAAAGAGTTTTGCCTTGAAAATCAATATCAAATCTGCGCTGCTGAAGGACATCAAATTCGAGGCAAGAGGGTCTGATGGTCAGCTACTGTTCTAGCAGCAAGAAGTTTTGTGATGTGCTATCACGCTTATTTCAACTCTTGCACCCTTGGGTAATCCTTTCACGAAAATAGCTTCACGAGCAGGATAGGGTTGAGCCATTAATTCAGAGTAAGCTGTGTTCATGCCTGCATAGTCTTCAGGATCTATCATGAAAACTGAAGCCTTTACAATGTTGTTTAGGTCAAGGCCTGCACCCACCAATACATGTCGAACATTAGCTAAGCTTTGTCTAGTAGCGTTTTCAATTGTGTCCGCCACCAACTCGCCTGTTGAGGGTTCTATGGGGATGCAACCACTGACAAAAACTAAATCTCCAGCCCTAACTGCTTGTGTATATGCCGCTACAGGTTTTGCAGCATCATCTGTGTGTATGTGATTTGACATGTTTAATACCTTTGACCCCTCAAAAGTAACCCGTAGTGCGCATTCTTTTATTTGACAATCACGATTCATTTACATGGAATCTTGCTCATGAAATTGAGAGGGTTGATGCTAATGCAACAGTGGAAGTGTTAACAGCTGAAGATCTTCCTATTATCGATGAAGTGCCAAATTTGATTTCTGGATACGATGCGGTAGTTCTTTCCCCAGGTCCAGGCATGCCTGCTGAAGCTAGCATGCTTATGGAAGTCCTCGATATGAGCATAGAATCTGGTAAGCCCATTTTGGGTATTTGCCTAGGGTTGCAGGCCATTGTTGAACACTACGGAGGAGAGCTAGATAATCTTGAAGAGGTATTGCACGGGAGAGTAACTAAGATGCATTGGGTAGGTGAAGGGGAGCCAAATGGCATTTTCAATAGGATTGACTTTCCATGTCAAGTAGGACATTATCACAGCTGGGTTGCATCAGAGGAAGGATTCCCTGAAGAATTCATAGTAGAAGCCTCTAACGAAAAGGGGTTGATCATGGCTATACGCCATAAGTTCCTTCCAATTAGAGGCTTCCAATTCCACCCAGAATCAATATTGACTCCTGATGGTAGGTCTATGTTACTTGAGTGGTTAAACTCGATTAGAGCTTAGCGCTGCTTGCTCATTTCTTCTTCGAAAGTCTTCTTGAAGTTCTCGTAATTGAACTCTGCCATGATGCGTTCATCATTTGAAAGTCTTTCGTTGTATGCTTGAGCTATTTGATCACCGCTTAACTCGATAGCTAAGTAGCTTACAAATGAACCATCTGGCTTTTGAGTAAGTCTTTCGCAGATAACGATGGCTCCTCTCAATTCTTGGTCTACAATTGTTCGACTTAGGTTGTTGAACGTTTCAGTAACTTCTTCTTTGTTGTTGAACTTTGAAGAGTTTACGTAGTTATCAGTTACTACTTCAATTGTAGCTTCTACTGATCTTGCAAGTTTATCTTCAGCGTTAGAGCGAGACATTTTCTTAGCTGTTTCTCTACTTAGTGAAGTTCCAGTTGCTGTAGATCTAAAGTGATCCTTATCAGTGTTGTATTCACTACCTGTGCAGTATTCTATAATTTCAACTTCTCCTTGCTGTGCCGGAGTAAGTGATTGTGATCCACTACATCCAACAAGTAAAAAAGTTACTGCTGAAAAGGCTAGTGCAAGTGTATTTAGATTTTTCATGAGATATGATTTTAGAATGACAATCTACGATTAGCGAAGACTGTGCCAAAATTATTTATAAATCGAATCGACGAATTCATACATGAAGTCGTCTGATATTTCTTCTTTTGTTTTTCTATATGATTCTTCTCCAGCTCGTTTAGCTGTTTGTTGTACACCTTTAATATGGTCAATAGACATATGGTTCAACAATTCTCCATCATCATTTTTTAAAGAAAGGTGCGCGTTTAAATAAGAAGTGAACAATCCATATGAATTACCAGAAACACTGCAATCTGCTTCTAAATAAAGAGTCATTACTCCTTCACCACTTTGTTCAACTACTTCAACACCATTATCTACTAATTCAGATTTTACAATAGGAGTAAGGATTTGGTTTTTGATTTTTCTTCCACTGATTTTTTCATCCCCCACAACTCTAATTCTTGGCGGAATAAAATCAATAGGTAGAATGAAAGGAGTAGCCTTAAGATTTTCAACTAAAGATCTTAATGGACTTAGTGGTTTTAAAATTTCAAGTAAACCATTGATGTCTAACTCAACTTTTACTTCTGAATGCAGAATGCCATGATCAAATTCGCTCAGTAAAATATTTGCTTTACCATCACCTGATGTGCTTGTTGTGCCACTAATCGGCACCCTTCCTCTTGAATATCTATAAGTAAGTGGTATGCCCTCAACTTCGTGGTGGTCCAGGCTAACATCAACTTTTATAGAACTCTTAAAATGGTCTTCCACTCCAAGTTCAATTCTCGATACATCGCATCCGATTTCAATGTTTGATATTATTCCTGATAATCCATTAAGAAGCGCTCTATCTAATTTAAACTCAACTCCATCTTCTCCTATATAAGGATTTTCCTCGGCTAAGTATTTACTCATGGCGTCTAATCCCATTAAGTACCTCTCAACCGCAGTGTTTATAGCTCCTTCTGTTTTAAGTTTTTCTGCATCAACATAGTGTGAGTAAGCTCTGCTCAATGCTACCCTTTTCCTTTCTTCAAGAGTTCTCGCATAATCAGCTTTTGACAACCTGTAATAAACCCAAACCTCAGTTTCAGACTCATAAGTTCCCATTAGAGTATATCCTTCCAAATCCTCTGCAACAGTAGAAGTTATCTGTGAAGCAAAACTCTCTTCTACCCAGTGATTAACTTGTAATGTTGACAATACAGATTCAGACGAAACAACAACTCTGATTTCTCTTGCCATTGAATTGATGGCATTTTCATTTGCTACTTCTCTTGCATTAAATGGGTATTCAATTTTTGATGCAGTTGCTATACCTATATAGAAGCTAGGGTTGATAGGTCGTTCAATTACCCATGAAGGTATTTGAACAGCATTTTTAGACCCAGCACATGATAAAACTGTGAGTGCAATTAATGCGAATATGTTGAGTCGAAAAATTCGGGTCATTTATCTAACTTCTTGTAACATGATTGATTCGATTTCAGTCTTGATTTTTCCAGCAAGATTCTGTGTAGCATTATCAATCATTGTGTTTTTGTTCTTCAAGTCTCTACGAGCTCCAAGTAGTTGTCTTAGATTGTTTCGACCACTAGTAGAAGTGTCTGCATTTCCAGAAAAATTTGAAGGAACTAGATCGTTGTTGTTACCTCCATAATTAGCATATCTAACCTGATCAGTAAGCGTTGTGCTTACAGTTTCAGATGTAATAATTTGCCCAGTCTTCATAGAAATCATCTTGATGTTAAAGGTCATTCTCACATCTGCTGATTGTGAATACTCCCAATAGTAAACTGGCTTGTATTTCGTTTCGTAGTACTTCTTTCCCTCAGAATTGATTTTTTCTACTTTATACTTTTCAAATCCGTTTTTCCTCTGTTGTTGAGGTGAAGTTTTGTTGTAGCTACAATCCATAACTGTTCCCTTGAGAATAGCTTTAGCGCCTAGTATTTCTCCTATCTCTAATTCAGAGCCCGATGTTAAACCTGAAAGCTCTAAATGTTGTTCTTGAAGGATGAGTTCAAGACTCTCTCTATCGACAATTGTTAGAAAAGGATCGCTAGAATTCATTAGTTGTTGCTCAGCGTAAGCAGAAAGTTTTGTCTCTACGTTGTTTCTATTTGACCCGTTTTCAAATTTCATTAGAGCAATAGTGTACTTGCCTTTATCTAACGACTCTTGAAGTAGATCTGCTGAGTTTTCGAAATCACCATCTCTTGCTAAAATCTCTGTGTATAGATTGTGAGCTGAACGGTACATTTCTGTTTTCATGAATTCTTTAGCGTTATCGTACCTAGGCTTACAATAACAGAAATCTCCAAGTTGTTTAGCGTCTTTATATCCAGGTACTAAATCTTCGATTTCCTCAAAAATCACAAGCGCCTCATCGTATTCAAGGTTCTCTAAATGTTTAGATCCTTCTACATATATCTCTTGAACGTGAGCATTTTTAACCCCCTCGAATTGTGTCCGCTTTTCAGCTGGAAAGGCTAGAGTAACTCCATAATTAGCAACTGTGTTATTGTAGCTATCTGCTTTCTGAAAAGAGCTAATTGCACTCTCTCTGTCATTTCGCAATACTGCTTCGTCAAAATCAGCAAGGTGTCGTGAAAGTACGATTTGGCCTGTGCGTTTTAACCCTATATGTGCATCTACATTATCTGGTTTTTTCCCTAAAGCTGTCATATAGTGTACGGCAGCTTGTTCATGCATTCCAGCTTCTTCTAGCTTGTATGCCTTTTTAACATATGCCTTTGCTCCATTGCAACTTGTTATGCTCATAGAAAGGAATAATCCAAGAGCGAAGCACATTGTAATTTTTAGTATTCGGTTCATCATAGAAAGATTTGAATAATTGGCAATTTAATCAACCTTTTGCGTTCTGAGAAAAAACTCTCTAATGTACCTTGCAACTATGAAGTCGATACTAGTACTAGGAGCGGGGAGATCGAGTAGTTCGCTTATTCGAAGATTGCTTGAAAGAACAGTAGAATGTGATTGGAAAGTGGTTGTTGGTGATATCGATTTGGATGTTGCAAAAAGCAAGGTTGGAGAACATGAAAGAGGTGAAGCTTTCGAACTTTCTTCAGAAAACAATGCTGAAAGAGATAAAAGAATTGCTGAGAGTGATTTAGTGTTATCCATGGTGCCTGCTTTTTTACATACTAGCGTTGCTCGCGTTGCAACTGCAAATGGTGTGCCAGTGATTACGCCTAGCTATGTGAGTCCTGAAATGAAGTCACTTGATAAAGATGCAAAAGAGGCTGGAGTACTAGTTTTAAATGAGATAGGACTCGATCCTGGAATTGATCATATGAGTGCCATGAAAGTTATAGATGAAATTCAATCTGAAGGAGGAAGACTCATAGGATTTGAATCTTATTGTGGAGGACTTGTGGCGCCTGATTCAGATGATAATCCTTGGCATTATAAGATTAGTTGGAACCCTCGAAATGTTGTTCTTGCTGGCCAAGGTGGATCAGCGACATTCAAGGAAGATGGCGTTGTGAAATTAGAGCCGCCTAGCAGGGTGTTTCAAAAATTAAGACCTGTTGAAGTCAATGGAAGGATGTACATGGGATATCCAAATAGGGATTCTCTTTCCTACCAAGAGACATATGGGTTGAAAGGGATAGATACTCTGATTAGAGGAACATTGAGGGGGGAAGGATATTGCGAGTCTTGGGATTTGCTAGTGAGACTAGGTCTTGTTAGTGATGATGTGAAATTGTCTTGGAAAGAAGGAGTGAGTTGGAATGATTGGACAAAGACATTTGTTCCAGCTGGCGTAGAAGGAGGAAGCGTAAAGGCACAGGCACAGAATATGCTAAATGCTAGTGATGAGGATATGGGGCGACTTGAGTGGCTTGGTTTATTCGATGAGGATCATGGGCCAACTATGCATGAGGGAACGCCAGCTCAGATTTTGCAGACTTTGATTGAGCATAAGTGGGAGCTAGCTGAGGGCGATAGAGATCTGATTGTTATGTGGCATAGATTTGAGTTTGAGAAGGATGGAAAGTTGCAGGAAATTACCTCTGAATTGTATCTCGAGGGAGTAGACCAAACCTTCACAGGAATGTCCGACACCGTTGGCCTGCCAATGGCTTTAGCTGCAGAGTACATGCTTGTCGGCCCGGGATTTGGGGATACTGGAGTTAACGTGCCAGTAACACCGAACTACTATAATCCGCTTTTAAAGCAGCTCGACGAACTAGGAATCACCTTTATAGAAAAGCATAGGTATGTTTAATCCATGGTGGTGTTTTGCTTGCCTTCTTTGCGGAGGTGCTCCTGACTGGCCTGAAAATGGAGAGGCTACTAGGGAGTGGGTAATTGACGCCATTGAATGGAGGTTGCAAAAGGGTGCTGACGGATGTGAGGAATACACACCGGCAATTGATGCTTGGTCACTCGAGTGGATTGCTAATTCTGATGAAATTATTGTTGAGATAGAAACAGAACAATGGCCAGTTTTTGATGCTGAGCCAAGGTTGCAGGGGACGTTGATTCAGATTTTGGCATTAGAAAAACTCAACATGGTTGATCACAACCCCAAACGCTGTCTCAACACTCTCAAAAAATACGCAAAGCGCTCAGGAGATATTTGGGATGAAGAATTGGAGAAAACATTTGACGAAAACTTCGAATTAATAAAGCAGTAATGCGCAGTTTTGACATACCAGAACACTACCGTAGCCCTATAATTTCTAGGGTAAAATCTAGGCGCAAGGAACTTGATAAACGCAAGATGGATTTCACGCCTGCTACGCTGGACTTTGGTCCGGTGAGGATACAGTTGGCTAGGCATTTTGGATTTTGCTTCGGCGTGGAAAACGCGATAGAAATTTCTTACAAGGCGATTTCTGAGAATCCAGGTAAGAGGATTTTCCTTTTAAGCCAAATGATACACAATCCCGAGGTCAACGAAGACCTCGAAAGCAGAGGAGTTCGGTTTCTACAGGATACTCTCGGTAATGAACTCACCCCGTTGAGTGAGGTCCAGTCAGATGATGTGGTTATCATTCCCGCATTTGGCGCGACAATCGAAATTCAGTCGAAATTGGAAGCTATGGGAGTAGATGTACTCAAGTACAACACCACGTGCCCTTTTGTAGAAAAGGTGTGGAAGCGATCAGCTCAGCTTGGAGCGGACAACTACACAGTTGTTATCCATGGAAAGCCTGATCACGAGGAAACAAGGACGACTTTTTCTCATGCAGCTTCTGATGGTCATGCGATGATTGTTGCCGATATTACTGAGGCGTTGAAGTTAGCTGAGATGATCAAAAAGGGAGTTGACGTTGAAGATTTTTGGGCGGTTTTCGAAGGCCGAACTACAGAAGGATTTGATCCGCTACAGCATTTGAAAAAGGTTGGAGTTGTAAACCAAACCACAATGATTGCTACCGAGACTCAGGCTATAGCTGATGTCATTAAGGATGCAGTCGAGGGATTTGCAAATACAAGGGATACGCTTTGCTATGCTACGAATGATAACCAAAGATCGACTATGGGAGCTATTGAAGCAGGTGACGCGGATTTGGCGATAGTTGTTGGGGGTTACAACAGTTCGAATACGTCTCACATTGTAGAATTGTGTGAGGAAACCATGCCAACATATTTCGTTAGGAATGAACTTGAGTGGAATGAGGATGGAAGTGTGAATCATTTCAACATTCATTCACAGAGCATGGAAAGGTCTGATGGGTTTTTGAAAGATGGTGCTACTATCTTGATTACTAGCGGAGCATCCTGTCCTGACGCATCTATGGAAAGGGTGTTGATGAAGGTTTTGGGCTTTTACAATTGTGAAAGGGATGTGGATTATGTGTTAAAGACTTGGGAGGAGGCGAATCCTCTGTAGCCTCAAGCAACACTTACATTCGTTATATGAAAGCTCCTAAGCTCAGAAGCATTTTTAGGAACGTGCGCACCAAGCCAAAGCAGTTCGCCTTCAAGTCTCGACATACATCTGATGTAAGAGAGGATTGGGAGGAGAGAAAGCGCAGGGTGGAGCAGGGATTGCCGAATAAGATTTCGTTTAAAAAGCGCAGGGGTGAGTATAAGAAGGCTACAAGAAAAGCAATTTTTA
>MDTD01079601.1_pt1 | contig 12917 bp, 8 predicted proteins | sample 811221 | NCBI WGS metagenome assembly MDTD01 (sample SAMN05326646, study PRJNA326480) | marine metagenome | isolation source: seawater | place: Pacific Ocean: South West | collected 2011 | reverse complement strand
GCGGTAGGTAGTAATTTCAACGTTTAGTTCTTTATTGGTATAAGGCACATGCAGTGTTATGTTTTCTTGATAAAAACGATTGTTGTACACCGTAAAAGCGGTAATGTGTATGCCCCCTCTATCGGCTTCTTCAACGGGTATTTTTATAGCATATTGCTTGTTGTTTAGCTTTATTTGCTGCATTTCCCCTATTTTACCCTGTCGCTCTACATAATATATAACGCGTGTTTTGGGGAAACGGCTGCTTAGTATCACCGTAGCCGTTTCGCTAGGTTGGTACTCGCTTTTTTCTGATACTAAAACAAAATTGCTGTGGCTAAATGCTTTTTTGATGTTTGTGTTTAACAACGTTGTATAGGTGGTTTCTGTATGTGTTTTGCCCAAATTATCGGTATACTGAAACTCTATTGCATACAAGCCCGAAGCCTGTTTACCCCCTTGCCACTGTATGGTTTCGCTACCGCTTTGGTTGTTTATGGTTTTGGTGAACACCGTTTCTCCTACAGGAAAATTAGCGCGGTAATCTTCTCTATTTAAAGCAAACTGAGGAAATAGTTTTTTGTATGTTTTTAGGTCGATTAATTGTGTATCGGGGCTCTCTAAATAGTCTTCAGAAAAAATTGTTTCAGGGGTTTTCAGGGTTTTTATTGTAAGTGTGCCTTGCAAAGGCACTTGTTTGTTGTTTAGGTTTTTTGCTGTTAAATATATAGGTACTGTGGTTTGTGCAAATGCTTCGCTACTGGCACTTAGCTCAACAAACACGGTGCGTTTACCTATGGTTATGCTTTGGTTTCCTTCTTGTGTTTCACCTGTTATATCAGTAACAACGGCTTCAATACTATAGGTGTAATTGTTGTTGGGTTTGTTGCCCGCAATAGTCACAAAGCTGAAACTAAATGTGCCATCGTCATTCAGCAAAACGGTATCAGTTTTTAGTTCTTTTGCTTCTTCTTCATTGCCATAGCCGTATTCACTCCAACGGTAATACATATAGTTTACTTTGCGTGAAACTTTGTAAACCATCGTGGCTCCGTTTAGTGCATTGCCTGCAAAGGCATTGGCTTTGCCACTTATCACTACGGTATCGTTAAAACTTGGATTTGTTTTTAGGGTATCAAAAATTACTTCAAACTTGGGGCGTTTGTATTCTTCAACCAAAAAACTCTCGCTTCCATATTTATCGTGAAGCGAATAATACCCTGTAATACGTCCATAAGGCAATACAAAACTGCCTGAAAACGAACCAAAATTATTGGTGGTAAATTCTTGCGTTGCTACTACATCTCCATTGGCATCCTCAAGGGTAATGGTAGTAGTCTTATTTTTTAGTAGTTGGGCATCTTTTTCATTTTCTCCCGATTGCACCATTATACCTTTTAAATATAAGGTTTGGCCGGGGCGATAAATACCTCTATCAGTAAAAAAATAAGTGTTTACATTGTTTAAATTGCTAGAATTATAGTTGTAGTTGGATACATAAGTACTTCCTTTTGATGAAACTATTTTTTCACCTTTATAATACACTTCTACATTAACAGACATCGACTCATTAATATCTGTGATTACAATACCGTTTTTATCTGTAATAGCCTCTAACAAAACCTTTTTCCTTTCGTTGTAGGCACTTCCATAATCGTAATAAGTCAACACTACTTTTGCACCTTTTAATGGCGTGTTGTTTTTTACATTCCCTACAAAGTAAGTGTATTTATCATTTTCAGTCTTTGTAGAGTATACGGTATAATCGCTGCTCCAAAAACCTTTAAACATTGTGATAGTGCTATCGGCTGAGAAATCAGCCTGCCCCGATACAAGTATTGCATAATGCCCTTGTGGTAAGCCTTTGTGGTACCATTGTGTTGCTGTACCCGTATAATTAGTGTCAACAGGCAAATCAACAGTTTGAGAGGTTATAATGTTGTGGCTTAATAAAGCATTGATAAACTCTTGACTATTGTCTCTAAACTGAGTTTCTAATACACCTAAAGTGTCTTCGCTAATAGCTATAAATTTTACAAATGCTTGCTTAACGTTTTTATAATTAAGGTTATACCTGAACGGCTCTTTGGCAATATTTGAATACTCTATACTAGCTGATAACAAGGGTTTATAAATCTCTTGCATCAAGCCTTTGCAGTTGTAGCTGGCGTTTTCAGCAGGAAAACTATCTACAGCCCATTGGCAGTAGCGCAAGGCTTTTGAGTTATTGCAACCGTCGCCAATATCCGAAGTATAATAAAAGGAATTGGTACAGGCTACTTTTCGGGCAGCCTTATACAGCAAAAGTGCCGTTATTGGATGCTGTTTGTATTTCTGTATTTGACTTTCTAGCCACACCAATTCAAGGCTGTCCTTTTGGTCAATATTTAAACTTATTTTGCTTAAATACTCTACGCGCTCTATATCGGCAGTTACCAAAGCAGTGGTTAAGGATTTACCGGTATAGCGTTGCAAAAGGCTTTGCAGCAGCCTTAGCGATTTATCTTGTGTTGTATTTTGATTAAAATTTAATTTTAAAAAATCGGTAACATCGCTAAAAACAACCTCTTTATTATAGCCTGTTTCTACTCCGTGGCTTCCTACTTGTGCACTATAAAACCTAAATGCACGCCATTGCAATAAATCGTATACGGTTGGCCAAAGGTTCTCAGCATTATTAGGTACAAAAGCAAGCGTGGTGTAGTTTTTTATGGGTATTTGCAGCAAAGCTTCGCTGTTTTGCAACGATGCTATAAAATATGCTTCGGCTTTCTTTACAAGCTTGTCGATATCCCAATTTGCGGGATTGGCAGTATCAGGCTCTTGTTGCTCATCATCATAATTGCGGTTTTGGTAGGCCATTAGCCACGCGCTACCCGCAATACTTTGCAATACATTTTTGTGGGGCGAAGGCATTTTTTCAATCTCTGCATCCAGTTGCTTAAGTTGGTTGCCAATACCCACCTCTTTTACATTGTTTTGGTATTTTAGCTCAAACAATATTGCTTTTATAACCACAGGGTAGTTTTTAGCTTTCCAAGCCTGTTGATGTATTTGTTTCACCACACTATCGGCATTGCGCAGCATATTAATACCCTCAAGACTATCAACCTGCAACCATTGGGCTAAGTAGTTGGTATCGTTATAATGATCGGTAGGTTTATTTTCTTCTAAAGAAAAAAATTCTTCCCAAACAGTTTTTTGAGCTTTAGCAGTACTAAAAAACAAAAGAGGCAGCAAAAGCAGAAGAAAAAGGGACTTATTATTCATACAGGGCAAGGATTGTGGCCGAAAGTTAATTATTTTATACCTTTAGTTGATGAAAGGTAAATAAGTGCACTCATTTACAGTAGCCAAAATTTAATTACTAGGCTCTAAAGTTATATCCCGCTCCAAAGTAATTGGGCTACGTTTCGCAGGGTATATTTTGCATATCATTTCATTAGGTTTCGTATTCAAAATGTACATTTACATCTTTGTATCAACATTTTAGTCTCTAGCGTAAAAATGAAGCGTACACTACTAACAACAGCTGCTGCTATACTACTATTGGCAGCCTGTGATAAAAAAATACCGACACAAACCGTCCAAAAACGTGATTTAACAGAGGTGGTGTATGCCAGTGGTACGCTTGAGCCTGAAAACCAGTTTACGCTATACTCGCTAGCTGATGGTACAGTGGCCGATATTTTTGTGCAAGAAGGAGACGAGATTGGCGAGAGCCAGCAACTGATAAGGGTTGATGGCAACGCTACCGATGCCCGCCTTTACAGTGCCCAAGAAATATACAGAACGGCACAGCAAAACTATGGCGAAAGCTCTCCTGCTTTAAAAGAGTTAAAGGCACAGCTTAAAACCCTTTCTGCAAAACTGCAAAACGACAGCACCAACTATATACGCTACAAACGCCTGTACGAAGAAAATGCAGTAAAAAAATCTGATTTTGAGCATTTTGAATTAATCTACATTAATACCCAAAACGATTACAAAGCAACCCAGCAGCGTATGCAAAGCCTGCGCTCGCAATTGTATGTTACATTACAAAATGCCGAAAGCCAATACAAAGTAGCCCAAGACGATGCCGCCCATTACCTTATACGTAGCAGTGCCAACGGACGTATTTATGATATACTTAAAGAAAAAGGCGAAGTAGTGCGTCGTGGTGAACCGATAGCCATTATTGGCGATGCTAACCAAGTGGTGTTGAAAATGAGTGTAGACGAAAGCGATATTGAAAAAATTAAAGCCGACCAACAGGTATTGGTGCAAATAGAAGCCTTTGGCGACAAAGTATTCAAAGCTAAGGTAAGCCGCATATACCCGGCCATGAACAAACGCGATTTTGCATTTAGGGTTGATGCAATGCTAACGGATACACTGCCCAACATATTCGCAGGTACTAATATTGAGGCTAATATTATTATTCAAGAGAAAAAAGACGTACTGTGCATACCCAAAACACTATTGCTTCCTGGCGACTCGGTATTGGTGAAAACTGCTAAGGGAAAACAAAAAGTAAAAATTAAAAAAGGAATTGAAAACTTTGAATATGCAGAAGTACTTAGCGGTATTGACGCTTCAACAGAAATAATAACCAAGTAAGGAGAATTTGACCATGAAAATAGTTCCTTACCTCCCAGTACACATAGCTTTTACCCATTTGCTATCGCGCAAAAAAACCTCAATTGTGGCAATTTTGGGCGTAACGTTTGGTATTGCCATGTTTATTATAATGATTAGTTTTATGACGGGGATAAACGATTTTCTGTCAGAAACTACCCTCACCTCTACCCCACACATACGCCTGTACAATGATGTTGAGATAGCCAAACAAAGCATTACCGACATTTACTATAAAAACAATCCCAACCATCTTACGGTAATACATAGCCCACGTCCAAAAAACGAGCTACCCAAACTAAAAAACGGACTGCACGTTGCCGAGCAATTGCGCAAGCAAAACGAAGTTGAATCGGTATCGCCCAACGTAAGCTCGCAAGTATTTTACAACTATGGGCCAACACAAATAAACGGCGTGCTTACAGGGGTTGATATTATTGCCGAAGACAAAATGTTTGACCTAAAACCCAAAATGCGTTCAGGACAAATAGAAGATATATTAGCGGGAGGCGATGCCATACTAATGGGTGTAGGTTTAGCAAAAAAATTAAACGTAAAAAAAGGAGATAAAGTAATTGTATCAACCCCGCTAGGGGGAACACTTACCCTAAAAATAGCCGGCACTTTTAGCTATGGCGTAGGCGCAATAGACAACAGCCGAAGCTACGCCACACTGCAAACTGTACAAAAAATACTAGGGCAAAGCAGTAGCTATATTACCGATATAAACCTAAAACTGAAAGACCTTAACAAAGCCAAATACTACGCCCCCATATACTCGAGCAATTTTGATTTTACTGCCGAAGACTGGGAAACAGCAAACGCTACCATATTGGTAAGTTTTGTAATACGCAACGCCCTCACCTTTGTAGTAGTAGCCACCTTGCTAATAGTAGCAGGCTTTGGTATATACAATATTATGAGTATGACTATAAACGAGAAAATGAAAGATATAGCCATACTAAAAGCCACAGGTTTTGCAGGCAAAGACGTAATAAACATATTTATGGTGCAAGCCCTAATAATAGGCATTTTAGGCGCATTGTTAGGCTTAGGCATAGGCTATATAGTTAGCTACTACCTTAGCACACTTCCCTTTGATGGCGGTGAGTTTTTAGCCATGGATCACTTCCCCGTAGCGTTTATGTTTAAGCACTATGCCTTTGGGGTTGGCTTTGGAGTAATTACCACCTTTTTTGCTGGTTATTTCCCCGCCCGCAAAGCCGCCAAAGTAGACCCTGTAAGCATTCTGCGTGGGTAGTTTAAATTGAATAAACAGGTAAATGATAAATGTTTAATGTGAAATGATAGCCTTAAAAGCAAGCAATATAACCAAGTACTTTTACGAGCCTCAAAAATTTCAAGTATTAAAAAACATTGATTTTGAAGTTCACAAAGGCGAATTTCTTACCCTTGTAGGCAAATCGGGTTGCGGAAAATCAACCCTGTTATATGTATTATCTACAATGGATACAGACTATGAAGGTCAATTGGTTATAGACGGAGAAACCGTTACAGGCAAAAAACAAAACCAATTGGCACGCGTGCGCAACGAAAAAATAGGCTTTGTATTCCAGTTTCATTTTCTTTTGCCCGAGTTTACTTGCCTTGACAACGTAATGATGCCTGCACTAAAACTGGCAAAATATAGCCGCGAAGAAATAAAAGAACGTGCCTACGAAAAACTGAAAATATTAGACATGCACGATCAGGCACTTAAACCCACCTCAAAACTATCGGGCGGGCAGCAACAACGCGTAGCCATAGCCCGTGCCCTTATAAACGACCCACTGCTAATAATGGGCGACGAACCCACAGGAAATTTAGATACCAAAAACACCCAAATAGTTTTTGATATTTTTAAAGAGTTAACCCAACAATACAACCAAACAATAATTGCCGTTACCCACGATAAAGAATTTGCCCAAAATTCTGACCGTATGATAGTAATGCAAGATGGAGAAATTATAGACCGTGAGTTTTTTGAAGAATAAAATAATTGCACGCTATAACCAATGTAGCGACAAGCAAAAAAAAGCTATGCACCGCACGGGCATTATACTATCTCTTTCGATAGTAGGCTTATTTGTGCGCCTCACTGTTTTTGGCAATATGTTTACGGCAACCCAACAAGCACAAGGGTTCTTTCTTAGTTTGTTTGTTATCTTCTTTATGTGGATGGGGTTAGAAAAAATAAACCTCTTTCTCAATAAAAAAATGCCTTATACCAATGGCATTATGCAACGCATATTTACCCAAATGGCAATAGGGCAAGTGTTTTTATATTCAGTACTCATTGCATTAGTATTAATAGTAATACCAATTTTTAGAAATATAGAAATATCCAAAGAGATAATATTTTCAGGCCTAATAGTATACCTACTTATTAATATTGCTGCAAACTCAGGTATTATGGGTCACCACTTCCTTTTAGAGTGGAAAAAATCATTGGTAAAACAATCACTATTAGAAAAAGAAAAAACACAAGCTCATTTCGAAAATCTAAAAAACCAGCTCAACCCCCATTTCCTGTTCAATAGCCTGTCATCACTAAATAGTTTAATATTCGAGAATCCGGAATTAGCGTCAAAATTTTTAAAACAACTCTCAAAAGTATACCGTTATTTATTAGAAAATAACGAAAACGACCCGGTTAGCCTTGAAACAGAAATCAGTTTTGTACAAAACTATATACTGCTGCTACAAACCCGCTTTGATGGGGGATTGATAGTAAATATTGATATTGACGACCACCAACGACACAAAAAAATAATACCAGTTACCCTACAAATACTGATAGAAAACGCCATAAAACACAATAGCACTTTTGAAGATAATCCCCTAATAATTGATATTTATATACACCACAACTATCTGATTGTAAAAAACAACCAACAACCCAAAACCCGTGTAGAAGGCAGTAATAAACAAGGGTTAAATAACCTTGCATCACTATACCAATACACCACAGGCAAAACAGCCAACATACACAACACACAAGAACATTTTATTGTAGAAGTGCCGCTAATAGATGAATAACATGAAAGTTGTAATTGTAGAAGACGAGAAACTTATAGCCACCGACCTAAAAAAACAACTGGGCATTTGCTGCCCCGATGTAGAAATAATAGCTACCCTACACAGCCTAAAAGACGCTTTGCAATGGTTTAGCAGCCATCCATTGCCCGATTTGGCCTTTATGGATATACAACTTAGCGACGGCACCAGTTTTGAAATATTTGAAAAAACAGGGCTACAATGTCCTGTAATATTTACCACCGCGTACAACGAGTATGCCCTGCGTGCCTTTAAAGTAAATAGTATAGATTATTTGCTAAAACCTATTGACGAAGACGAGCTGAAACAAGCCGTAGAAAAATACCGCAAACTGCACCAAAGTAATATTGAGAATCCACAGCTTACGCAACAGCTTGAAAATTTGGTACAACAGCTATACAAACCGCAATACAAAGAACGTTTTACTGTGCATTATAAAAATACCTTAATGCCGCTTGAAACTGCTGATATTTCCCTGTTTATGCGTGATGAGCTAATATATGCCTACACTTTTAACGGCGACCGCTATATAGTGAACCACTACGAAGCATTGGAAGAGATAGAAAAGCTATTACCCCCCGAAAAGTTTTTTAGAGCCAACCGCCAAGCCATACTAAGCATTAGCGCGATAGACAATTTTAGAAGCGACTATACTGGCAAACTACACGTACACCTAAAACACCACCCCGACCTGCAAATTGATATTAGCCGCGAAAAAGCCCCCTTATTTAAAAAATGGTTGGAGTGATTTCTAAATTACAGGTATATCCAATAATGGTATAACAAAATTTCTTTTTCTTTAATTCTAGTGTGGCGCGAAAAGTATTTTGATACTTTTGGGTCAATAAATTCATTAATATGTACCATCTTATCAAGAGATGTCCAAGACTTATCTCCTTTTGATAGAAAGTGAATTACATAATTATAGTATCTTAGCCAAAAGTCCCTCTCTCGACTTTGCAGATAGCCAATAATAATACTACAGGGTAAATTTTTACCATGAAACTCCTTTTTAAACCTTTCAATCCCGCCTCTTCCATCGTTGGCAACATATTCAGTATGCTTCCTGTTTTTTCCAGTTGGAGTTGGTATTCTTTTCGCTTCGATAAAACAAATTACATTGCTAGGACTTTTTGAAGCTAACCTAACTCCAATATCAGTTTTTTGTCTACTAGAAGGTGTTTTACTTTGATTGGTAAATCTAAAAATCCCATATGGATTACTATTACTTCGTGTAACATCATCCAAAAAAACTGATAACTGCTCGGTTATATCATCCTCAGATTGTAACGTAATTAGACTTGATGAGACAAAATTAGGGAACTTTATAAGAGCTTCGTCAAGTAACGCGGCTAAAGTTAGATACAACTTAGAAGGAGTATATTCTGGCTTCTCGCCAAACTTATAATTGATAGTAGTAATTGTCATGTGTCCAAAAGTAGCTTTGTTATATCATCTTCAGCGTCTTTAACAGCTACTGATTTCAACCAGTACCTTAACGACTTTGGTTTAACTATTATAATACTCTTTTTTAAGTATATTTTGTACACCCTATGTGATACGAACTCATCACTATAAGGTATAACAGTGTTTTCTGAGAATAGTCCTTTTATTTGTTGTCTATCAAGAATAGGTAAGCTGGCTTGAGATTTATAACTAAATTCAACAGCATAAAATGCTGTTGAATTATAAATTTTTTTCAAACTAAAATAATTCCCTTCACTTGAAAAAACCGAATTTATAATTTCACTATATAAATTACCATAAGTACCAATAATTCTTTCTAGTTGTATTCCTGATTTTATTTGACTGTTTATCTGCGCATTTTCTCCTTTTCCGAACTCTTCAATTTTATATGTAACAACCTCGTTTATAATGGATTCTTCTAAATCATTTAATTTTAACCGAGAGATATCTTGAATATATGGGAAATTCAATAAGTCGCTATCAATGAATGTGTAAGAGCCACGAAGTCCCTGTCTGCCACTTGTGGCAGCAATATAAAATCTAATAAGATCGCTATTATTAGTAATATACTCACTAATAATATTAAAGCATTCAGCATTATTTGTATCGGTATATATTGATATAAACTCACTTGTTATTAATGGATTAACGATTCTTGGAAAAGGTTTACTTGGAGTTGAACTTACAGACTTTCCAATTAATAGTTTATATTTAATTCCTAAAAAATCATTTGCAGATACTCTATTTTTTTTTAAACCTTTATCTCTTATAAAATCATTAATGGTATAGTCAAACTTTTTTATCCTCTCAATAATATCAGCTACTCTCCCTCCTCCTAAAAGATTAGTTTTCCACAGATACTTTTTTGTTCGAACTTCACTAATATTTATATTGAAAATATCGTAGTAATCAATTTCAAAAAAAAGTTTTTGCTCAGTTTTTGTTGTTCTTTTCACAACTATATGCTCAATCGTTTCCGTTTCAGGCTCTCTATTTACTGCTGACACAACAATGGTTGAAATTGTTGCAGAAAATAGTTTTCTCCTCAAAAAAGTTAAATCAAATATCCGAAGAATATCGACACTTGAAAAAACCTTTTCATAAAATCTATGAGAATCATTAAAGTAGAGAAACGGCCCCGAAGGAAGAACTAAATTAATCTTCCCTGTATTCTTCTTTGCAAGATAAAATGATAACTCAAAAAAGATTAATGACTTCTCGTGTTTAGGTGAGTTGAAGCGAACCCTGAATCCGTTACCTTTTAAAGTGGAAACTATTTCTTCATACTCAATTCTTTTACTCCCAAATGGAGGGTTGCCTATAACTAAATCAAAACTATTAGGTTCAACTTTATTGATAAATGAAAAAAAGTCTTCGTTCTTTATGTTCTTTGATAAATTCGAAAAATTTTCAATTTCAGTCCAAATTTGTTTTGGAGTTAATAAATTGCATAAAGCAATACTCAAGCTAAAAATTGATAGTTTAACAGCAGTTTCATCCTTATCTATTCCATAAATATTATTCTCTAAAATTTTCTTAATTAATTTTTTATTGATTGTGGAACTCTCTGTGCCATTTTTATATCTAACTATTTGAACAAGCTTTTTAAACGCAGAAACGAGAAAAATGCCAGAACCACAACTAATATCAATAATCTTATAATTTAAAGCTTCATTAGAATTAACTGAGGCCAATTGATCACTGACCATATGATTAACTAAAAAACTAGGGGTATAAACAGCTCCATTTTTTTGTTTCAAATCTCCCAAGAGTTCCTCATAAAAATTACTTATTAATTCCACAGGTATATATTTGAACGAATACTTTTCCCATATTAATGTTTGTAAATGACGATCAACCTTACTATCAAATAGATATGCAATAATAGAAGCATCAAAGCTCTCTATTATTTGCCTTTTATTTTTACTTAATCGAAATATCCCTCCATTAAAATGTTTATCTAAAGCATCAAACAAAATATTTAATTTATTTTGGCTTAAGACTTCTGCCAAAGTTTTGCAGTTAGTATGTTTTTTAAAAAAACTCTCAGCCAAATTGTTACCTGTCTCTTCTAATCCATTTTCCTCCAGGTACTTTATTAAAACACAATTAATAAGTATTTCATCTATAAGTTTTTTATCAGAAAACAGTATTAATCGGGTGTGAAATTCACTCCTAATAATCTTTAGCTTACTAATAATTTCCTCATATGCAGAGTTATTATATAAGAACTTATTTTTGGCTTCATCAGACTCCCAGAATTCACCATTATCAAACAAGTCTGCCGAATAAAGAGTAATTGCGTCATCGATATCTTGTAAAGTGAATGTGTTAATTACTGCATGACTACTACTTAGATGTCCATCTTCTGTAATCAAAACGGATTTCCTGCAATCATAAATTTCTATTTTCTTGCTATCGATGACTATGTATAATGGTACTTCACAGCTACTATAAATATTTTTATGCATAGTGGCCAGTTCATCTTTGCTTCTTTTATGACTGCTATTATCAATTAAATAAAGTTGCGGCGATAACTTGTTTGTATAGATATCTTTCTTAAAATAAACAGCATCAACCCTCAGAGATTTTGCAGTTTGTAGAGATTCTAATTGATTAGGCGATAGAATGCCTTGAATTACTTCATTTGTATAACAAAGTAACTTATTTTCTAAACTATTATCTTTATGATAGTTTAACTTTTCTAAAACTGTATAAAAGATTCCTTGTCTCATAAATGTTGAGTTAATCAACATAATTTTGCCTATAATATAGTTAAAAATATCCTATTCTTCATCATTATAGTTTTACAATATTAGGGTGCTTTACTTTAAAGTCAACAACAATTAACATTTCTTGCAAATCCCAAAACGTTAAACTAACTTGCGTTAGTTTAGTACTGTATTATGATAATCAAATCATTAGACCCTCGAGTATCACGTGCCCAAATAGACGGAGATGCGGCCTTTGAGCATCCGCTGCAAGAGATGGATCAGTTTGAAACCTTTGAGGTTTTTGCACAAAAAAAACGTGGCACACACCACGAACACGTGGGCTCGCTACACGCACCCAACCCCGAAATGGCACTATTGTTTGCTAAAGAACAATACGGCCGTCGCGGTGTTTGCGTTAATATGTGGGTAGCTCGTACTGCTGATATTTTTGCTACCGACTACGATGATGAAGATATTTTTGCTACCGTGCCCGAAAAACAATACCGTGAGGCGGGCGTATACAAAGTAGTAGACCGTATTACCAAATATAAAGAAGAACAGGCCAAACAAGCATAATACCATGAGCGAGCAACTGCACATAAAAGAATTTTTATACAAAATGGCTGACGACCTACTGATATTAGGTCATAGAAATAGTGAGTGGACAGGTTTTGGCCCCTTGCTTGAAGAAGATATTGCCTTCTCTAGCATGGCTCAAGACAAAATAGGCCAATCACTTGCACTGTATACTATACTAAACCAAATGGGCGAGCAAGACCCTGATACTATTGCCTTTATGCGCAATGCCAATCAGTTTCATTGCAGCCACTTGGTAGAGCAACCCAACGGAGAATACGATTTTAGCTTGGTACGTCACTTTTTGTACGACCACGCCGATTACCTACGTTTTGAGGCATTAACCAACACCAACTTCCCACCATTAGGCAAAGTAGCTCGTAAATTTAAAGGCGAAGTAAAATACCACGTTTTTCATGGCGATACCTTTTTAATGAAATTAGGTACAGGTAACGAAGAAAGCCATACCCGTATGCAAAACTCATTAAACAATACCTTTAACCT
>MDTD01076521.1_pt1 | contig 12919 bp, 11 predicted proteins | sample 811221 | NCBI WGS metagenome assembly MDTD01 (sample SAMN05326646, study PRJNA326480) | marine metagenome | isolation source: seawater | place: Pacific Ocean: South West | collected 2011 | reverse complement strand
AGATGAGTGTTCCATCATTAGGATATTCAACACCAGAATCTAAAAAGTTTGTAGAAAAAGATATACAAACAATGGGTAAGATTTTTAATAAAGCATCTCAACAATCCATTAAGATAATGATGGATGGTGTTAAAGGTGGAAGATATGATGCTATGGATATTATTCAAAGTATCAAATCAGGTCCCGCTGGTGATACAAGTAAAGGTATCAGAAGTATGTTGATTGTTTTATGGAGTAAAGTAGATAAAAGATTTCGTAGTTATCTTCGTGGTAAAAAACGAAGATGATGATATTTATTAGGGAATAAGGAGACACAAAATGGCAAAATTAAAAGATTTAGTTAAAGAGAGTTTTTCACTCGTAGGTGGAGTTGTATCAACACCCGTAATAGGTACAGCTACAAATACAGGTTTGACAGATATCGTAGAAGATATATATGGTCAAAAGACTGGAAAAGTTTCTGCTAAAGAAGTACAAGAAGCAATTAGAGAATTTTCAAGTTACTCTAAAGTATTACAAAAAGAAGAGAATCTTCAGAAGATTGCTGAAAGATTATCTAAAATTGCAACTAATGCAAAAACATATACAGTAAGTGAAACTGAAGATTGGTTTGATAAAGTTACTGTAAATCGTAATATGAAAGAATTAACAAACCTATCAAAATCATTTGGTAAGATTGCACAAGAATCACAAGCACTACAACAAAGATTAGGTGGATTATATGAAGATATGGGACACATCTTGGGTAGATATTATGAAATAGATGATAATGGTGATTCACAAGAAGATGAAAAAATCAAAGCTGGTTTAGAAGAACCTAAAGGTCACGATATCAAAGAGGGTGATTACGAAGAGTTCTTCCAAAAGGCTATGAAAAAATTTGGTATAAAATCACCAGCTGAATTAGATGATGAGAAGAAAAAAGAATTCTTTAATTTTGTAGATAAAAACTACAAAGGTAAAAACGAAGAAGATTAAGTAGAGGTAAACTTGAGTTTAAAAGTTGAAGTCCGAAAAGGACAATCTGTAGAAAAAGCAATTTCTATTTTTAAGAAGAAAGTAAAACAAAGTGGTATTTTAATGGAATATCGTGATAGACAATTCTATGTAAAACCATCAGCTATCAAACGAGAAAAAAGAAATAAAGCTATTTTACGAAATAAATACAAGATTTTAAAAGAAAAAGAACAAGATAAGTAAAAAAAATACCTATATCGTGTGTATTTTTTTCGCGTTTTATATATTTATATAAAATGAAATACACTTTCGTACATTCGTACATCATAAAGTGTAACCGATGATTAAACTAATCTAATTATAGTTCCCAATAACTATACTGAAATCCAATTAGGAGATAATAATGGATGATTTACTAAAAGAAGCCATAGCAGATGCAAAAGCAGTTCGTGAAACAGCTTTACAGAATGCAAAGATGGCACTTGAAGAAGCGTTCACACCTAAATTGAAATCAATGTTAGCTCAGAAGATTCAACAAGAGATTGAAGATGAAGAGATGGAAGATGAAGTCGAAGATGAAGGCTACGGCGGAGAAGGCATGGATGATGAAGAACATGAACCAGGCCATGAAAAAGAAGTAGCTGAAGTTGAAGACGAGGATGAAGACAAAGTAGATGAAGTCGAAGACGAAGATGAAGAAATGAAATCTGAAGTTGAAGACGAAGATGAGGACAAAATGGATGAAATCGAAGACGAAGTCGAAGATGAAGTTCATGATGATGAAATGTCTATGAAGAAAGAAGTCGAAGACGAAGACGAAGACAAGATGGATGAAGTCGAAGACGAAGACGAAGACATGGATGAAGAACTTGACCTCGAATCTATACTTGCTGAGTTAGAAGCAGAAGTTAATGAAGTAGAAGATGAAGAAGATTCTATGGATGAAATTGACGATAAAGAAGATAAAGAAGAAATGGATGAAAATGATGTTTCTTCAGAAATCGGAAAAGCTGATAACAAAGTAGCTGATAAAGCTGGTGATTCATCTGAAACAGGTGCTCAGGGACCAGAAGGTGAAGGTAAAGACGAACCTGCTGGTAAAGAACTTGATGACCACGAAGTGGTTAAAGAGGGTGAGGACAAAGAAGATGACATGGATGAAGATATCGATTTAGAAGAAGTCTTAAAAGCATTAACTGAAGAAGATGAAGATGAAGATGAGACTAAAGATGAAATTGCTAAACTTCAAGGTGAAATTAAAGAGCACAGAGATGTTGTAAAATATCTTCGTGAGAAATTAAACGAAGTTAATTTATTGAATGCTAAACTCTTATTCTCAAACAAACTATTCAGAGCGTTTGGTTTAAGTAATGAACAGAAATTAAAAGTTGTTGAAACTTTTGATAGAACTAAAAACTTAAGAGAAATCAAGTTGGTTTACTCAACACTTGCAGAATCTTTCAAAGGTACTAAAGTGAAACCAGCTAGTGAAACTAAAGGTTCAAGTTCAAAACCTGTTGCATCTACTAAACCAGCTAACGAAGAAGTTATTTCTGAGGGTGCTGAGTTAAAGAACAGATTCAAGAAATTAGCTAACATACTATAATTTGGGAGACTAAAAAATGAGTGACAAATTCAAATCAGTAGAGTCTTTAATGGATGGATATAATCCACAAAGACAACTACTCGAACAAACTCGTAAGTTAGTCAAGAAATGGGAACCAACAGGCCTTTTAGAAGGTATGGACAAAGAACATGAAGTAAACGGAATGGCTGTACTTCTTGAAAACCAAGCCCGTCAGTTAATTGATGAGGCTTCAAGAACAGGTACATCTGCAAACTCTGAAGAGTGGTCAGGTGTTGCACTTCCATTAGTTCGTAGAATCTTTGGTGAGTTGGCAGCACAGGAATTCGTTTCTGTTCAGCCAATGAACTTACCATCTGGTCTTATTTTCTATCTTGACTTTAAATACGGAACTGCCCAAACAGATGCACACACTAACAACTCAGATGTATTTGGTAATACTTCAGGTTCAGGTGATGCTTCTGGTGGTTTGTATGGTGCTGGTAAATTCGGCTACTCAATAAACGATGTTGATTCTTCAACATTAGATATTGGTGCAGCTGTAGGTTCATCAGCGTTTACAACTGCCTCTGTTTCATGGCAAGACGTTAATTTTGAACCAGACCTTTCTGCTTCAGCCGCTTTAGGACACGAAGCTGATAATGGTCTTGTTAAAATCACCGTATCAAACGATGCTATTGCATCTTTTGATGAAGATGGTGTTAGAGCTTTCTCAGTAAGTGGTTCTGGTATAGATGCTTTCTATCCAGCACATACTTCTGTTAATGCCGCTAAAACTCAGGTATCATTTATTGCACAGAAATCAAAAGCTGGTAACCCTGATAAGATTGTTGTATCTTTCCATAAGAAAGCCGCAAACAACTTTACAAGAGGTGACTTTGAAGCTTCTGCAGCTGCTATAGATGCAAATCCTGAAACTGATATCGACATTCCAGAATTAGATATTGCGTTAAAGAGTATTCCTATCATAGCGAAAACTCGTAAGTTAAAAGCTGTCTGGACTCCAGAACTTGCTCAAGACTTAAATGCTTATCATTCTGTGGATGCTGAAGCTGAACTAACAGCTCTTCTTTCTGAGTACATCTCAATGGAAATCGATTTAGAAATCCTTGATATGTTATATGCAGGTGCTACTGCTAAGACAGAAAGATGGTCAGCTAGAGTTGGATTCGAATATGATTCCGCTACTACATTGTTTGCACAATCAAGTGGTGAATCAAATGCTTACACAAAAGGTGAGTGGTTCCAAACTCTTGGAAACAAAATACAAGCAGTTTCTAATGCAATCCATCAGAAAACTCTAAGAGGTGGTGCTAACTTCTTGGTCGTAAGTCCAGAAACAGCAACTATCATCGAGAGTATTCCTGGATATGCCGCAGATACTACTGGTGAAGCAACTGAGAAATCATTTGCAATGGGTGTACAAAAAGTAGGTGCTCTTAACAACAGATATACTGTTTACAAGAACCCTTATGCATTGGATAATGTAATACTAGCAGGTTTCAGAGGAAGTAACTTCTTAGAAACAGGTGCTGTGTATGCTCCATATGTACCACTTATCATGACACCATTAGTGTACGACCCTAAGAACTTCACACCAAGAAAAGGCGTAATGACTCGTTATGCTAAGAAGATGGTTAGAAGTGAGTTCTATGGTAAGATTGTCGTAGCTGATGTAAACTATGTGTAAGTTTGAGTTAATTTTATAACTTAAAAGTACATTATCATTAAAGGGGAATCATTTTGGTTCCCCTTTTTTGTTTTCTTGATATTTATTTACAGATATATCTATAGACTATTAATAGGAGAATTTATATGGCTCAAGAACCAATATGGCCAGGAAGTGGTTCGGATGCAAGTGGTTCAACACCATTTGGTTTTTACGATACAGAATCAGATTTTCAAACCGATGCTCCTAAATTTGCAACATGGTGTGCAAGAAGGCTCGGTTTTCCAATAACTGCCGTAGAATTACAAGATATTCAATTTTACGCTTGTTTTGAGGAAAGTATCACAGAATATTCGGCACAAGTAAACCAATTCAACATTAAAGATAATTTATTAAGTTTAAAAGGACAATCTACAAGTTCTAATTTAACTCACAAAAGATTATCACATACTATGGGTGAACAGATATTTTTATCTGAAACTTATGGAAGTGAGGCTCAAGTAGGTGGACAAGTAGAAACTTTCAAAAACAAAATAACTTTAGTAAGTGGTTCACAAGATTATGATTTAAATTCATTGATTGCTGATGAAAGTGGTAGTGGAGCGATTGAAGTTAAACGAGTATTTTATCATGCCGACCCTGCCATCACAAGATACTTTGACCCATATGCTGGAACAGGTCAACAAACAAATAATATGTTAGATGCATTTGGATTTGGTGGTTCATCACCAGCAATTACATTTATGTTACAACCAGTGTATGCAGATTTATTAAGAGTACAGGCTATCGAATTCAATGACCAAATAAGAAAATCTTCTTATTCATTTGAAATTGTAAACAATAAATTAAGGATATTTCCTACTTGGACAACTTCAGCAACAGGTTCATTGTGGATAGAATGGAATAAAGTAAGTGATAGAGATAATGTATTAAGAACGAGATATAGTGGTTCAGCAGATACAGTATCAGATATCAGTAATGCACCTTATGATAACATGAAGTATGGACAAATTAATGATGTGGGTAAACAATGGATTCGTAAGTATGGATTAGCTTTATCAAAAGAGTTATTAGGTATGGTTCGTAGTAAATACGGAACAATTCCTATTCCTAATGCTGATGTAAGTTTAGATGGTGATACACTAAGAGCTGAAGCAACAGCGGAAAAGGAACAATTAGTAGAACAATTAAGAGAAATGTTAGACCAAACAAGTAATAGGGCACTTATGGAAGCGGATAGAGAATCTGCTGAAAACTTACAAGAGAAGTTAAAGAAAGTTCCTTATCCAATGTATATAGGATAATCACATGGCAAGTAGATATTGGCCAACAAGAGATACAAACTTAGCCAAACGATTCAACGATGAATTAGTTGGAAATCTAAAAGATGGAAAATGTGGAATCATTGGGCAAGAAATCATTATCTATAGAGTTTCAACATATGATACAGAACCAAATATGTATGGTGAAGCTGGAGAGAGTGGTAAAGTATATGAGGCTGGAGTAAAATTAAGTTGTATTATTGATGCACAAGATTTTGATTGGGAAACAAACGAGTTCGGTCCAAGTTCAAATCAAACTGCCACCTTTTCATTTCAAAGAGATATGTTAATAGATGTAAATTTCAGACCAGATGTTGGTGATGTAATAAGTTGGAACTTTGGTTATTTTGAAATTAATAAGACAAACGAAAACCAATTAGTAGGTGGAGATTTTAATAAAAATTGGACTATAACTTGTGAGGCACAATTAACAAGAATCTCAACACTTAATATTGAGAGAACAAGGGCGTTTTAATGGCAAGAAGTAAACCTTTATCGAGAAAAATAAGAAGAGATTTAAACTCGATATCGTTAAATCCTGATTACAATAGAGCGAATCAAGTTCGTAGGGATAAAGATGATATCAAAAATATCTCTGTTGGTATCATGGAACACGATGCCGCGATTATGTATTACTTTAATGAGGTTATCAAACCATCAGTAGTTGATAATAAAGAAACAATTAAAGTACCTGTAATGTACGCTTCACCTGAAAGATGGTATGCTATGCAAAGACAAGGGTTTCTTCGTGATAAAAGACAACAGATTCTTACACCTGTTATTGTATTTAGAAGAACTGGTATTGATAGAAACGATAATATACCTGTAGATAAATTAGATGCAAATAAACCAGAACATTTTCAAACATTTACTCAAAAATATTCTCAATCAAATAGATACGACCAGTTCAGTAAAACGGTTGGTACAACACCAAACAAAGAACATTTTAGTGTAGTAGTACCTGATTATGTTATTTTAAATTACGAGTTCACTGTATTCACAAGTTATATTGAACAAATGAACAAGGTTGTTGAAAAAATAAATTATACCGATGGTGCTTATTGGGGTGAACCTGGTAAGTTAAGATTTAGAAGTAGAATTGAATCATTTAGTGATGCAAGTGAAATGGATGGTGAAAGGTTAGTTAAAACTACATTCACAGTACAATTGATGGGATATATAATACCTGAAGAGTTCAATAGTATGGTAACTACTCGTAGACATCTTACACCTAAAAAAGTTATTATTAATATGGATGTTGAGAAAAGTGCTGAAGAATTACTTGGAGTTGATTCTAAGGGTGGAGTATCAATACAAAGTCCTGTAAAAGATGTGTTTAGTATTTCAGTTTCTAATCCACTAACATTTATTGGTGGGACTGGTGTTACACTTTCACAAGATGGTACACCATTTGATGGTTCTCAAGCAGTTACACAAACGATTTCTATTGGTCAAGATGTGAGTACAACATCCGATGTATCATTTAATCAAGTTACATCTAATACATTAGTATTTGGTAATCCAACCACATATTCACATACAGGTATTAGTGGTAGTGTAAATATTACAGGTAGTTTAACCACGAGTGGTAATGTTACGGTCAATGGTAACATGACTGTTCTTGGTACATTAAATGCACAAGAACTTAAAACTACATTTGTATCTTCAAGTATATTATTTGAAAGTGGTAGTACAAGATTTGGTGATACTATTGATGATACACATCATAGGACGGGTAGTGTAAACATTACAGGTTCATTTAGTTTGAATGGATATGAAATAAATGAGATTAGTAATGATAGTTCATTAACAGACCAGAGTTCTACTGCTCTTGTAACAGAAGCCGCCTTACAATCATTTTCTACCGAAGGTCAAACTACTGTACAAGAATATTTGAGAAAACAATTTTTTAAAACATCTAATAGTATTACAACATCAACAGCAAGTTTTGCGGCAGTTACGGCATCGGCACCAGCTGGATATACTGCTACTGATGAAAATGATTTCTTATTCTTTATTAATGGACAATATATGGAACATGATGCCTTGACCGTCGAACAAAGTGGTAGTGTATTTTTATTAAAAGTTGATAATAGTTCTATTGGATATGATTTGGAAAGTGATGATGAAATAATCTCGGTGGGTAAATTCAATTCATAAGGAAACACGATGCCATTATTAAAATTTAAAAACCCACTCACTACATCAGGTTCAAGTGGTTTCAACACTTCTATTGTTGGTGAACAAGATGGTAATCAGGCCACAATAAATACATTTAGTATTGGACAAGATGTTGGTACTACTTCTCAAGTAACATTTAATGGTGTAACTCAACCAGAATCACAAACAGCTATCATTGGTACAAGTGAAAGTAATATGGTGTTGGGTTATGAATTTATTAGTGGTTCAAATCTTACATTTACAACCGATGAACAAGGTATAACTGAAAACTATACACATGAAGATAATATTACTATTAATGGTAATGTTTCTTTTACAAGTGCTAGTTTAGAACAATCAAACACATCAACGATACATAAATCTGGTAGTACAAAGTTTGGTGATACATTAGATGATACACATTTCATAACTGGTAGTTATCTTCTTAGTGGTTCACTTGAATTGAATGGTAATAGTATAATTGGAGTTAGTAATTCATCAGATTTATCATCAGCTAGAACTAATTTTTTAGTAACAGAGGAAGCAGCCAGAGCGGCATTGGGTGGTGATTCTACTACCAATCTTGAGTATTTAAGAAAAATTAAAGCAGTAAAAGGAACGATTAGTGGTGCTACAGGAAGTTTCACCGCCACAACGGCATCAATTGCAACAAGTTTATCAAACACTTCAATAAATGATTTTCAGTTTTATTTGAATGGTATGTTGATGGAATATGATGCTTTGAGTATTAAACAAGCTAATACTACATTTGAATTACATATAAACACAGGTTCATTAGGATATCATTTAACAAGCACTGATGAAATAGTTGCATGGGGAAAATTTAATTAAAAAAAATACCACATTGGTGTTACCATTTTTAATTTTTTGATATTTATATGTATGAGAAAGAGAAGTTGGAAAAATAGGAAAAACAGACCTTGTCCTGATTGTGGGAAAGTATTAACTTATACAAGAAAGGATGCCTTTGATAGGGCAGTAGGTAATAATAGTGTGTGTAAATCATGTGCTCAATCTGATAGAAAGTTTACATTGGAAACTATCGAGAAGATGAAACAACCAAAAACCACACAACATAAGAAAAAGATTTCGAAATCAATTACAAGTTGGTGGGTAGAGAAAAAACAAGAAGTAGAAGAATATGGCATTAATAGATAGTAAACAGCTGAATCCAAGATTTACTGGTTCATTTTCATTTAGTGGTTCTTTAGAAGTAGCTAAAGGAGATTTATCTGTAAATGAATACATCAGACATGCTGGTGATACAAATACAAACATCAGATTTACTGATAATAGGATAAGATTTGATGCTGGTAATATGACTTTCATAGGAATACATGATGATGATAGTGCACCTTTTACCACTACAATCAATCCAAGTTCGAATAAAATTAACTTTAAGGTTATGGATGAAAATAATGATGTTCTTCTAAAAACTAATTCTGAAACATTCACAGTTGAACTATATCATGCAGGTAATAAAAAATTAGAAACCACTGCTGGTGGTTTAATAGTAACAGGTTCAGTAACATCAAGTTTAGGATTTAAAGGTGATGGTAGTGGATTGACTGGTATTCCTGCAAGTGGAATTGATGGACAACTCGGTGTATTTGCTGCTACAGGTTCTATACAATCTACTACTAATGATTTAGAGATTACAGGTTCACTAAAAGTAAATACTGCATCATCAAGTTCTACTGCCATTTTTACAAACAATATACAAAACGGATATCCTACTTCAAATAATTGGGGAGAAAACTTAGGTGGTAGTTTCTTCAATAATTTTACAAATGAAACTCATGTTAGTGAAATTTTAAGATTTATGGCTGGAGCTATGAGTCATAGTTTAGATGTTGCAGATGCGGCACCAAATACAAAATTTTGGGATACAGTAAGTACATCACACACCGATGGTACAGAAGTTACGAAAGATTCTATTTTGAATGGTGTGTTGGGTTCAACATATGAAAATGCCAGATTGAGTAATAGTTGGACGGGTTCTGCATTTATAGACTTGAGTGAGACTGGTTCATATAAATTAGCATTAGATTATTTAGAATCAAAGAATTTCGTACAATCAAGTGATAGAGGTACAAATAATAATGATGTAGGAACGAATCCATTTCATGGTTCATATGCATCAAGAATACCATCAACAAACATTACATCACAAGGAACATTTAGTACACTTACTAATACAATTACAGCAAATGCAGGTGGTTCAACGACTGTAAGTAGTAATGTAAATAACTTTGGATTAGGTGGATTAACAAGTGGAGGTGCTACTGAGTATTCAGTAAGAGTTATTGCATCACAATCTTATAGTGATAATCATGATGACCAAACACCAGATGCAAGTTCAACATTCCATACGAAATCTTTTGTTGATTATACTGCAGATTCATTTGGTACTACAGGTGATGGATTAACATTAAGTAAAATAGTAACATCACAACCAGCTGTTATTCCATCAGCATTCCAAGATGGAGATTTCAATAGTGTGGCTGGGCCAATAAGTGGTAGGAAATATACAGGTGGTGCAACTTCTGCTACAAATATTTCTGCTAGTGGATATTATCAATTACATGATATAGTAGTAGGAGTGAAAAGTGGTTCGATGAGTGATTTCCAATACAAAAATGGTTCTGATGGTACTACAAGATTTTATTTATATACAGGTGGGTTACCTACAGATATTACAGATTCACAACCTACTGCAGTTGTAACGAGTTCATTAACTCGAACAAGTTTTTCAGCAACATCAAGAAGTTTAAGTGGAGCACCTTATATTTTATCAACAAGTTATGGATATGATTTTGTATCAGAGGTAAGTAAATCCTTTGACCCTGCTTATGGATTTGGAACATCAGTAATAGTAAATTCTAATTCTACAGACCAATGGGATAATATTGGTTCTACAACATTAAGTAACACAACCACGACCGTAAATAATAGTGGTGTATCATCTACAGGTGCAACTAATTATGTGATTGATAGAACAAGAACTACAAAGAGAAGTAGTGGTGATGACCCACAGATACAAGATATTGCAGTTGCAAGTTCTTCATTTGTTTTCTCACTCGATAGTAATATTGATAATGTGGTTCAAAATAGAAGTTCTCAAGAATCTAAAAATTATAATTTAAAATTTAGAGCTACTGGTAGAAATTGGAAAAACACAAGTGTAACTGATACAACACCAAATGAAAAATACTATGATGCAACTCGATTTGGACAACCATCATCAAGTGGTAGTTTGGCAATTTATAGTAGAGCACAAGGATTTGATTCCAATACTCTACAAGATACTACAGAAACATTTGTAGGTGAAGATTTTAGAATAGTGTTGGCAAACAATGTAACAACATTTACAGGAGCTTTTTTTACAACGGATTCATTTCAAACGAATGATGAGGGGGATGCGGTTCTCGGTAATTTAGACCTACAAGTAAAACCAGGTTACTTAGTAGACCCAGGCGGTGATTATGGGTATTGGTTTGCAGATGGATTCGGTAGTGGTACATACAAATATTTTATAAGAAAGTTCCAAAAAACAAGTGGAAACAAAACAAGTATGACAATTGATGTTGGTAAAACATTAGTGAATTGGAACTCTACTTCAGATGGAGTTGCAGTTGGATTAATATTTGAGAGTGGTACAAGTGCTGGTGGTAATACAAGTATAACTACTTGTAGAATATTTGACCCAAGTGATACCACAAGTAACTTGATTGAGAGTGGAGTAAGTAATGATAATCATAAGAATCCATTTTCAAGTAATATAGATTTATATGGAAATACAGGTGGTAGTATATCATCGACCACTTATACATTACCATTAAGAAATGCAGATGGTATGTTTTTAGATTCAACAGATGATGAACTTTATGTATTGGTAAGATTTAAGGGAGACCCTACACCAGTAACAAGTATAACATTGGGGTATAGTTAATGGCTATTAATTTAGAAAAAAAATCAAACAGATTACTTGGTAATAGACGATTTACAAGTGCTGATTTAAATACAGCACAAGAATCATTTACTGATGTATTAGATATCGGTGCTAGTGAGATATTTACAGAAACACATTTGATACCATCAAGTGCTTTACCATTTAGTGGAAGTACTCAAAGTGGACAAACAAGAGGTGTACTGAAATATTATTTTAGACAAAGATTAACAAGGTCTAATGTTGCAAATGATGTTTTCTTCTTTATGACACCAACAGGAAGTACAAGTGGAGTAACACCTCAGTTGATACAAGATGGTCAACAAACTAATTTTTTATCACCGAAGTATTCAGTAAGTTCATTAGCAAATGCCAATGCTGAAGATTCAACACCTGGTTATGGTGTAAAAGTATTTAAATCCACATCAACCGATAGTGGTTCGTTAGGTGGTAGTGATATTGTATCTGTTAATGATTATCAGTTTGATTATAAAACTGGTATAATACAATTTGAATCTGCATTAAACTCTAATGATGAAGTTTATATGAGTGCTTATCAATATGTTGGTAAGAACTTAAGTACAGGTTTATTTGTTGATGGAGATGTAACTGCAAACAATTATATAGTTAGTTCATCAGTAACCAATATAACAACACAAGAATTAAGTGGTTCATCTAAGTTTGGTGATGATATAGGTGATACACATCAGTTTACAGGTAGTTTAAGTATAAGTGGTTCATTCTTACCTACCAAAGATGATTTAATAGATTTAGGAAGTACATTATTCCAATGGAAAGATTTACATTTAGATGGAACTGCAAACATTGATACATTAAGTTTAACTGATAATTTTACTTATAACAATGTTACATTCAATACTACAGGTGGAAGTTCAGACCACTTGAGTACAACGGGTTCAGCATTTTCATTTAAGGCAACTGATAGTTCAGATTTATTCACATTATATAATGGTAGTGATGAAGTTTCTGTTCAATTTGATGATAAAGTTTTAGTATTAGGTTCAAGAACTACTGCACCAACACCTGTGGCAGGTGGATTGTATTATAGTGGTTCGGATGAGTGGTTTTTAGGGTATGAAAACTCACCTACTTAATATTTAATAATAGAGAAAAAATACTCAATTTAGGAGAATAAAATGGCACAATGGAGAAAAGTAATAGTAAGTGGTTCAGCTGCGGAACTATCTTCTTTGACTTTAGACACTGCATTACCAGTAGCACAAGGTGGTATTGGT
>MDTD01073333.1_pt1 | contig 12921 bp, 11 predicted proteins | sample 811221 | NCBI WGS metagenome assembly MDTD01 (sample SAMN05326646, study PRJNA326480) | marine metagenome | isolation source: seawater | place: Pacific Ocean: South West | collected 2011 | reverse complement strand
TAGATCTAATTAAAAAAGGAAACACCTTTGTTCAGGATGCAGGTAGAGTTGAGTATCATTCAAAAGATGGACTTGAAAGCAGGTATTTTGTGAATATGGCTGGGATGGGCTATGATGCTTTAGTTGCGAAGAAGACTAATTTAATGAAAGCTAAAGGTGGCGGTGGCTCTTTTGCATATCTGATCAATCTTTTTTTAGGCCTTATTCAATATAAATTCACAGCTCTTGAGTTGAAGATCGATGGACTGGAAAAGTTCAGTGGAAAGATCTTTAGTATGAGTGTTGGGATCTGCAAGTATAATGGTGGAGGAATGATGCAGCTACCATTTGCACAGCCTGATAATGGAGAATTTGATGTTACACTCATCAAAAAAGCCAACAAATTAAAAGTGATCACCAATATTAAGAATTTATATGATGGTTCTTTTGTGAAAATACCAGAAGTAGAAACATTTACTGGTAAGGAAATAGAACTAATATCAAAACCCAAGCATTCAATTTATTTAGAAGCTGATGGTGAATCATTGGGTTTCTCACCTTTAAAGTTTAAGATCTTACCTAAGCGAATCAGGTTAATTTGTGGGTAGATCCTGCCAGTCGCCATTTTCTTTGATCAGATCGATAAGTGCTTGAATAGCCTCGTCTTCATGAACACCCTTTCTTACAAGATCTCTGTTTTTATATAGATTCACTTTGCATTTTCCTGCTCCAACATAGCCATAATCTGCATCAGCCATTTCGCCCGGACCATTAACCACACAGCCCATTACGGCTATTTTGAGACCCTTAAGATGAGCAGTGGCTTCTTTTACTTTTGCAAATGCATCTTGAATATTGTAGAGTGTTCTTCCGCAAGATGGACAAGCAATAAATTCGGTTTCAGTAATTCGACTTCCACTAGCTTGTAAAATCTTAAATGCAAGTTCAGAACTATTATGATCATCTTCGGATTGGATCCATACACCATCAACAAGACCATCTACAAGTAAAGATCCAAGATCAATGGATGCTTTAAATAAGAGATCATCAGCATTAAGATCCTTATAATTGAGCTTTAAAATGATCGGACATAGAATTTCTTGTTTAATGCATTCCGAAAAGCACTCCTTGATCGTTCTAAGGTCATCATTTAAGCCCGCCTCAAGTACAATCAGTCTGTCATTAGCAAGATCTTTAATTTCCTCAACATCATTCATAAATGTACATGCAGAAACAAGCACTCCATCAAAGTCATCTTTAAGTCCACCGATCTTTATCTGATAGTTTTTACTAACAAGAGTTTGATTTGATCGGTCGAAATAGAGATCTGAATTTTCATTAGAATTTTCACTAATTACTACAGGACTATTATCTCTTCCAATATTAAAAAATTGCTTGGTTTTACGTTTGTTATATTCAAAAGGGTCAATGCTCTCAAAGAAAAGGGATTCGGGATTTGCGTATTCAACGATTTTTTTTGCAACAGGTATTTCGTGTTCCGGATCTTCAGTTAGTGAAACTCTGATCGTATCACCAATTCCTTCTTTCAATAAGGTTCCGATCCCAATGGCCGACTTTATGCGGCCTTCATCTCCGTTTCCCGCTTCTGTAACACCCAGATGTATTGGGAAGTTCAAATCTTCTTTAAGTAATCTTTCCACCAGCATTCTGTAAGCATGAACCATCACTTTTATATTGCTTGATTTCATTGAAAGAACAATATTCTTAAACCCGAAATCATTACAGATCTTTACAAATTCCATGGCTGATTCAACCATTCCAAGTGGTGTATTGCCGTATCTCGCCATAATGCGTTGAGACAGCGACCCGTGGTTAGTTCCAATTCGGATAACAGTCTCGTTTTCCCTACATACGCTTAGCAAAGGATAAATATTGCTGGCGATCTTTTCTAGGTCGGTTGAATAGGATGTTTGTAGATATTTAGACTTTTCAGGGTCATTTTTGTCTACATAATTTCCTGGGTTGATCCTGACTTTGGCAACGAATTTTGAAGCCTCTTCAGCTGCTTTTGGGTTAAAATGAATATCAGCGATCAGCGGTGTTTCAATACCTTTCTTTCGCAAAATATCTTGAATATTCTTAAGGTTTTCAACTTCACGCAATCCTTGAGTGGTAAGTCGTACATAATCCGCGCCGGCATTAATAATGCGTTCGGACTGCTCCAGACTGGCAATGGTATCCATCGTGTCTGTCGAAGTCATGGATTGAATTCTGATCGGGTTTTTTCCACCCATTTCAACTCCACCAATCGAAATTGCAGAGCTTTTATATGTTGTATGTAAAAGTGAGGTTTTCATGATTGTATCTACAAAAGTAGAAATTGCTGTGAAAAAATCACCCGACCTGACTGATTTTGATCAAGCCATTTTTATCGAGGATCTTTAAGTCATTTCCTTCAAGTTCGATCACATTAGATTCTTTCAGATTTTTAATGATTCGAATTGCGCTCTCTTTGGTCATAGCAGACATATCTGCAAGGTCTTGACGACTTATGTCCATTGTAAATTCTAATGACTTATAAACCTCTCCAGACAAGTACAAAAACGTGTCCGCAATTCTGGCAGACATGTTCTTCTGAGTAAGATTTATGAGTTGATCGTAATTGTGAATTCTTTTAAGTGTGCTGTCTTGTAGAAGTTTCTTAGAAAATTGATTATTCTTGTCAATTATTTCCTGAAGTACTTTTGTTTCCATTAAACAAGCAGAAACGTCAGTAACGGCAATAAGAGAATAATGATGTCTCTGGTCCAAATATAATCCGGGACCTATCACAATGTCAGGACATTTTAAAAGTTTGATGACCAGATTCTTTTGATGAGGACCTTCGATCAGGATTTTTGCTAATCCACGATTAATGCATGCAATATGAGTAAGCGCGCTCCCCTGTTTGAAAATTGTTTCGCCTGCCTTAAAATGTACTTCATATTTTGAACTGTTAAGCCGGCTTAATTCCTCTTGACTTAAGACATCAAAAGTTCCATGATGTTTAGTACATTCTGAGCAATACGTGATGGTGTTAAAGGTTGCCATAAGTTTAATACTTTAACTTCATCGACACAGTAACTGATTTAAACACAAACTAAATAAAATTAAGAGGGAGGTTTAATGTTTTCTAAATCAGTGTAGTATAGATGTTAGGTTTAAGGTTAAGTTTAATTAGTGATCTTAGAATGACAAATATCAACCATCCGTTGATAAATGTCAAGCAAATACCTAGCTAATGTCATTTCCGTATATGTATATATGTCATTCCTATATTGTAATGTACCGTGTATTTAATTAGTAATATTGGATTAAACAAAAAACGCGCTATTAATCAATAACTAAAAACAACAAAAAATGAAAAGATTTACATTTTTAACGATGGCAGTTACTTTCGTTTTTGCAGCTATCATTATGGTTAGCTGTACAAAAGAAGGTCCTGCTGGTGCTACTGGCCCTAAAGGTCCTCAAGGTCCTGCCGGGGAAGATGGAATTAACGGAACTGACGGTACAGCTGGATGTATCGAATGTCATGATGGGGGTACAACCCAAGGAATGTTTGCAATTACTGTACAATGGGAAGAATCTGTGCATTCACAAGGACCAAACATTAATAGAAATTATTCAGAATGTGCAACTTGTCATACAAGTCAAGGATACAGAGAAAACCTTGAAACAATGGCAAACTCAGCAAATGTTGCAAATCCTAATCCTGTAAACTGTTATACATGTCATAACATTCATGAGACGTATACTCCTGCAGATTTAGGATTAACTAAAAGCGATGCATTAGTTACAAAAATGAATGGAGCAACTATTGACTTTGGCAAATCAAACGCTTGTGTTTATTGTCACCAGGGTCGTAGTGTAGGTGATTTAGAAATAGACGGGGACCCTATTACTCCAACTAACCAATACTGGAGTGCTCACTATGCTCCACAAGCCAACTTACTTTATGGTGTTGGTGGTGGCGCATTCGAATTCCCAGGAGATGCTACCTATGGTACAAGTCCTCACATGAACATTGTTGAAGAAGGTTGTATTACTTGTCACATGGCTAAAGTTACTGGCCCTATCGGTAATATGGCAGGTGGTCATACTATGAAAATGAATTATGACAGATATGGGTCTCCTGCTTTAAATGATGCTGGATGTACTTCTTGTCACTCAGATGCTGCTGAATTAAAAACTAAGATGACAGATCTTAAAACTGAAGTTGAAACACTTATGGCAGAACTAGAAGCTTTATTGGTAGCTGAAGGTTTAATACTTGCAGGTGATGATAATATCATCGTTCAAGAATGGCCAGCAAATCTTGCTGCTGCATTCGTAAACTGGAAACTTGTTTTGAAAGATCATAGCTATGGAGTTCACAACCCAACCTATATTAAGGCGCTTCTGGAAAATACTATTGATGCAATTAAACCAGCACCTTAATTTTATTTAAGACTTTAAAAAAGGCTTCAGAAACGGAGCCTTTTTTTTGCTAAACTTCAAACTTAAAGCAACCAAAAATGAAAAAATCAATTTTATATATTCTGGTGATTTTACTTGGAGTGTTTGTGGTTACAGCTTGTGAGTATGAATTTGTTGAACAAGAAGAAATTGTTGTTCCAACACCGGATCCTGATAATCCATTAAGCTTCGCAGATGATATCGTTCCAATCTTTACAAATGGTAATTATTGTACAGCATGTCATGATACAGGAGGTGAAGAGCCTAATCTTGAGGCTGCAAGCGCATATAACAGCTTAACTAATGGTGGATATATTAATACCACCAACCCTGAGCAAAGTACACTGATCACTGTTGCCGGACCGGGAACAAGTGAACATGGCTGGAAAAAATTTACTAATTCTCAAACCGAAAAGATCCTTCAGTGGATTTCGGAAGGTGCATCGAATAACTAAAAACACAAAACATGAAAAAGATAAGTCTATTACTTCTTTTCACAATGTGCATGGGTTTAGTCTTTGCACAAACTGAGGAAGAAGCCACTAAGGATACCAGGCCGGTTTATATGCCATTTGAAAGTGGCCAATTGATCGACCAGCAAACGGTTTATATCCCAGACCACAAGACTTTAGAGTTTATTCTTGAGCACCGCTTTGGTTCTATAGAGAATGGCTTTGAGGACATGTTCGGTCTTTATGCACCTTCTAACATTCGTATGGGTTTAAACTATAGTTTAACAAATGACGTAATGATTGGTTTTGGTGTAACTAAAACAAGAAAACTAACAGATTTCAGACTAAAATGGAATGTCCTGAAGCAAACACGCTCAGACAATATTCCATTTACTGTTTCTCTCTACGGTAACTTTGGTATTGATGGAAGAAATGCAGAAGTTTTTGGTTTGGATTATAGATTCCAAAACAGATATTCATTCTTCGGTCAGGTTATTATTGGGCGTAAGATCAACGAATATATAAGCTTTCAATTCGCTCCTAGTTATACGCACATTAACAAAGTTGAACCGGGATTAGAGCACGATAAACTTGCTCTTTCATTTGGTGGTAGATATAAGTTTTCTTCACAATCTTCAATTGTATTCAATCTTGATCTTCCGTTACATATCAGAGGAATGCAGGAAACAAAAGATCCTGATTTCTTACCAGGAGCTAACTTCTCCTTAGGTTGGGAAATCGCTACAGGAACACACGTATTCCAAATTTTCCTTGCAGCCTATGATAACTTAAGCCCTCAGTATAATGTTATGACAAATAGCAATAAATTTGGTGGCAAAACAATGTTGATCGGATTCAATATGACGAGACTGTGGAACTTCTAATTGAAAAATTAGAACCTACTAAACCAACCACAGAACTCTTAATAAAAAACTAACACATATTGGGTGTTCTTGTATGAGAACACCCATTTTTAATATGGAATTATGAAAAACTATAAACTGCTGATCACAATTACTTTATTGATGCTTTCATCAGCAATATTTGCGCAGACAAATGATGATTGTATGGCATGCCATGAAGATCCTGAACTGATCGTTGAACGAGATGGTAAGGAGGTTTCCATGATGGTCAATGTCGATTTCATGACGATGTCTGTACATGAGGAATTTGATTGTGTCATGTGTCATGAAGATGCTGATAATGAAGATTTCCCGCATGCAGATGGATTGGTAAAACTTCAAAAAGTTAATTGTGGAGTTTGTCATGATGATTATCAGGAACTCTTTGATATGGGTGTTCATGGAATGCCTACCAAAACTGATTTACCAAGACCAGATTGTAAGTCTTGTCATGGTGGACATATGATCCTGAACTCTTCAAATGAACAAGCAAAAACTCATAAGGTAAATATCCCAAATTTATGTGCCGAATGTCATGGGGATCTGGTAGATACCTATAAAGATACTTATCATGGAAAAGCATACGCTTTAGGGCACGAAAATGCTCCGAACTGTCTTGACTGCCATGGTTCTCATAATGTGTATAAAGCTGAGAATCCAGAGTCAATGGTTGGAGACAATCACCGACTGGAAACCTGTAAACAATGTCATCCAAAGGCCAATGAGGCATTTACAAATTATATGACACATGCAACGCATCATGATCATGCTGCGTTGAATTTTACCTACTGGTTCATGACGATTTTGCTTTTATCTGTATTTGTTTTCTTCGGAATTCATACATTATTATGGTTACCAAAATCTTTAAAAAGACGTAAGAAAATAAATCATGAAGTAACACCTGGACCGAAAAAATATTATAGAAGGTTCAATAAGCGTCAAAGATTTACTCATTTATTGATCATTATAAGTTTCTTATTACTTGCATTAACAGGTATGACCCTAAAGTTTGCACATATGCCATGGGCAAACTGGATCGCTCACAATATTCTTGGAAGTGTGGAGACTTCAAACCTAATCCATCGCATAGCAGCAGTGGTAACATTTGGATATTTCTTCTTCCATTTACTAACTCTTTTCCAACTACGTGCAAAAGTTAAGAAGAACTGGAAGGAATTCTTATTCGGAAATAATTCCCTATGGTTTGGAAAGCATGACTGGTATGAAATGGTTGCTTCAGTAAAATGGTTCCTTGGAAAGGGTCCTAGACCTCAATACAGGAGATGGACTTACTGGGAAAAGTTTGACTATCTAGCAGTATTTTGGGGGGTTGCCATTATCGGGCTTTCAGGATTAATACTTTGGTTCCCGGAATTCTTCACTACATTTTTACCTGGCTGGGTTATTAATGTTGCACAAATTGTTCACTCAGATGAGGCACTATTAGCAACCGGTTTCATTTTTACTATTCACTTCTTTAATACGCATCTTAGACCTGAAGCTTTCCCTATGGATACAGTTATATTTACAGGGCATGTTCCAGTAGATGAGTATTTAGAAGATAGACCAGGAGAACATGAAATTCTTAAAGAAGAAGGTAGACTGGAAAAAGTAATTGTAGAGAAAGAATTTAAGAAATGGTGGTTAGTAGCTATAAAAATATTTGGATATACGGCTCTTGCAATTGGTGTCATCATAATTGGACTGATTGTTTATTCAATTATCGTTAGCGGTATATAGAACCATTATAAAATGTTTTTAAATTATTTTTATGGCATTAAAATTGAATATCAAACAATAACTAAATAGAGAAAAGATGAGAACGTTACTAATTATTTGCTTGATGATGTTTATTGGATCATCAGTAAGCGCACAGGAATTTGAGTATATCGGCGCAAAAAAATGTAAGATTTGTCATAACAAACCTGCAAAAGGAGCTCAATACAAAGTATGGTTAAATAATAAGCACGCAAAAGCGATGGAATCGTTAAAAGGTGCTGAAAAAAACGACCCTAAATGTATTAAATGTCACTCAACAGTAGGCCATGTTGATGCAAAACTAGTTCTTACATTAACAAAAGAAGAAGGTGTTTCATGCGAATCTTGTCATGGACCGGGAAGTAAATACAAGCCGAATTCTATTATGAAGAGCAGAGAAAAATCAATGGCTAAAGGCTTGATTTTACCAACTGAAAAAGTTTGTAAGAAATGTCATAATGAAGAAAGCCCTCACTATAAAGGCTTTAACTACGAAGAGTATGTGAAAATGATTGCACACGACAATCCGCTAACAAAATAATCTAACTTAAAAAAGCTCCGAATTTCGGAGCTTTTTTTTAATATAGTGCTGAATGACATTCTGCACATGCAGTTTCCCGCCATTCCTGATCGATATCAACAGGGTGCTTAAATTCTAGCGATTCAATATAACTTCCGAATTCCATTTCACCAGGTTTCCCTTGTGCTTTTATAACATGACATAAATTACAATCTCTACTTATAGATCTGTTAGCAGATGAAATATGTTTATCATCATGACATCTATTACAACCCAGTGTTTCTTTATGTCCTAAATGATTAGGATAAACATTCCATTTAACTTTCATAGCAGGAAAAACATTTTTTCCAAAACCATCTTGTAATCCACTGATCGCTTTTTCGACATCTGATTTTCTATTTGCATAAAGCTCCGGATAGCTTTCGGAATAATAGGCATGCAGCTCTTCAGCGATCGCTTTAAATGCACTGTCCTTAGTTGGATAATCACGATTTAAAAGATCCATCGCCATCATTTTAAGTTCGGGCAAGTCTTTAGGTAATTGTCCAGACGTTAGTGAATGGTCAACAAAATTAGCCGGAGGAAGGTAGTTGTGAGATGGCCTGTTATGACAATCCATGCAATCCATGGTTCGGGTTTCAAGCATATCTAGCTCTTCCTGATCAAGCGGATTATTTTCATCCAAATAGATATATTCTTCCCCTGTATTCAAATTAGTATATCTAACCCATGGGATGCTTTCTTTTGTATCACTATCTGTTTTATACTCAATTTTTACATCAGGATTTATGTGCCAGTGTATTCCCTCCTGCTGACCAAGCGCACTATAAGTTGGCCCGGTTAAAACCTGAAGATTAATATCCCATTCAGTATTTTCTTCGTCGGCAAGATAATGTTTATAGGTGCGATTTTTGCGATCATAGAACTTCTCAGGCCAGTGACATTGTTCACAAGTTTCCCTTGCAGGGCGCAGATTTTCAAGTGGAGTTGGGATAGGCCTAGGGAAGTTTCCGGTCGTAACCGCATACACTTGATACAGGCCTGATAGTTTGGATTTAACATACCAGTCTGCTCCAGGGCCAACATGACATTCAACGCATTTAACCCTTGCATGTGATGAATTCTGATAAGCAACATATTCGGGTTCCATCACTTCGTGGCATAATGTACCACAGAATTTGTTTGACTCGGTATAATGAAAAGCCTCGTATGTTCCAACGGAAGAAACAAGGAGGAAGATCGTTGATCCTACAAAAAATATCATAAGGGCATTTCTATTGCGGTGATCATTAAAGTCGATTTTAGGCCACCTGAATTCTCTTTTCTCTTCATTTTTCTTACTTCGCTTGTGTTGTCTCCACATTCCAATTGGAATTAATAGTAATCCAAAAACGAGGAATGTTGGAAGTACCATATAAATGAATAAACCAAGGTAAGATCCTCCTCTATTAAAAAAGAATGAAATGGTGAGCAGGAATCCAATCATAAACAGTGCGATCAAAGAAATCACCGCTCCGGAAACAGTTGTCCAGTTGTAAGCAGATTTTGGAAGCTTCATAGTGTATCGTTTAGTTTACCTATTAAAGATAAAGTATTATTGTCAAGACATTGTAAATCATTGAAATTTAGAAAGATTATAAATGTTTATCACACTTTAAAGGGTGATATGTATCATACCAATACTGTTGGGTAGTTAAACACATGATCCTATTTTTGTATCTATATAGAAACATATTTAAACTGTTATATAAAATGAAAAAGATCAGCTTACTCGTATTACTACTTATTGGGATTATGGGATATTCCCAGGAAAAGATTTCACCTTATTACAAACTTGGAAAAATTTCTACGGATATTGAAAGTCTTGCCTCAAACGTGAAAGAAGCATTGACAAGTGCTGGCTTCAATGTTATTGGTGAATACCATCCGGAAGGCAATTCAAATCTATATGTTATGGCTTATACCAGTGATGAACTAATTGATGCCGTTTCAATCTATGCAGATAGAGGATTGCATGCTGCAACATTGAAAGTTGCACTGGTTCAGGACGGAGATCATGTAAAATTCAGCATGTTGAACCCTGATTATCAATTCAGAGCATATTTATATACAGGCTTTGAAATGAAGCAAAAAGCACTTGCAAAAGTTACAGAATCTGCAATCAATGCATTAAAACCATTAGGTAGTGATTTTACTCCTTTTGGTGGTGAAGAAAAAACTGAAAAACTACATAAGTATCGTTATAAAGTAATGATGCCTTATTTCACAAATCCTGTAGAACTTAATGAGTTTGAAAGCTTTGAAGAAGGATTGGCAACTATTCAAAAGAATCTGGAAGCTAAGCTTGGTAATACAGTAAAAGTATATGAGATCATTGATGCAGAAAAGAAAATAGCAGTATTTGGTGTAGGCTTAATGGATCAGGAAAAAGGTGAAGCTAAATTCTTACCTATCATTGGGGAAGATCATATAGCAGCTATGCCGTACGATATTATCCTGCAAGGAAATACAGCATCCATGCTTCATGGTAAATATAGATTTGCATTGTATTGGCCAGAGCTGAAAATGGGTACTTTCATGAAGATCATGAGTACACCAAAAAACGTTGAAAAGTTTATGAAAGCATTAACAGAATAGAAGAAAGGGAGCACTTAGCTCCCTTTTTTATTACCATCCATTTTCAACCATTTTATCTTTTTTCTTTTTTAAATTGAAATCTCTGGTGATATTGAATCCAAAATAAACACCCCCATCACCCCAGTCACCGGTTGTTTGAGGAATGAAAAGCTGTTCAACCAATCCTTGGGCGTTACTCAGATATAATTGGAACACATGGCCTCCGGTTTCAATATCAAAACCCATTGAGAATGTATTCTTATAATTCTTGGATACTTTATCCGACATCAATATGAAATATTCTGTATTGAATGTTGTTCTATTTGTGATCTTCAACCTTCCTCCCATTCCTAAAGCAAATACATTGTTTTCTGCTAAGCTCTGATCTACTAGATCCCGATATAAATAGGTTGGACTTAGCTGAAAAGAAAACGCATTGCTGAATTTTCTGGCAATCAGTATTTGTTGTACAAATTGATTTCTTGAATTATAAACGCCTTGAGCTATGAGATCCGACTTTCGGATTATTTGAGAGCTAACATTCGCAAAATAGGAAATACTCAAAGGATTATTTTTAGCACCGCTACTTTGCCTCATAAGTTTTACTTTTATAAACAGATCAGCAAGCTTTGAATTGGTACTTCTTCCAATACCCATTGCAAAATGATCATTAAATCCATATTCCAATCCAATTCTTGTAACAGCATTTTCCAAGCCCCAAAAATCATAAAACCCAGAATTTATTCTGCCAAACTGATGGGAGATCAATAGTATTAATGAACCATTCTTCGGATTTTCAACAGACTGACCCAATACCAACCTTGGAGATTTAAATGTAGATTGTACAAATTGAGTTTGCGTTGAATCCTCTTCAAAAAGATCCATGAGGTCATCTTGAGCATTCGCTGTTAATGTGGCAAGCAAAAATGCTCCTAGTATCGTTAGTTTTTTCATAAAAATATCTGTTAATTATCCGGCATTCCGGCATTGATCCACGTTCTGATCTTAGAAATATTACAATCGGAAAGTTTAGCCTGACCTTGTGGCATTGGAGAATTTCCTGCTGCATGAGTTATTGCACCTAAAAGACTTCCTGGGTTTCCAGAGCCAATTGCCCCCTGAGCTGCAACCGTTGCATGGTTTGTAAGTAGTATTCCGCCTCCCGGACTTGCTCCACTATGGCAAGATGTGCAATTCGCATTGATGATGGGCCAAACTGTCTCAGAAAAGGTAACATTACTTAGATCGCAAGCACTTCCTCCACTGTTTCCACCACCTGTTCCCTGATCGGGAGTTTCGTCTTTCGAACAACTTGCAACTGCCCAGATTACAAAAATAAGCATGCAAGTTTTTAAGATATTTTGTGTTACTGAATTTAAAGGTTTCATAATTAATAATTGTAAGTTATACAATATCAGCCTAATACAAAGTTATACCAAACATACAGGTAAAGCAATACTTAAATAGTGAAATCATTATTAATTGCATTACACTCATTGTTTATCAAAAGCTACACGCATATTTAGTATTATTGTGTTATGGTTTTTAGATTCTTTGTTTGTTTGATCATCTTCAACTTCTTTTCCATTCAGGCATTCAGCCAAATTGGAATTGGTCAATGGCGTGATCACTTGCCTTTTGCAAAATTCATTGCTGTAAGCAACAATAATTCAGTCGTTTATTCTGCAACTCCTTACAGCCTTTTAATTATTGATCAAGGAGATAACTCAATTACGAGGCTAAACAAAGTGAATGGATTATCTGATAACCGGATTCAGGATATTGATTTCAGTTCTTCAGCAAATGCATTGATCATCGCATATTCAAACACTAATGTTGATATTCATAAAAGTGAGGCGATCATCAATCTTTCAGATATAAAGAGAAAACCCATCCTCGGAAATAAAACCATCAACCAAATTCACATTCAGGATCATTTAGCTTATCTAGCTTGTGGTTTTGGAATTGTTGTGATCGATCTTCAAAGGGAAGAGGTGAAGGATACTTATTTAATTGGCCCCGGTGCTTCGCATATCAATGTTCAAGACGTATGCATAAACGATACCGCAATATTCGCAGCTTCTGATGAAGGCCTTTTTTATGCTAATCTGAATAGCGCAAACCTCGCTGATTATTCAAATTGGAATAGAATCACTACGATCCCAACTTCAGAACATAATTTTAGTCATATCGCAAGTATCGGAAACAATCTTATCCTTGTAAATAAGCGTAATGG
>MDTD01019497.1_pt1 | contig 12922 bp, 10 predicted proteins | sample 811221 | NCBI WGS metagenome assembly MDTD01 (sample SAMN05326646, study PRJNA326480) | marine metagenome | isolation source: seawater | place: Pacific Ocean: South West | collected 2011 | reverse complement strand
TTTTATTAGTATTTCAACAGGTAATATCTTTCAACAAGTTTGGGATTATGGAGATGGTTCCTTATACGATACTATAGATAACCCAACGCATGTATTTTCAATTGATGATATTAATTCTACTAATAGTACATTTAATTATACTGTGCAATTATTTATTGAGGATATTTATGGTTGTTCTGATACAACAACAAAAAACATTTTAATTATTCAGGATTTTTGGATGTTTATTCCGAATTCCTTTACCCCAGATAATGATAAACTTAATGATAAATTTTGTATTGAATATAATGGAATTAGAGAATCTACTTTTTTGTTTAAAATTTATAATTCACATGGTGATCTAATGTATCAAACTATTGATGCTAAAGATTTAATATGTAATTTAAATAATGGTTGGGATGGAACACATTTTAATACAGGAAAAAAATTACCAGCAGACTTATATTTATATGAATTTTATTTTCAGGATTATGCTGGTTGGAAAAATCAAAAATTTGGTGAAATTATTTTAATTAGATAAGTTATGAAAATATTAAAAAATAAAAACATTATAGTAACAGGTGCTACTAGAGGAATTGGTAAAGGAATTGTAACTTTATTTGCTAAGCAAGGAGCAAATATTGCATTTACATATCTTTCGTCTGATTCAAAGGCAAAGGAACTAGAAGATGAGTTAAGAAAATATGATACTAAAATTATATCTTATAAATCTGATGCTTCAGAATTTAAATCTGCACAAGGATTAATTGATAAAGTTTTATCAGAGTTTGAATCAATTGATGTATTAGTTAACAACGCAGGTGTTACCAAAGATAATTTATTACTTAGAATGGATGAGGATGATTTTGATTCAGTCGTTAGGGTAAATTTGAAATCAGTTTTTAATATGTCAAAGGCTGTTCTGAAACCAATGCTAAAGCAAAGAAAAGGATCAATAATTAATATGAGCTCTGTTGTTGGTTCAAAAGGTAATGCTGGGCAGTCCAATTATGCAGCTTCAAAATCAGCAATAAATGGCTTTACTAAATCTTTAGCTTTAGAAGTTGGCTCAAGAAATATAAGATGTAATTGTGTGGCTCCTGGATTTATAGAGACTGAAATGACAAATGTTTTAGGTGAAGATACTATTCAGTTGTGGAAGGAAAAGATTCCATTAAAAAGGCCAGGAAGTACGGAGGATATTGCAAACACTGCTTTATTTTTAGCATCTGATATGTCAACATATGTTACTGGACAGGTTATTAATGTTTGTGGAGGAATGTTAACATAGTTTCATGATTGATGTTTTTGATATTTCAGGATTCTATATTATTCTTTCTATTTTATTTGGGTCTTTAGTTAGTTACTTATTCTATTACAAAGAAAATAATATTAATAATAATAAGTTATTATATTTTTTATTTACAATTAGAAGTATTTTTTTTTCAATTTTATTTTTTTTATTATTTAATCCTACATATAGATTTTTTCATCGTCAAATAGAAAAACCTGTAGTAATTATTGCTCAAGATAATTCTACTTCCATTACAAATTCAACTTATGAGCTTTTAAATAATATAGGGTCTAATTTAATTGATTTTGATGTTCATTATCTTTCATTTTCTAGTGTTGTTACAGATGGCTTAAATCTTGTTAATGGAGGGTTAAAAACAAATTACAGTAAATTTTTTAATGAGATAGATAGTAGATTTAAAAATAGAAATGTTCAAGCTTGTATTTTTGCCTCTGATGGATTGTATAATGCGGGTTCAAACCCTTTATATAATAATAATATATTATTCCCAATTTACCCAATAGCATTAGGGGATACTATAGATAAGAAAGATGTTGGGATAGTTAAAGCTGAACATAATGAAGTTTCGTTTTTAGGAAATATGGTGCCAATAAATATTGGTATTTCAATGAAGAACGCAAAAGGTGAAAGTGTAACTGTATCAATATTAAATAAAGGAATAATAATTTATAATAAAAAAATTGATATCAAAAGTAATGATGAATATTTAAGTTTAGATATACTAGTTAAACTAACAGATTTAGGTCTACAAAAGTATAATATAAAAATCTCTTCCCTTGATGGTGAACAAAATTTAATCAATAATAATTATACAACTTTTATAGATGTTATTGATTCAAAGTATAAAGTATTAGCTTTGTATAAAAATATTCATCCAGACATTGCAGCATTTAATAATGTGTTAAATGATTACAAGCATTTTGATTTAAAATTAAAACATGTTGATGAGTTTGATGAAAATATTAATGAATATAATTTATTAGTTATTTTTGGTGATATTGATAAAGAAAATATTGTAAGTATTATAAATGATTCAAAAGTTTCATTAATGATTTTTGATTTTAATAAATCTTCATTTAGAAATAAGTTGAATAATATTATTTCATTTTCACCAAAAGGAAATAATGAAATGATTTATGTAACTAAAAACAGTAGTTTTTCTAAATATACATTTTCTGAAGGATTACTTGAATTTATCAAATCATCACCACCTTTAAACACTTCATATGGAGATTATAATTTAATTAATGGCGTTGAGGTTGTTTTGTATCAAAGAAAATTGGATGAAGATTCTGATAAACCAATAGTTTCTTTATTTGAAAAAGATAAAAGAAAAATTGCTTTTTTAACTGCAGAAGGTTTTTGGAAGTGGAGAATGTTTGATTTTTTAAACAATAATAAGCATGATTTTTTTAATGAATTTTTTATAAAGCTTACACAATATTTAATGACGGATAATAACAAAGAGAGATTCCGTTTAAATTATAATAATTTTTATACTGAAAATGAAAATATAGTTTTTAATGCATCTTTTTTTAATGAGATCTATGAAAAGATAAATGATCCTGATGTTAGAATAAAAATTGTAAGCGAAAATGGAAAAGAATTTGATTTTTTATTTTTAAGAAGCACCCAAGAATATTATTTAGATATTGGAAAAATAGAGCCTGGTATGTATAGTTTTATTGCTAATGTGCATGGTTATGAAAAACAAAAAAGAGGTTTTTTTAATGTTACTGAATTAAAGATTGAGCAACTTAATACTCAAGCAGATCATAAATTATTATCAATGCTAGCAGTTAATTCTGGCGGTAAATTGTTTTATGAAAATGAAACTGAGAAGCTTCTTAATTTGATTCGTTCTAATTCTAATGATATTATTCATATGAAAGAAAAATTTCAGAGTTTAATTAATTTGCCTTGGATTTTAGTAATTTTACTTTTTTTGATATTCTCTGAATGGATTATTAGAAAATATAACGGTTTTTTATAAATATAAATGATGCTTTATACTCGTTATTTTTTTTATATAGTTGTTTGTGTGCTATTTGTATCATGCTCCACTTCTTCTGTTGTAGTAGATATTCAGCGTCCAGCTGATATTACTATTAATAATGATATTCGTAATTTAGTAGTAGTTAATAGAGTTAGTCCAACTAGAAAAAATTTGGCTAATAATATTGTTGAAGGTTTTTTAAGTGGTGAGTCTCTAGGCGTTGATAGAAAAGGTGCCAAATACTGTATTCAGGGATTATATAATATGATAGAAAACTCTGAGAGATTTAATATAAAAAATATTGAACCTATTGAGCTAAAAGGTACTGGAACATCCTCTTTTCCAATTCCTTTAGACTGGAATGAAATAACAAGTATTTGTGGTTCGTATCAAGCAGATGCCTTGATAGTATTAGAAACTTTTGATTCTAATTCAGAAATTATCATGGGTCCTCCAACAATGAAGAATAAAAAAATTAAAGGTGTAAAAGTAAAACAGAAAATTTTCCCTTCTACTTTGATAGTTGAAGTTGAAGCTGGTTGGAGAATTTATGATGTAGCTAAAAAATTAATTATTGATGAAAATAAGTTTAGAGATATAAAGCGATTTTCTGCATCTGGAAATACTCCAAAAGAAGCTAAATTAAATTTACCATCTAAATTTACAACTGTTAAAGAATCTGGAAAATTTGCTGGATATCAATATGGATTAAGAATATCACCTTCATGGATTAATGTTAGAAGAAGTTATTATTCTCATAAATATAATGAGTTTAAAAAAGCTAAGCATTATGTTGCTAATAATGATTGGGATAGTGCTGTAGATATTTGGAAACCGTTAACTTATTCTGACGATACTAAGTTAGCTGGAAGAGCCTGTTTTAATATGGCCTTGGCAAGTGAAATAAGCGGTAAATTAGATGTTGCAATTGAGTGGGTAAAAAAGTCTCAGAAATTTGGTGAGAAGAAGGCATTTAGTTATCTTCGAACTTTAGAAAAAAGAAAAATAGATGCAATTAAATTAGAACAACAATTAAACAATTAACATAACAATTAAAAATAAAAAAACATGGAAAATCAGGCGTTACCTAAAACAATGATAGTCGGAATAGTAAGTTTAATATTTATAGTGCTATTTGGTTCAAGTATCTTCTATACTGTCGAACCAGGAGAGAAAGCTGTTTTATTTAAAAAGTTTGGAGGTGGTTTAGATAAAGAAACAATTTATGGTCAAGGATTCCATATTATTGCGCCATGGAATACATTACACATTTATGATATTAAACTGCAAGAAACCTTTGAAAAGATGGAAGTTTTATCTAAAAATGGTCTGTCAATTAGAATAGATTTATCATTTAGATATAATCCTGTTGAATCTAAAATTGGTTTTCTTCACGATGAAATTGGTAGGGATTACTTGGAACGTATTATAAAGCCAGAAATAAGATCTGTTACTAGAGAAGTGATAGGTAATTATTTACCTGAGGAGTTATATTCAACTAAAAGGGAAGCTATAGAAGATGAGATTGAATCTCTTACTAGAGATAAAGTAGAAACAAAATATTTATCACTAGATGCAATTCTTATTAGAGATGTAACACTACCACAGACACTTAGAACTGCAATTGAGCAAAAATTAAAACAAGAACAAGAAGCTTTAGAGTATGATTTTAAAATTCAAAAAGCTCAAAAGGAAGCTGAAAGAAAAGAAATTGAAGCAAAAGGAATAGCTGAATTCCAGAAGATTGTTACTAGAACAATTACACCACAGCTGCTAAAGTGGAAAGGAGTAGAGGCGACTCAAGAGATTGCTAAATCTCCTAATACAAAAGTTGTAGTAGTAGGTAATGGTGATGGTGATTTGCCAATTATTTTAGGAGGACAATAATATCTTTTTAAGAACGTTAAATTAAATATGAATTTAAAATTGAAATCAATGAAAAATCTTATTTTATTAATTTTAATATCTTCTATACCTTTTTTGTCAATGTCTCAAAAAAGAAGTAAAAAAGGAGTTAAGAAAAACACAGACATCTCAGTTGCATATGATTTTATGGTTATAAAAGGAGCTGAGATTGATATGAGTCAGGATGTATTGAATGGTATTAATCAAGAAGAAAGAGATCAGATTACACGTGATGTTTCTTTAGAAATGAAAATGAAAAAATATATAAAAGCTCCTTCTAAATTAATAGTCTCATTTGAATCAACAGATATGAGAGGTAAGGAGATTGGTGAGATGATGCGTAAATCAAATGAGATTAGAACTATGCCTGCTGCAGTTAAGCTAGCTGCTTCATATGGATGGGAGTTTATTAATGCCAGTGTGTTATCTAATGATGATGGAGTTATTCATTATTATTATATGAAAAGAAATATTAAAAAGTAATTAAATTACTTTTCCATTAATAATAACTTTATTTATTACTGATTCCCCAAAATTATATGCTAAATAGCTATAAGAGGGAATATGTTTTGTTATAAAAAGATTTGCTTTTTTTCCAATAGATATAGTTCCAAGTTCTTTTTCAACTCCCATAGCATAAGCACTATTTATAGTAGTTGCATTTATTACTTCCTCTGGTGTCATTTTTAGTTTTATACATCCAAGAGAAGAAACAAAATTCATATTACCACTTGGTGATGATCCTGGGTTGAAGTCTGAGGCTAGCGCAATAGGTAAACCTTCGCTTATCATTTTTCTTACAGGACTATATGGGATTGACAAAAAGAATGAGCATGAAGGAAGAATAGTTGGCATACATTTAGAGTTTTTTAATGCTAAAATATCTTCATTGTTCATCACTTCAAGATGATCAACAGATAATGCTCCTAAATCAACAGATTTTTTTATTCCACCTAAACTGTTAAATTGATTTACATGAGTTTTTGCAGTAATATTATAACTTTTAGCAGCAATTAATAAATCTTGCAAGTCTTCTACAGAAAAATATCCTACTTCACAAAATATATCTATAAAATCAGCTAAATTATTTTTTGCAATAATTGGTAGCATTTCATTTATTATGATTTTTAAGTAATCTTTTTTATTTTTTTTAAACTCCTTAGGAACAGCATGGGCGCCTAAAAAAGTTGACTTAATAGTTATTTCACTATTTTCTTTAAGTCTTTTAATAACTTGAAGTATTTTTAACTCTGATTCTATTGTTAATCCATATCCACTTTTTATTTCTATAGCTCCAGTTCCTAGTTTTGCTAAATCATTTAATCTTATTAAAGCTTCCTTATATAATGTGTCTTCATCTTGGTTTTGTAACTTTATGGCAGAATTTAAAATACCTCCTCCATTATCTGCTATTTCTTGATAGCCTAAACCTTTTATTCTACTTATAAATTCTTCTTCTCTACTCTTTGCAAAAACTAAATGTGTGTGACTATCACAATATGTAGGGAATACCATACCGCCTTCAGCATCTATGATATTTATATTATTCCAATCATCAATACCCTTCCATTCTAACATATCTCCATAATCACTTATGATTCCTTGATTGATTTCTATAAATGCATTATCTATAGTTTCTATTTTTGACATATCATTACCAGAAACAAATTTTTTTTGGGTATTATCTGTTTGAATTAATTTAGATATGTTTTTAATTACTGTTTTCATATAAAATGCTAAAATACAAAATTAAGACTTAAGCAAATATCTTATATTTGTACTATGGGAAATACTTTTGGAAGGTTATTTAAACTTACAACGTTCGGAGAATCACACGGAAATTCAATTGGAGGCATAATAGATGGTTGTCCCGCTGGTTTAGAAATAGACTTTGAACATATTAATTTGCAATTAGCTAGAAGAAAGCCTGGCCAAAGTAGTATTACAAGCAGTAGAAAAGAATCTGATATCGTTGAATTTAATTCAGGTATTTTAAAAGGTAAAACAACCGGAACACCAATCGGTTTTATAATTAAAAACAATGATGTTAAGAGTAAGGATTATGATCATCTTCAAAATGTATTTCGACCATCTCACGCAGATTTTTCTTATTATGCTAAATATGGGATTCGTGATCATAGAGGTGGTGGTAGATCTTCAGCAAGAGAAACTGTATGTAGAGTAGTAGCGGGTGCTATCGCTCAACAAATACTAATTAAAATCGGTGTCAAAATTCATGCTTATGTTTCGAAAGTAGGTTCTGTTAAATTAAATAAATCTTACTTGGAAATAGATCCTGATAAAATATTCTCAAATAATGTTAGATGTCCAGATTTATCAATTTCTAATAAAATGATAGAACAAATTAAAATTCATAAAGAAAATGGAGATACAATTGGTGGGCAGATAACTGTTTTTGCTAAAAATATGAAGCCTGGTTGGGGAGAACCAGTTTTTGATAAATTACATGCATGTTTAGCCAAGGCCATGCTATCCATAAATGCTGTGCATGGATTTAAATATGGATTTGAAAGTGTTGATATATCTTCATGTAAAGGTAGTCAAGTAAATGATATTATAGAGAATAGTAGTGGAAAAACAAAAACAAATTTTTCTGGAGGAATTCAAGGTGGTATTAGTAATGGTAATGATATATATTGTAAAATAGATTTTAAGCCAGTGTCTACTATCATGAAGAATCAATATTCATCTGATGAAACGGGGAAAGTCACACTTATTAAAGGGAAAGGAAGACATGATTCATGTGTAGTTCCAAGAGCTGTTCCAATCGTTGAAAGTATGATGGCTTTAACATTAGTTGATCATTTTTTAATAAGTAAAACAAATAAAATTTAAATATTATGAAAAAGTTATTATTTTTATTATTTCCTATAACGATGTTCTCTCAAGGGCCGCAGTATAATATTACAGTTAATACAAACAATGCATGGCAAGCAAATTTGTTTTTTCAACGAGGAGGGTCTGCGCAACAAAAACCTGTAAAAATAATTGATCCATCTGGGGTTGAGATTTTTTCTCAAGTTTGGGGTATGAAGGGTTGGGATTTTAAGGTTAATTATAATAATAAATTATCATATTTTGATAGAGCATCAAAGGGATGGTTTATAATGGATTCATTACAAAATGTTGTGGATTCTGTTTATTGTCAAAATGGTTATATTGCAGATAATCATGATTTTTTAGCTTTACCAAATGGTAATTATGTTCTAATTTCATATGATCCTCAACCATATGCTATGGATACAGTCGTTCCAGGTGGAGATCCTAATGCAATTGTTGAAGGTTTTATTATTCAAGAATTAGATTCAAATCATAATTTATTATTTGAATGGAAAAGTTGGGATCATTTTCATATTACCGATAATATACATTTAAGTCCATGGACTCAAAGTAATTTAGATTATGTGCATGGTAACGCAATTGATATTGATTTTGATGGTCATTTTTTAATTTCTTGTAGAGGATTAGATGAAATAACAAAAATACATCGATTTACAGGTGATATTATTTGGAGATGGGGTGGAACACAAAATGATTTTACATTTGTTAATGATTATCCATTTACTCATCAACATTCTATTCGTAGTTTAGGTGCAAATAGATATCTAATGTATGATAATGGGAATCATAGTGATCAGTATATAGGTGTAAAACTTTCTAGAGCTGTTGAATATGAATTAGATACAGTATTAATGACAGCGACTAAAGTTTGGGAGTTTGTCCATCCTGACTCACTCTATTCTCCTTCTATTAGCAGTGCTCAAAGGTTACCTAATGGAAATACCCTCATAGATTTTGGTAATTTACAATGGCTTGGTATGGGTTCAGTTGTAACCGAAGTAGATTCTAATAATCAAATTGTATTTCAATTAGAGTATCAAAATGGTGGAAATCTTTATCGTGCTTATAAATTTGATTGGTTTTTTCACACACCAAGTTGGGATTGTGATGGACAAGGTAACTGTATTGATCCTGGTAATGGTCAAGGGCAGTATAGTTCTTTTATTGCTTGTGATACTACTTGTCTGTCTACTTCAAATCCGACATGGGATTGTGTTACTTATGTAGGCAATGTTGGTAACTATTGTTATGACCCAGGAAATGGATTGGGGTCTTATATGTCTTTAAGTGCTTGTGAAAACGCTTGTATACCTCCATCTTGGGATTGTGATGGTCAAGGAGTCTGTATAAGTCGTGATGATGGAATGGGTATGTTCTTTGATTCTACTCAGTGTGTAAGTTACTGTGAATCTATATCAATTGTAAGTGAACAGCATAATTTTAAACAGCAAGTTGTCAAAATTATTAATATGCTTGGTCAAGAAACTATTCCTATCTTTGATGTGCCATTATTTTATTTTTACAATGATGGAAGAGTTGAAAAAAAAATATTTAAAAAATGAAGAATTTACCTACAGTAATATTTTGTATAATAATCTTTTTAATAATTAAAAAGAAATTTTTTGATAATACAGACTATAAAAAAATGTTAGAAGAAGGCGCTGTAATTGTTGATGTTCGATCTGAGAATGAGTTTTTGACTGGTAATATTGAAGGTTCTTTAAATATTCCATTAAATGATATGTTGAAGAATTTGGAGAAATTAAATGATAAAGAACAGCAAATAATTACTTGCTGTGCTTCAGGAATTAGAAGCGCGACTGCAAAGCAATTACTACGAACTAAAGGATATAAAAATATAGTAAATGGTGGTGGTTGGAGTACTCTTAATAATAAAATAAAATAACTTTAAATTTGATAGTTATGAATAAATTGTCTTTACACTGGAAAATAATTATTGGTATGATTTTTGGAGTATTGTTTGGCTTGTTAGCAAGTTTTATGCAGTGGATTGATTTCACTAATAATTGGATAAAACCTTTTGGTGTCATTTTTGTAAATCTTTTAAAGTTAATAGCTGTCCCATTAGTTTTAGCTTCTCTTATAAAAGGTGTTTCTTCTCTGTCTGATATTTCTAAGTTATCTAGAATAGGAGGAAAAACGATTGTAATTTATCTTTTTTCTACTATTCTTGCTGTAATAGTTGGATTAGTATTAGTTAATGTATTTGAGCCTGGTGCAAATTTTGATGCTAATACAATTAGAGTTACTAATAATATTGAATCTTCAGCATCTGAAAAAATTAACCTTGCTAATAAAGTTAGTTCAGAAGGTCCATTGCAATTTGTTGTAGATTTAGTTCCCACAAATATTTTTGCGGCAGCTAGTAATAATGCTAATATGTTACAGGTAATATTTTTTGCAATTTTATTTGGTTTGTCAATAGTTTTGCTTTCAAAAGAACAAACTAAATATGTGCGAGGATTTTTTGATGGACTTAACGATATAATACTTAAAATAGTAGAATTAATTATGTTGTTTTCTCCATATGGAGTGTTCGCCTTATTAGCATCTCTTGTGGTAGATTTTGGAGCCAGTGTTAGTTTGTTTATTACTTTAGCAAAATATTCCTTGCTAGTTTTTATTGGTTTATCATTGATGGTTTTTGTTGTTTATCCTATTTTGTTATCTGTATTTACCAAATTAAAATATGTAGAATTCTTTAAAGGTATATCTCCAGCGCAAATGTTGGCTTTTTCAACTAGTTCTTCTGCTGCAACACTTCCTGTAACTATGGAGAGATGTGAAGATCATTTAGGAGTGTCTAAAGAAGTATCTTCATTTGTGTTGCCATTAGGTGCTACTATGAATATGGATGGCACATCACTCTATCAAGCAATAGCTGCTGTTTTTATTGCGCAGGTTTATGGAATTGATTTAGATTTATCTGCTCAATTAACAATAGTTCTTACTGCAACTTTAGCATCAATTGGTGCGGCTGCTGTTCCTGGAGGTGGGATGGTAATGTTAGTGATCGTCTTAGGTTCAATAAATGTTCCTTCAGAAGGACTTGCTCTCATTTTTGGTGTTGATAGACTGTTAGATATGATGAGAACAGTTGTGAATGTAACAGGAGATGCAACAGTTGCTTCTATAGTGTCTTCATCAGAAGTTGTTGTGAATTCTACAAATAGTTAAATTAATTAACTAGTGCGTTTTTCTTTACTTATATTATTATGTTTTTTTTCTTGTAGTAGTTTGCATTTTCATCAAGATATAATTAACAATGAATGTATCCCTTCTAAATTCACTCATAAAAGAATTGTGAAAGATTTTAAAAATAAAATACATAATAATAAAATTAAGCAAGATGATTTAAAGAGATTGGAATCGCTTTCACATTCACATGCGTCAGCATATTTTTTAGCATTACAATCAGAAATTTATTGGAATCAACAGAAATTTTTTAAGGCCGAAGAAAATGCATTAAAAGCACTTGATTTATGTTCTGAAAATTTTCCTGAACTATATTATATTTTAGGAGATATTGCGTTTCAGAGAAAAGATTTCAAAAATTCTTATTTATTTTTAAAAAAATCTTTTAAATCTTCATTAGAAGATCCTTATTTTTCAGATGCGTCTATACTTTTTTCTAAAGCTAAGCAGGTTGCTGATATATTAAACAATCCAGTAGAATTTAAACCTTTTTTATTGTCTGCTATATCTACCAAAAATGATGAATATCTTCCTGTTATTTCTCCTGATCAAGAAAGTTTGTTTTTTACTCAAAGATCTAGAAAGAAATTAAAAGGAAAAGTTGCAAATAATATCATTGTTGAAGATTTCATGTTTAGTAATCTTGTTGAAAATTCATTTGTTGATGCTACTCTTTTACCATACCCATTTAACATTGAAAGTAATGAAGGGGGGGCATCTATTACAATTGATAATAAAACTTTATTTTATACTAAATGTAGTATTAATTATGATGGATATAAGAATTGTGACATTTATTATGTTAAACGTGTAGGTTCTAAATGGTCTGAACCTTATAAGCTTCCTGATTATATTTCTAGTTCTGATTCCTGGGATTCTCAACCTACTATATCTTCTGATGGGTTAACTCTTATTTTTGCAAGTGATAGGTCAGGAGGTTTAGGTAAAACTGATTTGTATGAAACTAATTTTATTGACAATAAATGGAGTAAGCCAAAAAATATTGGTCCTATAATTAATAGTAATTTTGATGAAAAATCACCTTTTTTACATGCTGATGGATTAACTTTGTTTTATGCATCAAATAATATGCCAACCGTTGGTGGTTTTGATATATTTTATTCTAGAAAAGACAGTTCAGGAAATTGGGGTCAACCTATCAATATAGGATTCCCTATAAATACAGATTATGATGAATTGTCAATGGTAGTAAGTACAGATGGCAATACTGCCTATTTTGCCTCAAATAAATTAGATGGTATAGGTGGTTGGGATTTATATCAATTTAGTTTATACGAAAAAGCCAAGCCTAATAGAGTGTTTTTTTTAAAAGGTAATATTGTTTCTAGTGATGATAATTTAAATGATATAGAAATAGAGTTGAAAAATATGAGAACACAAGAAATAACTGTTATAAAAGCTGATTCTATGAGTTATGTTGCATCTTTAGTATTGGGTAAAAATGATGATGTGTTAATGACAGTTAAGAAAGAAGGTTTTGCCTTTAAATCGCAATATTTTTCTTCTGATGATGCTTTGTCTTTTTCACCTTTAAATTCTGATATTAGATTAACAAAATTAGAAGAAGGTAAATCTTTTAAGATAGATAATATTTATTTTGATAATAATTCTTTTGAAATCACATCATT